>ERZ1649853.127-NODE-127-length-31625-cov-17.384131_pt1 | contig 31625 bp, 28 predicted proteins | sample MGYA00575353_ERZ1649853 | MGnify/ENA primary metagenome ERZ1649853 (study PRJEB40853, sample SAMN11349654) | freshwater sediment metagenome | isolation source: river sediment | host: Sediment | place: India: Okhla Barrage, New Delhi | collected 2017-02-21 ...
TCCACCTCGCCGATCGGCTTCCGGCCGCCGGCCGCGAGGATCCTGTCCCCCGGCTCGAGGCCCGCCCCGGCGGCGGCCCCTCCGGGGAGGACCTGGAGGACCGTGGTCGGACCGACCCCCTCCTGGAGCAGGGCCCATCCCGGGTCGCCGCGGTACGTGCCGCCTTCGCGTGAGACCCCCGTCCCGAGCCGGATCGCCAGGACCTTCCCGGCGCGCTCGATCTCGACCTCGACCGTGCTCTCGGGCGCGAGGTCGATCTCGTCGAGGAACGTCGACGGGTCCCGCGCGTCCCGCCCCTCGATCGACACGATCCGGTCCCCCTTCGCGATCCCCGCCGCTTCCGCCTGGGACCCCGGAGCGACCGCGACGACGGTCGGAGGGCTCGGAAAATCCTCGGTCCCCTGCAGCCAGAAGAACCCCCAGACGATCGCGACGGCGAGGACGAGGTTGCAGACCGCCCCCGCCGCGTAGACGAGGAGGCGCTGCCATCGCGGCCTCGGGAGGAACTCGTCCGGGCCCCCCGTCCGGTTCTCGTCGGCCTCGTCCCCCGCGAGGCGGACGTACCCCCCGAGGGGAAACGCCGAGACGCGGTAGTCGGTGCCCCCCCGGCGCAAGCCGAAGAGGCGCGGGCCGAAGCCGAACGAGAAGATCGGCGCGCCGATGCCCAGCGATTTCGCTACGGCGAAGTGCCCGAGCTCGTGCACGAACACGAGGATCCCGAGGACCACGACGAAGGAGGCGAGGGTTTCCAGAAGGGCGATCACGCTCTTGCTCCGAGGCGGAGGGCCTTGGCCGCGCCGTCGCGCGCGCGGGCGTCGGCGGAGAGGACGTCTTCGATCGTCGCCGCGGGACCGTCTCCGAACCGGTCGAGGGCGTCGCGGACGAGCGCGGGGATCTCGAGGAAGCGCGCCTTCCCGGCGAGGAAGGCCCCCACCGCGACCTCGTTGGCGGCGTTCAGCGCGGCCGGCGCCGCGCCTCCCTTCTCGAGGGCGCGGTAGGCCAGGTCGAGGCAGGGGAACCGCTCCGGGTCGGGGGCCTCGAACGCGATCGGGCCGGCGGCGACGGGATCGAACGGCGGCAGCGGCGACTCCCACCGCTCCGGCCAGGTCAGGGCGTACTGGATCGGATGGCGCATGTCGGCGATGCCGAGCTGCGCCTTGAACGACCCGTCCACCATCTCCACCATCGAGTGCACGACGCTCCCCGGATGGATCACGACGCGGATCCGCTCCGGCGGGAGGGAGAAGAGCCAGCGGGCCTCGATCACCTCGAGCCCCTTGTTCATGAGCGTCGCGGAGTCGATCGTGATCTTCGGGCCCATCCGCCAGGTCGGGTGGCGGAGCGCCTCCTCGGGGGTGACGCGCGAGAGCGCCTCGAGGGAGAGCGACCGGAACGGGCCGCCGGAGGCCGTGAGCCAGAGCCGCCGCACCTCCTCGGCCCTCTCGCCGCGGAGGCACTGGTGGAGGGCGTTGTGCTCGCTGTCCACCGGGAGGATCCTCGCGCCCGTCTCCCCGGCCCGGGCCGTCAGCAGCGCCCCGCCGACGACGAGCGACTCCTTGTTGGCGAGCGCTACGTCGCGGCCCGCGTCGACCGCGGCCCACGTCGAGCAGAGGCCCGCGGCCCCGACCACCGCGCAGACGACGAGATCCACGCCCTCGTGGAGCGCCGCCGCGACCAGCGCGTCCGGCCCCCCCTCGACCGCGCACGCTCCGCGGAGGCGCCGCCGGAGCTCGGCCGCCCCCGCGGGGTCCGCGACGGCGACCCTCTCCGGGCGGAAGCGGCGCGCCTGCTCCTCGAGCAGGTCCACGTTCGTCCCGCCCGCGATCGCGGCGACGCGGAACCGACCGGGGAAGGCCTCCACCACGCGCAGCGTGCTCGTCCCGATCGAGCCGGTCGAGCCGAGGACGGCGATCCTCCTCACGCCCCGGCCCCGAGGAACGCCCGGTAGTAGTAGTAGAGAACCGGCCCCGCCAGCAGCAGGCTGTCCGCCCTGTCGAGGAGCCCCCCGTGCCCCGGGAGGAGGTCGGAGGAGTCCTTCACTCCCGCCGCCCGCTTGATCGTGCTCTCCGCCAGATCCCCCCCGATCCCCGCGACCGCGATCAGGACTCCGAGCGCGAGGGCGTGCGGGAGCGAAAGCCTCTGGTAGAACCAGAAGTGCGCGACGATCGCGCCGCCGACGCTGGCGGCCACCCCTCCGATCGCCCCCTCCCACGTCTTCCTCGGCGAGAGCGTGGGCGCCAGGCGCCGCCGCCCGAACGCCGTGCCGACGTAGTACGCCGCGGTGTCCGAGCAGATCACGCAGACGAGGAGCAGCACGAGAGGGTCGGTGCCGTCGTCGCCGGGAAGGGCGCGCAGGCCGACGAGGAACCCGAGGCCGAGGCCGACCAGGAGCAGAGGGAGGAGCGTGCTCGTGGCCGACCGCAGCATCCCCTCCGGCTCGCCGCGCCGCGACATGGCGGCGACGAACGCCAGGACCGTCCCCGCCGCGAGCGGCAGGGCCGCGTCGAAGGAGGGAGGTGCGCCGAGGAACGACCAGGCGACGGCGACCGAGGCCGCGATCCCGAGCGCCGCGAACGGCCTGTCGCCCCTCGCCTCGAGCATCCGGTAGCACTCCCATGCGGCGACGGCGATCCCGACCGCCACCAGGACGAAGAACACGGCCGGGGGCGTCCTTTTGATGACGATCCACAGGACCGCCATCAGCACGACCGCGGTGAGGATGCGCTTCATCGCCCGCGCTCAGCCGCGCGCCGCCGCCGCGCCGCCGGCGATCTCTTCTCCGTCCTCGATCCCGCCGTACCGCCTCTCGCGCCCCTGGTAGTCGAGCAGCGCCTCGAGGAAGTGCCGGAAGCGGAAGTCCGGCCAGAGAGTGGGCGTCACGTGGATCTCCGCGTAGGCGATCTGCCAGAGGAGGAAGTTCGACACGCGCATCTCGCCGCTCGTCCGGATCAGGAGGTCGGGATCGGGCTGCCCCGCCGTGTAGAGGCGCGCCGCGATCGCGGCCTCGTCCACCGCCTCCTCGGCCAGCCCGTCGCGCACGATCGCCCGGCACGCGTCCGCGATCTCCGCCCGGCCCCCGTACGAGATCGCGATGTTGAAGCGGAGGCCGTCGTGGCCTGCGGTCGCCGCCACCGCCCCCTCGAGCTCCCCCCGGATGGCGGGGCGCAGGGCGGCCAGGCGCCCCAGGACCGAGAACCGGATCCGGTTCTCGTGGAGCGTCGCGAGCTCCTTGCGCAGGTACTCCTGCAGGAGGTCCATGAGGGTGTCGACCTCGCTCCGCGGGCGCTTCCAGTTCTCCTGCGAGAAGGCGTACAGCGTGAGCACCTCGAGGCCGAGCCGGGCCGCGCTCTCGACCGTCTCGCGCACCGACCGGATCCCCGCGCGATGGCCGGCGACCCTCGGAAGGCGCCGGCTCCGCGCCCAGCGGCCGTTGCCGTCCATGATGATCGCCACGTGGCGCGGCATCCGCGACGGGTCCAGCCTCGCGAGAAGCCGGCCCTCCTCGCTCTCCGGAGCCGCGAGCGCGGAGAAGTCCTTCATCCGTTCCCACCCCCGGCGCTCCCGCCGCTCGGCGCGCGCCGGACCGAGGCATGGTAATCCCCGCCCGAGGGGGGATCAACCCGAGCGCGGCCCCTCAGCGGGCCCGATCCCCGTATCCTTCCGGATGCTCGCGATGCCAGCGCCACGCCGTCGCGACGATGTCCTCGAGGCGCGGGATCGAGGGGCGGTAGCCGAGACGCTTCGCCGCGCGGGCGGACGACGCGACGAGGATCGCCGGATCGCCCGGTCTCCTCGGGGCGCGCGTCGTCGGGGGCTGGGACCCCGTCACGCGCGCCACCGTGTCCACGACCTCCCGCACGGAGAACCCCTCGCCGTTGCCGAGGTTGAACGCGCCCGCGTCGATCCGCCCCGACTCGAGCGCCGCGAGCGCCAGGACGTGCGCCTCGGCCAGGTCCACGACGTGCACGTAGTCGCGGATGCAGGTTCCGTCCGCCGTCGGGTAGTCCTCCCCGAAGATCGGCACCGGGGCGCCGCCGCGGAGGAGGGCGCCGAGCAGCCGCGGGATCAGATGGGTCTCCCGAGCGTGGTCCTCCCCGATCCCGCCGCTCGGATGCGCCCCCGCCGCGTTGAAGTAGCGCAGGGAGGCGTAGCGGGTCCCGTACGCCCGGCGGTACCAGCCGAGCGCCCTCTCGAAGGCGATCTTCGTCTCCCCGTACGGGTTCGTCGGCGCGGCCGGCTGCTCCTCCGTGATCGGCAGGTCGGCCGGGTCTCCGTAGACCGCGGCGGAGCTGGAGAAGACGATCCCGGCCACGCCGGCCCTCCGGGCGCCGTCGAGGAGCGCGAGCCCCTTCGCGACGTTGTTGTCGTAGTACTTCGCGGGGTCCTCGATCGACTCCCCGACGAGCGAGGAAGCGGCCATGTGGACGATCCAGGAGACGCGCTCGCCCGCGAGGACCTCGCCGAGAAGCCTCTCGTCCCCGCAGTCCCCCTCGACGAGCGTCGCTCCGTCCGCGACGGCCGCGCGATGGCCTTCGGAGAGATCGTCGAGGACGATCACGTCGCGCCCCTCCTCGAGGAGCCTGCGGACGATGTGGCTTCCGATGTACCCCGCCCCGCCCGTCACGAGCACCGCGCCCATGGCACCTCCGGATCCCGTTCGACGGGGACCCTCACCGGTCGCCGGGGATCGTACACCACGACCCGTCTCGGCCGAGGGCGTCGCGCGGGCCGTACTCCACGCGCTCCAGCCGGAGGCCGTGGGCGGGGGCGGTCGGACCGGCGAGCCTTCGGTCCCGCGCGGCGAGGACCTCGTCGATGCGCGAGGGGGGGAATCGGCCCCGCGCGATCTCGAGCAGCGTGCCGACGAGGTTGCGGACCATGTGGTTGAGGAAGCCGTCGGCCCGGAACACGAAGGCGAGCCGCTCCTTCCCCTCGGCGGCGCACCGGGCGTCGGTCAGATCGCGTACCGCGCTCTCGTGGGTCCCCGCCGCCCCCGCGAAGCCGGACCAGTCCTTCCGGCCGGGGAGGGAGAGGAGCGCGCTCTCGACGGCGTCCAGGTCCATCGGGTGCGGGTGGTGCAGGGCGTAGCGGGCGAGGAACGGATCGCCGTGCGGCGACCGGTCGAGGAGGTAACGGTAGGTCTTCGACGTCGCGTCCCGCCTCGCGTCGAACTCGTCCGCCGCCGTTGCGAGCACCACCGCGCGCACGTCCAGGGGAAGGATCGCGCCCAGCGCCCGGAAGAGCGCCCCGTCGTCGAGAGGCGTCTCCACGTCGGCGTCCGCGACCTGGCCCCTCGCGTGGACCCCCGCGTCGGTGCGGCCCGCCCCGCGAACCCGGGCCGGCCGGCCCCCTTGAATCCTCGACAGCGCCTCCGCGACGACGCCCTGCACCGTGCGGAGGCCGGGCTGCTCCTGCCAGCCGAAGAAGTCCGTGCCGTCGTACGCGAGATCGAGACGGATCCGCCGGGGCGAGGCGCTCACGGCGACGGGACCCGGAACGCGACCCGCCCCGCCCGGGTATCGATCCGAACCCGGCCTCCGAGGGGGAGCGTCCGGCTCCGCGCGCGGTGCCCTGCGACGATCCCCGAGACGACCGGCACGCCGAGCGCGAGGAACGTCTCCCCGATCGCGTCGCGGAGCGGGCGGTCGGGCGGGAAGCGGCGGCCCGAGGGCGCCCCGCCCAGGCTCCCCAGGAGGACGCCCGAGACCCGCGCGAGGACGCCGGCCGCGCGGAGCTGCGTCAGCATGCGGTCCACGCGATAGACGCTCTCCCCGATGTCCTCGAGAAAGAGGATCCTCCCCGAGAGATCCGGGAACCACGGCGTCCCGAGGAGATGCGCGAGCACGGTCAGGTTCCCGCCGGCGAGCGGGCCCTCCGCCCGCCCGCTCCGGAGAACCGCGCGCGCGCCGACGCGTATCTCCACGCTCCCGCCCGCCAGGAGCGCGCGCAGCGAGGCGGCGTCGAACCGCGACGGGTCGCCGAGCTCCGACACCACCGGGCCGTGGAGGCACGTCCAGCGCGTCCTCGCGGCGGCGGCGAAGAGGGCGGTGAGATCGCTGTAGCCGACGAGCACCTTGCGCTCATTCGCCACGTCGGCCCACGGGATCCGGTCGAGGATGCGGGCCGTGCCGAAGCCGCCGCGGGCGAACCAGATCCCGCGAATCGCCGGGTCGCGCAGCATCGCCTCGAGATCGGCCGCCCGGTCCTCGTCGCGTCCCGCGAAGTAGCCGTGCCGGTCGTGGAGGTGCGGCCCCTCGATCGGGCGGTACCCCATCCTCCGCAGGACCGCGATCCCGGAGGCCACGGCGCGCTTCCGCACCGCGAAGCCGGGAGCCACGACCCCGACCGCATCCCCCTCGCGCAGCGAAGGGGCCCGCCTGTCCGCGTCCCTCATCGGCACCGCCCGCCCGCCGGCATGAGCGAAGACGACCGCCATCCCGCCGGCCCCGGCCACCCGGGGCAGGCGGGAGCGGAGGTCGTCGAAGGCGTCCGTAAGCCGAATTCTGTGCCTCGACGAGCGAGGCGACGGTCATTCCTCTAGGAGCGGGGTCTCCCCCGCCCTCCAGCAACCTACCCGGGAGCCTCGGCCGGGCCAGCCTCGATCGCTCCCCTATTTGGTCTTGCTCCGCGCGGGGTTTGCCGAGCCGCCGGCGTCGCCGCCGGCGCTGGTGCGCTCTTACCGCACCGTTTCACCCTTGCCGGCCGGGCCGTAGCATCCGCCGCGCGGTGGCCCGCGGCGAGACACGGCCGGCGGTCTGCTCTCTGTTGCACTTTCCATCCCGTCACCGGGTCTGGGCGTTACCCAGCGCGCTGCCCTCCGGAGTTCGGACTTTCCTCCCCGGCGGCGCCCCTGCGGCGCGCGCCGCGGCGACCGTCTGTCCGCCTTCGACGACGGGATCAGTATACCGAGGATCGGCGCACCCCGACCAGGAACGGCCTCAGGGCCGCGATCGGGATCGCCCCCTCCCGGAGAACGAGGGGCTGCGGGGCGGTGAGGTCGAGGATCGTCGAGGGAGCGCCTCCCGTGCTCGGCCCCCCGTCGAGGATCATCTCCACCCCCTCGGGGAACATCTCGCTCACCTCGTAGGCCGTGCGGCAGGCCGGGAACCCGGTCAGGTTCGCGCTCACGCCGGAGATCGGACGCCCGAGGGCTCCGGCGAGGAGCCGGGGGAGGGCCAGACCCGGCACGCGGACGGCGACCGCGCCCCGCTTCCCCGCGATCGCCTCGGGGAGCCCGGGGCGGGCGGGGACGACGAGCGTCAGCGGTCCCGGCCAGAACGTCTCCACCATCGTCTCGAAGGCGGCCGGGAGGTCGCCGGCCACCTGTCCGATCTGCGACGGGTCGGCGAGGAGCAGCAGGATCGGCGAGACCGCCGGCTTCCGCTTGAGGACGTTCACCCGGCACAGCGCGTCCTCGCGGAAGGCGTCCACCGCGAGCCCGTAGAACGTCTCCGTCGGGAGGGAGACGACCGCCCCGGCCTCGAGCACCGCGACGGCCGCCCCCAGGCGATCCTCGCGGGGGTCCTCGGGGTTGAGCGTGACGATGTGGCTCGGCATGCTGCTCCGGACGTCTTCCGCGACGTGCGGGTCCGAGTCTAACATGATCGCCCGCGATCGCGATCGGAGGGGAGCGAATGCTGGGAAGGAGCCACCCGTCGGTCCGCAGGGCGCGCGCGCTCCGGAGGGACGGGGCGCTCCGCGAGGCCGAGGGCGTGCTCCTCGCCGAGGGGATCCACCTCGCCGAGGAGGCGCTCGCCGCGTCGGCCCCCATCGAGATCGTCTGGGTGTCGCCTCGGCTTTCCGCGATCGCGGGAGGCGCGTCCCTGCGGGCGAGGCTCGCGGGAGCAGCCGCCGAGATCCACGAGGCCCCGGACCGGCTTCTCGACTCCCTGCAGGACGCGAGATCGCCGCAGCCGGTCCTCCTCCTCGTCCGCCGGCCCCTCGACTCTCTCGAGAGCGCGCTGCGCGGGCGCGGGGCCGTGCCGCTCCTCGTGATCGCGGCCGGCGTCCAGGATCCGGGCAACCTCGGCGCCCTCGTCCGCACGGCGGACGCCGCGGGGGCGACCGGCTTCGTCGCCGCGCGGGGCGGCGCCGATCCCCTGCATCCGAGGGCGGTGCGCGCGACGATGGGATCGGTCTTCCGCCTTCCGCTGGCCCGCGCCGCCGCCGCCGATCTCCCGGGCGTCCTCCGCTCGGCGGGAGTCCGGGCGGTGGGGGCGGTTCCCCGGGCGGCCTCCGACTACCGACGCCTCGACTGGACCGCCCCGACGGCCCTCCTCGTCGGGGGCGAGGGGGCGGGGCTTCCGGCGGACCTGCTCGAGGCGATGGACGACGTCGTGTCGATCCCGACGCATCCGGGGGTGGAGAGCCTCTCGGTCGGCGCCGCCGCCGCCGTGCTCCTCTTCGAGGCGAAGCGGCAGAGGGACCTCAGCTGCGGCGGATGATCCGGAACCGGGGGCGCGCGGCGCCCTGCGCCTCCTCGGCCCGCGTCCTGTCCCCCTCGCGGCGGTCCCACCGCTCGGCGGGCCGCTCCTCCGGAGCCGGCGGCCGCGCCTCCTCGGCAGGGGCCGGCCGCGGCGCGCCCCGCTCGACACCGGCCTCCACGAGCGGCAGCGTGAACAGGAACGCGGCGCCCCGCCCGACCTGGCTCTCCGCGCGGATCGTGCAGCCGTGCAGCCGCAGGATGTTCCGGACGATCGAGAGGCCGAGCCCGCTCCCGTCGCGCCCCTGGCCCACCCCGCCGACCTGGTAGTAGCGGTCGAAGATCCGCTCGAGATCCTCCTCCGGGATCCCGATCCCGGTGTCCTGGACGCGGACCGCGACGAGCCCCGCCTGCCCCCTCCGCGACTCGATCCGGACCTCGCCCCCCTCCCGGTTGAACTTGACGGCGTTCGAGAGGAGGTTGAGGAACACCTGCAGCACCCGCTCGCGATCGGCGTGGACCGGGATCTCCGGCTCCTCGAGGGCGACGGCCACCCGGATCTTCTTCGCCTCCAGCCGCGCGCGCACGGTCTCGACGCTCTCCTCGACGACGGCGCGCAGGGGGAACACCGTCAGGCGGAGGTCGGCGGAATCCTGCTCCATGCGGGCGAACGCCATGAGGTTGTCGATCATCGAGATCAGCCGGTCGATGTTCCGGAGCGACAGGGAGAGCCCCTTCCGCTGCTCGGCGTTGATCGAGCCGAGCCTCTCCTTGAGGATCATCTCCGTGTAGCCCCGGATCGACACGATCGGCGTCTGCAGCTCGTGCGTCACGTTCGCCAGGAGGTTGGACTTCATCTGATCGAGCGCCTTGAGCTCCGAGTTCAGCCGCTCCGTCTCCGCCGCGCGGGCCTCGACCTCCTTCCTCTCGGTCTCGATCTCCCGGGCGGCCCGCTCCGCGGTCTCCCTCGCCGCCGCCAGCTCCGCCGCGCGCTCCCTCAGCTCCCGCTCCCGCGCCGTCTGCCGCGACGCGTCCCGGCAGGCGAGAACGCGTCCGAGGACCGCTCCCGAGCGCTCGATGAGCGGCGAGAGGAGCAGGTCGAGCGTCCGCCCCCCCTCCTCGCCCAGGACCACGGACTCCCGGTAGGCCCCCCTCCCCGGCATCTCGAGAAGACCCGCCACCCGCTCCGCGCCGCCTCCGCGCGCTCGGAGCAGCTCGATCACGCGGCCGGCCGCAGCGCCGAGCACGCTCGCCTCCGCGAACCCGAACAGGTCGAGGAACGCCTGGTTCGTCAGGCGTACGACCGCGCCCGACGGCCCCTCCGCGAGCACGAGCATCGCGTCCGCCGAAGCCTCGACGATCGCGTCGAGCCGCGCCTCCGTGCGGCGCAGCTCCTCCTCGATCCCACGCCGCGCCGTCTCGTCGGAGACCGTCCCTAGGACCGCCCGGCGGCCCTCGCGGGAGACCGCGGTCAGCCGCAGGAGCGTGCGCACGGTCGGCGCACCGCCGGCGTCGAGGAGCGTGACGCGGAGATCCCGCCGGGTCCCCGGCGCCGCCCCCTCGAGATCGGCCAGGTGCTCGTGGACCGCGAGCACGTCCCGCGTGGCCACCCGGTCCCGGAACGGCGTCCCGACGAGATCCCCGGGGACCCGCCCGGCGAGCGCGCCGAGCGCCGCGTTCGCATACTCGATCTTCCCTCCGCGCGCGACGAACACGCCGTCGGCGAGCCCCTCGACGAGCTCCCGGTGCCGCTCCTCGGATTCGCGGAGCGCCTCCTCGGCGCGCACCCGGGCGTCTGCGTCCCTCGCGAGGAGGAGGAATCCCGACGCCTCGCCGCCGCGCCCCCGGAGCAGGCGGACCGACACGTCCGCATGGAGCGTCCCCCCGTCCCGCTTCCGGAGGACCGACCGCGTCTCGAGGCCGCGCTCCCTCAGGCTCCGCCGCGCGAGCTTCGGAAGGATCTCCCGCCATGCGGTCTCGTCGAACAGCATCTCGAGCGGCCGCGCCTGGATCTCCTCCTCTCCCCAGCCCAGGAGGGCGGCGGCCGCCGTGTTGGCGCTCCGGATATCGCCGTCCGCGTCGGTGGTCAGGACGGCGACGTCCCGGACCGCCTCGACGACGGCCCGGAGCCCCTCGCCCGCCCCCTCGGCCTCGCTCAGGCGGACGCCGACTTCCTGGCCCAGGCGGTTGACCGCCTCGGCCAGGTGCGCGAAGGGGGACCCGGGATCGACGTCGGCGGGCCGGGCGCCGCGCCCGGAGCGCAGGGCCTCGACCGCCGCGGAGATCTCGCGGACGTCCCGGCGCTGCTGCCGCCGGGAGAGGAGCAGCAAGACGAAGAGCAGGAGCGCGACGCCGAGGAGCCCCGCCCCCAGCGCGAGCGCCGCGAGGCCGCTCCCGGGGAAGGCGCCCCCTGCAAGCGGCTCCGTCACCGGGTCACCGCCTCGGCGCGCGGCGCCGCGGGGCCAGCGAACAGGAAGCCCTGGCCGTAGCGGACGCCGGCGGCCCTCGCCGCGTCCGCCTCCCCTTCCGACTCCACTCCCTCCGCGATCACGTCGGCGCCGATGCGGCCGCCGATGTTCACGAGGGAGCCGAGCAGCTCCTGCTTGATCAGGTTCCGGTGGACGCCCCGCACGAGGCTCACATCCACCTTCAGGAAGTCCGGCCGCACTCCCTCGAGCGTCGCGAGGCTCGCGTAGCCGGTTCCGACGTCGTCGAGCGCGACCCCGAAGCCGCGGCTCCGCAGCGATTCGAACGAGGCCGCCAGGTGCACGACGTCCGCGTCCGCGCCCCGCTCCGACACCTCGATGACGAGATCCTGCGGGGCCAGCCCGGCGCTCTCGAGCCCCGCTCCGAGCGAGCTCTCGAACCAGGCCGGGTCCGCGATCGAGCCGGCGAGGACGTTCAGGAAGATCCTCCCCCGCCCGGCCATCCCCCCCGATCCCCGGAGGGCCGCGTGCCGGCAGAGCCGGTCGAGGTCCGCGGCCACGCCGAGCCGGCTCGACAACGAGAACATCGCCGACGGCATCTCGAAGAGGGTGTCCTTCGGGCCGCGAGCCAGCGCCTCGTGGCCGAGGACCTCGCCCGTCCGCAGGTCCACGACCGGCTGGAAGACCGCCGACACCGCGGCGTCGCGGATGATCTTCCGGAGCTCGGCGCCGCGGGTCCTGTCCCACCGCCGCCCCCGGCGCACGTTGAGGGTGCGCGCCTCCTCCACCGCGGCGTGCACGCGGCGCTCGAAGCGGTAGAAGGGGTTCTCCGAGAGCAGCGCGTGGCCCACGCGGAACACGAGCCGCGGGGCGAGGCCCGCGAAGCCCTCGTCCTCGAAGCTCTCCTCCAGAAGGGCCTGGAGCGAGCGCCCCATCTCCGCAAGGTCGCGGGTCTCGACCTCTCCTCCCGACCGGGACTCGGGCACGAAGACGACGAACCGCTCGCCCGCCACCCCGTTCAGCGCGAGGAGCGCGCTCGGCGGCAGGTCCGATCCGGCCGCCCGCCGCAGGACGTCGGCGACGCGCGCGAGGATCCGATCGAACACCTGCCAGCCGTACAGCGACTCGACGACGTCGAGGTTCGCGACGTCGAGGTGGAGCACGCCGACGTGGCGGCGCCGGTCGAGAAGGGTCCTGAGCCCGTCGAAGAGGAGCGGGTACGCGGGCAGGTCGGTGATCCGGTCGTGAACCGCGCTCCGGAGCTTCAGGATCTCGTTCCGGTGGCGGTCCTCGAGGACGCCCGGCGTCTCCAGCGGGTTCATCGGCTCCGGCCCCCCTTCGCCCCGGCGCCCGGGGGGTCGCCGCCGTCCTCGCGGTCGAGGACGCGCTGCACGCGCAGCAGGAGCTCGTTCACCTCGAACGGCTTCGTGAGGTAATCCACGGCCCCCTCCTGCATCCCGTGGATCTTGTCGCGGACCTCCCCCTTCACGGAGAACATGATCACGGGAAGGCGCCGGATGTCGTCGTCGGCCTTGAGCAGGCGGAGCGTCTCCCAGCCGTCCATCTCCGGCATGTTGATGTCCAGCAGCACGAGGTCGAAGCGCTCGCGCCGCGCGATGCGGAGCGCGTCGAACCCCGACCGGGCGCTCGAGACGTCGTAGGAGGCGGTCTCGAGCACCGTCGCCGCCAGGTCGAGGATCGCGGGATCGTCGTCCACCACGAGGATGCGGCCGCGCGGGATCACGGCGTCTCCCCGGCGTGCTCGCGCAGGTAGCGCGTGATCTCCAGCCGGTTCCTCGCGCTGATCTCGCGGAAGCGGATCCCCGCCCCCGCGGGCTGGTGCGGGCCCTGGTCCTCCTCGACGACCCGGACGACCTCTCCGACCGCGCGGATCGCCGGCGTCCCCGCCGTCGGGAGCGAGAACGCGAGGCCGACCCGCTCGCCGACCCGGAGCTTCTCGCGCGTCTTGAGGAAGAGACCGTCGGCGGCGAGGTCCCTCGCGTAGCCGGTGTGCTCGCGGCCCCCGCGCGAGCACTCGACGCGAAGCGACACGACGGCCCGGTCCGATTCCCGCTCCGCGAGGTGGACGAACCTGCGGACCGTCTCGAGGAGCCGGTTCCGCGTGACCGGCTTCGGGACGAAGCCGTCCGCGCCCGCCTCCGCGCAGCGCCCCTCGTCGAGCGGGGAGAGGACGAAGACGACCGGCGTCTTGGCGAGCGCCGGATCGGCCTTGATGCTCTTGCAGCACTGGACGCCGTCCATCCCCGGGAGGTCGGCGTCGAGGAGGATGAGGTCGGGGAGAAGGCTCCTCGCCTTCTCGAGCGCCTCCTCCCCGCTCGTCGCCGTGGCGAGGTCGCACCCCGAGCGCTTCAGGAACGACCGCTCGAGCTCCAGGACGAGCCGGGCGTCGTCCACGAGCAGGATCCTCGTCATCCGCGCTCCGCCGGGTACACGACCCTTTTTCCGCGAGCGGCTCCCCGTCCGCCCGCTCCGAGCCACTGGAGGGAAAGGTACCACGCGCTCTTCGCGAGGGGCAACGGGAAAGAAGCGCGAAGAATACCCGGAAAATCGCGCCTTTCCGCGTTCTCGGCGATCGCCTTCGAGGAGCCTCTAGCCGGCCGGCTCCGCGCCGGGCTCGCCCACCGTTTCTCGGGCGGAAGCCGGCGCTCCGAATCGGAAGTCCCCCTCCACCCGAGCCCCATCCTCGGTGGCGATCTCGGCGACCACGCCGCCTCCGGTCCACGACCCTTCCCGGGAGACGAACGCCTCCTCGGCCTCGACCTTCCCGGAGAGCGCGCCTCGCACCTCGAGCCGCGCCGCCCGCCCGCGCGCCTCGACGACCGAGCCGGGGGCCAGCGCGAGGGTCCCCGCCCAGTCGATCTCGCCGCGCAGCGTGCCGAGGACCTCGAAGCGCCCGGAGCCCGACAGCTTGCCCTTGGCCTCCGCGCCGGTCCCGAGTCTCGAGACCGGCAGCCTGGCGGTTCGCTCACTCATCGGAGACCTCTGGAGCGGGAAACGGGATTCGAACCCGCGACCCTCAGCTTGGGAAGCTGATGCTCTACCAACTGAGCTATTCCCGCTCGAGGACGGCCGGGGATCATACCACGAGGGCCCCTCCCCGGGACGGCCCGGGTTGACGTCCAGCCGTATTCGCGATATGGCTTTCCATATGAAGACCACGCTCCACATCGACGACTCCGTCATGGCGCAGCTCAAGCGCGAATCCATCCGGCAGGGGCGGACGATGTCCGATCTCGTGGAGACGGCGCTGCGGCTGCTCTTCCGGCCCCGCAAGGACGCGCCCCCGCTCCGCGACCTCCCGACCTTCCAGAGCGGCGGGACCCTGGTGGACGTGGCGGACCGCGACGATCTGTACCGCGCGACGGAAGGCCGCTGATGTTCGTCGTGGACACGAACATCCTCGTCTACGCGGCCGACGCCGATTCCCCGTACCACGAGCGCTGCCTCGAGCGGATCGACGCCTGGCGGTCCGGGGCCGACGCCTGGTTCCTGACCTGGGAGATCGTGTACGAGTTCCTGCGCATCACGACCCACCCCAAGGTGATGCGAAAGCCCTGGACCGCGGCCGCAGCCTGGCGGTTCGTCTCGATCCTGCTGGATTCGCCCGGGCTGTCGCTGCTCGTCCCCACCGAACGGCATCCGGACGTCGTCGGACAGGTCCTCGCGGAGATCCCCGACCTGGGAGGCAATCTCGTCCACGACGCACACGTCGCGGTCCTGATGCGGGAGCACGGGATCCGGCGGGTCTACACGCGCGACGTGGACTTCCACCGGTTCCCGTTCCTCGAGCCGGTCGATCCCGTGGGCGTCGCGCTGCACGAGGCCGCGCCGAGAACGCGGGCCAGGCGCCCGGCGCGCCGCTCCCGCTCCTGACCGTCTCACCCCTTCCGCGTCAGGCGGGACCCGCCTCCGCGATCCACCCTCCCCCGAGCACCAGGTCGCCGTCGTAGGCGACCGCGGCCTGCCCCGGCGCGATCGCGCGCTGCGGCTCGTCGAACGCGACGGTCGCGGTCCCGTCCCCCCGGTCCTCGATCGAGGCGGAAGCGCCCGCGTGGCTCGAGCGGATCTTGACGATCGCGCGCAGGGGGCCGACCGGACGGTCGAAAGGAATCCACCGGACCCGCTCGAGCGAGCACGAGCGGGAGTCCAGGTCGCGCTCCTCGCCGACGACGACCCGCCGGCTCGCGGCCTCCACGCGCACGACGTAGAGCGGCCTTCCCGCCGCGAGACCGAGGCCGCGCCTCTGCCCGACCGTGAATCCGGCGATCCCGTCGTGGCGGCCGAGCACTTCTCCCCGGACCGAGACGATCTCTCCGGGCTCCCCTCCCCCCGCGCCCCTCTCGCGCGACAGGAACTTCCGGTAGTCCTCCCCCCGCCTCAGGAAGCAGAGGTCCATGGAGTCCGGGCGTCCGGCGACGTCGAGCCCGAGGTCGGCCGCCGTCGCCCGCACCTCTTCCTTGGTCATCTCTCCCAGCGGAAGCTCCGCGCCTCTCCTCTGCTCCTCGCTCAGGTCGAAGAGGAAGTACGACTGGTCCCGGGCCCGATCGGCCGCGCGCCGCAGGAGCGCTCGCCCGCTCCGCGCTTCCTCGTCCAGGATCGCGTAGTGTCCGGTCGCGAGCGTCTCCGCCCCGAGGACGCGCGCGCGGTCCAGGAGGACGCCGAACTTGAGGAGCGAGTTGCAGCGAACGCACGGGGACGGCGTCCTGCCGCGCGCGTACTCCTCGGCGAAGCCGTCGAGCACCAGCCGGCGAAACTCCTCGCCGAGATCGAGGACGCGGTGCGGGATGCCGAGCCGCCCGGCGACGCGGCGCGCGGCGAGCGCCGCGTCCTCGGCCTCCTCGCCCGCGCCTCCGAGGCGCATCGTCAGGCCGATGACCTCCCGGCCGCTCCGCGCGAGGAGCGCTGCGGCAACCGAGCTGTCCACGCCGCCGCTCATCGCGACGGCGACGGGCGCCCGCTCCATCGGTCCTCCGCCCCGAAGACCCGCTCCCGTGCGCGGCACCGTGCCGGGCGGGCCCGAGGTGTGTTAGAGTAGCCGCTTCGCCGAGGGTCGCCAAGTGTCCAAGAACGTTGAACTTAAGAACACGCTGAACCTCCCGCGGACCGACTTCCCGATGAAGGCCGACCTTCCGCGCCGCGAGCCCGAGATCCTCGCGTGGTGGGGGCGCTCGAATGCGTACCACGGGATCCGCGGCGCGAGGAAGGGGTGCCCCCCCTTCGTCCTGCACGACGGCCCGCCGTACGCGAACGGGAACATCCACCTCGGGCAGGCCCTCAACAAGATCCTCAAGGACTTCGTCGTCAAGTCGCGCTCGATGATGGGCAAGGACGCGGCGTACGTCCCCGGGTGGGACTGCCACGGCCTCCCGATCGAGCACCGCGTGGACAAGGAGCTGGGCGAAGCGAAGGCAGGGATGGCCCCCCTCGAGGTGCGCGAGAGGTGCCGGAAGTACGCAGAGCACTTCATCGCCGTGCAGCGCGAGGAGTTCCGGCGCCTGGGCGTGCTGTGGGACCACCGGCTCGACGAGGAGGAGGAGAGGAAGGGGGCGCCCAGCCGCCGCGCGATCTACCGGACGATCGACCGGACGTACGAGGCCGAGATCGTGCGCCAGCTCGGCCGGTTCTTCGAGAAGGGGGGGGCGTACTTCGGCGAGAAGCCGGTCCACTGGTGCACCTCGTGCCGGACGGCCCTCGCCGAGGCCGAGGTCGAGTACCGGGACCGGAAGGATCTCTCGGTGTACGTGAGATTCCCGGTGCGCGGGCTCGAGCAGCGGGTCCCGGCCCTCGCGGGGAGGCGCGTGTCGGTCGTCGCGTGGACGACGACGCCGTGGACGCTCCCCGCGAACCTCGCGGTCTGCCTCCACCCGGAGCTCCAGTACGTCGCCGTCGAGGAGGGAGGCGAGACGTACATCGTGGCCGAGGGGCTCCTTCCCGCGGTCGCCTCGGCGCTCGGCTGGTCGGGCACGACGATCGCCGCCGCCTTCCGCGGGCGAGAGCTGGTCGGAGAAGGGAAGGAGTGGATCGGCGCGCGCGCGCCGCTCGATCGGCCGTACCCGGCGCCGTCCGGACCTGCGTCGGGGCCCGGCGTCCTGATCCTCGGGACCCACGTCACCCTCGACGCCGGCACGGGGTGCGTGCACACCGCGCCCGGGCACGGAGCGGAGGACTTCCACGTCGGGCGCCTCTACGGCATCCCCCCGTTCAACCCGGTGGGCGACGACGGGAGGTTCCTCGCGGAGCGCGTCGGCGCCCCGTGGCTCGCGGGAGCGTTCGTGCTGGACGCCAACGAGCCGATCGTCCGGGACCTCGAGGCGAGGGGGCTGCTGCTCCGCCGCGAGGAGGTCGCGCACACCTACCCGCACTGCTGGCGGTGCAAGAACCCCGTGATCTTCCGCTCGACGCCGCAGTGGTTCCTCTCGATGGAGGCCTCCGGCCTGCGAGAGAAGGCGGTCGCCGAGATCCGGCGCTCCTCGTGGCTCCCCGCGTTCGGCGAGGAGCGGATCGCGCAGATGGTCGCGACGCGCCCCGACTGGTGCATCTCGCGCCAGAGGACGTGGGGCGTCCCGATCCCCCTCGTCGTGTGCGGCGCCTGCTTCCCCGGCGCCCCCGACGCCTTCGTGCGGGACCGCGCGTTCTTCGAGCACCTCCGGAAGCTCTTCCTGGCCGAGGGCTCGGACGCCTGGTTCGGGGCGCCGGCCGCCGGCGGGACGGTCCGGCCGTACGCCGGGCGGGAGGAGCGCCTCGCCCGCCTCGTGCCCGCCGGCGTCACCTGCCCCCGGTGCGGGAAGCGCGACCGGCTCGAGTTCCAGGAGCACATCGTGGACGTCTGGTTCGAGTCGGGCGTCTCCCACTCCGCGGTGCTCGGCCGCGACGCGTCGCTCCCGTGGCCCGCGGATCTCTACCTCGAGGGGCACGACCAGTACCGGGGCTGGTTCCACTCGTCCCTCCTCGTCGCCGTGAACGACCGGGAGTCCGCCCCCTACCGCGGCGTCCTCACCCACGGCTTCACCCTCGACGGCGAGGGGAAGAAGATGTCGAAGTCGCTCGGCAACGCGATCTCCCCGATCGACGTCGCCGAGAAGCGCGGCGCGGAGATCCTGCGGCTCTGGGTCAGCCAGGTCGACTTCCTCGAGGACATGCGCCTCTCCGACGAGATCCTCGACCGCAACGCGGAGGCGTACCGCAAGATCCGGAACACGTTCCGGTACCTGCTCGGGAACCTCGACGGGTTCGACGCGGCGAGGGACTCCGTCCCCTATCCGGAGATGGAGGAGATCGACCGCTGGGCGCTCCACCAGCTCGAGGCGCTGAGGCGCCGGATCCTCTCCGCCTACGAGGGGCACCAGTACCACGTCGTGTACCACGCGCTCCACAACTTCTGCGGAGTGACGCTGTCGTCGTTCTACCTCGACGTCCTCAAGGACCGCCTCTACACCGCCTCGCGGCGGTCGCCCGCCCGCCGCTCCGCGCAGACCGTCCTGTACCGGCTGGCCGCGGATCTCGCCCGGCTGATGGCGCCGGTCCTCTGCTTCACGGCCGACGAGGTCTGGCAGGAGATCGAGGCGCTCCACGGCCGTCCCAAGTGGGGCGAGGCGACGGTGCACGCCGCCCTGTTCCCCGAGCCGCTCGCCGTCCCCGACGACCCGGCGCTCCTCGAGCGCTGGGACGGGCTGCTGCGCATCCGGGAGGTGGTCTCGAAGGCGCTCGAGGGGGCGCGCGCGGCGAAGCGGATCGGGGGCTCGCTCGAGGCGAAGGTCCGGATCGAGGCCCCGGAGGAGACGGTGGCGTTCCTGCGGACGTTCGGGGACGAGGTCCGGTTCCTCTTCCTCACCAGCGGCGTCGAGTTCGGGCCGGCCGGCGAGGACGCGCTCCGCTCGGAGGCGATCGAGGGGATGCGCGTGGAGGTGCTCCGCGCCGACGGGGAGAAGTGCGGCCGCTGCTGGAGCTACACGACCGACGTCGGCCGGGACGCCGCGCTCGCCGAGGTCTGCTCCCGGTGCGCCGCGGTCGTCCGCGAGATCGCGGGGCTCCGGGAGCCCGCATGACGCTCGCAGGATCCTTCGCGTCCCGCCGGGGATACTTCGCGATCTCGCTCGCCGTCCTCGCCCTCGACCAGGCGACCAAGCTCGCGGCGGATGCATGGCTCCGCGGACGGGGGCCGCGGATCGTCGTCCCCGGCTTCTTCAATCTGTGGTACTCGAGGAACCGCGGCGGCCTGTTCGGGATGCTGGCGACCCTCGACGATCCTTTCCGGTTCCTGCTGCTGACGATCCTCCCGCTCGCGGCCGTCCTCGCGATCGCGGTCTTCCTGGCCCGCACGCGGGAGAGCTCCAGGACCTCCCTCTGGGGGCTCGCGCTGATCCTGGGCGGCGCAGCGGGGAATCTCCTCGACCGGGCGTTCCGCGGGGAGGTCGTGGACTTCCTCGACGCGTACGTCTCCCATGCCCCCCTCGCCGCGTGGCTCTCCGATCGCTTCGGCACGGCGCACTGGCCGACCTTCAACGTCGCCGACTCCGCGATCGTCGCCGGGGCGGGGCTCCTGATCCTCGACCTCCTGAGGCCGGAGCCCCGGCCGCCGGAGGAGCGGGCGGAGCGGGACGCCGCGCGGCGGGAGTAGACTCCCCCCATGCACCCGATCCTCCTGGACTTCGGAGCCCACGATCTCCCGCTGCTGGGCGTGCGCCACCTGTTCCTGCCGACCTACGGGGCGCTGTTCGCGCTCGGGGTCGTCCTCGCCTGGTGGTGGTTCCTGCGGCGCGCCCGCGCGCTCGGCGTCGAGCCGGAGATCGCGTTCAACCTGACGTTCTACTCCGTGCTCGCCGGGATCGTCGGCGCGAAGCTCTCCCTCGTCGTCGTCGACTGGCGCTACTACGCCGAGAACCCCCGCGCGCTCCTGCTCCTCTTCCGCGTGGCGGGCGTGCTCATGGGAGGCGTCGCGGCCGGCGCCCTGGCGTTCGTCCTTTACTGCCGGCGGAACCGGCTCCCCGTCCTCGCCCTCGCCGACGCGATCGTGGCCCCCATCGCCCTCGCGCAGGGGATCGGGAGGCTCGGCTGCTTCGCGGCCGGCTGCTGCTGGGGCATGCCGGCGGAGCCGGGAAGCTCCTGCTCGGTGACGTTCACCGACCCGGCGGCGGCCGCGCAAACGGGGGTGCCGCTGCACGTGCCGCTCTTCCCCGCCCAGCTCGTCCAGGCGGCCGCCGACTTCTCGCTCGCCGCCGTGCTCACCGTCCTCCATCGCCGCAGGCCCCGCCCCTCGGGCCTCGCGCTCTGGATGTACGTCCTGCTGTACTCGATCTCCCGGGGCACGATCGAGTTCTGGCGCGGCGACGCGCACCGCGGCCTCTGGTTCGGCGGAGCGATCTCGACCTCGCAGATCCTCTCCATCGCCGGAATCGCGCTGGCGCTCTCGATGCTCGGCCTGCGCCGCTTCCGGCGCCGGCCGGAAGCGGAGCCGTGACCGGCGGGGCTGTCCGCCTCGTCGTCCCGCCCGAGGGGGCGGCCTCCCGGCTCGACGTCTTCCTCGCCGCGCGCATCGCGGGATCGACCCGCTCCGCGGTCCGGAAGCTCATCCTCGACGGGCGCGTCCTGGTGGACGGGCGCCCCGCCTCCAAGCCCGGGCTCGCGCTGCGCGCGGGATCCCGCGTGGACGTCGAGATCCCGCCGCCGCCCCCCACGAATCTCGAGCCCGAGGCGATCCCGGTCGAGGTCCTCCACGAGGACGACGACCTCCTCGTCGTCGTCAAGCCCGCCGGCCTCGTCGTGCACCCCGGCCACGGGCGCCGGAGCGGGACGCTCGTCCACGCGCTCCTCGGCCGGGGGACCCCCCTCGCCACGGCGGGAGGGCCGGACCGCCCGGGCATCGTGCACCGCCTCGACCGCGAGACCTCCGGACTCCTCCTCGTCGCGAAGACGGACGCCGCCCATCGCGCGCTCGCCGCGGCCTTCGCGCGGCGGGAGATCCGGAAGACCTACCTCGCCCTGGTCTGGGGCCGCCCGGCCCCGCCTTCCGGGACGATCGAGCGCGCGATCGGCCGGAGCCGCGGCGACAGGACGAAGATGAGCGTGCGGGCGCCGCGGGGAAGGCCGGCGGTGACCGTGTACAGGACCGTCTCCGCGCTGCCCGGCTTCTCCCTCCTCGAGATCGACCTCGTCACGGGCCGGACCCACCAGATCCGAGTCCACCTGACCGAGGCCGGGCATCCGGTCGTAGGCGACCGGCGGTACGGCGGGCGCCCCTGGCGCGGCATCCCCGACCGGAAGAAGCGCGCCGCGATCGACGCGTTCCCGCGCCTCGCCCTGCACGCCTGGCGGATCGCGCTCGCACACCCGGTGACGGGCCGCCCCGTCCGCTTCGAGGCGCCGGTCCCCGACGAATTCAAGAGCCTCCTCGTCGCGCTCGGGGGACGCCCGTGAGCCGCGGCCGCCGCCCCGGCGTCGCCGTGCTCGGCGCGGGGCGCCTGGCCCGCGCCCTCGTCCCCCTCCTCGTGCGCGCGGGCTACCGCGTGGCCGCGGTCGCCTCGCGCTCCGGCCGCTCCGCCAAGGCCCTCGCACGCCGGGCCAAGGGGGCTCGCGCCGGCTCGGACCTCGCGGCCGCGGCCGCCTCGGCGGAGATCGTCCTCCTCGCGGTGCCGGATCGGGAGATCGCGCCGCTCGCGCGCAACCTCGCCCGCGACGTTGCGGACTGGAGCGGCCGGACGGCGCTGCACCACGCCGGAGCGCTCGGAACCGCCCCGCTCGCCCCCCTCGCGCGGCGCGGCGCCCGCGTCGGGGTCCTCCATCCCCTTCTCGCGCCCGGGGCCGGCCCCGCCGCCTTCCCGGGGGGGGCGAGGGCGAGGATCGAGGGGGACGCGCCGGCGCGGCGAACGGCCGAGCGGATGGCGAGGGACCTCGGCCTCGTCCCCTTCCGCCTGCCGTCCAGGCCGGGAGGCCCGGATCGCGCGGCCTACCACGCGGCCGCGTCGCTCGCGTCGAACGACGTCGTCGCGCTCCTCGCCGCCGCGGTGGACCTCCTGCGGGACGCCGGACTCTCCGAGCGGTCCGCGCTCGCCGCCCTCATCCCGCTCGCGCGCGGCGCGGTCGACCGGATCGGGGAAGAGGGGCCGGCGCGCGCGCTCACGGGGCCGGTCGCGCGCGGGGACGCGCGCACGCTCCGGGCGCAGCTCCGCAGGCTCGCGCGCCTCGACCGGGACGCGCTCCGCGCCCACCTCGCGCTGTCCGCGCGCCTCCTCCGCCTCGCCGCGTCGGCGGGCCGTCTCGACCGGGCCGGGAGGGAGGAGATCCGCAGGGCGATCGAGGAGGCGCGTCGTGGCCCGGCCCGGGGGGGCGCGGTATAGTGTCGTGACCGGAGGGCACGCACCATGAGGCGAGGAGCTTCGGCGCCCGCGAGGAGATGGATGCTGGCGGCGGCGCTTTCGATCGCGGCGCTCGCCGGGGCCGCGCTCGCGCAGACCGGCCCGGCGCGCACCCAGGCCGTCTACCTCCCGGAGGACACGGGGGCGGGAGATTGGCCCGGGACCTACCTGTACATCTCCCGCGACGTCAAGGTCGCGATGTGGATCCGCCTCCGCGACGGGATCCCCGAGATCAAGGTCCGTTACCTCTCGATGCAGGCCCCCGAGACGTTCGAGACCGACTGGAAGGGAGACGCCTCCTACACGTTCTCCGGGCTGCCCGGAACCTTCGCGCTCCGCCTCCAGAAGCGGGGGGAGCGGACGATCGAGGGGACGTGGCGGCGCGAGGTGGCGGACCCGAGGATGGGCCTGCTCGAGGAGGGGACGTTCTCGCTCTACCGCACGGGGAACGGCCGCGCGATCGTGATGAAGTTCGACAAGCTCGATCTCGAGATTCGCGACCGGGGCATCCCCCGCCGCGTCTCGCTCGCCCCTGTCGGGTGGACGTTCTGGAAGTACTCGAAGAGGAGCGACGCGCTCTGGGACGAGCTGCCCATCTGAGCGCGGACGTGAGCGTCCCGCGCCTCCTCCTCCCGCTCGCGTTCATCGCCGGGCTCGCCGCGGTCCCCGCGCGCGCCCTTCCGGCCCCGTCGCCGTTCCCCGTGCGCGCGGTCAAGCTCACGGGGAGCCTCTCGGATCCGAGGGTCCTCGCGCACCTGGATTTCGCGGTTTCCTTCGGCTTCAACGCGGTCTGGATCTACTCGCACGAGGCCGGGAGGTGGGCCGACGCCGGGGACGGAAGGCGGCCGGAGCTCGACCCGGCGTTCGTGGAGGTCGCGCGCCGCTGCCGCGAGCGGGGGGTGCGAATCCTCGTGTCGGTGAATCCTCCGGCCGACACGGGCGGGCGGTTCCTCTTCTCGGAGCCCGAAGGGGAGCGGCGGATCCGCTCGTTCTTCCGCCTGCTGCGGAGGAAGGCCGGCGTCTCGGACGTCGTGCTCTCCTTCGACGACCAGCCGACCCGGCTCCGCCAGCTCCGCGACGTCCTCCGGTACGGGAAGAGCACGGCGCCCGCGCACCTCGATCTCGCGCGCCGGATCGCGCGCCGTCTCCCGCGCGGGAGCCGGCTGTGGCTGTGCGCCTCGACGTACTCCGACGTCCACCTGGGCGACGGCAAGGGGCTCTACGCTGCGCCGTTCCTCGCGGGGCTCCCCGCGCTCCCCCCGCGCGTCGGCATCGTCTGGACCGGCTCCGCCCCGATCTCCCCCGCCGTCGGCGCCGCGGCCCTGCGCCGCGCGCGATCCCTCCTCGGAGGGCGCGACATCCTCCTCTACGACAACTTCTCCCCGATCGAGGGGGGGGAGAACGCCCTCGCGGCCTACCTGGGGCCGCTTCGCGACCGGGAGCCCGGTCTCGCCGCCGAGGCGGCGATCTACATGGCCTCCCCCCTCTCGGGCCCCGGCGTCTCGCGGCTGCCCCTCCTGACGGCGGCCGACTACCTCGCGGACCCCGGAGCGTACGACGCCGACCGGAGCCTGCGGAGCGCGATCGAGCGGCTCGCAGGGCCGGACCCCCGGGCCCGCGAGGCGCTCTCGACCCAGGCCCTCGAGTGGCGCGGCTGGGAGGGAGGGCGCCCCTTCCGGCCGTGGGACCCGGCGTCGCCCGAGGACGCGGCCTCGGCCCTCGACGACCCGGCGCTCGTCGCGGCCTGGGACTGGACCGTCCGCCGCTATCCCGAGAGGATGGCCGCCCTCCGGGGCCTCGAGGACCGGGAGTTCCGCGACGCCCTCCTCGAGATCATGGAGCGCCGGCTCGCCGTCGCCCGGACGGCGCCCCTCGCCGTCGAGTACCTCGCCCGGCGCCGCGCGGGGCGCGCCGACCTCGAGCCGATCCTCGACGCCGTCCGCGAGGAGCGGCGGAGGGCGGCCGGGCGGGGCACGTCGCTCCGGGCGCTCGACGCGTTCCTCGCCGCCGCAGGGGTCCCCGCGCCGCCGTTGTAGAATCCCCGCTTCCCGCGGCGCCGGGCGGCGCCGCATCGGGCCGGGCCCGAGCCCCCCGGGAGGAGCCATGGTCGAAGCCGTTGCGAGGACGCTGCGCGATTCGAAGGCGGCGCGCTGGACGTCCCTCCTGATCGTGTCGTTCACGATGCTCTGCGGCTACTACGTCGCGGACATCATGTCGCCGCTCAAGCCGATGATCGAGCAGGAGCTGCGCTGGACGAGCACGCAGTACGGGTTCTTCACCGGCGCCTACGCCTGGTTCAACGTCTTCCTGGCGATGCTGATCTTCGGCGGGATCATCCTCGACCGGATGGGGTCCCGCTTCACCGGGGTCCTGGCGGGGATCCTCATGGTCGTCGGGTGCGGCGCCAAGTACTGGGCCCTCCGCACGCACGCGCTCGACGGGGGCACGATCCTGGGCGTCCACGCCCAGGTGATGGTCGCCTCCCTCGGGTACGCGGTCTTCGGCGTGGGGATCGAGATCTGCGGCATCACGGCCACCAAGATCATCGCGAGGTGGTTCCGGGGGTACGAGATGGCCCTCGCCATGGGGCTCCAGATCTCGACCGCGCGGATCGGGACGGCGATCGCCCTCGGCCTCGGCGCGCCGATCGCCGCGATGTTTCACTCGGTGGCCGCGCCGGTCCTCATCGGCCTCGTCCTCCTGGGGATCGGTCTCATCGCGTACCTCCTCTACTGCGGCATGGACCGCAGGCTCGACGCCTCCGAGGCCGGGACCGGCGCGGGGCCCGCGGCCGAGGAGGAGGCCTTCCGCCTGTCCGACATCGGGGCGATCCTGCGCATCCGGGCGTTCTGGTACGTCGCGGTCCTGTGCGCCCTGTTCTACTCGGCGGTCTTCCCCTTCCTGAAGTACGCGCCCGACCTCATGGTGCAGAAGTTCCACGTCCGCGACAGCCTGGCGGGCCTCATCCCGAGCATCCTCCCCTTCGCCACCATCCCGCTGACGATCGTGTTCGGGAACTTCTACGACCGCAGGGGAAAGGGAGCGTCCATCATGCTCCTGGGGGCCGGCCTCCTCGTGGCCGTCCACGTCGCGTTCACCGTGCCGCTGTGGAGCAGCTGGATCGTCGCCCTCGTGGCGACGATCGTGCTCGGATTCGCGTTCTCGCTCGTGCCGTCGGCGATGTGGCCCTCCGTGCCCCGGATGATCCCGCACCGGCAGCTCGGGACCGCCTACGCCCTGATCTTCTGGTTGCAGAACCTCGTCGCCCTCTGGGGGATCCCCTACCTGATCGGCTGGATCCTCGACCGCTTCTGCATCACGGGCGAGCGGGTGGTGGACGGCGTCCGCACCGTCGCCTACGACTACACGATCCCGATGGCCGTCTTCACCGTCCTCGGGATCGTCTCCGTGGTCTTCGCGCTGCTCCTCAAGGCGGAGGACCGCAAGGCGGGATACGGGCTGGAGCTCCCCTGCCGGACGAAGTGACGGGGGCCGGATCGAACGGACCGGCCGTCGCGTAGAATCGGGCGCCGATGATCCTGCTGGTCCTCTACTTCCTGTCCGGCGCCGCGGCGCTCGTCTTCGAGTCGGTCTTCCTGCGCCAGGCGACCTGGCTCGTCGGGAGCGCGGTCACCGCGACCTCGCTCGTGCTCGCGGCGTTCATGGCGGGGCTCGCCGCCGGATCGGCGGGGGGAGGGCCGCTCGCCGACCGGTCGGCCCGGCCGCTCCGCCTGTACGGCCTCCTCGAGATCGGCACGGGGCTCTCCGGCGCCGCGCTCGCGTGGCTCCTGGGATCCGGGCGCGAAGCCCTCCTTTCCCCCCTCCTCCGCGCCTCCGGTGCGGCCCGGCCCTTCTCGGAAGCCGTCCTCGCCTTCGCCCTCCTCGCCGTCCCGGCGGCTCTCATGGGCGCGAGCCTCCCCGCCGTCGCCCGGTTCGCGATCGAGTCGCCGGAGCGCGTGCTCGGCTCGCTCGGGAGGCTCTACGGCGCGAACACGCTCGGCGCCGCCGCCGGGGCGCTCGCCGCCGGGTTCGCGCTCTTCGAGGCGGTCGGGATCTCGGGCAGCGCCTTCCTCGCCGCGGGGATCGATCTCGCCGTCGGCGCGGCGGCGATCGCCCTCGACCGCCCGGCCCCCTCGGGATCGGGCGCGGCCGCGCCCCGCTTCGCCCCCTCGTCCCCCGCCTCCGCGGCCCGTCCCGTCGGCGGCCGCGCGCGGGCCGCCTGCCTCGCCGCCGCGGGGATCGGAGGTGCGGCCGTCCTCGGCTACGAGGTCGTCTGGACGCGGCTCCTCACGCTCCCGATGCGGTCGTACGCCTACTCGTTCAGCCTGATGCTCTCGCTGTTCCTCCTCGGCCTCGTCCTGGGGGCTGCGGCCGCCGCCGCGATCGGGCCGCGCCTGCGCGACCTCCCGCAGGCGCTCGCCGCCGTCCAGGTCGCCATGGGGCTCTACGTCGCGGCGAGCACCCTGTGGCTCCCCGCCCTCCTCGCGCCGACGGAGGCGGGAGGGTTCGCGCCCTTCGTCGCCCTCTCCTCCCTCAAGGCCGCGGCCGTCGTCCTGCCGCCGACGATCCTGTCCGGGATGGCGCTCCCCCTCGCCGCCGCCGCGGTCGCGCGCGGGCGGGGGCGCATCGGCCGCGGGATCGGCTCGGTCTTCGCCGTGAACACGGCGGGGGCGATCGCGGGCGCGCTCGGCGCGGGGCTCCTCCTGCTCCCGGCCCTCGGCGCCCCCGCGTCGCTCGCGGTCCTCGCGGCGCTCCATGCGGCTTCGGGGGCGCTCGTCGCCGCGCTCGCCGTCCCCTCGCTCCCGCGCCGGCTCCTCGCCGCGGCGCTCGCCGCCGCCTGCCTCCTCCCCGCGATCGTCTCCCACGCCGGCTACGTCCGGCGGTTCGTGGCCGCGGGGCGCGGGCGCGAGAGCGTTCGCGAGGTCCTCGCCTTCCACGAGGGGGCGACCGACACGATCGCCGTCGTCCGGAAGGACTACGGGTTCTTCGACCCCGAGGCGAAGAGCCTCCTCACGAACGGAGTCGCGATGTCCGCGACGGTCCTCCCGGTCCGCCGGTACATGGCGCTCGAGGGCCACCTCCCGGTCCTCCTCGCTCCGGGGCTCGCTCGCGTCGCCGTCGTCTGCGTCGGGACCGGGATCACGCTCGGAGCGGTCGCGTCCCACCCGGACGTCCGCGCGATCGACGCGGTCGAGCTCTCCGAGGGGGTCGTCCGCGCCCTCCCGCAGTTCGCCGCCGAGAGCGGCGAGCCGTGGAAGGACCCGAGGGTCCGGCTCGTCCGCGAGGACGGCCGCCACTTCCTCGAGGCCTCGCGCGACCGGTACGACGCGATCACGCTCGAGCCGCCGCCGCCGATCGTAGCCGGCGCCGTCCACCTCTACTCGCTCGACTTCTACCGCGTCTGCCGGAGGCGGCTCGCCCCCGGCGGGGTCGTCGCGCAGTGGCTCCCGCTCCACGCGCAGAGCCTCGAGTCGGCCCGCATGGTCGCGCGCACGTTCCTCGACGCCTTTCCCCACGCGGAGCTCTGGCTCCCCTCGATCCGGGACGCCGTGCTCCTCGGCTCGGACCGCCCGCTCCGGCTCGACCCCGGCCGCCTCCGCGCTGCGTTCTCCGATCCGCGGACCGCGGCGAGCCTCCGGGGCGCGATGGTCGAGACCCCCGAGGCGCTCCTCGCGACCCGCCTCCTCGACCGCGAGGCGATCGAGCGGTGGGCCGCGGGCGCCCCGCCGATCACCGACGACCGCCCCCGCATGGAGTTCTTCCGGGCCCACGGCGGGACGATGCGGGATCCGGAGATCGGCACGCTCCTCGCGGCCGCGGCGGGCGTCCCCCCCGGGCCCGCGGGGCTCGAGGCCGACCCGAGCCTCGCCGCGCGGGCCGCCGCCGAGCGGGAGGCGTTCCGCCTCTACCTCGAGTCCGAAGTGCGGGACGACCCCCGCGCCGGGATCGAGGCGGCGCGCCGGTCGCGCGGAACCGAGTTCTTCCTGTACCGTTTCGGCTGCGCCGCGCGGCAGCGGGAGTTCGCGCGGCGCGGCCTCGCCTCGCACCCCGAGTGGGGCGAGGCGCTGCGGCGCTGCGAGGCCTGGTTCGGCCCGGAGACGGGCCGGGGCGCGCCTCCGGGAGGACGAGCAGAATGGCCGTGACGATCCGCGCGACGTACGAGGGGGACCTGCGCTGCACCGCGATCCACGAGCCCTCGGGAGACCGGATCGCGACCGACGCGCCCGTGGACAACGAGGGGAAGGGGGAGCGCTTCTCCCCGACCGACCTCGCCGCGACCGCGCTCGCGACCTGCGTGCTGACCGTGATGGGGGTCGCGGCGCGCAAGCGCGGCTGGGCGATCGAGGGGGCGAGGGCCCGGGTCGTGAAGGAGATGGGCGCCGTGCCGCGCCGCCACATCGCCCGGCTCGAGCTCACCATCGAGCTTCCCGCGAGCCTCGCCCCCCGCGCCCGCACGGTCCTCGAGCGCGCGGCCCGGGAGTGCCCGGTGGCCTCCTCCCTCGGGCCCTCGACATCGGTCCTCGTCCGGTTCGACTACGTGTGAGCGGGAGGCCCCGCGGCGTGGTGTCCCCAACGGGATTCGAACCCGTGTCGCCACCTTGAAAGGGTGGTGTCCTAGGCCGGACTAGACGATGGGGACGATTCCGAATTCGACGCGCCAGTCTAGCGGAACCGCGCCGCCCGGGCAACGGGAGCGGCGAGGGGCGCGCTCAGCGGAACTCGACCCGGACCTCGGCGACCGCGTCCTCCGCCAGGCCGTCCCGCGTCCCCGCGACGAATTTCCACTTCCGCACCGCCGCGACGGCGGCGCCCTCCAGCTCGAGGCCGGGACGATCGCTCTCGAGGGCGACGGCATCCGCGACCGACCCGTCCGCCCGCACCGAGACGCGCACGAGGACCCACGCGTGGAGGCCCATCCCGCGGAACTTCGCCGGAAGCCTCGGAGCCCGGCAGGCCTCGGGGATCGGGACCGGGAGAACCCTCGCGCTCGATGCGGCCGCGGGCGCCGGGATTCCCGCCGGCGGCGCATCCCCGGGGCCCTTCGCCCGCGCCTCGACGCACAGGTCTCCCGGCGTCGGCGCCCACCAGTCCCCGCCGTCCCGGTACGCCTCGACGACGACGCGGCACTCCGCGCTCGCCCACAGCGCCCGCCCCGAGAGGAGTCCCCGGTCCACCTCCTCCTTCCCGACGACCGGGTCCCCGTACATCGCGACGAGAGACCCCGCGACCTCCGCAGGCTCGCCCGCCGCCGGCCCGATCCTCGCCATCGCCGAGACCACCTTCGCGCCGGGGATCTCCTCGGTGTCGCGGTCGTACCGCACGAGGACCGAGACGCCGGGGCCCGTCACATAGGTCTCCGCGGTCGCGAGCCCGAAGGGCCCCGGCACCTGCTCGACCGTCGCCGGCTCCCGCTCCATCGCCCTGTGCGCTTCCCTCGGGTTCATCCCCGGGACGACGTTGTGCACGGCGTACCGGTCGCACGAGGACTCCTCCGCGGCGAGAGCGGAAATCCCGACCGCCGCCGCGAGGAGCGCGGCGGACAAGACCGGGAGGCGCCGAAGCCGGACCATCGGGTGCCGCATCGGGGGGGATTGTAGCGCAGAGGGGAGGGGGCGCGAATCCACGGGCGCGCAGCGCCGCCCGCCGCATGCCGTCATTCCGCACCATCATCCCCTCCTCCGCGCCAGCCAAGCAGCCACCCGCTGGACATGCACCACAAGGAACCCACGCCACGTTCCTGGCGTGGGCCTGAGACGGAGTCCCAGCAGTTGCTCGGCAGCCGGCAAGGGGTCGAATGCGGTCAGGATGCGCCTGACGCGGTCACCTTCGAACTCAAGAAAGTCCACACCGTCGAACTCCGCGCGACGCCCGGTCGGCGCATACCCGGGAGGCTCCAGCGATGCGAGGTGCGAGGCCCGAATCCGCCACTTGACCGCACAGCAACTGCCGTCCGCTGCGTGGCAGATCGGAGGAAGAACCTCGTACTGGAAATCGGGAAAGGCCCGGAGGACCGCCTCGGCGAAGGCCCTCACCGCGGTTCGCCCGCGCGCAGGAGGGTCTGGCATGGCCGGGTCGTACCACTCGACGTCATCGGCCAGACAGTCGACGACGGCCTCGAGATCGCGCGCATTCCACGAGGCGACCAGTCGCCGCACGACGCGCTCGGCTTCGGCGCTATCCAATCCGAATTCCTCGTCAGCCCCTTCGACGATCCCCTGTCCGCCGAACGCGCGGCCTCCGCGGCTCCGCCCTTGGCGGCCGTCCGCCGCGATGTCAGGCAGCCGAGGCGGCGCGCCCCGACGGACGATGTCTGAAGACGTAAATCGCCCAGCCCACGGTGTCTCGCCCCCAGCGAAGATACACGGTCTTGCCCTTGGCCACTCGCTCCACGAGCTCGGGCAGATCCGGATCCTCGGGGTTGCAGCGGGCGTACTCGGCCGTCGCATGCCATTGCAGACCTTCGTACTTGTCCCAGTCATCCCTGCTGCTCACGAACGTGTGAACCAGCTCGAGCCCCCGCAGCTCTCCGGCCTCCGCGTTGCCCCAATGCGTCCCGAAATCGCTTCTGCCGACCCCCGATGCCGCGAGGTACTCCGCCGACGGCTGCTGAAGCCAGTAGGGCTCCCCGACAATCACCCAGCCGCCGGGCGAGACCATGCCCGAGAGCGCGTCCAGAGTCTCCGCGTGACCACCGAACACCCAGCCGGCGCCGATGCAGGAGGCCAGAGTCAAAGTGCGCGGCTCTTCGGGCCTGAAGTCGGAGCCGTCCATCTGACGGAAGACGACCTCTGCCCCCGGCGCTCGCATCTGCAGCCGCCTCTGCGCGTCGGCGATGCAGAACGGTGAAATGTCGATCCCGATTCCACGGATGCCGTACGCTTCGGCCAAGCGAATCAGGAACTCGCCTTTCCCACAGGCGATGTCGACCACGCGCGCTCCCGCCGGAAGCCGCAGAAGACCGACGAGTCGCGCCAGCTTGTCGTCGCTCGTGGGATTGCACACCACGTGCTCACTGTGCGTGATGTTGTAGAACTTCCACATATCCATGGCTGCTTTCCCTTGCCGCGACGCGCACGTCGGCGGCGCGAAGCGCCGTCGGCCGCATGCTGTTGTTCGGCGACAGACCCTGGAGCCAATCATGAACAGCAGTCATCGAACCACTCTCGCTTGAGCCGAATGAACGAGTTCGCCGCGCTAGCAAGCTGCGCCCCACCTGACCGATGTAGCAACGCGTCGCGACCCGGTTCCTCGGGCCAAGTAGCTTTCGCGAGATCTTGCCGTAGTCCAGCCGATATCAACAGGATCGACCGTCGGCATTACTGGCCCCGCTTCTGCTCGAACCCTGGATTCCACGGAGTCAACGAGAATGAACTGACAATCCCTCGGTGGCCTTGACAGCGGAAG
>ERZ1649853.130-NODE-130-length-31183-cov-14.991904_pt1 | contig 31183 bp, 23 predicted proteins | sample MGYA00575353_ERZ1649853 | MGnify/ENA primary metagenome ERZ1649853 (study PRJEB40853, sample SAMN11349654) | freshwater sediment metagenome | isolation source: river sediment | host: Sediment | place: India: Okhla Barrage, New Delhi | collected 2017-02-21 ...
AAGAACCTCTGACGCGATCCGTTTCTTACGTTCCCGTTCCCGTCCCCGTTCCCGACGCGGAGAATCTCCGGCCTCCGGCTTCCGCTTCCGTCTCCGTTCCCGTACCCGTTCCCGCACCCGTTCCCGAAATGACGCTGAAGTAGACCCGGCTTTGCACTGCGGGCTTCGCCGTCGCAAGTGGCCGTGACGCGAGCGGCGAGCTGCGGGATCGTCAGGCGGACGCGCGGTCGGGTGAGCCCGGGAACGGGAACGGGCACGGGAGCGGGAACGAGTGGGAGGAGTTCGCCCGTCACCTACGCGGTCCCTGGCCACACGCCGAGCTTGCGGGCCCGGGCGACGCGGCGCAGGAAGACCTGTCTCTTCAGGCCCCGCAGGTGGTCGACCAGCAGCACCCCGTCGAGGTGGTCGACCTCGTGGCAGATCGCCTGGGCGAGCAGGCCGTCGGCGGCGATCGTGCGCCAGGCGCCGTGCTCGTCCTGGGCCCGGACCCGCAGACGGCGCGGCCGCTCGATGGTGGTGAACAGGTCCGGGAACGACAGGCAGCCTTCCTCGAGGCTCACCGTGCCCTCGGTGGAGACGATCTCCGGGTTGGCGAGGACGATCCGGGCGGCCTCGTCGGAACCGACCGAGAGGTCGATGGTGGCGAGCCTGAGGTTGACCCCGATCTGCGGGGCCGCCACGCCGAGGCCCGGTGCCTTCCAGCCGGTCTCGAAGAGGTCCTGGATCAGCGCCGCGAGGCCGGGGCCGAAGTCGGTGACCGGCTTGTTGGCCGCCTCGAGCCTGGCGTCGCCGTAGCACAGGATCGGTCGAACCGCCATGGTCAGCCGCTCCGTCGGCTGCGGGTGGCGCCGGCGAGCGCGATCACGGCGCCTGCCCCATGCGGGCCGCGGTCGCCTCCCAGGCACTCCGGATCCGCTCCCGCAGCTCCCCGACGTCGGCAGTCTCCAGCCGCCGGTCGACGACCACCGGACGGCCGTCGACGACGACGTGGCGCACGTCGGCAGCGGTCGCGCCGTGGACGATGCGCGCCGCCGGGTGGCCGTCCGGCTGCATCGACCAGCCGCGCAGGTCGACCACCGTGACATCGGCGGCCTTGCCTGGCTCGAGGGTCCCGATCTCGTCGCCGAGGTGGAGGGCAGCGGCGCCTTCCCTGGTCGCCATCGCGAGCACGGCGGTCGCCGGCATTGCCGATGGTCCGTGGCGCAGCGAGTGCAGGGTCGCCGCCAGGGTCATCTCGTGGAAGATCGAGAGACGGTTGTTGCAGGGCGCGCCGTCCGCCCCCAGCACGACCTTGACGCCGGCCCGGCGCAGCCCGGGCACGTCGGCGATCCCCGACCCGAGCTTGAGGTTGGCGCCCGGGCAGTGGCAGACCGTGGTCCGGGTCGCGGCGAGCAGCGCGACCTCTCGAGCGTCCAGGTGGACGCCGTGAGCGAGAACCACGTCCGGCCCGGTCAGGCCGACCGCGTGCAGGTACTCGACGTTGGTCGTCCCGGTCGCCTCCCGGATCGCGGCCACCTCCCTGGGGTTCTCGTTGGCATGCGACTGCAGCAGCCAGCCGCGCGCCCTGGCGAGAGCGGCGCAGCCCGCGAGCAGCTCCTTCGAGCACGACAGCGCGAACCGCGGCGCCACCGCGTAGCGCAGCCGCCCCGCCGCTGCGCCGTGCCAGCGATCGCCGATCGCGGCGGCGTCGGCGAGCGAGCGGTCGGTGTCCTCGAGCAGCCGAGCCGGCACGCCCTCGCCGGTGTCCATGTGGGTCTTGCCGGAGACCAGGCGGATGCCGAGCCGCTCCGCGACCGCGAACACGCGCTCGTGATGGCGGCAGGTGCCGAAGTCGAGCGCGGTGGTGGTGCCTCCGCACAGCAGCTCGGCGATGCCGAGCTCGGCCGCTGCCTCGACGCCGTCGCCGTCAAGCGCGGCCTCGTAGGGCCACACGGCGTCGCGCAGCCAGGGCAGCAGCTCGAGGCCGTCCGCCTGGTGGCGCAGCAGCGACTGCACGACGTGGACGTGGCCCTGGACGAAGCCGGGCAGAACTGCCGCCTCGCCGGCGTCGAGGGTGCGGCGGGCCGGGGCTGACGAGCTGCCGCGAACGACCTCGACGATGCGGCCTCGATCGACCAGCAGGTCGCCGCGAAACCACTCGCCGTCCTCGACCATTGGCAGGACGACGCCGCCGCTGATCCGGAGATCGACCTCGGTTGCCACCTTTTCAAGCCTCACATCCACGGTCGCGAGTGTCAACCCGTTGGCGGCACGACGACCTGGGGCAGACCGCTCAGCTGCCCGCAGCAAGGGCGGCCACCCTGCGGTGTTTCCCTGCCCTGGGAGCCTGCCCTGAGCGAGCGGCGCAGCAGCGCCGTGAGTCGAAGGGTGCCCGTGCCCGTGGAGGGGCACTGGGGCATTGAAGCAGCGAGGCAGTGGTCGGTCCTCTCACCGCCGCTTCGCCGCGATCCCACACTGCCTGACCGGGACGGGCGCGGAAGCGGAAGCGGAAGCGGGCGTGGCCCTATCCCCCAGATCCTAAATCCTATCCCCTGGTCGGGCGGGGGCAGGGCTCAGTCGCCCGCGCTCGGAAACAGCGGCAGGGTCGGCTCGATGCTCGGGAGGATCGCCCCCATGATGTCGTCGCCCCACCGCTCGCGGCGCTCGGGCGCGAGCCGCAGCGGCTTGAGGCCGCGGGCGGCGACCATGCTGCCGAGGAGGATGTCGATCCGGCGCTGGAAGCTGGGGTCGACGGCCCGCACCCCGTCGTAGGACGGCTGCGACCAGTTGGGGACCCAGACCAGCAGGTCGTAGGTCGGGAGCCAGTCGTCGAGCACCCGCTCCCAAAGCGGTTGCGGGCCGGCGGCGTGGACCAGGTAGCAGTAGTTGTCGAGGACCGACCGGTCGCAGAGCACGAGCTCGTGAGCGGCCGTTGCCTCGATCTCGAGCGCCATCTGGGTGAGCAGGATCCACTCCTGGGCGAGCAACGTGGTCCGCTGGTTGATCGGCAGCGGGCAGCGCCGCGCCACCTCGCGCACGATCTCGACGTCGAGGTTGCGGCGCTTGAGCCGCGCCGCCAGCTCGAAGGCCAGGGTGGTCTTGCCGACGCCGTGGGTGCCGATGAGCGCGAGCTTCATGGAGGAATTCTACTGAAACCCGACGTTCGCGCTTGAGCCGAAGCGCTGCAAAGCGGGGATGCGGGTGCCTGCTGCCAGTGCGTGATGGCTCTGCCGGCTTCTTCCCTCAAGATGCGCGCGCCGCATCCCGGCCCGCGTTACTCACCGGACCGGTGGCACACGCCCACCGGTTACCTTCGCCTTGATTCCGGAGGGCGGTGAGAAACGCGGGCTAGCCGTGCGGGCGCAGCGAGGCCGGCAGCGCGGCCGCGGCCTCGAGCAGGATGGCGTGGATCTCCTCGGCCGTGCTCGCCTCGATCATCCGCGACAGACGGCCCGGGCTGCGGACGATCCAGGCCAGCCGCGACAGCCAGCGCAAATGGAGAGTGTCGTTGCGCAGCGCCAGCAGGAAGAAGATGTGGGTGGGCCCCATGTCGGGCGAACCGAAGGCGACGCCGTGCTTCGAGCGCGCCATCGCGACGAACTGGGTCGGGAACTTGTCGGCGGCGCGGCGGCGGGCGTGGAGGAACGCGACGCCCTCGGGAACGGCGGTGGGCACGAGCCGCTCGCGCGCCGCAAGCGCCGCCTCGAACCACCCCTGGTCCTTGACCAGGCCGAGCTTGGTCACCTTCTCGACCATGGCGTGGATGACGCCGTTGCGGTCGGTTGCCGCGAGGTCGGGGATGATCTGCTTGACGGTGATGATCTCGTCGAGCGGCGCGTCCGTCACCTGGCTGGGCGCCGTGCCGCCGGTCCCAACCGACTCCGACGCCAGGGTGTCGAGGTACTCGTCGAGCAGGGCGCGCCGGAAGCGCCACTGGCCGCCGATCTTGACCCCGGGGATCTTGCCCTCGTGGGCGAGGCGAACCAGGGTGCGCTCGGCGAGCTTCAGGTAGTCGGCGGCTTCCTTTGCGGTCAGGTAGGCTTCCATCATCCACTCCCTTGGCAGGCCGAGTCCGGGCCCCGGTGGCTGAATAGATCTTTTCCTGGCCGCTGTCAAGGGAATCGGGCGGGGAAGCGCGGGGTTGCGTGGGGTTGCGCTGTGTGCTATCACGTGTCACACCGCGCCCGCGAGATCCGGCCGTCGGGCGGTCTGGCGATCCAGCCCGCACGCGCCACCGGTGGGACGCGGGACCAACGCTGCAGAATCCGACCTGAGGAGGGAGCGACATGGACGTCACGGCAAAGGTGAAAGAGATCATCGTTCAGCAGCTCGGTGTGGACGCGGAGAAGGTGACCCCGGAGGCGTCGTTCGTCGATGACCTCGGCGCCGACTCGCTGGACGTGGTCGAGCTGGTGATGGCGTTCGAGGAGGAGTTTGGGGTCGAGATCCCGGACGAGGCGGCCGAGAAGATCGCCACGGTCAAGGACGCGATCGAGTACCTGCAGAAGAACCTGGCAGCGTAGCCAATGGCCCGGCGGGTGGTCGTCACCGGCGTCGGCCTGGTGTCCCCGCTGGGCATCGGGACCGAGGAGACTTGGCAGGGCCTGATCGCCGGGCGCAGCGGCGCCGGTCCGATCACCCGCTTCGACACCACCGACTTCTCGGTCAAGATCGCGTGCGAGGTGAAGGGCTTCGACCCGGCTCGCTACTTCGAGCCGAAGGAGATCAAGAAGTTCGACACCTTCATCCACTACGCGGTCGCCGCCAGCGACATGGCGCTCGCGCAGTCGGGCCTCCCGATCAACGGCAGCAACGCCGACCGGGTGGGCGTCGTCATCGGCTCCGGCATCGGCGGCTTCCCGATGATCGAGCACAACCACCAGGCTCTGCTCGAGCGGGGGCCGCGGCGAGTGTCGCCGTTCTTCATTCCGGGCGCGATCATCAACATGTGCTCCGGGCTGATCAGCATCCGCACCGGCGCCAAGGGTCCCAACGTCGCCACGGTGACGGCCTGCTCGACCTCGGCCCACGCGATCGGCGACGCCACGCTCTACATCCGCCACGGCTACGCGGATGCCATCATCGCGGGCGGCGCCGAGGCCGTCATCTCGCCGATGCCGGTGGCCGGGTTCTCGTCGATGCGCGCGCTCTCGACCCGCAACCACGAGCCCGAGAAGGCGTCGCGCCCGTGGGACCGCGACCGCGACGGCTTCGTCATCGGCGAAGGCGCGGGCATCGTGGTCCTCGAGGAGTACGAGCAGGCCCGCCGGCGCGGGGCGCCGATCCTGGCCGAGGTGCTCGGCTTCGGAATGTCGGGCGACGCCTTTCACATCTCGGCCCCCAGCGAGGACGGCGACGGCGCGATCCGGGTGATGCGGGCGGCCCTCCAGGACGCCGGCCTGCGGCCGGACCAGGTGGGCTACGTCAACGCCCACGGGACCTCGACCCCGGCCGGCGACCCGATCGAGGTGATCGCGGTGAAGGCGGTGTTCGGCGACCACGCACGGCGGGTGATGGTGTCGTCGACCAAGTCGATGACCGGCCACCTGCTGGGCGCGGCCGGCGGCGTCGAGTTCGGGGTGTCGGTGCTGGTCGTGGCGCGCGGCGTGGTCCCTCCGACCATCAACCTCGACCGGCCCGAGCCCGACGACGATCTCGATCACGTGCCGCATCACGCGCGCGAGGTCCCGGTGAAGGTCGCGCTCAGCAACTCGTTCGGCTTCGGCGGCACCAACGCGTGCCTGGTTGTCGGCGCGGTCGACTAGGACCGGCCGCGGCGCCGGCGCCGCGAAAGGACCGGAAGCAGGCATGGACTCCCTGCCCAGGGCCTGGCTCGACAGCATCGCGAGGTTCGCCACCCGCGTCGACCTCTACAACTTCGGGCGCTGGCTGATCCTGGCCTGCCTGATCGGTGTCGTGGCCGGTCTTGGCGCGGCCCTGCTCACCTGGGGGGTGGACGGGGTCGAGTCCGCGCTCCAGCACCGCGCGGTCGGCTTCCGGCCCCCGAGTCACGGGACCCATGCCGGGCCGTGGCACCCGCCCGAGCGGCCCTGGCTGCTGCTGCTGGTGTTGCCGGCGGCCGGGTTGCTGGTCGGCTGGATCGTGCAGACCTTCGCGCCGGAGGCCGAGGGGCACGGCACCGATGCGGTGATCAACGCCTACCACCAGAAGGGAGCGCTGCTGCGGCGGCGGGTCGCCCCGGTGAAGCTGGTCGCCTCGGCGGTGACCATCGGCTCGGGCGGGTCGGCCGGCCGCGAGGGCCCGGTGGCGCAGATCGGCGCGGGCTTCGCCTCCTACCTCTCGGAGCTGATCCGGCTGCCGGTCGCCGACCGCCGGGTGCTGGTGATCACCGGCATGGCCGCCGGCATCGGCGGCATGTTCCGGGCGCCGCTCGGCGCGGCGCTGTTCGCGGTCGAGGTCCTCTACTCCGAGAACGAGTACGAGTCGGAGGCGCTGATCCCGGCGATCATCTCCTCGATCGTGGCCTTCGTCGTCAACGCCATGCTCACCGGCTGGGAGCCGATCTTCGCGGCCAGCGTGGACCGCTTCGTCAAGCCCCAGGAGCTGGTCGCCTACCTGGTGCTGGCGGCGTTTCTGGCGGTGGCCGGCTGGGCCTACGTCAAGACCTTCCGCGGCATGCGCGACCACGTCTTCCGCCCCATGCCGGTGCCGCGAATGGTCAAGCCGGCGATCGGGGCGCTGGCGGTGGCGCTGATCGCGCTCGGCTTGCCGCAGGTCATGGGCAGCGGCTACGGCTGGATCCAGCTCATGATCGGCGGCCAGCTGCCGCTGCTGCTCCTGCTGCTGCTGGTGCCCGCCAAGATCCTCGCCACCTCGTGCACCATCACCTCGGGCGGCTCGGGCGGGGTGTTCGCGCCATCGCTGGTCATCGGCGGCGTCTGCGGCGCGGTCTTCGCGAGCGTCGCGGCGCAGGTCGCCCCGGCCCTCGCCCCGCCGGCCGCGGCCTGCGTCCTGGTGGGCATGGGCGGGTTCTTCTCCGGGGTTGCCAAGGTGCCGATCGCGTCACTGATCATGGTCGCCGAGATGAGCGGGTCGTACACCCTGCTGGTGCCGATGATGCTGGTGAGCTCCGTGAGCTTCCTGTTGACCCGGGGGGTCAGCATCTACGATTCTCAGGTGCCCCGGCGGGTCGACTCGCCGGCCCACATCGGCGAGTTCGAGGTCGACGTGCTCGAGGGGCTGACCGTGCGCGACGTGGCCGACCTCGGGCAGCGGGTGACCACCGTGGCGCCAGGGACGCCGTTCGTCGAGGTGCTCGAGATCGTGGCCTCGACCGAGCAGCACCTGTTCCCCGTCACCGGGGACGACGGCGTCGTGGAGGGCATCTTCAGCGTCACCGACGTGCGACGGGTGATGGCGACGCCGGAGGTGTGGCCGCTGCTCGTGGCCTCGGACCTCTCGGTGTCGGCGGCCGCGATGGCCTACGTCGAGCTCGACGACGACCTCCACACCGCGGTGCGGCGCTTCTCCGCGTTCAAGCACGAGCACCTGCCGGTGCTGGCCGGGCCGCCGCCGTCGGCGGTGGTCGCCATCCTCGGGCACCAGCGGGTGCTCAAGGCCTACGACGACGAGGTCGAGCGCCGGCGGCCGCCCGAGCCGGACTAGAGGGCCTCCCGCGGCCATGCCGCAGTGTGGCATCCGTCTGCTACACTACCGCGGATGAATCACCATTCAGTCATCACAGCTCACGATCAGGGAGGTGCGAGGTGAACTGCATCGTCTGCATCGCCTGCGTCCCCGACACGGCCTCGATCATCAAGATCGGCCCTGACGGGAAGCACATCGACGAGACCGGCATCAAGTGGATCGTCTCGCCGTACGACGAGTACGCCCTCGAGGAAGCGCTCAAGATCACCGAGGCCAAGGGGGGCGAGGTGACGGTGGTGACCTTCGGCCCGGACCGGGCCGAGGCGGCGCTTCGTGACTGCCTGGCCCGCGGCGCCCACAAGGCGATCCACGTGCGCGGCGGCGAGGCGAGCCTGGGCGACAGCTTCACCATCGCCTCGGTGCTGGCCGCGGCCATCAAGGGCCTCTCCTACGACCTGATCCTGGTCGGCTTCAAGGGCGTCGGCACCGACAACGGCCAGGTCGGCCAGATGCTGGCCGAGCTCCTGGGCCTCCCGCATTGCGCCAACGTGCTGACGCTGGAGCTGGGGGATGGCGTGCTGACCGCGGGTCGCGACGTCGAGGGCGGGCGCGAGATCGTCTCCTCGCCGCTGCCGGCGCTCCTGACCTGCCAGAAGGGCCTCAACGAGCCCCGCTATGCGGCGCTCAAGGGGATCATGGCGGCCAAGAAGAAGCCGGTCGACAAGGTCGAGCCGGCGAGCCTCGGCATCCAGGAGGGCGCGAATCCCTTCCACTCGGTGCGTTCACTGTCGCTGCCCCCGGCCAAGTCGGCGGGGACTGTCATCAAGGGCGAGGACGACCCGGCCGGAGCGGCCGCCCAGCTGGTGAAGCTGCTCCGCGACGAGGCCAAGGTGATCTAGGGAGGCGACGATGGCTGGAATCCTTGTTTTCGTGGAGCAGCGCAACGGCCAGATCAGGGCGGCCTCCCTGCAGGCCGTCTCTCAGGCGCGACGCCTCGGCGCCGGAGAGGTGAGCGCGGTGCTGCCGGGATCCGGCATCGCCGCCGTCGCCGCCTCGCTCGGCGCCTTCGGAGCGTCCAAGGTGTTCGTGGCCGATGACCCGAACCTCGCCCGGTACTCGGCCGAGGGCTACGCCGAGGTGGTGGCCAAGGCCAGCGGCCAGGCCCAGCCGGCGGCGATCCTGTTCGGCGGCACCGCGATGGGCCGTGACCTGGCGCCGCGGGTCGCAGCCCGGATCGGGGTTGGCGCCATCGCCGACGCCACCGGCCTCGCGCTCGAGGGCGACGCCCTGGTGGTCACCCGGCCCGTGTACTCGGGCAAGGCGATCGCCACCGTCGACACCGCCGGCAAGCGGCCGCAGGTCATCAGCCTGCGCCCCAACGTGTTCGCCGCCGAGCAGGTGGGCGGCACCGCCGCGGTGGTCGCGCTCGACGGGCTCGCGCTGTCGATCCGGGCGGTGGTCAAGGAGCTCCTCGACACCGGCGGCGGCGAGCTCGACGTGGCCGAGGCCGACATCATCGTGTCCGGCGGCCGCGGCATCAAGGGCCCGGAGAATCTCGGCCTGATCCGCGACCTCGCGCACGCCCTCGGCGGGGCGGTCGGCGCCTCGCGCGCCATCGTCGACGCCGGCTGGATCGAGCACAAGCACCAGGTCGGGCAGACCGGCAAGGTGGTGAGCCCCACCCTGTACGTGGCCTGCGGCATCTCGGGCGCGATCCAGCACCTCGCCGGCATGTCCTCGTCCAAGGTCATCGTGGCCATCAACAAGGACCCCGACGCGCCGATCTTCAAGGTCGCGGACTACGGCATCGTCGGGGATCTCTTCCAGGTGATCCCGCCGATGGTCGAGGCGATCAAGGCCCTCAAGGCCTGATTCCCGGCTGGTCGTATCTGCATGCGGCGGGCCGAATGGCCCGCCGTTTCGGTTCCTCTTGATCCGATTTCCAGCCGGGCCGCCGGCCGGAAATCGGATGTTGGCCGGCCGCGTGCATGCGGCCGGCCCGTGCTATCCTCTGCGGTCGAGTCGAACGGGGGGCTCGTGGATCTCCAGACGCTGATCCTGTCGCTGTCGAGGTACTGGGCCGACGCCGGCTGCGTCGTCCAGCAGCCCTACGACCTCGAGATCGGGGCCGGCACCATGCACCCGGAGACCTTCCTGCGGGTGCTCGGGCCGGAGCCCTACCGGGTGGCCTATGTCCAGCCATCACGGCGGCCGGCCGATGCCCGCTACGGTGAGAACCCGTTCCGGCTCGGCCGCCACTTCCAGCTCCAGGTGATCTTGAAGCCCTCGCCGGACGACGTCCAGCGCCTCTACCTGGCCTCCCTCGAGGCGATCGGCGTCGACCCCGCGCTGCACGACATCCGCTTCGAGGAGGACAACTGGGAGTCGCCGACGCTCGGCGCCTGGGGTGTCGGCTGGCAGGTGCTGCTCGACGGCATGGAGATCACCCAGTTCACCTACTTCCAGCAGGCCGGTGGGATCGACCTCAACCCGGTCTCGGCCGAGCTGACCTATGGGCTGGAGCGGATCACGATGTTCCTGCAGCGCAGGAACTCGATCTACGACATCGACTGGGGCGGCGGCCTGGCCTACGGCGCGGTGCGGCTCGACGACGAGCGCGAGGCGTCGGTGTACGGCTTCGAGGTCGCCGACGTCGAGATGCTGCGGCGCCACCTCGAGGACTGGGAGCGCGAGGCCGTCCGCTGCCTCGACCACGACCCGCCGCTGGTGGTGCCGGCGCTCGAGGCCACGCTCAAGACCTCCCACCTGTTCAACCTGATGGACGCCCGCGGCGCGGTGTCGGTGACCGAGCGGGTCGGCCTGATCGGCCGCATCCGGCGCAACGCGGTGCGGGTGGCCAAGGCCTACGTGGCGCAGCGCGAGCAGCTCGGCTTCCCGCTCGGCAGCGGGCTCGAGGGAGGGCGAGGCTGATGGCCACGTTCCTGCTCGAGCTGCTGACCGAGGAGATCCCGGCCAATGGGCTTGCCGCGGCGCGCCGCCAGCTCGCCGAGGCGATCGACAAGGGCCTCGGCGGCGCCGGCCTTGCGGGCAGCGGGGTGCGTGCGCTGTCCACCAGCCGGCGGCTGGTGGTCATCGCCGAGGGGCTGCCCAAGCGGCAGCCCGACCGCGCGGAGCGCGTGACCGGCCCGCCGGCGAGCGTCGCCTACGGCAAGGACGGCGCACCCACCAAGGCCGCCGAGGGCTTCGCCCGCAAGGTTGGCCTGGCGCTCGACCGGCTCGAGATCGACTCGACCCCGAAGGGCGACTACCTGGCCGCGACCGTCCTGCTCGCAGGCCGGCCGACCTCGCAGATCCTGGCCGAGCTGGTGCCGTCCGTGGTGGCCGGCCTGCGGTTCCCGAAGATGATGCGCTGGGGCCGCGGCGAGCAGGAGTTCGTGCGGCCGCTGCACCGGGTGGTGGCGCTGCTCGACGCCGAGGTCGTGCCCTTCGACCTGCTCGGCGTGGCGTCCGGGCGGACCACCGAGGGCCACCGCGTGCACGCGCCGGCTGCCTTCGAGCTGGCCGCCGCCGGCGACTACCTGGAGGAGATGTCGCGCCGCCTCGTCGTGGTCGATCCGGACGAGCGGCGGCAGACGTTTGCGGCCGCGGCGGCGCTCCTCACGGCCGGGATCGGCTGCCGGGTCCACCCGGACGACGAGCTGATGGCAGAGCACGTCGAGCTCGTCGAGCACCCCGGCCTGCTGCTCGGCAGCTTCGATGAGGCCTTCCTCGAGCTGCCCCGGGAGGTGGTGATCACGACCCTGCGCCACCACCAGAAGTGCCTGGTGATGGAGCGCGCGGACGGCTCGCTGGCGCCTCACTTCCTGGCGGTGATCGACCGCCGTGACGACCCCGAGGGCCTGGTGCGGCAGGGCAACGTGTGGGTGATCGGCGCCCGGCTGGCCGACGCCCGCTTCTTTTTCGACGAGGACCGCAGGCGGCCGCTCGACGAGCTGGTGCCGGGCCTCGAGCGGCTCGAGTTCCACCGCCGCCTGGGCTCGGTGGCCGACAAGGCGGCCCGGGTCGGCGAGCTCGCCGCCGCGATGGCGGCCTGGATCGGCTCGCCGCTGCCCGCCGCCGACCTGACGCGGGCCGCCCGGCTCGTCAAGGCCGACCTGCTGACCGGCATGGTGGTCGAGTTCACCGAGCTGCAGGGCGTCATGGGCGGGCACTACCTGCGCCTCGCGGGCGAGCCCGAGGCGCTGTGGACCGCGGCCCGCGACCATTACATCCCGCAGGGCTTCGAGAGCTCAATCCCGGCCTCGGAGGTCGGCCGCCTGATCGGTGCGGCCGACCGGCTCGACACGCTCGCCGGCCTGTTCGGCGTCGGCGAGGTGCCTTCCGGCTCCCGCGACCCGCACGGCCTGCGCCGGGCCGCCCAGGCCCTGGTCAAGATCGTCGCCGAGGCGGGCTGGGAGCTCGATCTCTCGGCGGCGATCCGCCGCGCGGTCGACCTGTTTGCCGGACGGATCGACGGCGACCCCGGCGAGGTGACCGCGGCGGTGAGCGAGTTCGTGGCCGAGCGCGTGCGTCGCTACCTGATCGACGTCGTCGGCGTCGCCTTCGACACCGCCGACGCGGTGATGGCGGCCGGCTGGGCGAGGCTGCCCGAGCTGGTGGCGCGCGCCCGCGCGCTGGAGGCGGCGCGGTCGGCGGAGGCCTTCCGCTGGCTCGCCCTCGGCTTCAAGCGGGTGCGCAACATCACCGACGGCCAGCCCGAGGGCACGGTCGACCCGGCGCTGTTCCAGCAGCCCGAGGAGGGCGAGCTCCACCGCCACGGCGAGGCGTTTCGGGCGCGCCTCGACGAGTGCCTGGAAGCGCGGCGCTTCGACGACGCGTTCGCGGCGATGGCCACGCTCGCCGACGTGCTCGAACGCTTCTTCGTCGAGGTGCTGGTGATGACCGACGACGAGGCGGCCCGGACCAACCGGATCGCGCTGCTCAAGGAGCTGGGTGCTCAGTTCATGCGACTGGCCGATCTGTCGAAGCTGCAGATCGAGGGAGGAAACGGATGACCGCAGGCAAGTACGTGTACTCGTTCGGCGGCGGCTCGGCCGAGGGCCGCGCCGACATGAAGAACCTGCTCGGCGGCAAGGGCGCCAACCTGGCCGAGATGGCCAACCTGGGGATCCCGGTGCCAGCCGGCTTCACCCTGACCACCGAGGTCTGCAGCTACTACTACGACCACGGCCGCAGCTACCCCTCGACCCTCGAGGCCGAGGCGAACGCCGCGATGGCCAAGGTCGAGCAGATCATGGGCAAGCGATTCGGCGACCCCGCCGACCCGCTGCTGGTGTCGGTCCGCTCGGGCGCCCGCTCGTCGATGCCGGGCATGATGGAGACCGTGCTCAACATCGGGCTGTGCTCGATGACCATCCCCGGCATGATCGCCAAGACCGGCAACCCGCGCTTCGTCTACGACGCCTACCGGCGGCTGATCATGATGTACTCCGACGTGGTCATGGAGAAGGCGGCCGGCGTCGAGGTCAAGGAGGGCCACGGCATCCGCCAGCAGCTCGACCGCATGCTCGAGGAGGTCAAGGAGGCCCGCGGCTGCGCGAGCGACGCCGAGATCGGCGCGGCCGACCTCGAGGAGCTCGCCGAGCGCTTCAAGGCCAGGATCCGCAAGGTGCTCCGCAGGCCCTTCCCGGACGACCCGTACGAGCAGCTGTGGGGCGGCATCGGCGCCGTGTTCGCGTCGTGGAATGGCAAGCGGGCGGTGTCCTACCGCCGCATCGAGGGCATCCCGGACGACTGGGGCACTGCGGTCAACGTCCAGGCGATGGTGTTCGGCAACATGGGCGCGGGCTCGGCGACCGGCGTCGCCTTCACCCGCAACCCGGCGACCGGCGACAACCGGTTCTACGGCGAGTGGCTGGCCAACGCCCAGGGCGAGGACGTGGTGGCCGGCATCCGCACTCCGAACCCCCTGAACGAGGCGACCAAGAACGAGCAGAACCAGCACCTGCCATCGCTCGAGACCGCGATGCCGGAGACCTACCGGCAGCTGCACGACATCCGCGACCGACTCGAGCGGCACTACACCGACATGCAGGACATCGAGTTCACGATCGAGGACGGCCGGCTGTGGATGCTGCAGACCCGGATCGGCAAGCGCACCGGCACCGCCGCCCTCAACATGGCGATGGACATGCTGGCGGAGGGCTTGATCAACCGCGAGACCGCGGTGCTGCGGGTCAAGCCCGAGCAGCTCGACGAGCTGCTCCACCCGATCGTCGACCCGGCCGCCGAGAAGGGCGGCGACCTGATCGCGAAGGGCCTACCCGCCGGCCCGGGCGGCGCGCGCGGCCAGATCGTGTTCACGGCCGAGGCTGCGGTCGAGTGGGCCAAGCAGGGCAAGACCGTGCTGCTGGTGCGCGAGGAGACCAACCCCGAGGACGTCGAGGGCATGCGGGCGGCGGCCGGGATCCTGACCGGGCGCGGCGGCATGACCTCGCACGCGGCGCTGGTCGCCCGCGGCTGGGGCAAGTGCTGCATCGTCGGCGCCGGCACGCTCGACATCGACGCCGTCGCCAAGACCATCCGCGTCGACGGCCGCACCTTCGGCGAGGGCGCGATGCTGACCTTGAACGGCACCCGCGGCCTGGTCTACGCCGGCGAGCTGCCGATGATCGACGCCACCGAGAACCCGCGCTTCGTCGACTTCATGAAGCTCGCCGACGGGATCCGGGCGCTCAAGGTGCGCACCAACGCCGACACCCCGGCCGACGCCCGCACCGCGATCTCCTTCGGGGCCGAGGGCATCGGCCTGTTCCGCACCGAGCACATGTTCTACGGCAAGGGCTCCGAGGAGCCGCTGTTCCTGCTGCGCAAGATGATCATGGCCCCCAACCTGAAGAAGCGGCGCGCCGCGCTCGCCGAGCTCTTCCCGTTCGTCAAGCGCGACATCAAGGCGACGCTCGAGGTGATGAGCCCGCGGCCGGTCACCATCCGGCTGCTCGACCCACCGCTGCACGAGTTCGTGCCGCAGGGCAAGGAGGAGCGCGGCAAGCTCGCCAAGGCGCTGCACGTGAGCCAGAAGAAGCTCGCCGAGCGGGCCGCAGAGCTGCACGAGAGCAACCCGATGATGGGGCACCGCGGGGTGCGCCTCGGCGTCACCTTCCCCGAGATCTCGGAGATGCAGTTCCGCGCCATCCTCGAGGCGGCGGTCGAGCTGCGCCAGGAAGGCAGGGAGGTCTTCCCCGAGATCATGGTCCCGGTCACCGGCATCAAGGCCGAGCTCGACGACCAGCTCGTCCTGGCGAAGAAGGTCCACGCCGAGGTCTGCGCCAAGTACGGCGTGGAGTCGATCGAGCACCTCTACGGCACCATGATCGAGATCCCGCGCGCGGCGCTGACCGCGGACGAGATCGCGAGGTCGACCCAGTTCTTCAGCTTCGGCACCAACGACCTGACCCAGATGACGTTCGGCTTCTCGCGCGACGACATCGGCGGCTTCCTGCCCGACTACCTGGGCAAGAGAATCCTGCCGGTCGACCCGTTCCAGGTGATCGACCGCGACTCGGTCGGGGTCCTGATGCGGACCGGCATCGAGCGCGGCCGCTCGACCCGCCCCAACCTCAAGGTCGGGATCTGCGGCGAGCACGGCGGCGAGCCGAGCTCGGTTGAATTCTGCCATCTGGTGGGCATGGACTACGTCAGCTGCTCGCCGTTCCGGGTGCCGATCGCCCGCCTCGCCGCCGCCCAGGCGCAGATCAAGCACCCCCGGAAGTGACGCGAGCGGGCGCCGCCCGCGTCATGCCGAGGGTCTGAAGCCCGACGGAGTCGGGCGGAAGTCACGGAGCTCCTGAAACCTGCGCTCTCCGGAGCTCCGACGAGCCGCTGAACTTCCCTCTCGCCCGGACGTATCTGTAGACGTGCGTCCGGAGCCGGGCTTCAAGACCTCACTGGTCGCCCGTCGCCAGCCGGCCGGACGACCACTCCGGACCGCCACCGCCCAGCGTCGTCGGCCGGTGCGCCGCGAGACCGCAGGAGGAGGACATCATGCGCGGAGTCGTGTCGGTGCTCCTGGCTGCCTTGTTCCACTGCATGCTCGCTTCCGCCCAGGACGTGCCCGCAAGGCTCACCGAACCCGGGAGGACGGCCGTGGTGGCCAAGCTGGCCGACATCCTGACGGAGAAGTATGTCTTCCCGCAGACCGGCCGGAACATGGCCGATCTGATCCGGGGCAACCTGCAGGCGGGCCTCTACACCCCCCTTGAGCGGCCCGAGGAGCTCGCCCAGAGGCTGACGGAGGATATCCGCTCAGTCAGCCACGACAAGCACCTGGGGGTTGTGTACAACCCCGACTGGGGGTGGCTGTCGTGGTCCTCGGAGGTCAACGACGCCGAGCAGAAGCGGCTGGAGGATCGTTGGAGCCGGATCGAGAACTTCGGTTTCAGCGAGGTCCGGATCCTCCCCGGCAACGTCGGGTACGTGAAGCTCGACTACTTCAGCGGCGATTCTGACGCGTTTCCCGTGGCAGCAGGCGTCATGGCCTTCCTGGCCGGCTCAGACGCGCTCATCTTCGACCTGCGAGAGAACGGCGGCGGCGACTCCACGATGATCCAGGTGATCACCAGCTATCTCTTCGAGGGGGAGCCGAAGCACCTGAACTCGTTCTACTACCGCGAGGAGGACCGCATCGAGCAGTCCTGGACGCTGCCGTACGTGCCCGGGAAGCGGGTGCCCGACGTGCCGGTCTACGTGCTCACGAGCGAGGGGACCTTCTCTGGCGCCGAGGAGTTCTCGTACGACCTGAAGAACCTGAAGCGTGCCACCATCGTGGGTGAGACCACGGGCGGCGGGGCCCACCCGGTGAAGCGGGAGAGGATCGACGGCGAGTTCTGGGTCAGCGTACCGTTCGCCAGGGCTGTCAATCCGGTTTCCAATGCCAACTGGGAGGGCACTGGCGTTGAGCCGGACGTGAGAGTCCCTGCTCGGGAAGCGCTGGACACCGCCCTCGCCCTGGCACTGGAGAAGCTCAGCAGCGGGGAGAACGAGCCGCGGTTCAAGGACTTCTACAGCTGGCATCTGGAGGCCCAGAAGGCGAAGGCCGCACCAGTCGTGCTCGCCGAGGCTGAGCTGCAGGAGTTCGTCGGTGCCTACGGGATCAGGAGGATCGCCCTAGACGGCGGCAGTCTGTACTACCAGCGGGCGGGGCGACCCAGGTACCGGATGATTCCGCTGACGTCCGACACCTTTGCGTTCGAGGAAGCGCCGGAGTTCCGCGTGAGGTTCCTCCGGGTCGCAGACCGGGTCACCGCCCTGGAGGTCCGTACTGCGGACGGCCGCAATGACCCCTGCCCACGGACCGATTGAGCCACATGGCTTTTCGCGCGACGACATCGGCGGCTTCCTGCCCGGTTACCTGGAGAGGAAGATCCTCCTGGTCGGTCCCTTCCCGGTCATCTGCCGCGACTCGGCCGGGGCGCTGATCCGCACAGGCATCGAGCGCGGCCGCTCGACCCGGCCCAACCTCAAGATTGGGATCTGCGGCGAGCAGCTCACGTAGTCGACGCCGAGCTGGTGACAAGACTCGACCGCGCTCGGCTCGCCGCGGCCCGGCGCGGATCCGGTGGTCCCGCCAGCAGCTCGAGGCGCCACTGAAAGAACGACGGCCCGCGCGTTAGCGCGGGCCGCTTCTCTCAACACCACAATGCGCGCCGCCCGGGCCGCCTTCCCGGCCCCGCTCCGGTCTAGGCGAGGCGGTAGCGCGTGCCGACGTTGTTCTGGATGATGGCGCTCGGCAGCGCGGCCGCCATGGCGTGGGTCGCCTTCCACTCTACCGCTGCATCGCGATCGTCGTCGGGTCGTTGGTGATGTTGTCCACCACCGAGGCCAGCGCGACCACCCCGGTGCCCGCGGTCACGGTCACCTTCGCGAATCCACAGTGGATGGCGTTGCTTCCCGCCCTGCTCGCGAACGGCTGTGTCTCCTGCTTCCACTGTCCGGGCGCGAGAGCGACCGCATAGCTCGCGAGCAGGGCACCGGAACCGTCATACAGCTCGACCGTCGCCTCGGCCGCAACCGAGCCGGTGTTCACCAGCCCGATGTTGCTCCGGAACATTGCATCCTCGATGAGCTGCGGCAGCCACGCCACCTCCGACGCGGACAGCCCGTCAGCTGCGCTCAGCGCCGGATAGCTCTGGCCCATGGTCCCGGAGGGGGTGCAGACCGCGTCGGCCGCCACCTGGTTGTAGGTGCGCGAGGCGGCGCGCAACGGCTGGTCGGAGACGATCTCGAGCGCCCCCTGGCCAGTCGCGCCGAGCTGGGCGACGACGTCCACCAGAATCGACGCTGCTCCGGCCGGTACAAGGGCGGTGCCCGTTACGCCGCCCCCCGCACCGTGGAACGTGAGCTGGACGTCGGCGGCGCCCGAGCCGGCATTGAGCAGGCCGAGGTCGCTGCGCCACTCGCTCTGCCCGACGCCCGCCGTGTGGGCAACCACCGGGACCCAGAGCGATCCGCCGGGCTGCGTGAACACCCAGACCGCCCCCGCCCAGTCATCGTCTGCCGGCCCTCCCACCACGGCCGTGCCGCCTTCGGCGGAGAGCGCCACCCACCCCTGATAGGCCGGCCCCGTCGCACCTTCGCCCACGAGCTTCTCGCCGTGCTGCTCCCAGAGCCCGCCCGACCGCGTGAACACCCACGTCGCGCCCGCGTAGTCGGCGTCGCCTACTCCTCCCAGGAGCGCGATGTCGCCGTCGCCCGAGAGGGAGACGGAAGTTCCCTGCTGGGGCTCCGATCCCTCGGCGCCGGTGCCGACGAGCTTGTCTCCCTGCTGCGTCCAGACCCCGTCCGAGCGGGTAAAGACCCATGCCCCTCCCAGGTAGCCGTCGTCGGCGGGACGGCCGAGGATCACGGTGTCGCCATCGGCAGAGATCGCGACGGAGAGGAGGAAGTCATAGGGGCCGTTGGTGCCGATCATGCCGTCGGGGGCCACCTTCTCCCCTTGCTGCGTCCATACCCCGCCGGAGCGGGTGAACACCCAGACCGCACCCATCCAGTCGTCCTCGTACGGCGCTGCCACGACCGCGGTGTTCCCGTCCGCCGAAAGAGCCACCGAGGCTCCCTGGCTGGCCACAGGCCCCGTGGCGCCGGTGCCGACGAGCTTGTCCCCTTGCTGTCTCCACACGCCTCCCGAGCGCTTGAACACCCATGCCGCTCCCCAGTCGCCATCGCCGGGGCCCCCGATGATGGCGGTGTTGCCATCGGCGGAGAGGGCCACCGCTGTTCCCTGAGACACCCATGAGCCCCATGTGGCCACGGCGCCGGTGCCGACCAGCTTCTCTCCCTGCTGCGCCCACAGTCCGCCGCTGCGTGTGAACACCCAGGCGGCCCCGAGATGATCGTCGTCCCCCAGCCCGCCGACGATGGCGGTGTTGCCGTCGGCGGAGAGGGCCACCGAGCATCCCTGCCTCGCATCACCCACGGCGCCACTGCCGATGAGCTTTCCCCCCTGTTGTGTCCACGCTCCACCCGAGCGAACGAACACCCACGCCGCTCCCAGATCGCCGTTGTCGCCGGGCCCGCCGACGATGAGGGTGTTGCCGTCAGCGGACACCGCGACCGCTCCCAGGGTGGCGGCGCCCAGGCTGCCCGTGGCGACGAGCTTGTCCCCCTGCTGGATGAAATCGGCGCTCGCGATGGAGCTCACGAGCACGGCCACCGCCACGCCGAGAGTGATGCTTCTCATGGTCTGACTCCTTTCACGGTTCCCGGCGTGTGCCGGTGCGTCGGCGCGCACGCTCAGTCCTTGTCGGCGGGGTTCGGGAACAGCCTCCGGGCCTGGCCAGTGATGACCGCCGGCAGGGCCATGCCGTTCGGCAGGACCAGCGACGTGACCAGCGCGCGAAGCTCCCTCGCCTTGTCGTCGACCACGATCGACATCGAGATCGTGCGCAGCAGGTTGCCCGACGGGTCGTAGACGCCGACCGTCATCGAGCCGGTGCAGTCGGGCTCGATCGTGAATGTCCCGTCGAGCTCGCCCTCAGCGACGCTGCCGGCGACGCTGGCGAGGAGGGTTCCCCACGCGTAGCCGTCGGCATCGAGCGTGAAGGTCCCAACCGATCCAAAGGGGGCCGCGGTTCCGTTCGGGAGGTAGAGGGTCCCAGTCTTGGTGTATCCCCATACTCCTGCCACTCGTGCTGTCGAGCACCAGGGGTTGTCCTGCGCCATCGCCGCTGCCGCGAGGCCGAGCAGGAGGGTGAGGGTGAAGAGTGTCCGCAATGCGCCGCGTTTCATGAGGTGCTCCTTTCGTGCCGTGTCCGTTGGTCGTCGTCTCTACCCTGTATTCCGCGAACGAGCGCACGAGTGGTGCACGTTCTCCCAGACCGCGACTAGCTGTCGAGTCGGATGAGCTGACTCAGTGACTCGCTGGGGTGACGGGGAAGTGGGTCAACGGAAGGCCTCGCGAGCCTGGGCGGCGTCCGGCGGGGCACGCCAGCGGCGGCCGCCCCCCCTCTGCGAGTCCGGTGGACGGGCCGTCGGCGAGCGCCGCCGCAATCAGGGAGCTTCGTCCGGAGGGTGCCGCCCGGCCAGGCTGGCGAGCAGCCAGGCCCTGGCCATCCGCCAGTCGCGCTTCGTGGTGTCGACCGACACGCCCAGGACCTCCGCCGTCTCCTCGATGGTCAGCCCGCCGAAGTAGCGCAGCTCGACCACCCGGGCCTTGCGGCGGTCGAAGGCGGCGAGCGCAGCGAGCGCCTCGTCCAGGACGAGCACCTCGATGCCGCGTGCCTCCACCTCCAGCACCACCTCGTCGAGGCGGACGTGCTGCGCGCCTCCGCCTCGCTTGGCGAAGCCGCGCCGGCGGATGTGGTCGACCAGGATGCGGCGCATGATCTGGGCGCACAGCGCCAGGAAGTGCGCCCGGTTCTCGCAGCGGATCCCCCCCGCGTGGACCAGCTTCAGATACGTCTCGTTCGCCAGGGCGGCGGACTCCAGGCTCTCGCCTGGACGCCGGCGCGCCAGGTGCCGGTGCGCGATCCGCCGCAGCCTCGGATACACGAGGTCGATCAGGCGGTTCAACGCCTCGGCGTCGCCGTCGTTCCAGGCGACGAGCATCCCGGTGATGTCCCGCTGATCCGAGTCCGCCATCTTGGCCAGAGTCTACCAGTGGAGCCGCTGCCGGCTCAGCGTCTGCGTCCCAGGCGCCCGCTAAGGCAGCAGACCCTGGCGGCGCAGCAGGTCCTGGAAGCGCGGGTCGGGATGGAGGGGATCGAAGGCGCGCATCAACCGCAGGTGGGGCAGCTGGCTGTCCCGCTGCTGGTAGCCGTGTTCGAGCCACTCCAGGGTGCGCTCGTGGTCGCCAAGGCCGAGGTGGCACCACGCCCTCGCGATGGCCGGGACGTACCGCTGGTGGGACAGCGCCTCGAGCTCACCAAGTTCGGCGAGCGCCTCGGAACGATGGCCCGCCATCGCCCGGGCATGCCCCGCCCAGCCCCGGGCCATCGGCAGGCCCGCGGACAGCCGCACGCCTTCGTCGGCCTCGGCCGTCGCCTCCGAGAAGGCGCCGGCATGGCAGTCGACGACGGACAGCAGCGACCACGGCAGGAAGAAGCCGGGGTCGAGCTCGATCGCCTTGCGCAGCTCGCTCCTGCCCGGCTCCTCCTGGCCGAGCTCGCACATGAAGTAGCCCGCGATCGCGCTGTTCCATGCCGATACCGGGTCGAGCTGCAGCGCCCGCTGCAGGGCCGCCATCGCCTCGTCGGTGCGCCGGAAGTCGGCGAGCAGCAGGCCGAAGATGAACTGAGCCATCGCGCTGTTGGGGTTGAGCTCGATCGCGCGCTCGAGCTCGCGCTCCGCGCCGGCCGGGTCTCGATCGTGCCAGAGCATCACCCGGGACAGGGAGACATGCGGCTCGGCAAGGCTCTCGTCGAGCTCGAGCGCCTTGATGGCCGCCACCCGCGCCAGCGGGGCGACCTGGCTGGGCGGGACCATCTCCAGCGCCGCGCCGAACATCCGGCACCGGGAATCGGCGATGCCCGCATAGGCCAGCGCGTAGTCGGGATCGATCGCGATCGCCCGTTCGAAATGCTCGATGCTCTGGCGCAGGTGGGCGCGGCCCCAGTCGTAGCGGCCACGCAAGTAGGCCTCGTGCGCTTCCACGTTCACCTGGCGCGGGCGGGCCAGCCGGACGCGCTCCTGCGGCGTCAGCGTCACCTGGATCTCGTCGGCGATCGCCCTCGCCACCTCGCCCTGCAGGTGCAGCACGTCCCGCGCGTCGCCCTCGTAACCGTGGGCCCACAGATGCCGGTCGCTGGCGGCGTGGATCAGCTGGGCGTTGATCCGCACCCGGTTCCCGGCGCGCAGTACCGAGCCCTCGACGATGCCGTCGACCGCGAGCTCGCGGGCGATCTCGGGAACGGTCTTCGTGGTGCCCTTGTAGTGCATGGCCGAGGTCCGCGAGATCACGCGCAGCGCGCGGATCTGCGCCAGCTCCGCGATCAGGGCCTCGGTCATGCCGTCGGCGAAGTAGTCCTGCTCGGGGTCGCCGGCCAGGTTGGCCAACGGAAGCACCGCCAGCGAGTGGATGCGGGCGCCGGCGCGGCGGCGCTCCCGTGCGGTCAGGGCTTCCGGCCGCCTCGGCGCGCGGCGCGACCATGCGCGCCGAGCTGCCCGGAGGGTCGTCGCCGCGTCCGCGATGTCGTCCAGCCGGCGGTCCGCGTCCTTTTGAAGGCACTGGCGCATGAGGCTGCGGACCTTCGCCGGGGTGTCGCCCGGGAGGGCCTGCCAGTCGGGCTCGCGCTCCAGCAATGACGCGACGGTGTCGGTTGCGGTCTCACCGCCGAACGCGCGCTTCCCGGTCAGCAGCTCAAAGAGGAGGCAGCCGAAGGCCCAGATGTCCGTCCGCTGATCGACCTCCCCGCCCCGTGCCTGCTCGGGGCTCATGTACGCGGGAGTGCCGAGAACGCGGCCCAGGGCGGTCGACTCGCAGGTCAAGGCTGCGTCCGGCGCGGCATCCGGCTTGGCCTCCGCTTTGCCGACCGCCTTCGCGAGACCGAAGTCGAGCACCTTGACCCTGCCCTGCGGCGTGAGCTTGAGGTTGGCTGGCTTCAGGTCGCGGTGGACGATCCCCTTCTGGTGCGCCGCCTCGAGGGCCTCTGCCACCTGGGCGGCGACGTCGAGCGCCGTGGTCAGGTGCAGCGGCCCGTGCACCGTCTCCCCCTCGACCAGCTCGAGGACCAGGTAGTCGGCGCCTGCGAACTCCTCCAGCCCGTAGATCACCGCGATGTTGGGATGGTTCAGCGAGGCCAGGGCGCGCGCCTCGCGCCGAAAGCGTGCCAGCCGCGCCGGGTCGCGCGCGAACTCGGGCGGCAGGGTCTTGATGGCGACGTCGCGGCCGAGCTTGCCGTCGTGAGCGCGGTAGACCTCGCCCATCCCGCCGACGCCGAGGAAGGAGACGATTCGATAGTGCCCGAGGAGGCGTCCTTCGAGCGAGCCGACGGCGCGCCGGGTTTCGATCGCCTCCGCAGGCGCCGAGTCCGCCAGGAAGCCGCCGGCCCTCTGGTCCTTTGAGGCGAGCGTCTCGACCAGCCGCCGCAGCTCGCGATCGTCGCCGCAGGCGGAGTCGAGGAAGGCCCTGCGATCCTCGGGTGATCGCTCCAGCACGGCGTGGAACAGCGCTTCGGCTCGCCGCCAGAGTTGCGGGTCCATGGCCGGCTCCCTGCTCTGGTCGCGCCACTGGCCGCTTCCGGGTGGCAGCGCCCCGCCGACGGGAGCGGGCAGTGTCGCGGAGCGAAGCGTGCGACGCCGCGCATCCACTGCGGCAGCCACCCGGGTCCATCGAAGGTCGAGCGGGAACTCCCGTCGGGCTCTGGCCTGATTATAACCGCGACGCCCGCGGACCGGCTCTCGACGCGCGCGCTGGAGGGATCTCTCGACCCCGGCGGCCACGACGGGGCGGCGCGCTGCGACGAGGATGTCGGACTTCCCCCCGGCCAGCGTCGCCGGTTACTTGACGAGAGTGGTTCTCACCCAGGGGTCCGTCCCCCGGTTGACCTCAACGAAGGCCGTTGACAATCCTCATCCACGACATACGTTTGATGGCAAAGGAACGAGCGCTACTCATTTTGGGGAGGAGGTATCTATGTGTCGGGTGTTTCATCCGCGAGCGGGCGGAGGGGCGGGGTTGCGTGTCGCACTCGTCATCGTCAGCGTCCTGGCAGCCGGCGGAGCAGCGGCCTGGGCATGCGTGGTTGATGTTGAGGGCGGGGACAGCTTCAACAGCATCAACGATGCCCTCGCAACCCTGGACAAGGAGGTGCGGAACCGGCTCAACATCTCGGGCACTTGCACCGAGGCGGTGGTCATCGATGGGTTCAGTGAACTCGTCGTTTGGGCTGCGCCCGGCGCGGGCATCGTGCGGCCGGTGCCGGGAAGTGGAGAACCGGAGCAAGCAGCTCTCACGATCAAGGGGTCCAGGGTCTCCGTCGAAGGCCTCACCATCGAGGGGCCCGGGCTGTACGGCTACTCACCGGCGCTGGTGATCGTGTCGCGCAGCAGCCTTTTCTTCGGTGGTTGCACGATCCGAGACAGCGCGCCGGCGACCGGGCTCGATGCCCAGGACCACAGCGACGTCCAGATCATCGGCACCACCGTGGCGGACAACGGGACCGGGATCGCTGCCGGCACGAGTGCGCACGTCCAGATCAGCAATTTCTGGGGTGACCTGAACACCATCGAGAACAACGGCAGCGGCATCTCTGCGAGCCGCGATGCGCTGGTGGAGGTCGGCCTGGCGATCATCCGGAACAACACGCAGGGAGCCGTCGGCGCGAGCAACGGGGCCGCCGTCAACCTGGGGTCGTGGGGCTGGGGCCAGGTGACCGTCACCGGCAACGGGCTGGGCGATCCGAACGACCCGAAGTACCCCAACAACCCTCTGCCTGCAGTTCAGGCGAGTGACGGCGGCATCATCTGGGTCATCCAACCCACGGCGATCGTGGATAACTACGGAACCGGGGTCGGGGCGCTCAGCAACGGCAGGGTCTATGTTTGCTGCGGCGCCTCGCCGGAGGACACGCCGATCACCGGCAATGGGGGTTGGGGCTTCGACGCCTGGATGGGTGGCGGGATCTACTTCTGGGGCCCGGCTCTGGTGGAGGGCAATCTGAGAGGGGGCGTCTCGGTTGATTCGTCGGAAGCATACCTCTGTCCAGCCGTCCTCATCTTTGGAAACGGCGACTCCTCCGATCCAGACTCATTCGGAGGGTTGGCGGTCGGCACTAACGCGAGGGTTCAATCCAGCGCGACCGTGATCGACAACCACGGGCCCGGGGTGTTCATCTCGACCGGCGCGACGGCGGACTTCGGCCCGGATGCGGTTATCAGCGGCAACCGCGGCTACGGGGTCGAGCTCGAGGCAGCCTCGACCGCTATGTTTATGGACGGTGCGACGGTCAACGACAACCGGGGGTTCGATCTCGTCTGCTCGTCGGGCTCGGTCGCCGGCGCGCCGCAGGGGATGCACCCGGTCATCGGCAAGAAGAAGTGCCCGACCTGGACCCAGCTCCGGGGTCACCCGGCCTGGTTGGAGTATTTGCAGGAGCCGTAGGCCTTCGGCACGCCGCTGCCGCGCCGCCTGTGCGAGATGGACCCGCGCTCTCCGTAGCGCGGGCTGCTTTCGTTGAGTGGCGGCTCCCCCGGTTTCGCATCCGCTGAAACCAGCTCCCATTTTCGAATCCCGCGATCCAGCTCGCGGCATCGCGCGTCCGCGGCGTGAACCTGGCGGCGCGTCGCGCGTACAACACGACTGAGCACCATGATCAACCAGCCACCCCGTCGTGACCGTCGAGCCGATTCGTCAACCTCGGCCGGCAGGCGCCGGCAGTAACGGCCGCCGGGCCCGGGAGCCCGGCAAAGGGAGAGCACCATGAAACTCGCACGCCTCTTCGTTGTCATCGCCCTCGCGGGAGCCGGCGCCATGCTGGCCGTGCCGGTCGTGGCCGGTCCGGATGAAGCGGGAACGGATGCCGTGAAGGCCACGTGCATCAGGGTGGTCGACGGCGACACCATCGTCGTCAGGTGCGACAAGCGGCAGATGACCGTCGACCTCGTCGGCGTCGACGCGCCGGAGCTCGGCCAGCCCTGGGGCAGGGAGGTCCGCAGCTTCGTCCGCGACATGGTCGAGGGGAACCAGGTCACGGTCGAGATCCTCGCGGCCGGCGAGAGTGGCGGCACGGCGCGGGTGCTGGTGGGCGGCGAGGACATGTCGCGGCTGCTCGCCGAGCGCGGGCTGGCGTGGGCGACCGCCGGTGGCGAGCTGCGGGATCTGGTCGACAAGGCCAGGTCGGCGCCCTGCGGCCTCTGGCGTGACGCCGAGCCGGTGCCGCCGTGGCAGTTCCGGGAGAGCGCCGCCTGAGCGTTCTCTGGCCGCGGGCTCAACCGAGCTCGCATCTGAGCCACGGCCTCGACTCGGTCTCGCCAGGCGATCGCCTGCGCGATAGGCCGGGCACGAAAAAGGGGCCGGGTTGCCCCGGCCCCGATCGTCGTGACTGGTTGATGGTCTAGGTCTGGTGGGACAGGTTGACCGCCTCCACGATGTTCTTCCAGCTCTCGAGCACCGAGTCCGGTGTCGCCGGGTTGAGCCGGGCCGCCTCGGCCGCGCACAGGACATCGAGCAGCGCCGTGTCCGGCACGTTGTCGAAGTCGGTGTCGACCAGGGTGTCGTAGTCGATCGCGCCGTTGGCGAAGTTGAGCCAGAGCGCGAGCAGCTGCCGGTCGAGCTGGACCCGGATGTCGCCGGTCGAGTGGGACGGGTCGAGCACGGCCGTGGCGTCGGGCCGCGAGTCGGCGTCGACCTCCTCGCTGAACAGCGCGCTCAGGTGGTTGACGATGTCGAGGTAGCACTGGAGCTGCTCGGCGGTTAAGAAGATCCGGCCGTTGCCGCGGTACTGGTGGTACCAGTAGCCGGCCGAGCGGATGAGCTGGGCGTTGCCGACGATGACCACGTCGGTCGAGTCGGAGTCGGTGCCGCCGTCGTCGTCGAGCCCCGAGAAGGTGACCTCGTAGAGGCAGGCGTCCGCGAAGGCGTGGACCTGGATGTCGGTGACGTCACGCGGCTGGATGCTCGGGCTGGGGAGGGGGTCCAGCGTCGGCGGGTTCACCAGGTAGTCGGTGACCGTGTCCGGCGTGCCGTCGCCCCAATTCCAGGTGAGGCGCAGATCGTCCGACCCGGGGTCGGTGGCGTGGCCGGTGAAGGTCACGTCGTCGCCGGCGTGGGCGATGAAGGCGTCCGCGCCGCAGCCGTCGACGATGTCGGCCTCGTCGATGGTGACGGTCGGGTCGACGTTGTTGATGGTGAGGTTGATGTTGGCGCAGGTCGAGGTGTCGTCGTCGAAGCCGCAGACCTGGGCGGTGAAGAGGCCGTTGTCGCCGTAGATGTGGGTGGCGCTGAAGGTGTAGGTGGCGTCGGGCCGGGTGTTCTCGGAGCCGGTCAGGGCCATCGGCTCGGCCGGTGAGCCGTCGCCCCAGCTGACGGTCGCCGACAGCACGTCGAGCCAGCCCGGGTCGGTGACGGTCGCGGTGACGGTGATGGTGGTGTTCTCGTCCTTCGGCGAGTCGGAGGCCGGCGCCACCGTCGGCGCGACGTTGTTGACCGTCACCGTGGACTCGTCGGTGTCGGTGAGGCCGTCGTTGTCCGTGACCTTGAGGCGGACGATGTAGACGCCGTCCTGGCCGACGCCGTCGCCGACCGGGTCGAAGAAGGGCTGCGCTCCGACGGCGTCGTCGAACAAGCCGTCGTCGTCGAAGTCCCACTCGTAGGAGACGATGCTGCCGCCCGGGCTGGGGTCGTACGATCCGTTGCCGTCGAGCTGGACGTCGGTCCCCTCGTTGGTCGTGTACGGCCCGCCGGCGTCGGCGATCGGCGGCTGGTCGAAGCTGACCCTCCACACCCCGCGGCCGCGGGTTCCGACGTACATGCTGATCGCGCCGTCGGGCGATCCCTCGTGGTCGAAGTAGGCGAAGTAGGGGCTCGGCAGGTGCGGCACGCTGCCGCCGGTGCTGTCGGGGTCGGTGATGAGGACCCAGTCGCTGCCGCCGTCGGTCGACAGGAAGACGCCCGAGTCGCGGCCGCCGGCGGCCATGATGGTCGGGTCCTCGGCATCGAAGGCGACCAGGCTCGGCTGCGGGTAGCCGTTGAGCCCGGTGAAGCTGGTCGGGCCGCGGCTGTTGGTGTACGAGTAGGCACCGCTGCCCGTCATGAGCGCGTCGAGCTCTGGCAGGCTGTCCCAGGTGGCGCCGCCGTCGGTCGACATGACCATCTGCGGCGGGTTGGTGAGGATCGACGCCAGCAGCCGCTCGGGGTCGTTGGGGTCGACGTCGAAGACCCCGATGCCGCCGGCCGGCGTCACGTTGCTCCAGGTGCCGGCGGGGTTGGTCCCGTCGAAGCGCCAGAGCTGGTCGGCGCTGGCGCCGTCGCAGTTGCCGACCTGGACCCAGAAGGTCGGCGTGCCGCCCGCCACCGCGGCCTTGACCGCGCACATCCCGCTGTTGCCGGCGGTTGAGGGCTCGGTGCCGTTTCCGAGCTCGGTCCAGACGATCGGGCTGGCGGTGACGTCGTCGGTGACGTACATGCCGCCGTCGCCGCTGTTGGTGCCGGAGCAGCCACCCTCGGCGTTGGGCCCGGTGGGTGTGCAGTTGCGGGTCAGCACGACGAACTGGTCCTGGCCGTAGCTGTCGAGGATGTCCGGCGGCCGAAATCCGCGCAGCAGGCCGTCGGCCGGGTAGGTGTTGACGGGCGAGGTCGCCGGGATGCCCGGCGCGCCAAGGAACAGCACGTTGGCCCGCGGGCTGTAGCAGCACACCGTGTGCAGCGCGTTGGCGGAGTCAGCGGCGAAGTCGAAGCCGTCGCAGCAGCGGTTGTTGTTCCAGGTCACCGACGCGGAGCCGCCGTCGGTGGCGGCGAAGGTGCCGTTGTCCTGGTTGCCGAAGTAGAGGTCCTCGAGGCCGGCGCCGGCCTTGTCGAAGCCGGCCAGGGTCCACAGCCAGAGCCCGTGCGGAGTGGTGCTCGGCTGCTCCCAGTCCGGGTCGTGGCAGCCCGGGCTCGTGGTGTCGGTGTTGCGGTAGACGCCGCCGTCGCACGAGTACACCAGCGGGCACGCGTCGTTGGCCGCCTCGCTGTCGAAGACGATCGCGGCGACGTCGTCGTGGCCGCCGACGCCGCGGGTGAAGGGGCCGGCCCATCCGGCCGGGGGCGTGTCCGGGGGGTCATTGGCCAAGGAGGCCTGCGGGCAGTGGCTGGCGCCGGGCGCCGGGTTGCTGGTGCACGCGCCGCGGTAGAGCCTGATGTCGCCGAACCAGAGGTCGAAGGCGTCGCCCGAGCGGTCGTTGACCGCGACGAACGGGACCCGGCCCTGCCGGCTGGAGTCGGGGGTCCCGAGGTTGGTCCAGGTGTCGCCGCCGTTCACGGACTCGTAGATGTTGGTCCCGACCGTGACGAACAGGACGTCGGCCTCGTCAGGGGAGGCCGCGATCGAGCACAGACCACCGGGAAGCCCGGAGCTCGCGTCCCAGGTCGCGCCGCCGTCGGTCGAGCGGTGATGGCCGTTGTCGCCGCAGGCGTCGATGATGCCGTTGTCGTGGACCACGACGTCCCAGACGTCGGTGTCGACGCCGTCCGGGGTCTCGTCGACCTCGATCCGGGTCCAGGTCGCGCCGGCGTCGGTGCTCCGCGCAAGGCCGCAGTTGGTGCCGATGTAGACGTTGTCCGTGTCGTCCGGATCGACTGCGATTCCGAACGCCGAGGGCTCGTTGAAGCGGTCGGTCGAGCAAATGTTGCCGGAGTTCGGCACGTTGGCGTGCGACCAGGTGCCGCCTGCATTCGAGGACAGGTTGATGCCGGCGATGCTGCTGACGCGGCCGTCGAAGAACGAGGTCGCATAGACCTTGCTGGAGTTGCTCGGGTCGACCTCGACGTCCCAGGTCACGGTCGGATTGTGGCCGTCGAGCCGTGACCAGGCGACGCCGCCGTTGGTCGACTTGTAGATGCCGCCCCACTCACTCGCCGCGTAGAAGGTCTGGTTGTCGCCGGCGACCGTGGCGAGGCCGTTGACGCGGCCGCCGGTGGCGCCGTCAGGGTCGCTGGGGTCGAGGTTGGAGCTGCTCGGGTTGATGTCGTCGAATGTGAACTGGGCGTTGGCGGACGGTGCGATCGCGAGCAGGAGCGCCAGCAGGATCGCCGCCAGCGGCATGGCTGCAGTGGTTCGGTTGAGAACGATGGGACGGCGAGCGCCCCCGGGCGAGCGGCGGCAAAGGCGGAGAGTGGTCATCGGCCACCTCCAGCCGCCTCGTCGTCCAGGTCGACCGGACAGATCGGCGCCCGGAACATGTAGCGCTCGCTGGCCAGCCAGCCCTGCGAGGTCAGCGCCAGCACCCGCACCCGGTAGGTCACGCCCGGCCGGAGGTCGCCGAGCAGCAGCTCGCGCCCGGCCATCGGGTGGGCAACGCCCTTGGGCAGGTCGAGGTGGGCGGTCGGGTCGGCGACAGAGTCCTTGGGGACGACGATGGACTCGAAGTCGCCGCGGTCCAGGCCGTCTGGGTAGATGCTGTAGTCGACGCGGAAGTCGCGCGCCTCCTGGAGCTCGGTCGCGAGGGAGGACTTGGGCGCCGTGCCGGCATCGACATGCCAGCGGACGACCGCCTCCGGGCTGCGCATGCGGAACTCGCTGCACCGGGTCTCGGCCTCGACGACCAGCGCCGACCCCTCGGCCGTTCCGGCCAGGACAGCGGCCTCGTCGTCGGCTGCCGGCAAGCTCGCCGGCAGGGCCAGCAGGGCCGACAGCGCGAGGGCAGCAGCCACGGCCGCTCGGGTTGGGCTCGGGGTTCTCGTGCTCCGGGTTGCGCGTTCAGTCGGGCGCCGGTGCGCTGTGTCCGGGCGGCAGCCCGACTCTGTCCATCCTGAAACCATGCTTCCCTCCTCTCACCGCGTCGCGGTGGTGTCGTGCCCCCCGGTGTGGCCCGCGTGGGCCCGAGCCGGCAGCGCCCGATGCGCTGGACAGGATCGCGGTCCACCGGTTGGCTGTTACCGTCAAGCTCACTTAACCTAGCCAGCGGGAGGTCGCCTGTCAAGAGACAGAGTCGCAAAATTTCTGTGACCGCCATCACACTTTCGAGCGTCGCTGGGAGCGGGTCGGCCTGGCGGCGGTGGTACGGCCAGGCGCGCCGGCTGGACTACGGCACGACCTTCGCCGCGGCTCGCCGTGGCGAGCCCGGGGCGCTCGCCGAGCTGGTCCGGCTGGCCGGCCACCCGCTGCAGCCGCCGATCGTGCGCGCCACCGCGCTCGAGCTGCCGTCGCTCTGCCCGGGCGCCGAGGCACGGCCGCTCGCCGAGCAACTGCTCGCGCTCGGCCCGGACCGCGAGATCGGGCGCCAGGTGCTGGCGGTCATCGAGGCGGCCAGGCCGAATGGCGGTTGACCCTTGGCCTCGGACGCGACGGGGACGACCGACTCTGGATCGAGTCGGTGTAAGATCGGCGGGTCGCGAGAGAGGGTTCCGGAGAGGAGGAGAACATCGATGAGGGCACTGACGAGCTCGTTGTGTCGTTGGTCGGCGCTGCTGGTTCTTGCCGCAGCGTCGCTGGCCGCGCCGGCC
>ERZ1649853.132-NODE-132-length-30858-cov-6.950589_pt1 | contig 30858 bp, 36 predicted proteins | sample MGYA00575353_ERZ1649853 | MGnify/ENA primary metagenome ERZ1649853 (study PRJEB40853, sample SAMN11349654) | freshwater sediment metagenome | isolation source: river sediment | host: Sediment | place: India: Okhla Barrage, New Delhi | collected 2017-02-21 ...
GGGAATTGCTGGTCGAGGCGCTCGAAGGTGCGGCTGAGGTTGCGAGCGGCGACCAGGGTGGACTTGATATCCAACAACTCCTGGGGTGAGAGCACACCCCCATGGGCAGCCAGGTCTACCTGCTCGCGGATGTCACGCGCCCCGCCGATGGAAAGGTCGGGTCGTGTGACGAGCATCTGCACGGCCTGGCTGGTCTCCGCCAGACGGCGGCGGGCTTCGTCTGGATCGTTGGTGGGCTGCAGAGAGCGGGCTTTATCGGCCGAGGGGGCAAAAGCGCAATAGCCAGCCAGCCGGTCGAGGATCTTGGGGAATTCGAGGGTGTGGAGGGTCTTGGAATCCATAAAATCTACTGTTTCAATAGCCAAAATATGCCAGGGGCGAATCGCCGATTTGCCCCTGGCGTAAAAATGAGTGTACCATAAGCGGGGGAAGATGGGGGAGAGGATAAACGTCAGGTTTATCCATTCGGCGTATAATTAGGAGGATGAGCGTGCAGCGTTTGTGGCGCAAGACGATGATCTGCATCCTGCTTCCCTGCGGTCTGCTAGCGGGCATGCCGGTCCAGCCGGTGACGGCGTACGAGCCGGTGCCAGACAACTGGTTTATCGAGACGGTGACGCTGGATGATGCTGGGCTGCCATCTGATTTCCACATATATACCAGCGAAACCAGCCCTGAACAACTGTCAGAGGGGGTGTGGTTAACGACCAACAACCTGAACACCAGCCGGCGGGCGATGATCACCCTAATCAACCGCTCCAAAGCGCCAGTCTATGTGCTGTCATTGGAATACTGCGACCGGCTGGTGATGGCTACTCCCGACGAAAATTATGCTGCCCGGTTGAAGATGGCGCATGAGGTGGCGTCCTACCTGGTGCGCCCAGGTTCGGGTGAGATGGTCGCACTGGTGTGGGAAGCGCTGATGGATCTGGACCATGCTCTGCTCGATGTAAACCAAGCTACTTTCAATGCGCCGCCGGCAGATATCACACCTCCCGAGGCACAGCATTCCGAGCTGCTGATGGTGTATGGCGAGCAGGTGGTCTTGATCCCGTTCACTATCACTTACACGGTGAACCAGAATTTCAAGGCTGATGAGTACGTTAGCCCCTCAGGTGCTCCGGAGCCTACAGCCGCCCCGGAGAATAAGTCTGGCCTCAAGGCAGGGCAGAAGACAGCCCTGATCGCATCCGGGGTGGGATGGGCAGCATTGATTGCCTGGCTGGTATGGCGCTGGCGCAAGCGGCATTAATAGTTCGACAGGTTACCGCGGCGACGAGCTTCTTTCTCTGACCAGCGATACAAATAATACCCAACGATGGGCATCAGGATGCCGAAGACAGTCACGATGATGAGCTCGACGGAGAAAGGCGCCAATTCTGGCATACCTTCGGGAAATCCCATCATGGCAGAGCGGAAGGCATCCACGCCATAGGAGAGGGGAATCAGACGGGAGAAGAATAACAGGAAGGGCGGTAGAGATCTAAAAGGGAAGAAGTTGGCGCACAACACCATAAAAGCGAATTGCATGAAGTTCGCCAGGGTCTGGGAGGCTTCTTTGATCACCAGGGTCAGTGCGGCAAAAGCAAAGCCGACGCCAAAGGTGCCGGATAGCACCATGGCCAACAGATACAGACCGAGCAAAGGATTCTTGAAAGGCAGCTCGCCGATCATCAAGGTCATCAAGATCCCGCCGGTGATGCTCAACAATCCTGTCCAGATCAGGGTGTTGGTGACGCGCGAGACCAGGTTGGCGAACTTGCTGGCAGGGGAAAGGTAAAGCTGCTCGAGGGTGCCCTGCACCTGCTCGTTGCGGATGTTATAGCCGATGGTCCAGAGCGTATCACTCATGAACAAGAACAGGATCAGTCCATAGACGGCGATGCCTGAATTTCCGGCGTCGCCTGCCTGAGAGGCATAGTTTTTGTAGAACAGGCTGCCACCCAGGGTGAAAACTGCAACAATCAGGAAGGTCTGGACAAAGGAAGCCACGAAATTGACCGGGTAGCGCAGCATGACGATCAATTCCTTGCGCACCATTGCCCAGAAGGCGCTCAGCTCAGCCTGGATGAAAGATATTTTAGAAGCTTGAGGTATGTTCAGAGTGCTCATCGGATCATCTCACTTAAAACTGCCCTACACCCTCGTTCTTGCGGATGCTGATCTCGGTGCGGCTGAAGACCCAATATCCAAAGAAAGGCACAACGAGAATGAAGGCCCAGAGCACCGCCAAATCTAAATACCAGGCGTTAAAGAAGTAACCCACGCCAAGCAGGGCAGAGCGCACGCCATTGGTCATCCAGGTGGGGGGGAAGAGCAAAGCGACAAGCTTGAGCAGCGGTGGAAAGACGGCGATGGGGAAGAACACGCCCATCAGAAAGCTAACACCCCACTGCATCATACTCACCAGGGCATTGGCCTCTTTCACTTTCAGAATGATCGCCCCGTATAGGAGCGACAAGCTGTAAAGCGGAAGCAGCCCGACAAGGATGAAGAGCAATGCCAGGAGGAACTCACCCTGGAAGGGGTTGAGACCCATGACCAGCGAGCCGATCAGGTAAGCTGCGATGGAAGAGAACAAGCCGCGCACACAGGAGTAGAGGGCAGTGCCGGCTACAACCCAAACGCGGTGAGTGGGCGCCAGGTAGAGTATTTCCAGCGTACCAGATTCTTGTTCCCAGCGCAGCCAGTAGGCGACATGCCAAAAGGCGTTGCTCACGATGGAAAACACGCTGGAACCGATGAGCATGTAGCCGACATAGTTTTCCGTGCCGGTGTTGGAAGCAAAATTTGAAGCTGCGTACGTACCAGCACTACGCCCCAAAAGGATGGGCATATAGGCGAAGACAATGGGGATGAAGATATCCATGACGAGCTGACCACGATAACGAGAGATGGTGGTCAGGCGCATGCGGAAGCTGGCGAGCATGACCGAAATGCCAATGCGCAGATTCATGGCAGCCTCCTATGCATTTGCCTGGCGGGTATCCTCCGCCAGGGTGCGTCCGGTCTTAGCGATGAACACATCTTCGAGGGTCATCTCTTCGGGGATGATCTTTTGGATGACCGCGCCGGAGCGCGTGAGCGCCTCGATGATCTGAGGCAGGCTTTCCTTGCCGGAAGCCGAAACCACGGTGAGCATTTCTTTGCTGTCCAGGCTGTCACGCGTGGCACGCAGGATGCCGGGCAAGGAACGTACTGCTTCGGCGGACCTCGATGATATGATGCCCTCGATGTGGGTAACATTCTCTTGCTGTAGCGAGGCTTTCAATTCCTGAACGGTGCCCAGAGCAAGCAGCTCACCGCGGTCGATGATAGCTACTCGCTCGCATAAGGTTTCAGCTTCGGTCATGATATGCGTGGTGTAGATGATGGTCTTGCCCTCGGCATTGAGGCGGCGCACAATGGCGCGTAGTTCTGAGGCGGAGGGAACATCGAGCGTGTTGGTGGGCTCATCCAATACCAACAAGGGAGCGTCGTTGACCAGGGCTTTTCCGAAAGCCAGCTTCATCTTCTGCCCTGAGGAGTAGGATTCGACCATGCGGTCGGCGATATCCTCCATGTCAAGCAGGTCGATGATCTGCTGGGTGCGCTGCTTGCGCTGCACTGAGTCGAGGTGGTAGAGGGCACCGAAATAATCCAGGTTTTCGCGAGCGGTCAGCTTCCAATACAGACCGCGCTCGCCCATGAGCATGCAGCCCACCGAGGCGCGTATCTTGTTCTCGTCGCGGCTGACATCATATCCGTTGACCCAAGCCATGCCAGAGGTGGGTAAGAGCAGCGTGGTGAGCAGCTTGATGAGGGTCGTCTTGCCGGCGCCATTGGGGCCCAGCAATCCAAAAATCTCGCCCGGGCGCACATCCAGGCTGACGCCCTTAAGGGCTTCGACGGAGCGTTTTTCGGATTTGAACAATCCCTTGCGTGCCCGGACATGATAGGTTTTGCTGAGATTTTCCGTACGGACTGGGGATGTCATAGTCTTGTTCCTAATGTGTCTTGCCCAGTCGGGAACGCTCTTCTTCTACTACGATTTTCTCGTCCAGCTTCTTGAAGAGCGGGGATGGTGACTGGAGAGCCTGCCCTTTGGGGAGCTGGCTGGCTTGCCAACTGGCGCCGTTCTGGGCGGGGCGGTAACGCAGCACATTGTGAATCCCGAGCGAATCGCTTTCTTCCTCGATATACTGCTCGCCGAAGAGGGGCTGGGTGTAACCCAGGTAGGTGTGCAGGCGCTCGCTGCTGAAGGGAATGAAGGGTGCGAAGAGCAGCTTGAGCGAGTCGATGGCGCGCAAGGCGGTATAGATGGTCTGTGAGGCGGCGGCTTTGTCGGTCTTGATCTCGAACCAGGGAGCGGAAGTATCGAGGTATTTATTGACTTCCGATGAAATTCGCAGCACCTCGCTGAGTGCGGCGCGCAGCTTGACCGCGTTGAGCAGCTCACCCACGCTTTGAAAGCCAGCTTCGACCTTGGATAGAATATCCAGGTCGGCGGGGCGCAGCTCATCCGGTGCTGGCACAAACCCATCCCAGTTTTTATAGGCAAAGGACAGGACACGGTTGGCAAGATTGCCCCAGTTGGCGACCAACTCATTGTTGTTACGCGCCACGAACTCCGCCCAATCCCAGTCGGTGTCACGAAACTCGGGCATATTGATGGTCAGATAATAGCGCAACGAGTCGGGGTCGTAGCGCTCGAGGAAATCCAGACCCCAGACGGCCCAGTTACGGCTGCCGGAAATTTTCTGCCCTTCGAGGTTCATGAACTGGTTGGCGGGCACATCATACGGCAGGTTGAGTGGCTTGCCTGGAGTCTCTTCAAAGATTTCGACGAATTCTTTGCCGGCACCTTTAAGTTGGGCCGGCCACTGGGCGGCATGGAAGAAGATATTGTCTTTGCCGATGAAATAATAGGCTTTGGCAGCCGGATCGGTCCACCAGTTATGCCAGGCATCCGGCTGACCGCTGAGCTTAGACCATTCGATGGTGGCTGACAGGTAACCGATGACAGCTTCGAACCAGACATAGATGCATTTGCCGTTCCAGCCTTCCACGGGCACGGGCACACCCCAATCCAGGTCGCGGGTGATGGGGCGCGGCAGGAGACCTTCGCTCTCGATCTGACCGAGCGACTGCCCGACGACAGTATCACGCCAGTAATGTTGACGCTGGCGCAGGAAGGCAGCCACATCAGGTTCCAACTTGGAGAGGTCGAGGAAGAAGTGTTCCGTCTCGCGCAACTCGGGGGTGGAACCATCCACTTTCGAACGAGGGTTAAGCAGCTTTTCAGGCTCGAGTACATTGCCGCAGCGGTCGCATTGATCGGAACGCGCTCCTTCGTAGCCGCACAGGTAGCAAGTGCCCTCAACATAGCGATCGGGGAGGAAACGCCTGGCGCTGGGTGAGTACCACTGTGGGCGGCTTTCGGTATAGAGGTAACCGTTCTTCAACAAAGCCAGAAACATACTTTGCGAGACTTTGAAATGATTTTGCGTATGCGTGGTGGTGAAGAGGTCGTAGGAGATGCCCGCCTTTTTGAATAGGTCGATGAACTGGTTGTGGAAGCGTTGGTAAACCTCCTGAACCGGCAAACCTTCGGCGTCGGCGCGGATGGTCACCGGCGTTCCGTGGGAATCGGTCCCGGAGACGACCAGCACGTTGTCACCGATCAAGCGGTGGTAGCGAGCGACAATATCACCGGGCAAGTGCGAGCCGGTGATATTGCCCACGTGGATATCGGCATTGGCATAAGGCCAGGCAATCGAGATCAAGATGTTTTCAGACAAGACACACCTCCGAAGCGGTGGATGATGAATTATAAAATGATATACGTAAAAGGCACAAAAAAGGGCTGCCCTTGCCGGACAGCCCAATCATATTTCGAGTGAAGAACTTAAATCACAAGGTAAAAGGCTGCCCAGGTGCGGCAAAGGCTGCACATTTGCATGGGCATACGGGTAACACCATAAGCAGAGATGGATTGGGTTGCCATTCGAGCTACCTTACCTAAAAGATGCAAAGAGTTTACGCGTCACACCGGCTTTTGTCAAGGTAGAGACGGGCGAAGTGCTCGGCTACAGGTATTCGCGCAGCAAACGTGAGCGGCAGGGATGGCGCAGGCGACGCAAGGCTTTGCCTTCGATCTGGCGGATGCGTTCACGCGTCAACCCAAACTTATGACCCACCTCTTCCAGCGTATAGGGGTGTCCATTTTCCAGCCCAAAGCGCAAGCGCAGAATGCGCGCCTCGCGTGGGGAAAGGGTGCCCAAAATCTGTTCGACGCGTTCGCGCAGCATGCTCTCGTAGGTAGTCTGGGCGGGGGATTCGGTGATGGTGTCTTCAACAAACATGCCGAACTCGGAGTCTTCGTCGTCCCCGACCGGGCTTTCGAGCGAGATGGGCGTGCGGGCGACTTCGAGCATCCACTGCAAGCGGGAGTTTTCCACACCCAGGGCAATGGCGAGTTCATCAGATGTGGGAGGCCGGCCAAACTTTTGCTCCAGGCTGTGTGAGGTTTTGTAGAGAGTGCGCAGGCGGTCAGTCATGTGCACCGGTATGCGAATAGTGCGTCCCTGGTCGGCGATGGCGCGCGTGATGGTTTGGCGGATCCACCAGGTGGCATAAGTGGAAAAGCGAAAGCCGCGCTGGTACTCAAACTTGCTGACGGCTTTCATCAAACCGAGGTTGCCTTCCTGGATCAGGTCCAAGAAAGGCACCCCCCTGCCGATGTACTTCTTGGCAATGCTGACCACTAGACGGGTGTTGGCCTTGATCAGGTGCTCGCGCGCCAGGATTCCATCGCTCACCAGAGCTTCCAGTTCTTGCTTGCGCCGGGCGGGAGTTCTCCCATTTGTACGGTTCAATTCCGACTTAGCTTTGCGGGCTTTTTCGATGCGCTGTGCCAGATCAACCTCTTCTCCCAGTGAGAGCAAGGGGACGAGAGACATTTCCTTCAGGTAGAGCCCCACGCTGTCGTCGGCTGAAATGTGTTCCAGGCTGAAAAAGATTTCAGCATCCGGGGTCAGGCTATCGGAGTCAGCAACGGATTCAGTTTCTTCTTCATTATTGATGATCTCGACGCCTCTACGACGGAGACCTATGAAAAGTGCGTGCAGCTTTTCGTCGTCCTCTGTATCCCAGGGGAAGATATCGAGCACATCTTCAGGGATCAAGTAGCCTTGCAAATCTGCTTTCTCCAGCAAACTACCCAGGAGATCACCAGGGGTGGGTTGGAGCAGTGGTTGTACCATATCTATCCCTCCAAGAATAAAGCAGTTGCGCTATCAGGCGGCATGGGCATGACCAGCGGGCAACGGGTTATGCCGGGCAATTTTCAGGATGCGCTATAGTTATCATCCAATAATTTCTTCAAACCGTCTAACCGAGGATCAATCGGTTCGTATTCATGGTCACAATTAACGATGTTGCGGTTTTCACCGCACACAGGGCATAATCCTTTGCAATCGGGGCGGCAAAGCGGGTTGATGGGCAGCTCTAGGAGCATGTATTCACGCAGCAAGGGTTCCAGGTCGATTTGCCCATCATCGGGCACCAGCAACCCAGATTCGGTGATATTGCGCCGCGTAAAGGCGTACAATTCGGTAAAATTAGCATTCAGTATGGCAGAAAAAGTTTCCAGGCAGCGAACGCATTCCAGCCCGATATCGGCATGGATATTTGCCTGGAGCAGGAGACCCTGGGGAGTGCGCGATACCCGTACTTCTCCTATCAGATTGGTGAGCACCAAATCTGGAGGCAGGCGAACCTGCGGAAGCTCTACAGTGAAATCGCGGCTGTAGCCGGCCGACTGGGCGACAATGAAACCGACGTTGAGCCGCAAAGGAGAGTGTGGATCAGACACGGATATTGTAAAGTTGTCTTAACGAGTTAGCAAAGTAATTTATATTAAACCTTATTTATTATAACATATTTTGTTGTTAGATATTGGGTTAGTTTTAGAGGAATTCCTATATATGGGGTCGAACATGCCGAAAATACTTATCGCTACTGGGAACAAGGGTAAACTACTCGAAATCCAGGCACTCTTGAGCGATCCTGGATTGACTTTGCTGCTGCCTGCTGACCTGGGCTTGTATCTGAATGTTGAAGAAAGTGGCTCTACTTATGAAACAAATGCTGCCATCAAAGCGATGGCTTTCGCCTGCGCTTCGGGATTGTTGACGCTGGCAGACGATTCTGGACTGGAGGTGGATGCACTGGGAGGATTGCCAGGGGTAAGATCGGCGCGTTTTTCACCTTTACCACACGCTAGCGACGCCGACCGTCGCCGCTACCTGCTCGAGCGCCTGGGTGGTCTTCCCCGACCCTGGGCGGCGCATTTTCATTGTACAGTAGCCCTGGCGCGTCCGGATGGCAGACTGCGTTTCGCAACCGGAGAGTGCCATGGAGAGATCATCCCGGAGGAGCGAGGGCAGAATGGATTTGGCTATGACCCAATCTTTTTTTTCCCTGAGCTAGAGCGAACTATGGCAGAGTTGAATATGGACGAAAAAAACCAAATCAGCCATCGCGCTCGGGCCGTGAAGGCTGCCAGGCCTATTTTGCACGAGCTACTGGATGGATAGCCAGAGTAAGCTAACAAAGTTGCAACTACGCGCTTTGCATCTGGCGGTTTTTGGATTATCATAATGGCAATGGATGATTCTTTGATCACCCTGGTAGTAGTGGGTTCGCTTGGGCTGGTGGCTGGCCTGTTGTTGGGCTTTTTCCTGTTCAGAAGCCAATCAAGGAAAACAGCACCACAAAAATCTAAAAACCCGCCAACGGTTAAACGGGATTCTGACCGGGCTGCGGCTGCTGAGCGCCAACGCCTGCGGGATGTCTATAATCTGATTTCCACACTGACGGCCACATTGAAATACCAACGGGTGCTGGATATGGCACTCGACCTGAGCGCCAACGCACTCTCGACAACCAGCGCACCGGCAGACCGCCTGGTCAGTGCAGTGCTACTCTTTGCAGAGTCGGAGAGCAAACATCCTTCATTGAGTGTTGGTTCGGCGCGTCGCTTTCCTCCAGCCGATATGCGGGTGGTATTGCCCGGTGCAGGCGGCTTGATTGCTCAGGTCATCGAAAGTGGCGAACCACAATTGTCTGCTGATCTCACAAACGATCCGGAATTGACCCGTTTTGTGGCGCTGCGGGCTTGCAAGGTGGCATACTGTTTACCGCTGCGCGCGGGGCTGGATACCTATGGCGTCTTATTGTTCGCTCACCCGGAACCGGCCTTCTTTACACAGGCAAACCGCGAGGTGCTCGAAATCATATCGCACCAGGCGGTGATTGCCATCCAAAATGCTCGCCTATATAGTGACCTGGAACAAGAAAAGAACCGCATGATGGAAATTCAGGAAGAGGCGCGCAAGAAGCTGGCGCGCGACTTGCATGATGGACCGACTCAATCAGTAGCTGCGATCGCAATGCGCTTGAATTTTGTCCGCCGCCTGATGGAAAGAGATGTCAAAGCCACAGCGGAGGAATTGGTTAAGATCGAAGACCTGGCAAGGCGCACCACGAAGGAAATCCGCCACATGCTATTTACCTTACGCCCGCTGGTGCTCGAGTCGCAGGGCCTGATAGCAGCGTTGGAGGCGATGGCGGAGAAGATGCATGAGACTTACAACCAGAATGTCATCATCGACGCCGACCAGGAAGTAATCCCACAGCTTGAGATGGGTAAGCAAACGGTCATTTTCTATATTGCCGAGGAGGCGGTGAATAACGCCCGCAAGCATGCTCAGGCAGCGCATATCTGGGTCCGGCTCAAATCGGTCGATAAAGATTTGGTTTTGCTCGAGATCCAAGATGACGGGGTTGGTTTCGATGTGGGCTCGGTGGATGCCACCTATGAAACGCGTGGTAGCCTGGGAATGATCAACATGCGTGAGCGTGCTGAACTCGTCAATGGTCTGTTACGCATCGAGTCTGCCGAGGGACGCGGAACGCGTATTCGCGTTTTGACTCCTCTAACTGAAGAAGGCGCCGATCGCTTACGGCGCGGTCTATAAGCGCTTACTCAAACGATCGTCAAAATTTATTCCAGGAGAGAGACAGGATGCCTGTCGCTGCTGAATTGTATTATTCTCTCTACCAGGGGACAGATAACGATACATTGCCGGTTGTGCTGCTGCATGGCGCGGGCGGTTCTCACTTATCTTGGGCGGCGGAAATCCGCCGTCTGAAAGGCAGCCGCATCTACACCCTGGATTTACCGGGGCATGGCAAATCGGGGGCGGTGGACGCCCAGCAAACGATCGCTGGATTCGTCAAAAAAGTCATTGAATGGCTGGCAGGCATGAGAATGAACCGGGCAGTCTTTGTGGGTCATTCCATGGGCGGCGCCATCGCGCTGGAGATGGGAATCCACTACCCGGAGAAGGTGCTTGGTCTGGGACTGATTTCAACCGGTGTGCGCTTAAGAGTTGCCCCGGAACTGCTCGAGCTGAGCGCCAGCCCAGCTACATTTTACAAGGCGGTCGACTACCTCGTGGTGCATTCATTCAGCCCTCAAGCACCGGTGCGCCTGAAAGAAATGGCGACACAGCGTATGGCGGAGACACGTCCCAGCGTATTACAAGGCGACTTGATGGCTTGCACAAATTTTGATATCAAAGATCGAGCCGTTTCATTAAAATGTCCTGTGGTGGTCATATGTGGAACGCAAGATCAACTGACACCTTTGAGGTATTCGCAATTTATGGCTGATACCATACCGGGGGCGAGGTTGCATATCATCCCAAATGCTGGACACATGGTGATCCTTGAGCGACCGCTCGAGGTCGCAGCAGCTTTAGGCAGTTTCCTGGATACAATCGTGTATAATCCTGGTAAGGAGGCGTGAGTGTACCTGGCAATCGAAGGTGTGATCGGTGTAGGAAAAACAACGCTGGCGCGATCTCTACAGGCTGCCTTCCAGGCGGACCTGGTTCTGGAGGTTTTCGAGGAGAATCCCTTCCTGTCTGACTTTTATGCGGATCGTGAGCGCTACGCATTTCAAACGCAAATCTTTTTCTTGCTCAGCCGCTATCACCAACAGCGGCGCTCGGTGCCGGATATCTTGCTAAGAAACCAGTCATTAATTGCGGATTACACCTTTGCCAAGGATGCTTTGTTCGCCAGTACCAACCTTCAGGGCGATGAATTAGAGATGTATCGCAGGGTGCATGACGCCCTGGCAGAGAAGATCCCATGTCCTGAGCTGACGCTTTACCTGCGCGCAGATACAGATGTGCTTATGCAGCGGATTGCTTCTCGAGATCGTCCCTATGAGCGTAACATGGATCGGGGTTACATTGACCGGCTCAACCAGGCTTATGACGACTTTTTCTTAACGCCCCAATCTGGGCGCGATGGTGAACAAGTATTGGTATTGGATACTAATAACCTGGATTATGTGCGCAACCAGGCTGATCTAAAATTTGTTGAGAACCGTATCCGGCAGGTATTACAATTACCTCCATACCAACCCGAGCTACCCCTGGATTCGACCTATGCGTATCACGAATGAGATTTTGCTCAAATTAGCCAAAGACACGGTGGCAAGGAGCGTGAAGGAGGACCGCAGCCTGCTGGCGGTATATCTACACGGTTCGCTACTGCGAGAAACGGCATTGCTGGGGAATACGGCAGACATCGATTTGTTCTACGTTCATAATGAAGAGGTGAGGGTAGACCGTGAGATCATCCGGATAACAGACGATGTGCATCTGGATATTGCACACCATTCTCACAAAGTGTACCGCCAGCCACGCGAGCTACGCCAGCATCCCTGGCTTGGGCCAGTGATCAACGGCTGCAAAATATTGTATGACCCACAACACTTTCTGGATTTTGCCCAGGCGAGCGTGCGCGGCCAGTTCAACCGACCAGATCAGGTCTTGGGACGGATCAGCTCGCTCTCAGAGCATGCCAGGCAGATCTGGTTAGGTTTTCACCTCGAGCCAAAAGAACCCAACGCGCAGGATGTTCTGAAATACTTACGGGCAATCGAGCATGCTGCCAATGCGCTGGCAGGCATCAGCGGGCCGCCGCTGACCGAACGGCGATTCTTGCTGGACCTGCCGTCTCGGATGGATGTTGTCCAGCGGCATGGGCTGTATGCTGCTGTTCTTGGACTTTTGGGCGCGCCATTGGTGGATGCAGAAACGTTGCGAGCCTGGTTGCCAGCCTGGCAAGCGGCATACACCAGCATACCGGAAACACGTACGCCAATCAAATTGCACCCGCACCGCTTGCTTTATTACCAGCATGCGATCGAGACCATCCTGTCCAGCGAGCGCTTCCAGGATGCTTTGTGGCCCTTATGGCATACCTGGACACTGGCAGTCAGTGTCTTGCCGGAGGAATCAGCTCAGCATGCAGCCTGGTCTGATGCCGGGCAGCATCTAGGGTTGCTTGGAGTTGGATTTAGTGAACGGATCCGTGCACTGGACGCGTTTTTGGACACAGTGGAAGACACACAAGAAACCTGGGCGCGAGAGAATGGAGCTTGATCGGCGTCAATCGAACCGATAACAGGTAAGGAGCGTTTTTTGCAAGCCAGCTTTAGGAAGCGGCTGGCTTGTTTTATTTAAATTGCCTTAATTGGTCATTTATATAAGATATCATACATAAATATTTAAATTTACAAAACAACATACTTACCGATCATAGTATTGTTTCACGTGAAACAATAAAAACACCTGGTGACCAGTGTCACCAGGTGTTGAGAACAACCATGTTTCACGTGAAACTTGTCGATGGATACGCCCTACTCTTGCTTGGGCATTTGAGTTTGTGCTAATGAGACAATGCCGCTCATTCCACCCAGGTTCATCGTATCCACAGCGCTGGAAGGAACAATGACCAGTGCGCCTTTTTCTTTCAACCCTTCGAAGAGCATGTTCATGGCGCGCAGGTGTAAGGCGGTTGGATTATGCTGATAGGCTTTGGATGCTTCGGCAAAGCTTTCAGCAATTTGCTTTTCCGACTCGCCCAGGATGACACGCGCTTGGCGTTCGCGCTCAGCCTGCGCCTGGCGAGACATGGTATCTTCCAGGTCCTGAGGAATGACCACATCACGGATCTCGACGGATTGGACCGAGACACCCCAGGGCGTGGTACGATCATCGATAATCCTCTGCAGGTCTTTGTCCATCTTGTCGCGCCCGATCAAGATGTCAGCCAGGTTCATCTGCCCGATGATCTCGCGCAGAGCGGTCTGTGCGGCCCAGGCTATGGCAGCTTTATAATCGGCCACTTCCAAGGCGGCTTTCTCGGCATCCCATACCACCCAAAAGAGCACGGCGTCCACGTCGACCGGTACAGTATCCTTGGTCAACGTCTTTTCTGCACTAAAGGGCGTGACCATCACGCGGTGGTCGATCCAGTTCGCCAGGGTGTCGATGATAGGGAAAATCCAGAACATTCCAGGACCGGCAAGCTTTTGGAATTTTCCTAGGCGCAGAACAACCGCCTTCTCCCATTGGCGAGCAATCTTGAGTGCGAAAAGGATAAATAGGGCGATCAGGGAAGCAACAGTTATTTCTATGGCAATCCAAACATCTGATATACCATTGGCATCCATGATTGCAACCCCGATCATGCCCGCTGTGAAGATGATCAACGCCAGGGCAATCGCAAGGCCGTTGACATGGAATGGATCATTAACCTCAGTTTTCTTGCCCTGGGGGCGGGTGATGGAAATTGTCGATTTACTTTGCATTCTAACCTCTCTTTTGCTTTATTGGTTTTCATCATCCGGCAAATCGCCGGCAGTCCATAATTTCATGTGCTGCTCTAGGGCAGCATTGACGTCTTGAGGAGTGCATCCCAGGTGCGCCGCTTCCGCTAGGTAACGGCGGGTGAGGCCTTCTAGAGCCTGCTGGCGTAATTGGGTGGCGACCTCCTCGTTGGGCGTTTCCCAAATATAGGTGCCACGTCCTTGCTGCGTGGAGATCAATCCCACTTCATCAAGGAGCTTGTAGGCCCTTGCAACGGTATTCCAGTTAATGCGCAAATCCGTGGCAAGCTGACGGACAGTGGGGAGCTGGTCGCCCTGTTTAAGCTCGCCAGTAGCTACCATTTTGCGGATTTGCTCCATGATCTGGACATAAATGGGCAGCCCGGAACGGAAGTCGAGCGTGATTTGAATGTCTTTTGCTCCCAATCGCCACCTCCGAATTGTCGCATTGTAGAATTGTATGATTGTATGATTGCTATAATTGTACACCGACTTTCGGATTTGTCAATAGGATTTTCCGGTTGATTTTATAACGACCAGTCGGTATAATTAATGTGGATTAAAAAATGTACTCGTCGTTGTTAAAAGGAGAATTTACGTGGAAACAAGTGCGAAAATCTTGGTGACCTATGCCAGCCGTTTTGGCTCTACCGCGGGTGTAGCTGAGGCGATAGGTAAAACCCTGGCAGAGCTTGGCGCAAGCGTGGATGTGCTGCCCATGAGAGAAGTTAAAGACCTGTCGCCCTACCATGCAGTCGTGGTCGGCAGTGCAATCAACGGCGGCGCCTGGTTGCCGGAAGCCATGCATTTCATGCAAACATACCGGGCAGAGCTTACACAAAAGTCCTTTGCGGCTTTTCTGGTGTGTATGACTCTCTCGATGCGTAACGCAGATCAATATCGAAGCCATGTAGCCACATGGCTTGATCCGGTGCGTACATTGGTGAAGCCGCTCAGCGAAGGTTTGTTCGCCGGGGCGCTGGACATCAAGAAGATCCCCTCCGCTAGCGACCGGTTAAAATTCCGTTTGAGTGTGCTATTTGGCGCCTGGAAGGAGGGCGATCATCGCGACTGGAACGCCATCCGCACCTGGGCGAAAAGCCTGTATCCTCTACTGATGTAGAAAGGATGTGCTTGGGAAGAATCCTGCAATGCTGTTGAATGTGGTTTTCTTCGGCATGGCACATTACCTGTATGGCTCACCAGCCGGCATTCCCGGTTTCCTGCTGACTGGCTTCCTGGCTTTCCTGGTGGGCAAGAGTATGCTGGAAACGAGGGGTTTGCTATGGCCCTGGTTTATCCATTTTGTGCCGGATGTGGTGGTGTTTGCTTCATATGTGCTGAGCTTATAATTTATACCCAATCATCCTTAAAAAGCCTTTTCGCCAGGCAATACCATCTTCGTCTTCGATACCCAGAGGGGAAGACCCATCTATCACACCCAGGATGCCGCGCCCTTGCTCGGTCTCTGCCAGGATGACCTCTACAGGGTTGGCGGTGGCGCAAAAAATGTAGCAAACTTCGCTCGCATTTTTAACCGCATTCAGCACGTTTATAGGGTAAAAGCCATCGCCCAGGAAGATGATGAAACTATGCCCGGCACCGATGGCGAGGGCATTTTTACGTGCCATCTCGAGCATGGCCTCATCCGTGCCACTCCAGCGCACCAGGCACTTGCCCGAGGCTTCGCAAAAAGCCAGCCCAAACTTGATGCCCGGTACAGCGCTGACCAATGCTTCATGCAGGTCTTCGACGGTCTTGATGAAGTGCGACTGCCCCAGGATGAAGTTGGTATCTTCAGGTTTTTCGATCTTCACACTGACAAGGTTCATGGCTTTTCTCTCCTGGTTTTTATTGTAGCATATTCCTAATATCCAATGCTGGGATTGCTTCTCTGCCTTCGCAATGAAAATGGAGATGTTTTCCGTGGTAGACTCACAATCACATAATCGATTGAACATTTGAGCAACGAGGAAATTGAATGGAATCAAACATTTTGCATCTTTATGTTGGCAGCTACAGCCAGCCGATGAGCTTTGTGAATGGGCGCGGTGTGGGAATCTACACCTGCTATTTCGATACGCAAAGTGGTAAGCTGGAAAAAGTTGCTGAAACCGCAGCACAAAACCCCTCTTACCTGGCTGTACATCCCAATCGCAAGTTTTTATATGCGGTGAACGAGATTAGCGAAGGGAATGAACCCACGCAAGACGCGCTGAGTGCTTACGTGTTGGATCGTGAGACAGGCATACCGAGGTTTTTGAACCAGCAACCGGCGCGCGGGTCCTCGCCCTGCCACGTCGGCATCGAGCCATCGGGGCGGTTTGCCTATATCGCCACCTACGTGGGCGCTAACCTTACCGTTTATCCGATCCGGGAGGACGGCGGGCTGGGCGAGGCTTCCGATCGCATCCAGCATGAACGTACTGGTAGAGTGGCACACGCGCATTCCATTAATCCCGTGCCGTTGGGAAATTTTGCGCTGGCGTGCGATCTGGGGCTGGATCGTGTTTTTGTTTATCGCCTGGATTTGGGCAGCGGCAAGCTTATTCTCCACCGTGAAATCGAATTGCTGACTGGCAGCGGGCCGCGCCACCTGGCTTATCATCCAAACGGGCGGTTTGTTTATGTGATCAACGAGCTAAACGGAACGATCAGCGTGTTGGATTGGGAGCCAAAGGCAGGAACACTTGCTTTGATCCAGACGGTCTCTACTCTCCCGGAAGGCTTTAGCGGTCGGAAGTGGTGTGCCGATATCCACGTGCATCCGCATGGGCGGTTTGTGTATGGCTCGAACCGGGGAGATCACAGTATCGTGATCTATGGTGTGGATGAGATGAGTGGTGAGCTAAGCCTGCTGGGCTTTGAATCAACGCATGGTCAGACGCCGCGCAGTTTCGTCATCGACCCTACTGGGCAATGGTTGCTGGCAGCCAATCAGGACAGCGACGACGTAGCTGTGTTTCGGATCAATTCTGATGATGGTCAGTTAGATTTCCTGTGGAGCCTGGAAATCCCGACGCCGGTCTCTCTTAAGTTTGGTTGATGAGCACAGAAGCCAACCTGTGAGCGAGTCTGGCGGGTCTGTTCATGCTCTTCACATTGCCACACCCTGTTTGGCGTGGTAGAATGACAATAGATAAAACGAAAAGTTGGGACCAGACTTTCGTGGCTGAAATTGCACGGGAGTCTTTTCCCGCTTATGGAGGTTTAGAAATGGAAGCACAAACTGGTACATTTGCAGTGAAAAAAGGCCTGGCCCAAATGCTCAAGGGTGGCGTGATCATGGATGTGGTCACCCCCGAGCATGCTCGAATCGCAGAAGACGCTGGCGCGGTGGCAGTGATGGCATTGGAGCGCGTACCGGCGGATATCCGCGCGACGGGCGGCGTGGCTCGTATGAGTGACCCGGAGTTGATCTTGCAGATCATGGACGCGGTCTCGATCCCGGTAATGGCGAAGTGCCGTATTGGTCATTTTGTCGAAGCACAGATCCTCGAGGCGATTGGCGTGGACTACATCGATGAGTCCGAGGTGCTCACTCCGGCGGATGAGGCGCATCATATTTACAAGCATGATTTTAAAGTGCCGTTTGTATGTGGCTGCCGTAACCTGGGTGAGGCACTGCGCCGGATTGGCGAAGGCGCAGCCATGATCCGCACCAAGGGCGAAGCAGGCACCGGCGATGTTGTGGAAGCCGTGCGTCATGCGCGTGCTGTGTTGGGTGAAATCCGACGCATCCAGAACATGCCAGAAGAAGAGTTGATGGCCTTTTCGAAGGAAATCGGCGCACCCTATAGCCTGGTGGTGGAAACCGCTCAATTGGGCAGGATGCCGGTGGTCAACTTCGCAGCGGGCGGCGTAGCGACTCCGGCGGATGCGGCGTTGATGATGCAGCTCGGCGTGGACGGTGTTTTCGTTGGTTCGGGCATCTTCAAGTCGGGCGACCCGGCTAAGCGCGCCGCAGCCATCGTCAAGGCTGTCACACACTTCAACGACCCCTACATCCTGGCAGAGGTCAGCCGCAATCTAGGCGAGCCGATGGTGGGACGCACTGTATCCACCATGCCCGAGGTTGAGCGTATCGCCGGGCGCGGCTGGTAGCATCGCGAATGAGAATAGGCGTCCTCGCCCTGCAAGGCGACTTTGCTGAGCACATCGTGATGCTGCGCCGGATTGGCGTCGAGGCAGTCGAAGTGCGCTTGCCGACTCAGTTAGAGGACCTGGACGGTTTGATCATCCCTGGCGGCGAGTCGACCACCTTTGGCAAACTGGCGGTACACTATGGATTCATGCAGCCATTGCGCAGCTTTGGAACGCAGAGAGCGATCTGGGGTACCTGTGCCGGGGCAATCTTCCTCTCCAAAGATGCCCATCGCGACCAGCCGCTGCTGGGTTTGATGGATATTACCGTGGAACGCAATGCATTTGGGCGACAGGTTGCCAGTTTCGAGGTTGACCTGGATGTCCCTGCATTGCTGGAAGTCGATGAAACACCGAAGCCTTACCATGCGGTATTCATTCGGGCGCCGCTGATCGACTCTGTGCATGGAGATGTGTGCGTGTTGGCGAAACTGGAGGATGGACATATCGTGGCTGCCCGACAGGGGCATATGCTGGCAACATCGTTTCACCCCGAGTTAACTCAGGATGACCGCTTTCATCGCTATTTCCTGAAATTGGCAGACAAGGAAGCATGAGCCTGCTATCAGGGCATTTGATTGTCTGGCAGCTTGCGTATGATGAACATCCGCTCGTTTGAATGGCGTGATCTACCGGTATTGCATCGTTACCGGGATAGCGGGTTATTTCTAGATACCGCGCTGGTTTTGACACGCGGCAGCGAACTGGTCACAAAGGGAACGGTATTCTCAGCGGCAGGCCTGGGCGGGGGCGTGTTCACTTATGTTTGTGAGGATAGCGAAGCGCAGATGAGGCTGTTATTGGTGCAAGGTACGCACAATGCCGGCTCGACGTTTGGACGCCTCTCGTTTATCGCCCCAGAGGAAGTGGTTGCATTATCCAATCTACCGCTGCTATTCGATTATCTGGCGCCCGCGGTGGGCGAACGGGGTGCATTTCACATCCTGGCAGAAGTGGATGAACATGCCCAGGCGTTTGATGCGTTGCGCCACTCAGGATTTGCGATCTATACCAACCAGCGGATTTGGAGACTGGGGGATGCGGGCACAAGCAAGTCCGGATCTTCGGCATGGCGCCGGTGTCATGAGCAGGATGTGCTGCGGATACGCTCCTTATACAATGATCTGGTGCCAGGGCTGGTACAGCAAGTAGAGCCGCTGCCCCGGCAGCATCTGCATGGGATGGTGTATTACCAGGACGGGAGCTTGCTGGCTTATGTCGATCTGCGTTATGGGCCAAAAGGGATTTGGGTGCAGCCATTCGTCCATCCTGATGCACGTGACTTTGATGCCGCATTCGCCGATCTTCTAAATACTTTGCCTGGGCGGCGAGGAAGAGCAGTATATATTTGCGTCCGTGCTTACCAGTCTTGGTTGGAAGGGATGGTCGAGGCGGCTGGTGCAGCCGTCGGAGATTCGCAAGCGGTCATGGTGCGCCATCTGAGCGTGGTACGTCGGGCAACCCAGCCAGTCACGCTGCCGTCTATCAATGGAACGCGCGCGGAACCGATCACTCATATCGTGCTCAACCCTGATGAACGGGAACGTTGAGTTACAAGGAAGTTAATAGAGAATTTATGACAGGAAAACGAATCACTGACAATTTGGATGTTATGCTGAGTGTGCTACCGGTGACGATCGCGCACCAGCTCACCGTCAATAACCGATCGGATGAGTTATTGGAGGTGATCCTGGACCTGGGGCGGTTGCCCACAGCACGTTACATTGACACAGAAGAGACGCTGAGCCATGAAGAAGTCTCGCACGAGGATATCGAGTATGTTGTACAACGGATCGGCGCTTTCGATACCGACAACCGTGCCGGGTTGGAGCGCACCCTGCACCGCATTGCGGGCATTCGCAACCGCCGCGGCAACGTGGTCGGTTTGACCTGCCGGGTCGGGCGCGCAGTCTATGGGACGACGGATATCATCCAGGACTTGATCGAGAGCGGTAAGAGCTTGTTGATCTTGGGACGCCCTGGAGTAGGCAAGACTACCATGCTGCGCGAGGCGGCACGCATCCTGGCAGACAAGAAGCGTGTGGTGATTGTCGACACCTCGAATGAGATCGGTGGTGATGGCGATGTGCCACACCCGGCAGTTGGCCGCGCCCGGCGTATGCAAGTATCCACACCTGCCTTGCAGCACGAGGTGATGATCGAGGCGGTCGAGAACCACAACCCGGAAGCCATCGTTATCGACGAGATCGGTCGTGAACTGGAAGCCGCGGCGGCGCGTACCATTGCCGAGCGCGGTGTGCAACTGATCGGCACGGCACATGGTAATTCGTTGGAAAATTTATTGCTCAACCCAACGCTTTCGGACCTGGTTGGCGGCATCGAATCCGTCACGCTTTCCGACGAGGAAGCGCGCCGGCGCGGCACCCAAAAGACGGTGCTTGAGAGACGCTCGCCACCCACTTTCGATGTTTTGATCGAAATCCAGACGCGCGACCGGCTGGCAGTTCACCTGGATGTGGCCGCGGCAGTGGACGCATTGCTGCGCGGCTACCCATTGCCTCCCGAGATACGTTACCGTGACCTGGATGGCGGGATCCGTATCGAGAAGGCGCCACAACCACAACGCCCGGCATCTTCGACGCAGCAGGGCTACCGTCGCCAGGCGGGTGAAACGGGGCAATTGGAGCGCGGGCGCGGGCAGGCTGAACAACGCAGTCGTACACAGGCATACGGGCTTCAAAATGGGAACGGTGAAGAAGTGACAGAGGAGACCACGGGTCGCTCTGTCGTACAACCTATCCGGGTTTTCCCATATGGCGTGGCGCGCAACCGCCTGGTGCAGGCTGCCAGGCGACTGGGTGTGCCTGTGATTGTGGTGGATGATATGGGCGAGGCAGATATCCTGCTGACCCTGCGGGCGTATTACCGCAAGCGCCAGCGACCCATCACGGATGCGGAAGATCATGGCAAATCGATCTATGTCCTGCGCGCCAATACCATCAGCCAGATGCAACAATTCCTGAGCGACACCTTCAACCTGTCCGTGGACGCAGCCGATGAGCGCGGCTCTGACCCGGCTTTGCAGAATACCCAGGCGGCTATCGAGGCTGTCCTGAACGGGGAACGCTGGGTAGAGTTGCCGCCAGCATCTGCATATATCCGCCGGTTGCAGCACCAGATGGCGCGCCAGGCAAATTTGACTTCGCATTCATACGGCAAAGAACCCTACCGGCGGGTGCGTATTTTCCGCGAGTGATATGTTCATCACGCTAGAAGGTCCCGAAGGCTGCGGTAAAAGCTCACAGATGCCCCTGTTGGTGGAGTTTTTACGCCAACAGGGGTATGACGTCCTGGCAACGCGCGAGCCGGGCGGGACGCCGATCAGCGAGCAAATCCGCGAAGTGCTTGGGCGGCTGGATAATACGGCAATGCACTCACGTACGGAGATCTTACTCTTCCAGGCTTCGCGCGCACAACTCGTTGAACAGGTCATCCGACCACAACTGGCAAAGGGGGGCATGGTGGTGTGTGACCGCTACGCTGATTCGACGCTGGCATACCAGGGATTTGGGCGACAGCAGGATATGGTTGCACTGAGGGCGCTGGTCGACTTTGCTACCGGCGGGTTGAAGCCAGACCTGACTCTCTTGTTGGATATCGACGTCGAATTAGGATTGCGCCGGAGGCGCAAGGGGGGTGAATGGAATCGTTTAGACGCCCTCGACCTGGCATTTTACGAGCGCGTGCGTCAGGGCTACCATTGCCTGGCACAAGAAGAACCGGGGCGCTGGATGATCATCGATGCTTCGCGGCCTTTCAAGCAAGTGCAAGCCGACTTACGCCAGGCTGTGGCTGGCAGGTTAAGCTAGAAATCATCCCCCGAGCCAATGCCGCCGCTTTCATCGCCCAAATCAGGCATGGCTTTCTCGATGTCTTCAGGGCTTTGACCAGACTCCAGACGGTCAACAACCTCGTTGAACTCAACGCCCAGGTCTTCACCGGTTTCGCGGCTCATTTTGCGCATCATTTGTCCCAGAGCGCGCGGATCGTTCTCCAGCCCTTCCAGGCCGCTGGGGTCAGGCAGGTTTTCCAGGCGGGATTCATCCGAATGAGCGAGGCGGATGCGCCCGATGCGCCGCTGTACCTGCTGACTGGCACAGTGCGGACAAGTGACAGGCTTTTGACCGTAGTCGCTGTATGAGAGAAAAATTTCAAAACGCTTTTTGCAGTTGAGGCAGCGATACTGGTAAAAAGGCATAAGTGTTCTCCTTACGAATAGGATTATAATCGCAGTTCACGGAGGCCGGTATGTGTGATTCAGATTTTTATATCCATCAAGATGAACCACTCGTGATCGTTATTTCAGGACCATCTGGGGTAGGAAAGGATGCAGTGATCGACCGCATGAAAGAGCGACAACTGCCGTTTCACTTTGTGGTCACCGCAGCTACCCGCAAGCCGCGTCCAGATGAGGTGAATGGCGTGGACTATATCTTTATCAGCCATGATGAGTTTGCAGAGATGATCGAGAAGGGCGAACTGCTGGAACATGCCATCGTCTACAATGACTATAAGGGTATCCCCAGGTCTCAGGTGCGGCAGGCACTTGAAAGCGGCAAAGATGTAGTGATGCGCCTGGATGTCCAGGGGGCCGAAACGATCCGTAAGCTATGTCCAGACGCGCTGCTGATCTTTTTGACCGCGCAAAGCGAGCACGAACTGGTTCAGCGGCTACAGCTTCGCAAAACAGAGACGCCGGAAGGTTTGAAGCTGCGCATCGCGACTGCGAAAAAGGAATTTAACCGCATCGAGGCTTTCGATTATGTGGTAACCAACAAGGAAAACCAGTTGGATGAGACAGTGGACGTGATCAACGCCATTATCAATGCAGAACACCACCGGGTTAAGATGCGGAAGGTGACGTTATGAGCCAGGGCTACCCGCCATCAGGGTCGGATCCATATTCTGCGCCTCCGTCAGGAGTGCGCGTCCCAGTTACGGTGAGCCGGACTGCCGCACAACCGCTGGTCACGTATGCGATTCTGGGCTTGACAGTTTTCGTGTACTTACTCCAATGGGGAACCATTTTACTTCTGCGTGAGGATTATCCCTTGATATGGGGCATAAAGGACAATTCGCTGATCCAAAGCGGGGAGCTGTGGCGGTTTTTTACCCCCATGCTACTGCACTCGAAAACGAATATCCTGCACATTGCTTTTAACATGTATGCACTATTCTCCATCGGTCGTCCGCTGGAATTATATTATGGGCATAAGCGCTACTTGGCCTTATATTTAATCAGCGGATTTGCAGGAAACGTATTTTCGTTTATTTTTACCAGCTACAACTCTCTAGGCGCTTCCACAGCGGTTTTTGGCTTGTTTGCCGCAGAAGGGGTCTTCTTATATCATAACCGGGAGATGTTTGGAAAGCAAGCCAACCGTGCTCTATCGCAGGTGGTCATGCTTGCAGTCGTCAACCTGGCCATTGGCCTCTCGCCAGGGATCGATAACTTCGGTCACATCGGCGGGTTAGCCGGCGGGGCGTTGTTTGCCTGGTTTGCAGGACCGCTCCTGGGTGTCGCGGGGTTCTATCCCTCCTTTTCGACGGTTGACAAGCGCGATGCCCGGAACGTATGGCTGGCAGGATTAGGCATTAGCGCCTGGTTCATGTTGCTGGCGGCTGCGACCATGTTTATAAGGAGATAGATTGCTGCCCTGGGCTTGGCTCAGGGCAGGTTACTTTGTTCGCCAAAATTCGGCTTCGCTTCGTTCGCAGTGACAGGGGAAGTTTGGATCAAGAATCGTCTTCGTCGCCCTGGCTGCTTCCATCATAACCCAGCTCCAGGCGCATTTCATCCTCGATCAAGCGCACCCATAACAATAAAACTTGCCCCTCTTCCACGTCCACGTGGCGCGCAGCCACGATGGGAGCTTTATGCGGCAGCCCATCGGGGGCGCGGAATTCGAGGTGGATGGTGTGCTGATCACGCCAGGCACGATAACAGCGCTCAACCAGCTTCGGTCCATTGAACGTGCGCAAACGCGTCAACACCACACTCGACAGGGTGGGGCTTTCGTTCAAACCCATTGGCCAGGCATCTGGCACGCGCTCAAAAACAGGGGGCGGGCCTTCAATGATCGTGATCTTTGTATCTTCTTCCATAAACCAGTAACTCCGACAGGGGCGAATCATACCACGAAACGGGTATAATGGCAGGCAGGTTGCCGTAATGATACCCCCCCTCAATACTGATGATTTGCAAGCTTTCATTAAGGCGAATGCTATCCATGCGGAAATACTGCATCTGCCGGTGCCTACGCCGACCGTGGAGACCGCCGCGCTGGCGGTAGGTGCGGATGTTCAACAGATCGTGAAGTCGATCTTGTTCCTGGTGGATGACCAACCCGTGCTGGCAATCGCTTGCGGGGCAGAATATATCGAACGTCGGGCGATTGCGGACCTGTACGACGTGGGAAAGAAGCGCGTGAAGCTGGCATCTGCAGAGGAAGTGGTGAGCTTGAGCGGGTATGAGGTGGGGGCAATGCCGCCTTTTGGTCACCGCCAGCCGTTGTGCAGCCTGTTGGACCGGCACGTCCTGGAATTGACCGAGGTGTTTGCGGGCGGCGGGGCGGAAAATGCGCTGATGCGGGTTCCCCCACAGGAAATCCTGCGGGTTTCAGGTGCGCGGGTGATGGCTTTGGTATCAGGATGATGAAAAGACGACGCTCAAGTTTGCTTAAAGTCCTGCTTGCGGCGCTGTTGATCCTGGTGATCGTTGCAGTCTATTTTGCCTACCCATGGCTGCGCACGCGTTCTGGCCGCACCTGGCGCTTATGGGAGTGGTTCGGCGACCCGCTGGGACATTCAAACTGGGCTGTGCGAGCGGGCGAGCGTTGTGGCGATGTGCCCTTTGTGATGCCTACTGATGGGTATATTGGCTTCCTGTGGGGGGATTCGTTTCGTCCGGGACACACGCATCAAGGACTGGACATCTTTGGCGGAGGCGAGAGCGGCGCCACACCCGTGGTGGCAGCGTACGGTGGTTACCTGACGCGTCTTCCAGCATGGAAATCGTCGGTCATTATTCGTATTCCAAGCGATCCGCTAAATCCCGGACAGCAGATCTGGATGTATTACACCCACATGGCGAGCACGGATGGGGTAAGTTATATTTCAGAGCAATTTCCACCCGGCACCAATGATGTACATGTAGAAGCAGGCACATTGCTGGGGTATCAGGGCAATTACTCGGGCGACCCGATCAACCCGACCGGTATACACTTGCATTTCTCAATTGTCAAGGACGACGGTCAGGGTGGGTTCCGTAACGAATTAAAGATCGCCAATACTTACGACCCCTCGCCATACCTGGGCTTGCCACTGAACGCCAGCCAGAATCCAGATCAGATTGTTGTGTGCACGCAGAAGGAAGTGAGCGAGTGAGCGAATTCCAGGATCAGGTTGTGCTGGTGACCGGCGCCGGGCGCGGTGTGGGACGCGCGGCTGCCCTTGCGTTCGCGGCGAGAGGAGCGGTGGTGGCAGCGAACGATATCAACCCGCTCAGCCTGGACGAGCTTGTCGCGCAGTGTACGGCGGTTGGAGGAAGGGCGCGAGCCTATTGTTTTGATGTCGCCAAGCGCATGCCGGTGATGGCGTTGATCTCACAGGTGGTGGAGGAATGGGGACGTATCGACATCGTCATCAATAACGCGGCGGTCGAACCGGAGACGGCATTGTTAGAAATGGATGAATGGGACTGGCACCGCACATTGGATGTCAATTTGAGCGGGGCGTTCTTCGTCATGCAGCAAGCAGGACGGTTCATGCGCCAGATGGGGGGTGGGGTGATGGTCAACATTGGCGCTAATCAAAGCCATACCCAGCCCCAGCGCGCGGCTTACCTGGCGAGTAAGGCAGGGTTGCTCGACCTGACACGACAGGCAGCCCTCGAGTTGGCAGCTGACAAGATCCGCATTCATGCGATATGCCCAGGCGCGCCAGGGGCAGAGTACACTCACAGCCTGCGTGAGCAGCTTGGTGATAAACTGGCAGACCACCTGGTGACCCAAGCCGACGTTATCCAGCTGATATTATTCCTATGCAGCCAGCAGGCTGCCCACTTGACGGGTAGGATTATTTACTGCCAGTGTGGGCAAGAGAGGAAGGGAGAGTAAGATGCTATCATTCCGGGATTTCTCAACCGCTTTTCGCAAGCTGGATATCGATTCTTCAAAACCTGTGATCGCTCACGCCTCCCTATCGGCTTTTGGTGAAGTACACGGCGGTGCGGAGACGCTCTTGGGAGCAATGCTGATGAGCTTTAGCACACTCATTATGCCCGTATTCACCTATAAGACGATGGTCACACCGGAAATCGGGCCAGCGAATAATGGGATCACCTATGGCAGTGGCAAAGATGCCAATCTGATGGCTGAATTTTATCGACCCGCTATGCAGGCAGACCGGATGATGGGTAGCATACCGGAGGCGCTACGCCGCCACCCAAAGGCACAGCGTTCCAGCCATCCCATTCTTTCTTTTACGGGGGTGAATGCCAGCCAGATTTTAGGCTCGCAAACCTTACAAGAGCCATTGAACCCGATTGGTAAACTTGTTGAGGAAAACGGATGGGTACTGCTCTTGGGGGTCGATCACTCGGTGAATACGAGCATTCACTATGGAGAGAAACTCGCCGGACGCAAGCAATTCGTGCGCTGGGCGCTAACGCCCCAGGGGATTGTGGAGTGCCCGGGTTGGCCAGGTTGTTCGTTGGGTTTCCAGGCGATTGCAGTGCGTGTCGAGGCGGTCACCCGCCGGGTGCAGGTTGGCGCAGCAGAGATCCAGACAGTTCCATTGACGAGCCTGATGGAGGCGGTCTGTGCAGCCATCGCTGAAGACCCGCAAGCTTTGCTATGCGGACGGGACGATTGCGAACGCTGTCAGGCAGTGCGTCAATCTGTGTAGTAATTTTTGGGCAGGATGCCAGCTTACTTGTCGAAGGGCTGCGAAAAATCAGACAGGATACCGACCCCACGTTTGGTGGCGCGGTCGATGGCCTGCATCAGCTCGGCATCTTCCGGATTGTTGTCGTTTTTACGCAAGAGCAACGCATTGGCGGTATAGATGATACCGATTGTCTGACGTAGGTCATGCACCAGTGTCGCAATGCCGCGATGGAAATATTCCATTTTCTCTGGCGATTGAGACTCGATCAGCTCTGACAGTTCGCTTCCCAGAACATGAAAATCCACTCGTTCCGGCATTGGTCGTAACCCCTTCGACTTTTCGATTGTCTGGTTATTAATCCTCCCGGGTGCGCAGGTGCGGGAAGAGAAGCACCTCGCGGATGTTGTCGGTATTGGTCAAAAGCATCACCAGCCGATCAACACCCATACCAAATCCACCAGCCGGGGGCATCCCGTAACGAAGAGCGCGCAGATAATCTTCATCCATTGGGTGGCGCTCCTCATCATCAGTATTATACTCCCTTCCCATCTCGAGGAAACGTTGTTCCTGGTCCAGGGGGTCGTTGAGCTCGGAGAATGCATTGCACAACTCCATCCCGCCCAGGTAACCCTCAAAGCGCTCAACCGTGTGCGGGTCGCCGGGTTTGCTTTTTGCCAGCGGTGAGATATCACGCGGATAATCATATAAGAAAGTCGGCTGGATCAGAACTGGCTCCAAGTAATCGCTCAACAAGGCGTCGATCAGTTTGCCGCGGGGCGTTCCGGGTTTGGTCTGGATGCCTCGGGTGTGCATGGCATGCGCCAGGCTCTCGGCGGTGGGGTGCTCGGCGATGTCGATCCCGGCGAGCTCGACCAGTCCCTCGCGCAGCTCCATGCGTTTCCAAGGCGGTTCCAGGCTGATCTCGTGCCCTTTGAACTTGATGGTGCGAGAACCAATGACGCGGTCAGCCACGTAGACCACCATCTGTTCGGTGAATTCCATTACCTGGAGGTAATCCGCATAGGCCCAGTAGAACTCCAATTGGGTGAACTCAGGATTATGTTTAAAGGAGACACCTTCGTTTCGAAAGTCACGACCCATTTCATAGACGCGTTCATAGCCGCCAACCAAAAGACGTTTTAAATAGAGCTCGAAGGAGATGCGCAGGAAGAGATCCTGTTTGAGCTGGTTGTGATGGGTGACGAATGGCTTGGCAGCGGCGCCGCCATAGATGGGCTGCAAGATGGGAGTCTCGACCTCGAGAAAGCCATGGTCATCCAGAAACTCGCGCAAGGAGCGCAGAATTTGGCTGCGCTGGCGGAACATCTGGCGTACTTCAGGATTCACAGCCAGGTCCGCGTAGCGCTGGCGATAGCGCGTCTCTGGATCGGCCAGGATTGAGTGACGGATCACCTCGCCATCCACCACCTCATCCTTGGCAGCTGGCAGGGGGGTGATGGCTTTGGCAAGCATGCTGAAAGACTGTACCTTGAGCGTCACTTCGCCGGTGCGGGTGCGGAACATTTCGCCAGTTGCCTGAACGAAGTCGCCCAAGTCGAACTCAGCATGGAAAAAGTCGAGAGCTTCCTGCCCAATGTCATTAGAGCGGAAGAAGAGCTGGATACGCCCCTCTCCGTCCTCGATATGTGCGAAGGTAACCTTGCCCATGGGGCGCATCGAGCGTAGACGTCCCGCCAGCGTGGCGTGTACTGCTTTGGGCTGCTCACCGCTTTGGGAAGCGCTTTCCTCCGCGGCCTCGAAAGCCTTGATAGCCTGCAGGCTGGTGTGGGTGCGCTCGGCACGCGTGGGGAATGGTTCGATTCCCTGCGAGCGCATGCGCTCGAGTTTTTCCAGGCGGTTCATTTCAAGATTTGAAAGCTCACTTGTCATGGTGCACACTCCTCGCTTAGCTTAAGAAAAAAGCCCCGCGCAAGTGTACTCGCGCGGGGCTGGTGATTTTGCCCCAGGTTATCCGACCTTAACGATTCTGACGGTGAAGGATCCACCAGGCGCTTCGACACGGACTGTATCGCCCGAGCGGTGTTCCATCAATGCCCGCCCTAGAGGGGATTCGTTGGAAATCCGACCATCGCGCGGCGAAGCTTCAGCGGGGCCGACGATCGTATAGACTTCTTCAGGGTTATCGCCTTCCTGGATGGTGACACGTGCACCTACCTGCACGACATCGGTTTTTTCATGTTCTTCGATGACGCGCGCGTTCGCCAGCAGGATTTCCAATTCTTGGATGCGTCCTTCTACAAAGGCCTGCTCGTTTTTGGCGGCCTCATATTCAGCGTCTTCAATGAGCTCACCGCCCTCCATCGCTTCATGCAGACGGTTGGCAACTTCCTGGCGCTTGCTTGTTCGCAGGTATTCCAGTTCCTCTTGAAGTTTCTGGTAACCCTGCTTCGTTAGAAAAGAAGGAGGCATTGCAACATCCTTTTAATAAGATAAAAAACCACTCCCAAGGAGCGATTTGTCAGATGGACAGGAACCAAGAGATACGAGCTCGTGTTTCCTAATAAAATAAAGCGGTAATCCGGAGATAATCCATCCCTGTACCGCGCGGCGTGATTGTAGCATAAATGTCAGCGAATCGCAAGAGATAATAGACCAGGACATATCACAAGTTATGCACTTTTCATTCCACTAAACTGGCTGAATCCGCAAATTTTCCCTTGCGCCACAGGCTGGTTGCATTTTTTAGCGACCAATAAGCCCGGATAGCATCCCGCATGGCGGGAACATCCTGCCAAAAAGAGCTGATTTGCGAAGCATGCGCAGCGATGGATGCCTGCCAGGCTGCCAGGCCAGACTGCGAGACACGGAAGTGCCTTGCTTGCCAACCTTGCTCGAGCAGCTCCTCCAACTGCTCTGGCCTGCGCCCCACATATGGGTAGTCGGCGTAGTACCACAAGCGTCGGGAGAGGCGATCGGCAGCGGCACGCGTGAGTTGGTGGTCAACGTGGTTACCAATGGTGAGCGGACAGATGATCCTGGCACGGGATGGTAAATCTCGTTTGAAGACTTCGTAGAGGGTTTGAATCCAATGCTCGTCAAGGGGTTGTAATCCGCCGCTGAGGGACTCTTCAGAGGGGTAGAGATATTCGCCCGCTGGTCCACGGCGATAGATACAGTCGTACATGTCGAGGTGACGGTAGGTGGCGCCTAACTGCGCACAAGAGGCAATATCCTCCTGGCGGCGCTGCAAGGGAGCTTGCGGACCGGTTTCCCAACGGGCATGTAGCTCTTCTGCAAAGGGAGATAGTTGACCTGTAGGAGGGGGCGCCGCACAGACGGTCCAGATGCTGACCTGAGCGCCGCGGCGTACTGCTTCCCAAATGATCCCACCACAGGATAATGCTGCATCGTCATAGTGAGGAGATAAGAAGATCCAATGCATGCCATCTATTATAATTGGCTTTGACTGCCGCGTGGAATGGGTGATTTATGTTATCATCAACACGACAGGATCAACAAGATGACCAAGGCTTACACTGATCGTTCCCGTATGCGAGTCACACTGCTCGTGATCATCCTGGTAACGCTGCCTTGCTACTGTGCGGGAGGTGTGGCTGTTTGGAGAGCACAACAACAGGCGCATCGGCCTACACCCACGATCACGCCTAGCATAAGCGCCACGTTGCCCGCTTCTCTAACGTATACACCCTCTCCAACCTTTACCCAGTTCCCCACGTTCACGCAGACAGGCACACTTGTACCCAGCCAGACGACAACGCCGACCACAACGGCGTCCGTTACACCGACCGCGTCAATGACCGCTGAACCAAGCCATACCGCTTCGCCGACGCCTGCGCCGAGCAATACGTTCACTCCCCCGCCGGCAGCGACTGCAACCAACACATCTCTACCAAACACTACCGAGAATCCTCAGCCGACTGAGAATCGCCCCTAGAGAGGTTTATAATAGGCTTATCTTTCTGGAATGGATGCACATAATTCATGACTGAACTCCCTGATTTCTTGAAGAAACTGATCTCTGCGCCGGGACTTTCGGGGTATGAAAGACCGGCCCGTTCATTGATCGAGGATGCCTGGCAACCGCTGGT
>ERZ1649853.133-NODE-133-length-30770-cov-18.634120_pt1 | contig 30770 bp, 25 predicted proteins | sample MGYA00575353_ERZ1649853 | MGnify/ENA primary metagenome ERZ1649853 (study PRJEB40853, sample SAMN11349654) | freshwater sediment metagenome | isolation source: river sediment | host: Sediment | place: India: Okhla Barrage, New Delhi | collected 2017-02-21 ...
GACACCGAGATCGGCACCCGCCGGTCGGAGCCGCTCGCCGGGTCAAAGAGCCGGATCTCGCCGAACTTCTCGTAGACGATCCCGCCGGGGCCGGCGCTCGCGGCCTTGATGTCGAGCCCAGAGGCCGGGAGCTCTCGCTTCACGGCCCGGGTCGCCGGGTCGAAGGAGAACAGCGTGACCGGACCCTCGCGGTCGGACAGGAAGTAGATCCGGTCGCCGACCCACATCGGCTGCGAGTCGTTGGAGTTGTCCCGGGGGATCTTCTCGATCGAGCCGTCGGCGAGGGCCGCGATCCAGATCGGGGTGGTCTGCCCCCCGCGATACCTCTTCCATGCGTTCTGCCATTGCAGGTACGGGACGTACGCGAGACGCGTCCCGTCGGGAGAGAACGACCCCTCGAACGCCGCGGGAAGGGCGACCGGCTCGGGAAGGCCGCCTTCGAGGTCGATCGTGAAGAGACGCAGGTAGTCGTTCCCGCTCCTTCGCTGCGAGCAGAAGAGCACGGCCTTCCCGTCTCGCGTCCAGCCTACGACGTCGTCGAGGCCCGCTCCCCAGGTCAGCCGCCGGGGCGTCCCGCCTCGCGCGTCCATGACGAAGACGTCCGGGTCGCCGTCGTGGATCGCGCTGAACGCGATCCACTTGCCGTCCGGCGAGAACCGGGCGTTCCTCTCCGGCTCCGGCGAGGCGGTCAGGCGCCTCGCCTCGCCGCCTTCCCGGGGAACGCTCCACAAGTCGCCCCCGAGCTCGAAGACGACGGCGGACTCGCCGAGCGTCGGGTTCTGTGGAAGGAGCGGCGGGCTTCCCGCCAGCACGGGAGCGGCCAGGAGGACCACGACGGCGACCAGGAACGAGCGGCGCATGCGACACCTCCGGGGAATTTTCGATTCTCGGCCCGAGCGGGGAAGTATAGGACACGGCGGGTCCCCGTAGCGCCGGGATTCTTCTGCGGCTCCTCTGTCCGCGAAAAGCGAGGGGGCGGCGTGAAGTCGCGCGAAGCTCGCCGTCTATTCTCCACGAACGTCGGCACAGGGAGCGCCGCGAAGGCCCACCCGGGATAAGGGCGGCGCGAGGAGGACATGATGCAGAGGAGCATTCTCAGAATCGCCGTCTTCGGAGCCGCCCTGGCCCTCGCGGCCGGTCTCGCCAACGCGCAGATCGTGCTCGAGGGCAAGACGGAGCCGTCGACGGAATGCCCGTGCTTCTCGCAGGCGGACGTCGAGGCCATCCCGACGCCGTACCTGCAGTGCGCCATCCAGCTGTCGGAAGAGAAGTGGACCCTCACGTCGAACCTCATCAACGTGGACGGGCACTCGGGCGCACAGGTCAACGTCTACACGAAGACGGAGATGGGCAGCAACTGTCAGTACATCGACTACTACGACCCGCTGGACACGTTCGTGAACATCGAGCATCTCAGCCTCGGCCAGGCCCTGACGTGCCGGCAGTACATCCTCAACGTCATCGAGGCCAACTTCGATCAGTGCCTCAGCGTCGTGGAGTACACGTGGGAGAAGCCTTGACGGAGCCGTGACCTCCGATCCCCTCGGCCCGCGCGAGCCCGAGGCGCGGGCCGGGGGTCGCGGCCCGCCCGGCGATCCTCCCGCGGGCAGGGCACGGGCCAGCCCTCCGCGATTGGCGGCCGGACGCCGCCAGGCGCTATCCTCCTACCTTCGGTACTGCCCGAGGGCGACGGCTCATGTCCAGATTCGGCGATCTGCTCGCCGCGCAGCCGGCGGTTCTCGTCTTCACCGTCGTCGGGCTCGGCTATTTCCTCGGCAACCTGAAGGTCGCGGGGATCCGGCTCGGCATCGCGGGCGTCCTCTTCGTGGGGCTTGCGTTCGGGGCCGCGGACGCGCGGTTCGCGCTGCCGGACGTGATCTGGGTCTTGGGCCTCATCGTGTTCGTCTACACGGTCGGCCTCCAGTCCGGCCCGATTTTCTTCAACCTTTTCCGGCGCCAGTGGCTCAAGATCACGGCCCTCGGGGTCGCGGCTCCCCTTCTCGCGGCGGTCGCGACCCTCGCGGCCGCGAAGACGCTCCGCGTCCCGGCCGCCGTCGCTTCCGGCCTCTTCTGCGGCGGCTTGACGAACACCCCCGCGCTCGCGGCGGCGGTCGAGGCCCTGCGGGGCAGCCTCGAGGGATCCTCTCTCGGGCCGGAGGCGCTCCGGTCCCTTCTCGACGGCCCGACGGTCGGCTACAGCATCGCGTACCCCTTCGGCGTCGCGGGTCTCATCGTGGTCATGCAGGTCGCGGGGCGCGTGCTCCGGATCGATTTCCGGGCCGAGAGCCGGAAGGCCTCGCTGGCGAGCGGCCTCGCGGCCGAGGATCTGCTGAGCCGTGAGATCCGGGTCGCGAATCCCCAGATCGTCGGCAAGCGCTTCGGCGACGCGATGCTGACGGAGCTGTCCGGGATGGTGTTCACGCGCAGGAAGCGCGCCGAGCTGGTGGACCTCGTGACGCCGGAGCTCGTGCTCGAGGCGGGCGACGTGCTGGTCGGAGTCGGCTCGGCGGACGCCGTCGGGCGGGCGCAGATCCTGATCGGGCCCCTCGTCGAGGCGTCGGTCGAACGGCTGTCCCCCGACATCGAGTACCGCGACCTCCTCGTCCTCAACCGGAAGGTCGCCGGCCTGCCGGCCTCGCGGATCGGCGAGGCGGTGGGGCATCCCGTGGTGGTCAGCCGGATCCGGCGCGGAGGCGTGCACATCACCGCGCGCCCGTCCACCGTGCTGGAGTTCGGCGACCAGATCCGCGCCGTCACGCACCGGGACGTCCTCGACCGCGTGACGAAGCTCGTCGGGAACTCGATGAAGGACTACTCCGAGGCGGACTTCCTCTCCTTCAGCCTCGGCCTGATCGTGGGGGTGCTGCTCGGCACCGTCCCGATCCCGCTTCCCGGAGGGCGGTCCGTGATGCTCGGCCTCGCCGGGGGGCCGCTCGTGGCCGCTCTTGCGCTCGGCCGGCTGGGACGGACCGGGCCGATCGTGTGGACGATGCCGCCGAACGCGAACCTGACGCTGCGCCAGCTCGGCATCCTGCTCTTCCTCGCGGGCGTCGGAACCCGCGCGGGGACCAGCTTCCTCCACACGCTCCGGGAGCAGGGGGCGGTCCTGCTCGCGTTCGGCGCAGCGATCACGCTGCTGGCGGCGATCCTGACGCTGATCCTGGCCCACCGGGCGTTCGGCTACGACATGGTCTCGACCTTCGGCCTGGTCGCGGGGGTGCACACGCAGCCCGCGGCGCTCGTGTTCGCGAACGCCGCGACGGGATCCGAGGCGCCGAACGTCGCCTACGCGGCCGTCTACCCGATCGCCCTGATCGCGAAGATCGTGCTCGCGCAGATTCTCGTCCTCTTCGTCGTCTGAGCGGCCCGCCTCCGAGGAAACGGGCGATCCGAGCTACGGAGTGCCGGGCTTCCGGAGCCACTCCCTTCGCCCCAGGGCCAGCACGACCAGCACGAGCGCGAGCCAGAGGCCGAGCTGGACGGCGTCGAAGAGCGTCGACTCCGCGAACGCCGCCTTCTCCTCCCCGACCAGGAGCGCCGGGACGTTGATCCCCGTGTGGAGGAGGATCACGGAGAGCAGGCTCCCTCTCGTGCCGCGGTACACCCAGGTGAACGCGAGCGAGGACACGAGCACGACAGCGGCGAAGAGGAGGATTGAGGATCCCTTCTGCGCCGCGCCCTCCAACCAGAACAGCGGGAGATGCCACAGGGCCCACAGGGCGGCGACGAGGACGCTCGCGACCAGGGGGCTGTGCCGGCGGAGCAGGACGGGGAGCGCGAAGCCTCGCCACCCGATCTCCTCGCCGAGCGGCCCGCCGAGGACCAGGACGATCGGGTAGAACACGAACAGGAGGGGGAGCTTGCCCACGACCTCGCCGGCCCCCCCGGCGCGGCCGTGGAGGCCGATCCAGGCGGCGAGGGCGGCTAGGAACGGGACGAGGCTCCCGAGCGTCACGAAGAGCCACCACCCCCGGCCGAACCGCCATCGCCCGGCGGGGCGGAGCAGGCCGTCGATCCCCCTGCGCCCGTCGAGGAGCGCGGCCGTGACGACAGCGCCGAAGGCGGGGCCGAAGCTCCCGGTCCAGCTCGTCGCGAACGGGAAGGGGAGCCAGCCGCGGGCGGATGCGATCATCAGCCCCCACAGCGTCCAGGAGTACGCGAGGGTGAGCCCTGCGAAGACGAGGACCGGGTATCTTCGGGCGAGCGCGCGCATTCTCGACCCCTGCCGCTCCGCGGGCGGGCGGCCCGAAAAAGTGGGCGCGCGAGCTTGGGGGGAGCCCGCGCGCTCCGAGGTGAAAGAACGTTCGGACGAACGAGAGTACGGGGGAGGCGGTCGGAGGTTCACCCGACCTCGCGGCCGCTGCTGCGGGCGCGCAGCATGGCCGCCGCGGGTCGCCTCCGCGGGGAGGGCTGTTGCATAATCTCGCCCGTGCACGGGAACCCCTGGTCGCTCGCGGTCGTCGTCGGCGCCGCGTTCCTCGCGGGGATGGTCAACTCCGTGGCGGGCGGCGGGACGCTCCTCTCGTTTCCCGCCCTCGTCTGGGCGGGCCGGGACCCTCTCTTCGCGAACGCGACGAACACGATCGCGCTGTGGCCCGGATCGCTCGGCGGCTTCCTGGGGCACCGCAGGGAGATGAAGGGCGCGGGCCGCTTCGCCGCGGCGCTGGTCGGGCCGTCGCTCCTCGGAGGGATCGCCGGCGCCGTCCTCCTCCTCGAAACCCCTTCCGAGCTGTTCTCGGCGCTCGTCCCCTGGCTGATCCTCGGGGCGACGCTCCTCCTCGCGGCGCAGGAGCCGGTCTCCCGCTTCGCGAGGCGGCTCGGCGCGGACGGCAGGGGCGCGGCCTGGTGGATCGGAGGCGTCGCGTTCCAGTTCCTGGTCGGCGTGTACGGCGGCTACTTCGGGGCGGGCATCGGCATCCTCATGCTCGCCGCCCTGGGGCTCCTCGGCCTCGACGACATCCACCAGATGAACGGCGTCAAGAACCTCCTCGCGCTGTCGATCAACGGCGTCGCCGCGATCTACTTCATCGCCTGCAGGGCGGTGCTCTGGAGCGACGCCCTCCCGATGGCGGCGGCCGCCGTGCTGGGCGGCTTCGCGGGCGCCGCCCTCGCGCGGCGGCTCGGCCGGACCGTCGTGCGCCGCTTCGCCGTCGGCGCCGGCTTCTTCATGGCCGCGTCCCTCTTCCTCCGCAGCCTCGGATGAGCGGAGGGAGAGCCCGCCGCGACGCCGTCATCCTGGAAGGATGTCCGGCCGGCGAGGGCGCGCCGACGATCGGGGGCCGGCCCCTTACTTCAGGATCTCGAGGAGCTCGACGTCGAAGATCAGGGTCGCGCCGGGCTTGATCCTGGCGTTGCCCGCGTCTCCGTACGCGATGTCGGAGGGGCAGATCAGCTTCGCCTTCCCGCCGACCTTCATGAGCTGCAGCCCCTCGGTCCAGCACGGGATGACCTGGTTCAGGGCGAACTCCGAAGGCTTGCCTCGGTTCACGGAGCTGTCGAAGACCGACCCGTCGATCAGCGTCCCGTGGTAGTGGACCCTGACCTTGTCGGTCGCCTTCGGGCTCTCTCCGGTCCCGGCCTGCGCCTCGATGTAGACGAGGCCGCTCGGCTTTTTCACGGCGCCCGGCTCGGCGGCCATCTTCTCGGCGAAGGCCGCGCCCGCCCTCTTCTCGGGCCCGGCGGCCGCCTCCGAGCGGGACTTGGCCAGCTCGTCGATCTTCGGGCCGTAGACCTTGAGGTCCACCTTCTTCTCGCGCCCGGCTACGCCGTCCGCCAGGCCGGCCTCCACGTACGGGAGCTCGGACTCCCTGAGGTTGAGCTGGGCCACCCGGTTGCTGAGCCAGACGCCCAGGGCGTAGAGGGTCTTCTGCTCCTCGGTCTCGATGGCCGGCGCGGCCTTGGCGGGCGCGGCGGGCGCCTCCTCGGCTGCGGCGGGCAGGACGGCGAGAACGGCGGACGCGAGCAGGAGCACGGCGATCGTCTTCGACATGAGAGGCTCTCCTTCGGCCGCGGCGCATGGTGGCCGCTCGGATTCCCACTATAGCAGGCTCCGGCGTCGGCGCCCGGCCGCGGGGCGGCCTGATATATGCTCCGCGGAGCCATGAGAGGACTCCCCTATCCGCTCGGGGCGACGATCCGGGACGGGGGGGTGAATTTCGCCCTGTACTCCCGGCACGCCACCGAGGTCCGCCTTCTCCTGTTCGACGACGACGGCGAGCGGCCCTCCCGGGTCGTCCAGCTCGAGGGGCCGGCCCGCTTCGTCTGGCACGCCTTCGTGCCCGGGGTCGGGGCGGGCCAGATGTACGCGTACCGGGTCCTCGGGCCGTTCGATCCCGCGCGGGGGCATAGGTTCAACGAGCGGAAGCTCCTGCTCGACCCCTACGCGCGGGCGCTGACGCGGAAGCCGCGGAACGACGACAACCTGCTCCTGGCGTACGACCCGGTATCCCCTCTCCGGGACCTCTCGCTCGACCGCCGCGACAGCGCCCGCGTCTGCCCGAAGTGCATCGTCGTGGACGACGCGTTCGAGTGGGACGGCGACGTCCCCCTCGAGCTCCCGCTCGAGTCGCTCGTGATCTACGAGACGCACGTCAAGGGGTTCACCGCGCACCCGTCCTCGGGCGTGTCCCGGCCCGGGACCTACGCGGGATTCGTCGAGAAGATCCCCCACCTCGTGGAGCTCGGGATCAACGCGGTCGAGCTTCTCCCGGTCCACGAGCACTACGTGGAGGATTTCCTCCGGGACCGGGGCCTGACGAACTACTGGGGCTACAACACGGTCGCGTTCTTCGCGCCCGAGTCGACCTACGCCTCGGGCTCGTCGCCCGGCTGCCAGGTGGCCGAGTTCAAGACGCTGGTCCGCGAGCTCCACCGGGCGGGGATCGAGGTGATCCTCGACGTCGTGTACAACCACACCGCCGAGGGGAGCGAGCTCGGCCCCACGATGTCGCTCCGCGGAATCGACAACCGCTCCTACTACAGCCTGACCGGCCCCCCCGACGCGCCCGGGCGCCACTACGCGAACTGGACCGGATGCGGCAACAGCCTCGACCCGTCGAGCCCTCCCGTCCTCCGCCTCGTCATGGACTCGCTCCGCTACTGGGTCGAGACGATGCACGTGGACGGATTCCGGTTCGACCTGGCCTCCGTCCTCGGCCGCGAGGAAGGCGGCTTCCGCACGGGGGCGTCGTTCTTCGACGCCGTCTCGCAGGACCCGGTCCTCTGCCGCGCGAAGCTGATCGCCGAGCCCTGGGACCTCGGCACGTACGAGGCCGGGAACTTCCCGGTGGACTGGTCGGAGTGGAACGGGAGGTTCCGGGACACCGTCCGGCGCTTCTTCCGGGGGGACGCGGGCCAGATCCGCGATCTCGGAAGGCGCCTCACGGGCTCGGCCGACCTGTACGGCGACGACGGGAGGTCCGCCTACAACAGCATCAACTTCGTCACCTGCCACGACGGGTTCACGCTCCGGGACCTGGTCTCGTACGACGGCAAGCACAACGAGGCGAACCGGGAGGGGAACCGGGACGGGTCGGACGACAACCACTCCTGGAACTGCGGCGCCGAGGGGGAGACGGACGACCGCGAGGTGAACCGGCTCAGGCGCCGGCAGGCGAGGAACCTCGCCTGCGCCCTGTTCTTCTCCAGCGGGACGCCGATGCTCCTCGGCGGCGACGAGTTCCTCAGAACCCAGGGGGGGAACAACAACGCATACTGCCAGGACAACGAGCGGAGCTGGCACGACTGGAGCGAGGCGGCCCGCCACGCGGACTTCCTCGTCTTCGTGCGGAAAGCCGTCGCGCTGACGCGACGCTACCCGGTCCTGAGGCGGAGGCGCTTCTACTCCGGCCTCGACCCGGGGAACCGCGGGGTCCCGGACATCGAGTGGTTCGGGTGCGACCTCGAACGCCCCGCGTGGGACGACCCCGAGGCGAGGATCCTGGCCTTTCGCGCGCCCGCGGGGCTCCCGGACCGGGAGGAGTTCCTCTTCTTCGTGTGGAACGCCGACTGGGGGCTCCGCTCCGTGCGGCTGCCCGACCCGCTCGACGGGAGGCGCTGGCTGCGCATCGTGGACACGAGCCTCGACCCCCCCGAGGATTTCGCGGACCAGGGGGCGGAGGTCCCGATCGATCCGTCCGACGCGTATCTCGTCAACCCGCGGAGCGTCGTCGTCCTGGTCGCGCGGTAGGAGGGAGCCGGGGCTCCGGCTCGGCGGGTACGGGGAACGCGGCCGCGACCGGGCCGAGCGGCGGGTCGCCGGGGTAGAGCACGCGCTCGAGGAACAGGCCCGACGGGGGCGCCGTCCACTCGGCGACCGGGGGGCGGCCCGCGCCGGCCGCCGGCCGCTCGAGGAGCGCGGCGAAGGCCGGCTCCCTCATCTCGCCGGCCCCCACCCGCACGAGCGCCCCGACGATGCGCCGCACCATCCTCCAGAGAAAGTGCGATGCCACGAGGCGCACGAGGATCAGCGCCTCGTCCTCGACCACCGCCGCCCGCTCCACGACGACGATCGTGCTCGCCTGCTCGCCCGGGCGCTCGCAGAACGCCGCGAAGTCGTGCCGCCCCTCGAGGCGCGAGGCGGCCGCGGCCATCCTCCCCAGGTCGAGGGGCCTCTTGACCCACCAGACGAACCGCTTCGCGACCGCCGTCCTGCGCCGCGACACCTGGTAGAGGTAGCTCCTCGCGACCGCCGAGTGCCTCGCGTGGAACCGCTCCGCCTCGGCGGACAGCGACAGGACGTGGACGTCCGCCGGGAGCGCGTCGTTGACCGCCCTCCGGAGCGCCTCCGGCTCGACCGGGCGCCGCAGCCGGAGATGGGCGACCTGGCCGAGGGCGTGCACGCCGGCGTCGGTCCGTCCCGAGCCTCCGAGGTCGACGAGGTCGGCTCCCGTCTCGAGGATCGCCCGCCGGAGCTCGCCCGCCACCGTGCGGGCGTTCTTCTGCTCTTGCCATCCGCGATAGCGGGTGCCGTCGTACTCGAGGAGGAGGCGGTACGTCGCCACGCTCCGATTATCCTCCACGAGCGGTCCCGAGCGCCGGACGCTGGCATAATGGGCGGGCGCACGGGAGGTTCCGATGAAGAGCCCCGAGGAATTCGAGGCGCTCCTCGGCGCCTAGGGAGCGGGAAGGCGTGGAGCGCCGCTGGTGCCGGGCCTGCGGTACGCGTCACGGCGGGGCCTCGCCCTGCCCGGGTCCGCTCCTCGCCACGGGGGCCGAGAGGCCAGGCTGGCGAATCACGGTGGAGACGCCGGAGGGGATCGAGGCGATCGGCGTGCTCGTCGCGCCCGCGGGGCGCGTCTGGCGCGCTCGCATTCTCACGTACCCGAACGTGCTGTGGACGGTCCCCGGGGGGGAGAGCTCCCTCAAGTTCGTCGGCGCATCGCCGCGGGAGGCGGAGCGGCAGGCGATCGAGCACGTGAGCGACCACTGCGCCCGGAGAGGCTGGCTGCGGCGGGACGCGGTCGTCCTCGCCGAGCCCGCGGTCGTCGCGGCCGACGCCGCGCCGGCGCGGAAGGCCCATCCGGGCCCCGCCGAGAGGAAGTCGCACGCGCTTCCGGTGCGGTACGGGAGCGCGGCACCGACCGTCGGCGCGCTGACCTCCAACGTCTCGGAGACCGGCCTCTTCGTGGCGACGATCGAGCCTCTCGATCCGGGAACCGCGCTGTCGCTCAGGATCGCCTTCGACGACGACACGAGCGTGCCGCTGCTCGGCCGCGTCGTGTGGGCCCGCGCGCAGATGGAGATCGGGCGGCCGTCCGGGATGGGAGTCCTTCTCCTCGAGCCCCCGCCCGCGTACGTCCGCGCCGTCCGGGCGCTTCCCTGATCGCGAGCGGATCGGCCGCCCTCCCCCGCCTCGACCGCCGCCCGCTCCCCGGCGTCGTCCGACGAAGCAAGGCCCCTCGAGCCGATGCGGTCGGTCGGGTCAGGCGTCCGGGGGAGCCGCGGAGCGACCGAGCCTGCGGACGGCGCGCACGGCAACTGCGGCTGCGAGGGGCCGCGGGACCACGATCCAGAAGAAGCCGGCGCCGACCGCGAGGAAGAGCATCGTGTCCTCGAGGAGCGAGTGGCTGATCGCGATCGAGACGTGCAGGTCGCGCAGGTCGGTCGAGGCGTATCGATCCCGCTCGCCGGCCTCGTCGATGAGGAGCCCGGCGCCGAAGGCGAGCCCCAGGACGTTCGCGGTCAGCCAGAGGAACGCCACCCGGTCCGGAAGGCCCAGGAACCGCATGACGGGACCGAGCTTCCGTCCGAGGAGATCGAACCACCCGTAGGCGCGCATCGCCTCGGTCGCAACGTTGAGCGCGGCGAGGATCAGGAAGATCTTCAGGATCAGGGCGGCCGCTCCCCGCGCCCACGCCGCCGCGAACGCGGCCGCGCCGCCCGCCGCCGCGCCGCCCGCCGCGGGCCCCCCCGTCACGAGCGGTCCGGGATCCGCGTGGCGCAGCACCTGCCAGAGCAGGGCGCCGAGGGCGATCGCCGCGAGGATCCGCAGGGCGGCCATGCGGAGACCCGAAGCGCCGGACTTTCCCTGGACGGCCGACTCGACGATCAGGTTGTGCGCCGTGAGGACCATCAGCGCCAGGACCGTCATCTGGGTCGCCGAGAGGGCGACGGGCGAGGCCGCGGCGATCGCGCCGTAGACGCCGACGCACCCTCCGGTGACGAGCGCGATCGCCGCCTCGCCGGGAAGCCCGAAGGTCCCCATCGCTGGCGCCAGCGCCCTGCCGACTCTCGCCAGCGCTCCCGACCACTGCAGCGCCGCGACGCACGCCGAGACGGGGATCATGATCCGGGCCAGGAGCCATCCGGTCGCGAGGCCGCGCCGGAGACCCCGCCCGAGGACCTCGCCGATCGCGGGGGCGCCCGCGCTCACCGCTTCCGGTAGAAGGCGACGGAATAGCCGATCAGGATCCCGAAACCGTCCTCGTCGGGAGCGCCGTCCGCGCGGGACAGCTCCGCTCGGTACGCCTCGACGGAGATCGCGTAATGCGGGTCGAGCCGCGAGGAGACTCGGAACCGCGCGCCGGCGCTCAGGCACGTCTGCGAGCGGAACGTGTCGTCGTTCCCGAGCCACCGGTCGTACCCGAGGCGCGCAATCGGCGAGATCGCCCGGTCGGGGCGGAAGCCGAGCCCCAGGACGCCTCCGACGGCCCCGGCGTTCGTCACGTCGCCCCGGCTCTCCCCCTGGACCCACGAGAGCCGGCCGCCGCCGAACCACCAGTAGCTCCGGCCGAGGGAGCCCCCGAAATCGAGGCCGAAGGCCGTCTGGAAGGAGCTCGACGTCCGGGCCACGGTCACGGCGTAGTCGTCGAGCGTGAAGCTCGCGGGGCGAATCTCCGCGGCGGCGGCGGGCTCGATCGCCCGCGCGACGATCAGCGCGACGGCCGCGACCAGGATCGTGCGTCGTATCGTCACGGCTTCCACCTCCCGGCCGATTCTAGCAGCGTTTCGCGGGGGAGGAAGGGCGATCCGGCGAGGCGGTGGAGATTCTCCGCCGCGCGGGTTAGTCTTTGCCGGTCCGTTGCGAGGAGGTTCCCATGCCGAGAGCACGACGATTCCTCGTCCTCGCGTTCGCCTGCGCCGCGTCCGCCGCGGCGCTCGCCGCGCAGACCGCGGCGGAGATCGAGGCGCTCGTCCGCGAGGGGAAGCTCGACGAGGCGATCGCCGCCGGGAGGGCCGCGGTTGCGGAGGCCCCCGGCGATCCCGACCGCCGCGTCGCGCTGGCGCACGCGCTCCAGGCGAAGGGGAGGACCGCCCGCAAGGTCGTGGACGTCGCGGTCGGAGCGGAGGAGCTCCGCTCGGGCGGCCTGAAGCTGCCCAGGCTCGGCCCCGGGACCCCCACGCGCACGGAGGTCCGCTACGACGCGCAGCTCCTCGGCGAAGCGCTCCGGAGCCTCCAGGAAGCGGAGCGGCTCGCTCCGGGCCGCAAGGACGTCGTGCTCAAGCGCTGCTACCTCCTCGCGGACTCCGGGGACGTCTCCGGAGCGAAGGAGGCCGTGGGACGGGCCGCCGCGGCGTTCCCCGCCGATCCGACGCTGGCCGAGACCCTCGCGGCGCTCGGCGCCGTCCGGGTCGAGGCGGGAGATCCCGCCGGGGGAGCCGCGATCCTCGGAGCGGTCGCGAAGGCGTTCCCGTCCAGCGCCCCCGTGCACGCCGACTGGGGGTACGTGCTCGCCCAGGCGGGGAAGAAGGCCGAAGGGCTCGCCGCCCTCGACCGCGCGGCGGATCTCGCGCCGAACGATCTCGCGATCCTGAGGCGCCGCGCCACGGCCGCGATGCTCGTCCGCGACTTCGCGCGGGCGCGGTCCGCGTACCGAGCCTCGGCGAAGACGAGCGGCGATCCGATCGATCTCCTGGGGGCCGCCGCCGCGGCCATCGCGTCGGATCTCGCCGCGGCGAAGTCCGAGCTTGCCGGCCTCGCTCGGCCGGAGGGCGCGCCGCCGCCGGTCGCGGAAGCCGCTGCGGACCTCCTGAAGGCCGCCTCGCGCGGCCCGGCCGAGCGCGGCAACCTCGACCAGGCCGAGACGCTGGTGAGAGACGGCATGGAGATCCTCGCGCTTCCGATCCTCCACCGCGCCCTCCGCGCGAGCCCGGCCGATTCCCGCGCCGCGGAGATCCTTGCGGGCATCTACCGCGGCTTCGGCTTCCGCTCGCTCGCCGACGAGACGAAGCGGGCTGCGCAGCCGCCGGCGAAGACGGCGAAGGGAACGTCCCGATGACCTCCCTGCGATCCTCCCCGCGCCCGGCGGCCCTCGCGCTCCTTCTCGGGGCGTTCCTTTCCTCCGCGGCCCACGCGCGGGTGGACGTCACGCTCGACGCCGAATCGCTCAACGAGCTCCTCCCCGCGATGGCGCCCCGCCAGGTCAGCGTGCCCCTCGCGCAGGGACGCGGCGTCACGCTGCTGCTCCGGGACCTCAGGGTGCGGGGGTTCGACCCGACCGCCGGCGAGGACAAGGAGGGCTTCCTCCTGACGTCGCTCCGGCTCGTCGTGCCCGAGCTCGGGATCGACACGCCGGTAGAGCCCCAGGTCTCGCTCCGCGTGGCGGAGCGGGAGGGCCGGAAGCACGCCTACCTCAAGTTCGAGAAGGTCCCGATCGCCCTTCCGCTGACGGGGTCGGTGGACATCGGCCCCCTCCTCCCCACGCTGCCCCTCCTGGTCGAGACGTCCTGGAGCGTCGCGACGGCGGGCGGCGACGTCCACGTGCGGGCGATCCTCCGGGAAGCGCGGATGGGAGCGAGGAACCTGCGCCTCACCTTCGACCTCGAGGCGGCGCCGTAGAGCGGAACGCGGCGCCGCCCCCGGTTGTCGTAAGATCGGGACGGTCGAACCACGGGAGGCTCCGCCGTGCCGCCCGCCGCCCGAGATCGGAGGCTCGCCGCCGCCATGGTGCTGGTCGCCGCCTGCGCGCTCGCCGTGCCGACGAGGTGCCGCCCCGGGAGCGGGGGGCCCGCGGACCTCGTGCTCGTCCGCGGAAACGTCGCGACGCTCGATCCGGGGCGCCCCCGCGCCCAGGCGATCGCGGTCCGCGGAGAGCGGATCGTCGCGGTCGGGACCGACGAGGACGTCGCCCCCCTCGTCGGGCCGTCGACGCGAGTGATCGATCTCGCGGGCCGGCTCGCGGTGCCGGGGCTCGTCGAGGGGCACGCGCACTTCCTGAGCCTGGGGCGCTCGAAGAGGATCCTCGAGCTCGGCGGCGAGTCGAGCTGGGACGATGTCGTCGCCAAGGTCGCCGCCGCGGCCCGGTCGGCGGCGCCCGGCGCCTGGATCGAGGGGCGCGGCTGGCACCAGGAGCGCTGGAGCGCGCCCGCCGAGCCGTCGGTCGAGGGGTTCCCGACGCGGGCCGCGCTCGATCGGGCGGCGCCGGCCAACCCCGTCTGGCTCCGCCACGCGAGCGGGCACGCCTCCATCGCGAACGGGGCCGCGCTCGAGCGCTCCGGGCTGGCGCGGTCCCGGGGAAACCCGCCGGGAGGGAGGATCGTCCGCGACGCGCGGGGCGCGCCGACGGGGGCGCTCGTCGAGGCGGCCGACGACCCGGTGCGGCGGGCCATCGAGTCGGAGCGGGCCGCCCTCGCGCCCGAGGAGCGGGAAGCGGAGCTGCGGCGCGACGCGCTCCGCGCGCAGGAGGAGTGCCTCTCGAAAGGGATCGTGGCGTTCCACGACGCGGGGGCGAGCTTCGAGACGATCGCGCTGCTCCGGAAGATGGCTCTCGACGGCAGCCTGAGGCTCAGGCTCCACGTGATGATCGAGGAGCCCGACGAGGAGATCGCGGCGCGCGCCCATGAGCTCCCGATCGTCGGCGCCGCGGGCGGGCGTCTGACGGTGCGGGCGATCAAGCGATATATGGACGGAGCGCTCGGGTCGCGCGGCGCCTGGATGCTCCGCCCCTACGCCGACGACCCGGGGACCGCGGGGATGAGCGTCGAGCCGATCGAGAAGCTCGAGGCCACCGCGAGGCTCGCGATCGAGCAGGGGCTCCAGCTCTGCGTTCACGCGATCGGGGACCGGGCGAACCGCGAGGTGCTCGACCTCTACGAGCGGGTCTTCCGGAGCCGGCCCGACAAGAAGGACCCGAGGTGGCGGATCGAGCACGCGCAGCACGTGGACCCGCTCGACGCGGGACGCTTCGGCCGCCTCGGCGTGATCGCGGCGATGCAGGGGATCCACTGCGCGTCGGACGCGCCGTGGGTCGTCGCGCGGGTCGGCGAGCGGCGGGCGCGGGAGGGAGCGTACGCCTGGAGGAGCCTCATCGCGTCCGGGGCGACGATCGTCAACGGGACCGACGCTCCGGTGGAGGCCGTGGACCCGATCGCCTGCTTCGCGGCGTCGGTCACGCGGCGGGCGCGGGGCGGATCGCTCTTCTTCCCCGAGCAGAGGATGACGCGCGAGGAGGCCCTTCGATCCTACACCGCGAACGCCGCGTGGGCGGCCTTCGAGGAGAAGGACCGAGGCACCCTGGCGCCCGGCAAGCTCGCCGACGTCACGGTCCTGTCCGAGGACATCCTCTCGGTCCCCGACGACCGGATCCCGGGCGCTCGAGCCGTGCTGACCCTCGTGGGGGGTGCCGTCGAGTACGACGCCCTAGGGGCCCGCTGAGGTCCGATCCCCGCGCCGGGGAGCCCTCCAGGGCGGTCAGTCGGCCCGCTTCTCGGAGAACCGGATCGTGACGTCCACCGTCCGGTCGGCGTCGCGGATCTCGTACTCCCGCTCCGAGACCCAGCCGGAGCGGCTCGCGGGGAGGCGGCTTCCGCTCTCCGCCCGGAACGCCTCCCAGCAGCCTGCGTCGAACGGGTCGCCGGGAGCGAGCTTCCACAGCTTCTTCAGCCTCTCGGCGTGACGCCGCGGCAGGCCCACGATCTCGAGCCTGCCCATCCGGAAGCGATCCCCTTCCCGGACCTCGATCGCGTACCGCACGGTCGAGGCCTTCTCGTCGAAGACCCGACTCTCGTGGAGGACGGCGTGGAGATACCCGCGCTCCAGGTATGCGGCGCGGATCGCCTCCAGATCCCTCGCGAGCCGCACCCCGTTCGCCGGCTCCCCGCGGACGAGGCCGACGCGACCCGCCAGATCGTCGGCCGGGAACACGGCGGCCCCCGCGAACTCCACGCCGGCGAACGCGTACCGCTTTCCCTCGCGGACCCGCACCAGCACGGCGACCGAGACTCCGTCGGGGCCCGACGCGAGAACCTCGGCGGAAGGCTCGGCGAACTGCGCGCGGAGGCACCCGATCTCGGACCACAGGGGCGCCAGGCTCTCGGCGAGGAAGGCCTCCACCGGCGTCCGGGCGTAGGCCCTCCCGACCAGCGGCGCGGTCGCGCGCCGGACCGTTTCGGCGTCGGCGTGCCGGAACCCCGCGAGGTCCACGCGGCCGATCGTGATCGGCACCCCCTCGACCCGGAACCCGAGGCGCGGTCCGGACGCCGCGTCGGACGTCACGATCCGCCCGACGGTCCCGGGGAGACGCCGCGCCTTCAGGATCGCGGCGAGCGCCGCCGCGACTTCGTCCTGCTGGCTCCCGGCGGCGGCGACCTCCCCCGCGAAGAGAGGAACGCGGCCGGCGAGGGCGGCCTCGATCTCGTCGTCGGCGAACCACACGAAGTTCTCGAAGCGGCAGGGGAGGAAATCGCCGGCGTCTCGCACGTGGATCTGCACGATCGCGTTGCTGCCGTCCTGGGAGTACCGGTAGGTCACCTGCTCGAACGTTCCGAGCCGGGAGAGCCGCTCGGTCGCCTTCTCGAAGCTCTCGAGGGTCACCCGGGTCCCCGGCTCCAGGCCGCTCGCGCGCACGATGTCGGATTCCGCGAACCGCTGCGAACCGAACGCCCGGACCCGGAGGAGCGTCCACGGCTCCGCAGGGACGGCCGCCCGGGAGCCGAGGAGCGCGACGAGGAGCGCGGCCGCCGCTCCTCCGCGCCGCGATCCCCCGGGACGCTCTCCGGCACCGGTCATCGCCGCACTCCCGTCGCGGCGGGATCAGAGGACCCGCAAGCTTCCCGCCTTCCCTTCCACGGCCTCGCCGACCCGCCACACCGGCTCCGAGGCCGACGCGAAGGCCGCGAGAAGAGCCTCCGCGCCTCCCGGCTCGACCGCCGCGAGAAGACCGCCCGAGGTCTGCGCGTCGAACAGCAGCAGCCTCTCCCGGTCCCGAAGGGAGCGCTCCCAGGAAACCCAGGCCCCGTAGTGCGACTCGTTCCGCCGCGAGCCCCCCGGGACCATCCCCCCGCCGGCGTACCGCTCGGCCCCCGGGAGGAGAGGAACGTCCGACCAGCGCAGCCCGAGGGCGACGCCCGACTGCTCCGCCATCTCGTGCGCGTGGCCCAGGAGACCGAACCCCGTGATGTCGGTCAGCGCGTGGACCGCGGCGCCTGCGTCCCGCAGGAGCATGGAAGCGCCCGCGGAGAGCCGCGCCATCGAGGCGACGGCGGCTTCGAGATCGGCCCGCTCCACCTTCCCGGCCTTGTGCGCGGTCGTCACGACCCCGCTGCCGATCGGCTTCGTCAGGAGCAGCACGTCGCCGGGCCGAGCGCCCCCCTTCGAGAGGATCCGGTCCGGATGGACGATCCCCGTCGCGGCGAGACCGTACTTCGGCTCCCGGTCGGTCGTCGTGTGGCCGCCGGCGACGACCGCGCCGGCCTCGCGAACCTTCTCGGCGCCTCCCCTCAGGATCTCGCCGAGCACCGCGCGGTCGAGCCCTTCCGGGAAGCCGACGAGGTTGATCGCGAAGAGGGGGACCGCGCCCATGGCGTAGATGTCGGACAGGGCGTTCGCCGCCGCGATCGAGCCGAAGTCGTACGGGTCGTCCACGACCGGCGGGAAGAAATCGGCCGTCTGAACGATCGCCCGCTCGGAGTCCAGCCTCCACACGAGCGCGTCGTCCGGGGCCTCGAGCCCGCGGAGGAGGTCGGGATAGCGCTTCGCGTCGAACATGCCGGCGAGCGGGCGCAAGATCTGCTCCAGGGCCTCCGGCCCCATCTTGCTCGCTCACCCGGCGCAGGACGCGAGACTCGTCAGCCGAACCGTCTCCACAGCCACCACCGAATCGTCGGGATCCGGCCCCCTAGAGGGTCACCGCATCCCAGTTCACGAGGTTCCACCACGCTTCCACGTAGTCCGCGCGGCGGTTCTGGTACTTGAGGTAGTAGGCGTGCTCCCACACGTCCACGACGAGCAGCGACCGGCCGCCGGTCATCTCCGGGCAGTCGTGCCCCGGCGTGCCCCGCACCGCGAGACGGCCCCCCTCGACGTAGAGCCATGCCCAGCCCGAGCCGAACTGGCCGACGGCGGCCTGCGTGAGCTTCGCCTTGAACCCCTCGAACGAGCCGAACGCAGCCGAGATCGCCTGCGCCAGGGGGCCGCAAGGCTCGCCTCCGCCCCCCCGCTTCATCGTCCTCCAGTACAGGTTGTGCGCGAAGTGGCCGCCGGCGTTGTTCCGGACCGCCGTGCGGATCTCTTCCGGCACCGAGTCGAGCCCCTCCAGAAGCGCGCCGAGCGGCCGCTTCTGGAGGTCGGGATGCGGCTCGAGCGCCTTGTTGAGGTTCGCCACGTAGGCCGCGTGGTGCTTGTCGTGGTGGATCTCGAGCGTCCTGGCGTCCAGGAAGGGCTCGAGGGCGTCGAACGGATACGGGAGCGGACCGAGCGTGTGTGCCATGTCGCGTGCCTCCTGACTTCCGGGCGGCTCCGTCGGGTGCAAGCCGGATTGTAGGAGGATCCCCCGACGCCGAGCAAGACGTGAGGCGATCCCCCGGCGGTCATCTCGTCGCGAGCGCGTACAACTCCTCCACGCGGCCCCAGTCCACCACGTTCCACCAGGCGCTCACGTAGTCGGCGCGGCGGTTCCGGTACTTCAGGTAATAGGCGTGCTCCCAGACGTCGAGCCCCAGCACGGGGGCGCCGCCGCTCATGACCGGCGTGTCCTGGTTCGCGGTGGAATCCAGCAGCAGCCTGCCGTCCCGGACGAACAGCCAGGCCCAGCCCGATCCGAAGCGGTCGATCGCCACCCGGGAGAACTTCGCGCAGAACTCGTCGAACGACCCGAATGCCCTCCGGATCGCATGGGCGATGAGGCCTTTCGGCTCGCCGCCGCCCCCCTTCTTCATGAGGCTCCAGAACAGGGCGTGGTTGTAATGGCCGCCGCCGTGGTTGCGGACGGCCGTGCGGATCGTCTCGGGAACGCGGCCGAGATCTCCCAGAAGGGCCTCGAGAGAGAGGGATCGGAGGTCCTCGTGATCGTCCAGGGCCTTGTTCAGGCTCGTTACGTATCCGATGTGGTGCTTCCCGTAGTGGATCTCCATGGTTCGCGCGTCGATCCACGGCTCGAGCGCGTCGAAGGCGTAAGGCAGGGCCGGCGCCTTGTGTACCATCGCTTCCTCCTCGCATCCGCGTACCGGCATGGACCGGATCGCTCAATTCGGACAAATACAGTCCAGATTGTAGCACGAGCATGCCGGACGTCAAGCCGGGCCGGGCTCGCCGCCGTCCCGCCGACTACGCCGACGGACCGCGGGCCGGTACGAAAATTGTGCGCGCGCGATCGAATCCTCTGGAAGAGGTCCGGCGGCTTCGTATATTCATGCCGAGCTCGAAGGATTCCCCGGCGTCGCCGCGCGCGCGGCGGCGCGCGAAGAGAGAGGGCCAACGATCATGCTCGGATGGAACCAGGCATCGAAAGTGCTCGTCCTGTCGGTCCTCGCGGGGATCCTCCCGCTCCGTTCCGCGATGGCGGAGGACGTGCTCCTCCAGGGGATCGAGATGGGCCCCGCGGCGCCGTCGTCGGGATCCAGCCTGGTTCTCACGGACATCGGCACGATCGCCGACCGGGCGAGCATCGGGCTCGCGATCAACGGGGCGGGGGACGTCACCGGTTCTTCCCAGTTCGAGGGGATCGTGGGCGATCTCGAGGGCGAGCTGGCGCTCCCCTTCCTGTCGCATGCCATCCTGTACTCGAACGGCATCCTGATGGATCTCGGCGCGCTCGAGGGGTATGCCGTCTGCTCGCCCCTGGGCTGCGAGAGTGCGGGGGCGGGCATCAACGGCTCGCGCTGGATCGTGGGCAAGAACGACGGCGACTACGGCCCGATGGCGATGCTGTGGATGCCGGGGGCGGTCCCGGGCGCGGTTGAGGGATGGAACGTGCTTCCCCCGCTGTCCCCGACCGGAGCCGCCCGCGCGAACTCGATCAACGACGCGGGGCAGATCGTCGGCGACGCGGTCGCGGACGGGGGGGCGACCCGCGCCGCGCTCTGGGTCGTGCAGCCGAGCGGCCCCGTCGTGACCGATCTCGGGACCCTTCGCGCGGACGGCGGCGGATACAGCTGGGCCTACGACGTCAACAGCCTCGGGCAGATCGCGGGCGTGGCGCAGGACGACTCCGGGTTCCGCAAGCCGTTCCTCCACCTCCCCTCCCCGGCGTACGGCCTGCCCGCCGGGATGAACGACCTGGCGCCGGACCTCGAAGACTACGTCGGCGCGGCCTACGTGAACGACAGGGGAGAGGTCGCGTGCGAGATCGACCTGGGAGTCCCCTGCCTGTGGCTCCCCGCCCCGGCCTACGGCTTCCCGGCGGGCTTCTCGCTGCTGCCCCTGACCGGGCACGTCGCGGCCTTCTTCCCGTCCGCGATCAGCGAGGCCGGACAGATCGCCGGGACGGTGTTCGTCGTGAAGAGCGACGTCACGGGCGACTACGACCGGGAGGCCGCCGTCTGGCGCGCCGGGCAGTACCGCCTGTTGAACGAGATGCTGCCCTCCGGAAGCCCGTGGGACCTGATCCAGGCCAACGACATCGTGAAGATCGGGGCGACGACGCTGGTGACCGGCTACGGGATCCGCGAGGACGTTCTCGACATCAACGGGTTCCCGGCCGCGCACGGGTTCGTGCTCCGCGTGACCTGCACCGGGGACCTGGACGAGGACGGCGACGTGGATGCCGACGACCAGGCGATCCTGAGGAGCTTCTTCGGACAGGAGGTCCCGGCGGGAACCAGCGGCGACCTCGACGGCAACGGGGTCGTCGACGAGACGGACATCCGCCTCCTGGCGTGGCAGATCGAGAGACCCTGCCTCTGAGCCGCGGGCGCCAGGGATCGGACGCTAGTCCTCGTACCAGTAGACCGCCAGGCTGTTCGCCCAATAGGCTCCGGGCGTGATGTCCTGCACGTTCACCCCCACCGCGTGCGTCGCGCCCGGGACGAACCAGGTCGTCGCGTCGAAGTCCTGGTCGCAGGGCTCGTTCGCGTGGCAGGCCAGGAACCCCGGGCACCACCCGGCGCGGTTGTAGGTGCAGGAGGGGCAGCCGCAGGCGTTCCAGTCGTCGCAGGTCCCCTCGCCGCAGATCCCCTCGCCGAGCGGGCTGCAGTCCGTGCGCCAGGGGAAGACCTGCTGCTTCACCTCCCCGTCCACCGTCATCTGGACCCACTTCGAGCAGAACTCGTCGCAGGGGCGCGCGGGGCAGTCGCAATCCGGCTTCCCGACGGCGCCGTGGCCGGTCGTGAACAGGCGGGCCGCGACCCGCGCCGTCCCGGCCGGGACCGTCACGGGAACGGTCGCGTCGGAGTTCCCCCCGTCGAGGAACCAGACCGGGACCACGCCGTCCGCCGGCGGCTCGGGGGACGCCTCCGCCGGGTTCTCGGTGAAGCGGAAGTCCACGCTCGCGTACCATCCGGGCGTGACCCAGGTCGCGATGTACGCCCCCACGTGCCTCGTCCCGGTCAGCAGCCCGGCGTAGGGCGTGATGTCGAAGGTCCAGACCGCCGGGGGCACCTCGCCGGAGCCGTCGGGCTCGGGAGCATCGGTGCCGAACGGGGTGATCGTGCGGATCAGCTCCAGGTTCCCCGCCTGGGCGTAGCAGTTGCCCCCCGCCGCGATGCAGTCGTTGAGCACGAGGTAGACGGAGGCCGTCCGGTCCCACGGGTCGCCGCAGGGGTTCCAGCCCGGGTTGGTGTCGCCGCACTTGTCCGTGGCGATCGGCTCGTCGCACAGGCGCGAGTCCGCCGTGAAGGTCAGCGTGACGCGGACCCAGTCGCCCGCCGGGAACGAGACCGGGACCATGATCTCCCGGCCCGAGTTGCGGACGATCTCCCCCTCCTGCGCCTCGCACCCCGTGAAGCAGAGGTGCGATTGGTCGTGGCTGCGCAGCTCGATCGTGCCCGCGACGGCGTCGAAGTGCTCGTTCGAGAAGGCGGAGACGTTGCCGAGCGAGTCCACGGCGACGACCGCGGCGTACCAGTTCCGGTTCGGCTCGAGGCCGGCCAGCGAATAGGACCGGGCCAGGCCGACGTCCTGCCAGGACGCGTAGGTCCGCGGCGCCGGCCCCCAGAAGACCCGGTAGCCGGCGACCTCCTCCGAGGGAAGCGCGTCGCTCCACTGCAGCTCGATCGTCGTGGCGGTCCACTGGCCGGACAGCGCCGGCGCGCTCGTGAAGACGGAAGGCCGGGCCGGCCCCTCCACGCCGGCCTCGTCCACGGCGGTGATCAGGTAGTAGTGGTCGCCGCCATCCGCCGCAGCGCCCGAATCCAAGAACGCAGGCGTCGGAGGGACTCCCACCGGCGCGAACGAGTCCGGGAACCGCGGGCCGGCTCCGCGATAGACGACGTAGTGGTCGATCGTCCTCGGCTGGCCGAGCGCGTCCTCGGTCACCGGGGCCCAGGAGAGCGCCAGGTCGCTTCCGCTGCGCTCCACCGTCATGCCCGAGACCTCCGCCGGCACGACCGGGCTCTGGGCCGCGGCCGGCTGCGGACGCAGCAGCCATGCGAGGCTCAGGAGGAGGATCGGGAGTCTGCTCCGCGGCGCGCGCATCGGCATGGCTCGTCCCTCCGATCGATGCCCGCAGGTTTCGTACCGTCAGGGAAGAGGCGCGTCAACGTCTTTTTCCACGCCTCCCGGCGCGTGCCTTCACGCCGCGAAGGAGGGACTCCGCCAGCGGACCCAGGGGCCCGTCGGCGTCCCCTGCGACCACGGCGACCCGGTCGCCGGAGCGCCGCCAGGCGAGCCCTTCGCGCGACGGGAGCATGGCCGCGAACTCCTCCGCGTCCCTTTCCGAGTCCCACACGGTCCCGAGGATCGCCAGTCGCCGGTCCCCCTTCGACCAGAGCTCCCAGCGGTCGCCGCCCCATCCCTCGGCCGCCGCATTGGTCCACGCGGCGCTCGACTCGCCGGCCGCCTCGTTCGCGTCCGGAGTCTTCGCGCCGACGAGAACGCCCAGGACGAGCTCTCCGAGCACGTTCCCGCCGTCGCGACGCCAGCCCTCCCCCAGCGCCCGGGCGGCCCCGGGGATCTCCACCTGCAGCGGCTCGTCGCGCCGCCCCGGCCCCCAGTACTTCTCGGGATGGAGGATCTGCTCCGACGAGCGCGGGCCTTCCCGGAACGCGCGGTTGACGTCGGCGACCGGGAGCGCCGGACCGGCGGACACCGTCGGCCGCCCGCCGAGAAAAAAGCTCGCCCCTAGCAGATACGAGCCGATGAGGTCGCGGCGCAGGACCTCGGGCATCGCCGCGAGCTTCTCCCCTCGCCCGGCGTCCGATTCCTGGAGCGACCGGACGTCTGCGGGGCGCAGCTTCCCGTCCGCCGCGGCGCGGGTGGTCCACGCCGTCATCACGAGCGTCGCGCTCCCCTCGTGCACGGCGCTGACCGCGAAGATCTCGTCGTCGTCCCCGGCCGCGAGAAGTCTCGCGTCGAGGCCGAAGTGCTGGTCCTCGAGCGCGTGGCCGAGCTCGTGGGAGGCGAGCATGGGGAGCACGCCTCGGGGCATGTCCCCGAGAAGGAGGAATCCCCCGCTCTCGGGATCGTAGAAGCCCCCCGCCTGCTCCTCCAGCACCTCGAGGTACTCGCCGAGCACGTCGGCGGCGGGAGGAAGGAGGCCGAGGAGACGCAGCGCGCGCTGGCGCGCCTCGGATTCCGCCTCGGTGTAGAACTTGCGGAACCGCCGGATCGCGTGCCCGCGAGCCTTCGCGTCGTCGATGACCGTGACGGGCACCGGCCGCCGGAAGCGCAGCCCGCGGATCGCCTCGACCTGCGGGGAAACCTCCTCGAGGATCGCCGCCGCCTCGGCCCCGGTCGGAGGCTCGCCGCCCCCGCTCGCCGCGCAAGACGGCGCCGCCGAGATGAACGCGAGGATCGCGGCCGCCGCGAGGGCCCGGGCGCCTCTCCGCTGGAATGCCGCCGGGACGCCGTTCGCCATCGTGCCCTCCGAACGCGGGTATCCTTGTCGGGTCCGGCCCCGAGGGCCGCGGATTCGATCGTGGACGACTTCGCCTCAGGCCGCAAGGATAGCGCGTTCCTCGATTGGCTCGAGGACCTCGAGGCCCGCCACCTCGCGAGCCTCTCCTTCGCCGAGGTGCGCCGGGCCGTGCAGGCGCTCTCGACCCGGTACGTCGAGCGCCGGGACTGCGGCAGCCTCCGGGACTCCTTCGGGTCGGCCGGCAAGCGCGCCGGCTACGCTCTCTTCTACGCTCCGCTCCACTTCCTCGCCGCGACGGAGATCGTCCGGGCGCTGGGGGCCGCGCGCGGCCGCACGCGGAGGATCGTCGACCTCGGGTGCGGAACGGGCTCCGTCGGCGCGGCGTGGGCCCTCGAAGCGGGCCGCGGCGCCGAGGTCCTGGGAATCGACCGGAGCGCCTGGGCGGTCGAGGAGGCGCGCCGCACGCTCCGGGCGCTCAGGGTGCGGGGAACGGCGCGAAGGGGCGGCGCGGAGCGCACGCGCCTCCCCGGCGAGGGGTCCTCGATCGCCGCCGGCTGGCTCGTCAACGAGCTTCCGCCCCCAGCACGGGACCGCCTGCTCCGCGCCCTCCTGGACGCGGCGGGCCGCGGCGCCCGGATTCTCGTCGTCGAGCCGGTCTCGACGCGGGTCTCGCCCTGGTGGCGGGAGTGGGCCGGGACGTTCGAGGACGCAGGCGGCCGGGCGGACCTGTGGCGGTTCCGTGCGACTCTGCCCGAGCGGCTGCGGTTGCTCGACCGCGCAGCCGGGCTCGACCACCGCGAGCTGACGGCGCGGAGCCTGTGGCTCGCGCCGCGCCCGCCCTAGCGGCCCTCGCCCCCCGCGGAGGAAAGGTCCCGGAGGACCGCTCGGACCGGGCTCCCGTCGAGCCCCTCGAGCCGGAGCGGCAAGGCGATCAGCTCGTAGAGCCCCTCAGGGACCCCTTCGAGCGCGAGTCCCTCGAGGATCGCGATCCCGCGCCCGAGGCACGCCCGGTGCACCGGGAGATCCGGGTCGTCGTGGAGATCGACGCTCGGCGCGTCCACGCCGACGAGCCGGACGCCGCGCTCCAGGAGCCGGTCGGCGAGATCGACCGACAGTCCGGCGAAGTCCTCACGGAACACGCGGGGGTCCGGGTGGGCTCCGGTCGCGATCAGGATGCGCGGCTCGTCGAGCGGGGCGCGGAGCATCCCTGGAACCACGCGACCGCGCGGGGGCACGGCCACGCGGATCACGCGGCACCGGCCGACGAAGACCTCCGGATCCATCCGGTCGACGCTCTCCCCTCCCGCGACGACGTGGACCGGCGCGTCGACGTGCGCCCCGACGTGCACCGAGGTCCGGACCGCGGAGGCGGACTCCGCCCGGAACGGGACGTCCCCCGGCCACGCGGCGATTCGGTCGGAGAGCCGGGGGCCGATGTCCCGGATCATCGCGCCTCGGGCGGGGTGCCGACGACGACGCGCAACCCTACGTACCCGGGGGACGGGGAGACTCCGGGCTCCAGATCCTCCGAGGGCCGGTCGGCGCTCGCCCCCACCGCGATCCCCGCGCCGTCCTTCCCCTCCGACCACTCGGCGGCGTTGCCGTCGAGGTCGAAGACGACCGGATCTCCCGTGCCGGGCACGGAGCCGACGGGAAGCAGCAGGACCCCGGTCCGGCCGGTGTCCTCGGCCAAGCGGAAGAGACGGGCGGCGTCCTCCGGATTCGGCTCGTAGCCGGCCCACCGGTCGAGCGTGTTCCCGCCTCGGCCCGCGGACTTCGCGATCCTCTCGGCCTCAGCCGCCGTCGGCAGCCGGAACGGCCGCCCGGTCCGGTCCGCCAGCCATCGCACGTAGTCCCGGGCCCGCTCGATGGAGATCCCGGTCGCCGGGAGCGACTCCTCTCCCGGCGCGACGGCGAACGCCGGATCGAACGCGGCGAGTTGGGCGCGCGTGACCTCGAACCTCCCCACCTCGAGCCCCTCGAACGACACGGTTTCCGGAACGAGCACGCCCGCCTCGATCCTTCCGAGCCGGCCGTCGGCGCGCGCGGCCCCCGCGCGGGCGAGCAGCGCCTCGATCGGCGAGCCTTTCTTGACCGCCTCCCGCGACGGGGGCTGCGCCCCGAAGAGGTGCCGGTCGAACCAGGCCTGCTCCTCCTCGATCTTGCGCTTCTGGTGCGCGATCGAGCCGAGGCCGTGCGGCTCGCCGGGGAACAGGACGAGTCGCACGTCCGTCTTCCCCGTCTGCTGGAGCGCCCGGAAGAGCGACCAGGACTGCCCGGGAGGGACGTTTCGGTCGTCCGTCCCGGTGAAGACGATCGCCGGGGTCGTGACCGAGGGGAGCCGGAAGAACGGCGACTTCTGTACGTACGTCTTCGGATCCTCCAGAGGGGAAGCCCCGAAGTAGTAGTTGTCGAACGACGCCCCGAAGTCCACGAACCCCCAGTCGCTGATCCACTCGACGTCGGCCGCGCCGATCGACGCGGCCCGGTAGCGCCTCGTCCTGGTGATCAGCTCGACGGACAGAATTCCGCCGTTGCTCCACCCGGTGGTCGCGAGGCGCGCCGCGTCCACGAGGCCGCGCTCGATCAGGGCGTCCACCCCCTTCTCGATGTCCGGGATCTCGAGCTCGTAGTACTTGCCGCCCCCGATCGACTCCACCCAGTCGAGGCCGTAGCCGACGCTCCCGTGGTAGTTGACCTGGAGCACGAACGCCCCCTTCTGCCGCCACAGGGGGATCGCGGAGGCCCACGAGAGCGACCACGAGTCGCGATCCACCCCCGTCGGCCCGCCGTGGATGTCGAGAATCAGCGGCCGGCGCTCGCCCTCCTTCCAGTCGAACGGGTAGTAGAGGATCCCCTCGACCTCCTCGTCGTTCGCGCCGGCCCAGCGCACGACCTCGGCCCGGCCCATCGGCTTCCCTTCGAACGCCCCGTTGAGGTCGGTGAGCCTGCGGGGATCCCGGACCTTCGCGCCGTCGAGGCGGGCCGCGTACCACTGCGTCGGGAGAACCGCCTTGGAATGCGCGTACGCGATCGTGCCCCCGTCGCGGGAGACGACGATCGCATCGAGGTGCGAGACGTGCTCGCCCGAGAGGTCGGAGCGCTTCCAGGAATCGCCGTCCCGGACGAACCGCGCCGCGCGGAAGCGGACACCGTCGTGGAGCAGCGCGACGAAGCCGTCCGAGGTCACGGCGAAGCCGTCGCCGAGCCCTCTCGGGGTGCCCAGGTCGACGTTCACGCTCCTCCCGTCGGCCACCGAGCGGAACCAGACCTCCGTCACCGTGGCGGTCCGGTACAGCGGGTGCCGCGATCGATCGTTCGCGAGGTAGAACCCGGAGCCGTCCGCTGCCCAGCGGACGTCCCGCGGCAGGATCTTCCCGTCCTCGAACAGCGGGGTCTCCTTCCGCGTCTCGAGGTCGAGGAGGAGCGTGCGCGGAGGCGTCTTCTGATCGTACTCGTAGGAGAGGCTCCTCTGCGCCGTCACGACCGCGCGCTTTCCGTCGGGGGAAACGGAGAGGGAGTCGATCCAGTCGGTGTTCCGCGTGATCCGCCTCGCGGACTCGTCTTCGAGGGCGATCTCGAAGAGCCGGACGGGCGGGGTCCGCTCGGCGTCGTCGACGACGACGGCCCGGTCCTTGGCCTCCTTCCGCTCCTTCTCCCAGAGAGACGGCGACTCCTCCGCGGCGAACACGATCGTCCTCGCGTCGCGCCACCGGAATTCCCGGACGTCGCGATCGAGCCGGGTCACCGGGAACGCCTCGCCGCCGGCGGCGGGGATCGCCCAGATCCGGGCCTTCGGTTCCTCGCCGTCCTCCTCGCCCTCTTCTCCGGGCACGCTGCGGTCGGAGAGGAACGCGACCGTCGCGCCGTCCGGGGAGAACCGGGGCTCCGATACGTGATCGGTGCCCCGGGTCAGCTGCAGAGGCTCCGCAGATCCTCCCCGCGTGAGCCACAGGTTCGACACTCGCCTGTTCTCGCCCTCGACCTCCTCGACGGTCGTGCGCACCCAGACCGCGAGCTTGCCGTCGGGCGACAGATCGAGCGCCCTCGCGGCTTCGGCGCGGACGATGTCGTCCGCCGTCCAGCGCGAGGGGGCCGGCCGCTCGGCGGGCTCCTGCATGGAAGCGAGGGCCGGAATCGCGGCGGCAACCAGGATGGGCATCCAGAACATCTTCATCTTCGGTCTCCGCTCGAAGCGTCGCATCGTCGGAACTCTAGCGCACGGGGATCTCGCCGCAAGGGCTCCCCGCCGGGGGTCACCTCCCCCGCCCCCGGAACGGCCGCTGCCAGCCGATCTCCGGGTGCTCCCGGTACTCGTCGAGGGCGTGGAACGGGAACCGCCTCCCCGCACGGGAGTGGAGGAAGCGCCAGCCGACTCCGTTCACGCAGCACGGGTCGAGCCGCGTTCCGAAGGCGTCGAAGTGCGCCCGGGAGTAGCCGAGCGTCCGGTTGTAGCCCGTGTGGCGGATCGGGCCTCCTCCGGGGGACAGGAGCCACGGATGAACGTGCGCGCCGCACAGGCGCAGGGCCTCCCTCGCCGCCCCCGGAAAAGAAGGGCCGGACGCGCGCCCGCGGGGGACGAACACGTCGCCTCTGAGGTCGTCGTGCACGATCCAGCCGACGTGCCCCTCGAGGAAGTGGTCCACGAAGTGGTTCTCTCCGTGCGTGAGGCACCAGATCCGCTCGCAGTCGTTGTAGCGGTCGCCCGGCCCGGTGGCGGGAGTTCCCCCCGCCGGGCTGACCGGGTAGGGACCGGCGCCTTCCACGGGCGCCCCGGGAGCGGGAGCGACCGCAGGCGGCGAGGACGAGGGCGAATGGGGCCCTCCGCATCCCGGCGCCACGAGCGCCGCGGCGAGAAGCAGGATTCCGGAGATCCTCGGGGCCGGTGGAAGACCGTCGCTCACGGGGTCCCAATTTCCTTCCCGCGACGCCTCGAGGCAAGTCCCGGGACACCGCCTCCCCGGGGACCGCGAGCTTTCCCGCCGGCTCCCGCGGGTGGTAGCATCGGCCCCGGATGCGCAAGGGAGCGTTCCTTTCGCTGTGGGTGCCGCTCGCGGCGCTCTACGCCGCGGAGCCGGTTCCGGCGGACCGGCTCGCGAGCCTCGCCCTCGGCTGCGTCCACCGCGAGTACCCGAACAAGATCGCGCACGTCCTGAGCGGGGACGAGGACGTCGCATCGCCCCGGGCCCTGACGCCGGCGTTCTACGGCTGTTTCGACTGGCACTCGGCCGTTCACGGGCACTGGCTCCTCGCCCGGCTCGCGAGGACGCAGCCCGAATCCTCGCTCGCCGTTCCCGCGCGGGCCGCCCTCTCTCGAACGCTGACGGAGGCGAACATCGCGGGAGAGGTTCGGTACGTCGAGAAGGACGGTCGGGCCACCTTCGAGCGCCCGTACGGTCTGGCGTGGCTCCTCCAGCTGGGCGCGGAGCTGCGCGAATGGGACGATCCGCAGGCCCGGGAATGGTCCCGCGCCCTCTCCCCTCTCGAGCGGGCCGCGGTTTCGCGGCTCTCGGCCTGGCTCCCCAAGCTCTCGCGGCCGGTCCGCGTGGGAGAGCACGACCAGACCGCCTTCGCCCTGGGGCTCGCGCTCGACTGGGCGCGCATCGCCGGGGATCTCCGCTTCGAGGAGCTCGTCGAGGGCCGCGCGCGCGATTTCTACCTCGGCGACCGCGATTGCCCGATCCGCTACGAACCCTCGGGGCAGGATTTCCTTTCGCCCTGCCTCGCCGAGGCGGACCTGATGCGGAGGCTTCTCGGTCCGGCCCCGTTCGCCGCATGGCTCGGCGCGTTCCTCCCCGGCATCCCGCTCGACGGGTCCTCGTCCTGGCTCGAGCCCGCCGTCGCTACCGACCCCGCCGACGGAAAGCTCGCGCACCTCGACGGCCTCAACCTGAGCAGGGCGTGGATGCTCGACGGGATCGCCGCTGGCCTCCCTGCGGAGGACCCCCGCGTCGCGGCGATCCGCGCCGCGTCGGCCGCTCACAGCAAGGCGGGGCTCCGTGCGGTCACGGGCGAGCACTACGAGGGCGGCCACTGGCTCGGCACCTTCGCCGTGTACGCCGCGACCGGCCGGGGGCTGCCGCCCCCCGGCGCACGCTGACCCGGCCGGGACGAGCCCGCGAAAGGCCGCCGCGGGGCGTGGTGGACAGCACCGGCGGGGGGTAGAAGAATGGTCGAGGGACGGTCCTCTCGCGGCTCCGGCGGCCGGCGAGGGGCGTCCCCGGTTCCGGAGACGACGACCTGAGCTCACTCCTCGCGACCCCGGGCGCGGCCCCGCCCGGTCCGCGCCGCAGGCGGCGGATCGCGGCGGCCGTGTCGATCACCGCCGTCGTCGTCCTGGCCGCGGTCCTCCTCGTCTGGACCGAGATCGAGGCGTGGGGCCGTCAGAACGAGATGGAGCGGCTCGTCGTCTCGGAGGGCGGCGCCCTCGTCGAGGCGCTCGTGCACGCGGTCGAGCACGCTCTGGTCATGGGGCGCGAGGTGGAGGAGCTCGCTTCGGCCAGGCTCCTCGACGTCGCGCTTCTCCTCGACCGCCTCCACGCCGCCGGCGCCCTCGACCGGCGCGTGCTCGACGATCTCGTCGAGCGCCTCGGCCTCCACCACGTCCTGCTGTTCGACGGATCCCGGAGACGCGTCCTCGAATCCGTCGCGGACGACGGCACCGGCTCCTCGCACGCGATCCCCTATCTCCCGTCGCTGGAGCCGCTCTTCGACGGGCGCGCCGACGAGCTGATCCTGGGGACCCGCCAGTTCCCGCAAGAGGGGCGGATCTGGTACGCGGTGGCCGTGCGGACCTCCGCGGGAGGGGCGCTGCTCGTCGTCATGGACGCGGAGGCGATGCTCGCGTTCGAGCGGCGCATCGGCCCGGCCGACCTGATCCGGATCGTCGCGCACGCGCAAGGGATCGCCTACGCGGTGATCGAGGACGCCGCCGGGAACGAGGTGGCGGGCGCCGGGCCCCGGGGCGCCCCGGGCAGCGACGAAGTCCTCGAGATCGAGCGGCCTCTCCTGCTCCGAGGGGGACGGACCGGCCGCCTGAGGGTCGGCCTCGAAGCGAACGCGCTCCGCGCCGCCGCCGCCGCCGGACGGCGGCGCGCGGCC
>ERZ1649853.137-NODE-137-length-30471-cov-7.619082_pt1 | contig 30471 bp, 31 predicted proteins | sample MGYA00575353_ERZ1649853 | MGnify/ENA primary metagenome ERZ1649853 (study PRJEB40853, sample SAMN11349654) | freshwater sediment metagenome | isolation source: river sediment | host: Sediment | place: India: Okhla Barrage, New Delhi | collected 2017-02-21 ...
CGAAGAACCTCTCCGACGGCCTCAGGCGGGGGAGGCTTTCGGGCCTGCCGCGCTTTTCGCCAAAGGAGGTCGTGTTCTGCGGGGTCGGGGGCTCGGCGATAGGCTCGGAGCTCATCTGCGAATGGCTGAGGAGCTCGCTTGAGGTCCCTTGCTGCGTCTACCGCGGGTATACCTTGCCTGCTCACGTCGGCAAGGATTCTCTGGTGATTGTCGCGAGCTACTCGGGAAACACCGAGGAGACCCTGAGCATGTTCGAGGACGCGCGGAAGAAGCGGGCGAAGATCCTGCTGATATCCTCCGGGGGACAGCTGGCAAAGATGAGCGAGTCAATGTCGGTGCCCTTTGCGAGGATACCCTCCGGACTGGTGCCGAGGGCGTCCATCGGCTACATGTTCGGCGCGATGCTTGGTTCGCTTGAACGGTCTAATATCATCGCCGCGGACAAGCAGGTTGAGGAGGCAGTACGGGTGATGAACAAGGCGATCGCCTACTGCAAACAGTCGGTGCCGACCACGGACAACCCCTCGAAGATGCTCGCCCACGAGCTACTGACGCATCTGCCAGTCATAGTCGGCTACGACCTTTCCCGCCCAGTAGCCAAGAGGTGGGCGGATCAGCTGAACGAGAACGGCAAGAGCTTGGCGTTCTCCCTGGAGCTGCCCGAGTTGAACCACAACTCCATCGTTGGCATCATGAAGGACCAGAGGAACAAAGGGCTCGCGTTCGTGTTCCTAGACCATGGGGGGGCGGACCCCCAGATGAAGAAACGGGTTGCGGCGACAAAGGACATGATCGGACGCGTGGCGCCGGTGTACTCAACGGACGCAATCGGCCTCAGCCCGCTCGCCAAGATGTTCTCGCTGCTCATCATGGGCGACTACACGAGCGCCTACATGGGCATTCTGAGGAATGAGGATCCATCGACGAACGAGCCGATTGACGAGTTGAAAGCTGCATTGTCGAAAAAGTGAGCACAATCGTGCCGTCAGTCAAAAGCTGTGCGCTCAGCCTTAAACCAAAAAAGTGAGTCGAGAGGGCCTATGCCCCCTCTGCGTTTTCCCATCCCATCAGAGCTTTCGCCAGCCCTTCCTTCCCTTTTGTCGGTAACAGCGAGGACGCGTTGGCGTCCGGGCCGTTGTCAAGGCATCCGTCCCCTAGGTGTTGCTCATTGGACTCTCAAGCGAGCAGCGGTCCGGGCCATCCCTTTCCTCGTCCCGCGCTCGTCCACGGCCTCGGCGACTTTCTGTCTAACAAGGTCTCTGCCCTCGAGGTAGTAACGCTTCTTCTCTTCGACCCAGGCAGTCAGTGCCAGGGTCACGGCCTGGGACACATCGCCGGCATCCCCACTGGCGATGAACATGTCCACATCCTCGGCCAGCGCAGAAGGTACGGTGGCGAGGACCTTGTCGGAGTTCCAGGTCGCCTTCTCGTCGCACAGGTAGGCAGCGATCGCCTCCCTGACGACGTCGGAGACGCTCTGGAGGCCGTTCCTCTCGCGAATGGCTTCCAGCTCGCGGAGGTCGTCGTCGGGCAATCGGATATTGAGACGTGCGCTCTTGTTCGTCATTGAATCTCGGTGCCTTGTATGACAAATTGTCATACATCATATAAAAAGGTTGCTAGCTTGTTATCGACCTCCGCTTCCACTGCAACCTGTGCAGTCTCCTCTTGCATCGCGGCATCCGCTCCGAGCCTAGACGAATCCCGATGACCGCAGTCTGCTCATGAATCGCTCCGTGCACGCATGGGTGATGTGCATACTTTTTTAATCTTTGATTGAATGCCAATCTCTGTGCAGTCAGCCAAGGCAACCGCGCAGAGCGTCCGGGATTTCACGAGGGACCACAACAACTGGTTCAAGGACTCCCTGCCTCTGATAGCCTCGGAGAACGTTCTCAGTCCGCTGGCTCGGGAGGTGCTCAACTCCGATCTGCACAACAGATATGCCGAGGGACTGCCGGGCAAGAGGTACTACCAGGGCAACATCTTCGTCGACAAGATCGAGTCCCTGTGTGAGGACTTGGCTCGGGAGGTATTCCGGTGCAGGTTCGCGGATGTCAGGCCGACTTCCGGAACCGTATCGAACATGGCCGTCCTCCTTGCACTGACCAAGACCAGAGAGAAGATGACCACAGTGGCCCTCTCTGACGGCGGGCACATCTCGCACGCCAAGATTGGGGCAACTGGCCTGAGAGGCATCAAGACCTACAACTACCCGTTCAACGAGAAGGACATGAACATAGACGTCGAGGGCGCGAAGCGGTTGATCAAGGAGGTCAAGCCGAAGGTCGCCCTGTTCGGGCAGTCCGTGTTCCTTTTCCCCACGCCGCTGGACGAGCTGAGGGACACCTTCGCCGAAGTCGGCTGCGCTACCTGGTACGACGCAGCCCACGTACTGGGCCTGATCGCAGGCGGCCGGTTCCAGGACCCGCTCAAGCAGGGCATCGACGTGGTCTCCGGCAGCACGCACAAGACTCTCCCCGGTCCGCAGCACGGCATGATTATCTCCGACCTGACTCGAGATGGCCTCGAGACCGCTCTGAGGCGGGGCGTGTTCCCTGGCGTCACGAGCAACCACCATCTCCATTCTGTCGCTGCGCTCGCTGTCACCCTGGCAGAGACAAAGGAGTTCGGGTCGGCCTACGCCGACCAGATTGTGAGGAACGCGAAGGCGCTCGGTCAGGCGCTCTTCGAACGCGGCCTTGATGTGCTCTGCGAGCACCTGGGGTTCACCGAGTCCCACACGATAGTCGTGGACGTGGAGCAGTATCACGGGGGCGCCAAGGTCGCGAAGGCCCTCGAGGCCGCAAACATCATCCTCAACAAGAACCTGCTTCCATGGGATTCCGACCCCGTCAAGCCCTGCGGCATCAGAATCGGCTCTCAAGAGCTCACCAGGCTCGGCATGAAGGAGAAGGAGATGGCCGGGATCGCGGAGCTCATCTCTCGCGTGGTCGTGAAGGGCGAGCCACCCGAGAAGGTCAAGCCCGATGTTGTGTCCCTCAAGCGCCAGTTCACGAAGGTCCACTACTGCTTCTTCGAGGGAGAGGAGGCGTACGACTACCCTTCCTACGACGGGAATCTAGTCTGATTCCTCAATCTCAGGTTTTATTATAGCACATCCTGATTATCTCGTGCGAACACTGGATGGCCGCACGAAGTAGATTCATACAGTTGGCAATTGCTGCCGTCGACATCGCGATTGTCGTCCTCGTTTTCACCAGCATCTGGCCCTTCCCCAGTGGCGACTTCAGGATAGATCTCCCGTCAGAGTCAGAGGTCGAGTGGGAGTACGTCGACGGCCTCGTGAACGTCCGAGCTCCCTTCACGATTGACAACGGCTGGATATACGATGTGAACAACCTCACGATATACTACAGGGTCACGAACTACACGGGAGACGAACTCGCCGAGCAAACGATCTCCATAGGCGACATCCCTGCACAGCGCGTTACGAGCTCGGAAGTCAGTTTCAGCTTCAACCTTCTCGAACTCTACGAGCGGGGCGCCTACGCTATGATATTCAGCGACGACCTGCTGACGTTCTATCTGGAGGTCTCTTGCCTGTACACCGCCAAGCTCGTCAAGTTCTTCGCGAGCTACCAGATTGACGTCGACTGGGAAGCCCTGATCAACGGCTACGGGATCTCCGACGTGAGATACCCATCTACTATTCCCATGCCGGGGGATCCGATCGAGGTCACCGTCGACTATTGGCTGGACACCGCGACCCGCCTCCACGATATGCCTCCGGCGCAGGTGAACGTCTCGTACTACGGAGACGACACGCTGATGGGCTGGACGTACACGACGATACTGCTGGGCGGGAACAGAAGCGGGACGGTCGTCTTAGACATCGTGCCCGCGGTCTACTCTAGTTACTACGTCGAGATAACGATACGCGTCCTCGACTTCACGGTCACGCAGAGGGTCGGGGCGTCGGGGGTGTTGCCGTGAAGCACAGGACGCCTGCGTCCGATGCCATCTGGACCGCGTTCAGCGAGGGCATACGGTTTGTTGTCGTGCCCCTCGTGCTAGTCCACCTCGTGAAGACGAATTTCCCGGCTCTCGAGACGCCGTTCATGGCGAACGTTGAGACTTACATCATCTTCTTCGGCGGGATGATCGTGGCCGCGAGCACGATTGAGGCTGCGAACAAACCGGGCACGTTCAAACGGCTGCTTTTCGGACTGTCGGCCCTTGCCTTCGTTGGGATGTGGCTGTACGTTGTCTTCGGAGGAGGCGTGTCGAGATTCACTTACGCTCCCTATCAGGTCGAATTCGACATCACGAAGATTGTGTACATAATGCTCGTCGGGGTGTCCCTCAAGGGGGTGCGGGTTCTGGACCTGTACAGCCAGAATAGGCACGCGGTTAAGGAGGAAGAGGCGGAGGAGCGGCGTGATCTTGCGCGTGCAAGAACCGAGGCGCGTGAGAAGGCCAAGGCGAAGCGGAAGAGAGCTGCGCCCGCGATGTCCGGCATGGCCAAGGTCGCGTTCGAGGTCACACCTGACGACGATGTGGGTTACTCCCAGCCATCAGCTGAGCCAGAGTCGCCCCGGTCAACAGCGGCAGCCAGCTCGGCACGTGCTAGGGAGTGCCCAGTGTGCGGCGAGAGGGTGCGGTCGACTGACACCATGTGCAAGAACTGCGGGGCATGGCTGACCTAGGGGGAGCCCAGGTGGACCTAGCGTAGCGAGCGGAGGAGCTCGCAGGCCTTGCATCGGATCGAGACTGTCGGCTCCCCGCATTCGCAGGTCCTGAGCTTGCCCGGCTCGAAGGTGTTCTCAAGTGCGGGCAGGATCTGGTCATAGCTCCTGAGGACCGCATGTCTCGTGCCGGGGTACTTGTCCTCGAGCCGGGCGATGACCTCTCTGAAATCGTTCCTGGTCGCCTCGGGCGCATACGGGCACTCGAGGTCGTGGAACCTGAGCCTTCTGACCAGCGCGTAGAGTGTTGACTCGCTCTCAGGGACGGTCCTCAGGGGCTGGATCCTGGGAATTAGTCGCGACTGGACGCGCCTGTGTGGTCCGAGCCGCGCGAGTCTTTCAACGTCCCCTCTCATGAAGTTCATGACGATGGACTGCGCAGTGTCATCCAGGTTCAGCCCGGTCGCCAGATGCGAGGCGCCCCAGTCCCTCGCCGCCCTGTTCATCGCGGCCCTCCTGAGGACCCCGCAGTAGCTGCACGTGGCCAGGTCGCGGTCCCGTTTCGCAATCCCGTCCATGGTAGTGCTGAACAGTTCCTCGAAAGTCACGACTATGTGCTCCACGCCCAACCGCCTGCAGTTCTCCCGGACGATCGGTATGCTGGACGGCCTGTAGCCCTTGATTCCCTCGTCGACAGTTATCGCGGAGATGTCGATGGTCCGCCGTGCCCCGAGGATCTTCGAGACGAGCTCGAGCGCGACGGTGCTGTCCTTACCTCCGGATACTGCAACAGCGATGCGTTCCCCACCTTTCAGGTCGAGCTGTCGGCGCAGCTCATGCTTCGCCCGCTTCTCGACGAACTCGCAGAAGTGCTCCTTGCAGAGATGCGCGCCGCTGTAGCGTATGAACGACACCGCCTTCCTGCAACACTTGTCGCAGCTGGTCACGCCCCGCGGATTCGGCCACGGCGTATTTATTGATTCGTTCCCCGCACCTGCGGCATAGGTATTTGTAAGCAAATGGTATTCGAGAGACCGGAGCGACATGCAGGACGTCTGGGTCGAGAAGTACAGGCCGAGGAAGCTCTCGGATGTCATCGGGCAGAAGAGCATCGTCGAGAGACTGTCAGCTTACGTGAAGACGCGCAGCATGCCCCACATGATGTTCGCGGGCCCCGCGGGTTCGGGCAAGACCACATGCGCGATTTCCCTCGCGAGGGAGTTGTACGGGGAGCAGTGGCGGGACAACCTCATCGAGCTGAACGCCTCGGACGAGAGGGGTATCGACATCGTCAGAGGCAAGATCAAGGACTTCGCTCGGGCGGCCTCCCTCGGGACCGCAGACTTCAAGATCATATTCCTCGACGAGGCGGACGCGCTGACCTCGGACGCCCAGGCAGCCCTGAGAAGGACGATGGAGCGGTACACCCAGACCTGCCGGTTCATACTCTCATGCAACTACTCATCGAAGATCATCGAGCCCATCCAGTCCCGGTGTGCGGTCTTCAGGTTCAGGCCCCTCGGCGAGGCGGACGTCAAGCTGTACCTCAAACGCATAGCTGAAGGAGAGAAGGTGGACGTCACGGAGGATGGCTTGTCCTCCATAGCGGTCCTCGCTGCCGGGGACCTCCGGAAGGCTACCAATATCCTTCAGGTGTCCGCATCCATGGGGAAGCGCGTAGACGCGGACGCCGTTTTCGAGTCCACGGAGAACATTCGTCCTTCGGAGATCCAGGAGATGCTGACCACCGCACTGGGCGGCAACTTCACGGCCGCGAGGTCGAGGCTCGACGAGCTCATAGCGAGACACGGCCTCTCGGGCGAGGACATCGTGGCCGGGATACACAGGGCGGTCTTCGACCTGCCCGTGTCTGAGGACTCGAAGATACGACTTATCGACAGGGTGGGCGAGGCAGAGTTCAGGATGGTCTCGGGCGCCAGCGAGAGGATCCAGCTGGAGGCGCTCTTGGCCCACTTCGCCTACGAAGGCAGGAAAATGAAGTAGTGCCGGGTGCGCAACGGTTATATACGGCATGTCCATTGGTGACGCCAGAGGACCGAGCATGGCAAGATTCCCTGAGGCAGAGGCCAGGAACCTCATCAAGAAGATATGCATGAACTGCAACGCGAGGAACGCGATAAGGGCGACCCGGTGCAGGAAGTGCGGATATGGCGGTCTCAGGCTAAAGACGAGAGAGACCAAGAAGGCCTGATCAGTCCTTTTTTCTTGGATGCGTGCGTCCAGGACGTGCGCTTGCGCCGAGTGTTTAGAGAAAAAAGGGTGGAGGGGACTCCACCGCAGTTGGGCATCACCCTTTGGTCACACCTCTCCTCTTCCTTCAAAAGAGTGTGTTTGCCAAAATGGCATCACTAAACCGGTTCCTCGGCTAATAACCCTTTTCCTTATAGAAAAAGAAGTCATTGGATTCTTGCCATCACAATCTCCATGTAGGTGGCACTATGTCATTATCGATACGTTTATCTGAAATTCGCCAAATTACCCCCCGTGTGGAAGTTCCTCGAGTCCGAGATGAAAGTGATCTACGGACTCACTGTCGACGCCTCCCGTACCGATGCAGAGATCGCGGACCTGTTCGGCCTAAAGAAGGGCACCGTCGCGTCAATTCGACGGAGGCTCCTGGACGCTGGTGCGATATCCTATCTGAACGTGCCTGCGTTCAACCGCTTGGGGTGCGAGGCGATTGGGCTCCACGTAGGAGTCACAGAACCTTCCGAGCGGTCCGATGCGAAGGTGAACCACTACACGGAGTTCTGCATGAGAAGCCCTCAGGTCTTCCAGGGGCTGATCGGGGGCACCTCGATCGTGCTGTACACTGCTCTCAGGAACGCCACCGAGTATGAGGAGTTCGTCCAGAACCACAACAAGTTCTTCTCGGGCACGAAGAGGAACTCGAGGGCCAAGCTGAAGAGCACGATGTTCCCCTACGAGTTGACCAGAGGCACGTTCGTTCCCAACTTCGCATCGATTGTCCACAGACATTTCGAGCTCGACCTGCCCCAGCCAAAAGTCTCCTTTCCCAGCGTGGTGGACGTGGAGGAGCCAGACCTGAGCGAGACCGAATGCAGGACGCTGGTCGCCATGGTCGAGAACCCCAAGATGTCCGACCGCCAGATCGCGACGCTCGTTGGGCTCTCGAGACAGGCGGTCACGAGGATCAGGAACAAGCTGGTGGATCGGGGCATCATGACGACCGTGTGCATACCGCGTCTCTACAAATGGGGTTTCGAGATATGCGCGGTCGCGCATCCCAAGTTCAACATGGAGATGCCTTGGGACAAGAGGCTCAAGTCGCAGCCCAGGGAGACCATCGACCTCTCGTTCTTCTCGCTCTCCAAGGCCGATGAGGCCGTGGCCAACTACCTCGTCGCGAAGTTCACCGACTATTCGGACCAGCTCGAAGGCCTCCTCGCCTGGTACCACAAGGCACGGGCGCTCGAAGAGACATTGGAGGTAATCCTGTTCCCGCTCGAGCGCTGCACCGAGCTCAGGACCTTCGAATACGGCCCGGCGGTCAGGCAGCTGCTCCTGTCTTGATGATGTTCGCACCGCCAGGGCGCGCAAGCATTAATATAGACATCAGACAATATTGGCCAGTGGTGGGACCATCAAAGTCACCGCATACATGGCTGGCAGATGGATCAAGGCCATCTTCTTGGTGATATTGGGCATCGTCATACTGTTGTACGCCGACAAGTTGGTCGAGGACTTCAGGAACAGCATGCAGGGCAACTTCGACGTCGCCTTCGAGTGGACCTGGGACCTCATGACGATACTCCTCTGGATCCTGGTCGCGTGGCTGTTCGTGGACGCAGCGCTCACTATCGCTGTGAGCTTCGAGCAGAGCAAGCACACAATCGGGGACGTCGTGAGGCGTCTCGACCGAATCGAGAAGAAGCTCGGTATCAAGAAGCCGAAGGAAGAGGTGGAAGAGGAGGAAGAGGAAGAAGAGACAGTGGAGAGAAAGGAAGAAGAAGTCGAGGTGGTCTTCGACAAGCCGCGCCCAGCGGTAGAAGAGGAAGTGCCTCCGCCTCCGACACCACCGCCACCCGGAGAATGATCATTCCTTCTTCTCTGCCGGTTCTGCGCTGGCCTCTCTGGCCGGCTTCTCTTTCTTGGTTTCCTTCTTGGACTTCTTGGGACAATTCATGTTGAGGCAGAGGGTCCACCTGCCCCTGTTGGACATCAACACCTGGATCACCGGTGAGCCACAGGCGTCGCAGACCTGGTTCGTCGGGATTATCTTGCCCTGCTGAGGGAGCGGATAGACCACTCTGCACTTCGGATAGTTGGAGCAACCCGCGAACCTCTTGCCCTTCTTCGACTGGATGATGCTGATGTCCCCGCCGCAGGAACCGCATTTGGCGATGAAGCGCTCCTTCTGGGCCCCGGGGCACTTGGGGTCTATGCAGACCGTCATCGGCGCCTGCCCCCTCGCGATCGTCCTGATCTTGGGGGCGCCGCATACTTCACACACCGACTCCGTGGGGAGGACGAGCATCCCGAAGGGGAGCGGGTAGGTGTTCCTGCACTCGGGGTAGTTGCTGCAGCCCGCGAAGCTGCCGCCGTTGCGCACCCTGATCTGCGTGAGATGGCCAGTCTTGCACGCAGGACAGTCCCCGAGAGTGTGTTGTTCGCGGAGCGCCCTCTTGATGTCGTCGGCGATCTCCTTCTTGTGCTTCTCGAGGGCCGTCATGATGTCGTCCAGCATGGCCTGGCTTTCCTCGACCACCTCGGACTGCTCGAGCTCTCCCGCGGCTATCATGTCCATGTCCGATTCCAGGTGGGAGGTCATCTTCACGCTCGTGATGTCGTTTGCGTGTTTCTCGAGGGCGGTCACGACTGCCGTCCCGCTCTCGGTCGGCTCGATCATCCTGTTGCCCTCGACGAACTTCCTGTCGTAGAGCTTCTGGATGGTCTCGTGCCGAGTGCTCTTCGTCCCGAGCCCGAGGTCTTCCATCTTCTTGATGAGCGAGCCCTGCGAGTACCTGTCCGGAGGGGTAGTCTTCTTCTCGGTCGAGTGGACCCTTATCACCTCGGCAGCGTCACCCGCCTTCATGGGCGGCAGGGTCGTCTCGGTCACCCTGTAGTACGGGTAGTACTTCCTCCAACCCGGGAATGTGATGGCGTACCCCTCGCTGACGAACGGTTCCCCGCCGATGTCCAGGTCAACTGTGGTCGTCACAGACTTGCACGCAGGGGCGAGGGTCGCGAGGAAACGCCTTGTAATCAGCTCGTAGACGTTCCATGCCTGTCCCTTTAGCTCACCTTTCGTCGCGGCTTCCACGGGGTGTATCGGCGGATGGTCCGTCGTGCTCTTCTTTCCCCTGGACGGTCTCAGGGACTCCTGTGAAAGGATCTCCTCCGCCTCCTTGGCGAACTCGGACTTCCTCAGTTTCTCCAGTATGTTCTTGAGGCTCAGGGACGGCGGGTACACTGTGTTGTCCGTCCTCGGATATGAGATGTAACCTTCCGTGTACAGGTCCTCTGCGATCTTCATTGCCTGGGCGGGCGTCAGCCCGATCTTGTTCGCCTCCACCTGGAAGATGGTGGTGCTGAACGGTGGGGGCGCCCATTCGTCGTTCTCCTTCTGGACCGCTTCCTTCACGGTCGCCAACTTGGCCTGCTTGGCCTTCGCGACCGCTGCATGAGCCTTCTCCTTCTCGAGGAACTTGCCGTTCTTGTGAGACGCCTTGAACGCGTCCTCCTTCCTCAGGTCGGCTCCGACGAGCCAGTACGGGGTCGACTTGAAAGCCTCTATCTCGCGTTCGCGGTCCACGACCAGTGCCAGAGTGGGGCTCTGGACCCTGCCGACGGACAGGAAGTCCTTCCCCAGTTGTCCCGACGCGAGCGAAATGTACCTGGTGAGCGACGCGCCCCATGCGAGGTCGATGAACTGCCTCGTCTCAGCGGCGGATGCGAGCTTGTAGTCCAAGTCCGCGAGGTTGGCGAACGCCCGCTCTATCTCTCCTTTGGTGAGCGCGCTGAACTTCGCCCTGCGGACTTCCTTGCGGATGCCCGCCTGCTCGAGCGCCTCCGCGCCGATGAGCTCCCCTTCCCTGTCATAGTCCGTCGCGACGATTATCTCGTCGGCCCCGGTCGCGAGGTCCTTGAGAGCGTTCATTATCTTCTTTGCTGTGGGGTCCACCTTCTTCTCGGGCTTCGCGTAGACCAGCTCCCGGGGAGGGACTGCGTCCCACTGGTTGTACTTGTCAGGGTAGTCCATCATTATGATGTGGCCCCTGAGCCCCAGGACGAAGAAGTCGTCCCCGCCAACTTTGAACGTGAGAACGGGCACACCTGCGACGGACCTCGTCTTTTGGGTGTTGTCGGAGAGGATCAGTGCGATCCTCCGCGCGGCATGGTTCTTCTCTGTGATTATTAGCCGGCGCATTCTAGCTTGGATTACTGGAGGCTTATATAATGATGATGGGAGGGCGCAGAACCAACTGCCAGACCATAGGTCTGGCAGAGGGAGACGCTCACTTCCTGCCGCGCTTCCACTTCTTCCTCCGGAGGTCGAGGATCTCGTTCCTCCTCCGGCCTAGACCGAGCAGCACGACTGGGACGCTCATCTCCTTCTCGACGAACTTGACATAGGTCTTCATGTTCTTCGGCAGTGCGGAAGCGCCCTTTGAGAGGATGACTTTCATCGTCGATTCGTCGAGCTCGTCCCATCCGGGCAGCTTCTTGTATCTCGGTTCGCACTTCTCCAGCAGCCTGAGGTCTGCGGGCACCCTCGAGACCTTCTTGCCGTTCAGGTCGTAGTGAGTGCAGACCTTCAGCTCCCCGAACCCGCCAAGCACGTCGATCTTGGTCATCGCCAGGCCTGTGTACCCGGAGAGGGCGCACGAATACTTCGTCACGACGAGGTCCAGCCATCCGCACCTGCGTGCCCGGCCTGTCGTCGTCCCGAACTCGCCCCCCTTCTCGGCGATCTTCTTGCCAACATCGTCGTGTAGTTCCGTCGGGAATGGCCCCTCGCCGACCCTGGTCGTGTACGCCTTCACCACGCCGAACACCTCGTCTATCAGGAGCGGCGAGACGCCCGAGCCAGACGCCGCATTCGAGGAGACTGTTGTCGAAGATGTGACGAAAGGATAGGTTCCGTGGTCTATGTCCAGCATCGCGCCCTGGGCCCCCTCGAAGAGAACCTTCTTCCCAGTCCGGAGTGCAGAGTCCACGATCGCGCCCGTGTCCGCTACGAATCCTTTGAGCTTCGCGCCGTGCTTGGAGTACTCGCTCTTGACCGCCTGCAGGTCGAGCCTGGTCGGGTCTCCGTAGGCGTCCAGGATCCGCTGCTTGAGCGGGACAAGGAAGTCGAGTCTCTCCGATAGGACCGTCGGGTCGACCAGGTCCCCCATGCGGATGCCGAGCCTCGCGACCTTGTCCGAGTAGGAAGGTCCGATGCCTCTGCCGGTGGTGCCGACCTTCGCGCCTTCCCGGAGCCTCTCCTCGGCACCGTCGAGCAGTCTGTGATACGGCATTATCACGTGGGCACGGTCGCTGATGCGGAGGTTCTTGACGCTGATTCCCCTTGACTCGAGGCCCTCGATTTCCTTGATCAGAACTCCGGGGTCAACGACAACGCCATTGCCGATGATCGCGGTCTTGCCCGCCCTGAGGATCCCAGAAGGGAGCAGGTGAAGTGCGAAGAGCTCCTCTCCTACCTTCACCGTGTGGCCAGCGTTGTTCCCTCCCTGGAACCTGACCACCATGTTCGCCTCGTTCGCAAGGTAGTCGACTATCTTTCCCTTGCCCTCGTCCCCCCACTGCGAGCCGATGATGACTATCGACGGCATCTCTATCACATGGCACATGCCGAGGGCATCTAATTAAACATTCCACTTCGAGCGTTTCTTGCGTATGCTAGTCGCGAAGGACTTGTAGTGTCTGACCAGTTCCTTCGACGGGAGGTCCGTCTTGAGCCCCTTCGGATCGAAGTGGGTTCGGGAGGCCTTCGCTCCCTTTCCCTCGAGGTAGGCTATGAAGTCAACGAGTCTCGGGGGCGAGAGCTTCGTCTTCCTTGCGAGCTCATCCATGCCGTAGAACAAGGGGGGCATGGCCGCCTCCTCTCTCCAGGTCTGAAGGATCCTCGAACACCTCGTCGAGGTCCCCAGGTCGCCAGTCGCGGCCATCTGCTTCGCGATGTCCTTTGCCATGAGTTGGCCGCACCAGAGCGGGCCAGCGTCCTTCTGGTCTTTCCTCTCGTCCGCCACCCCACGCTTCAAAGTGATGCGGTCGTACGATGTGTACCCGAGCTTCTTGATGGCAGCATCCGCCCTGGCGGCGCCATTCCTGATCCGCATGTTAACCCTGAAGTAGTGGTCCGCGTGAAAGCACAGGAGGGGCTCAGCGGCGCGGTCGTGCTTAGCCGCCTCCCTCACGATGAACCCGGCGAGAATCCTCAGGCCGGTCTCGTGGGCGAAGGGGGAACGCGCTGAGAGCGCCCCGTACCTCCTGAGGCTTGTCTTTGGGTATGCTCCGTAAAGCGGCGCGGTGTCCGTTGCGGTCACGGCCACAATCCCGTCGTTCTTGCAGCTCTGGACCGCCGCATCGATGAAGTCCACCGGCGTGCCGAATGGGTCGATGTCGATGTAGTCGAAGCGCTCGTCTGCGAGGAGCCCGTTCAGGTCGCGACAGTGCACCTTGACGTGGCCGAGGCTGTTGAGCTCAGCGTTCTGCTTCATGAGCACAGCTGCCCGGATGTCCCTGTCGTTCAGCTGGAAATCGGCTCTCACACCGCACTCGTTCGCCAGCCTGAGCCCTCGGGCACCCGTGGCAGCGAGCCCGTCGAGTATGGCCTGGCCTTCTCTGAGTGCGACCCTCCCGAACATGACCGAGACGTCCCTTCCGAACTCCATCTGGCCGTTGTAGAATATGTCTCCGGTCTTGGTTCCCGGGCCCTTCCTAGAATGACCGACGGGGACCAGTAGGTCCGTCGTGCCTTCTCTGACTTGAGTCAGCCCGGAGAGCATCAAACGTATTCGCCCTTCATCAGCTTGATGATCTTGTAAGGTAGGAGGTTCCTGTTGATCGGGGTGACCTCGAGTATCCTGACGTCGTCCCTGCGCCTGATGTCTTGGAGGAGCGGGTTCCTGGACTTCTTGTGCAGCGTCAGGATGATCGGCTTGTCGACGTCCATGGCATCCTTGACGGCCTTCACGAACCTCTCGGACTCCACCTCCATCTTCCCGACCTCGTCGATGACGATGACGTCTGCGTTCTTCGTCGCGTCGTTGAGCGCCTCGACCCCGACCGTGTCGAGGCTCTCGAGGTTGACGCCGTATTTCCCGACGTAGAACTTGGACTCGGTCTCGATGTGAGCGAAGACGGCCTTGCGCTTGGTCTTCCAGTCCATGACATAGAACCCGACGCGCTTGCCGCTCTCCACTATTGGCTCGGTCACCATGCCACCGACGACTAGGCTCTCCTCCTCGAGCATCTCGATGACCTTCACAAGCGCCTGGGTCTTCCCTGCACCCGGGAGCCCCGTAATGCCTACCTTGATCCCCCTTGCCATCGTTTCACCAGGCACCTGGACAAACGGTTTCTGTATGGTCAATCAAATATATAATGAGTGTCATAAATCTTCATCATCCAGCGGGCTGCACTGGCACGGCCAGCTCATCAGACCCTCTCGACGCTCTCCACGAACATGAGGGGGTAGTTCATCTCTTCGATCAGCCGCATGGCCGCCTTGACTCGCACATCCCCGTACTTCACGGTCAGGCTCACGTCCAGCATGTCCCCCGTAAGGGAGACGTAGTCGTACTGTCCGCGCTTCCTCTTCAGCTTGGACCTGTCTATCTTGACCCTCACATCCTCCACGAATGGCTGGACCTTGCTGCCCGCCTCGATGGCCCTCTCAAGGACATCGACGTTCTCGCGCCTCAGGGGAACGCCCACGAACTGATGGTAGATGGTCCCGAGCTTGATTCCAGCTTCGAACGTGGCCCTCTCGGCATCGGAGCACGAGAAGTGCTTGTCAGCTTTTGTCTCCCTTGAGTTTCTCATAGACTGGACCCGCGAAAACGTAGACCAGCGTCAATGCCAGCGCAACGCCGGTGGCGGTACGTGAGAATGCTGTATATAAGGATTGGTCGCCGACAATGACCAGGCCAGCAATCGAGGGAGCTATTGCCAGGAACACGGCCACGGCGGTCGCGGTCGCCATCATGCCGTGGAGCTTCGGATACGGTATCTCCGAGGCCATGAGGAAGCTGGCCAGGAACCCGAACGACAGGACGAGCCACTCGACACTCTCGAAGGCATAGTAGTATTTGTCCTCCTCCGCGCCACCCGTGACGCCGAACAGTAGGCAGAGCAGCAGTATGAGCAGCGCTGCTGCGGGTGCGGGCATGCCCACGAAGTGGGGGAGCTGGTAGCCCCCGGCCGAGAACCTTGCCAGCCTGAACAGGCCCGTCGCAAGGATTGCGATGGCACACGCAAGGACGACCGCGTTGACGAGGGTCACGCCTCCAGACTCATTGAACTCTGCGTACACCAGCAGCGCGGGGGCGAAGGCGAACGAGATGGAGTCTGATATCGAGTCGAGGACCTGTCCTCGCGAGTGCTTGCTTCCGTACCTCCTCGCGATGTACCCGTCGAGGCCGTCCATCAGCATCGATAGGAAGAGCAGGCTGGTCGCGATGAGGAACCTGTCGTCGAGGATGTAGGTTATCGCGATGAATCCAAGGACTCCGTTCGCAAGCGTGAACAGGTCTCCGAAAGAGACGCTACTCCACGATGCCATCTCGCACCTCCGCGATGGTGGTCTCTCCTGCGCGGAGCCTCTGCCCTTTGGCGACGACTATCCTGGCACGCTCCGGGGGAAGATGGAGGTCCACCCTGGAGCCGAACCTGATGAGGCTGATCTTCTCGCCCTTCGAGAGCTTCTGCCCCTCTGCGACGTACGGGACGATCCGCCGCGCTATCGCGCCGGTCATCTCGACGACGGTCACACCCCCCATATCAGTCCTCATCTTGATTTCGACGCGCTCGTTCTGGGGTGACCTCTTTGAGAATGCTGGCAGGTGCTTCCCCTGCGAGCGGACCACGGACTCCACGACCCCCTCGACAGGTGCTCTTGTGACATGTACGTTCCTCAGCGCCAGATATGTCGAGACGAAGCCTCGTTCAGGATCCGCCTCGCGCACGACCCCGTCTGCAGCAGCGACGATGTGCCTGCCGACATCTCGTTTCGGGTCGCGGAAGATGGCTGCGAGAAACACAGTCAGCCCAGCGAGGGCGACCGAGACGTAGACAGCGAATGGGAGGGCGACAACAGATGCTAGCGCTCCCGCACCAACGAACCCACGCCCTCCTCTGGCGATCACTGTGAATCCCCCGTCGCGCCTCTCATGACGGAAGAGGTGATGCGCCTATCTGAGAAGTAGTTTCGCATCGACCACGACAGCCCCCTTCTCCTTGACGAACACGGGGTTGAGGTCCATCTGGTCTATCCGGTCCCGGTACTTCTCGCCGAGCGACGAGACCTTCATCAGGATGCTTATGATGGCTTCCCTGTCGACCTTGATCTTCCTGAAGCCCTCGAGGATAGGAGCCGCCTTGATCTCTCGGAGCATCTCCTCGGCATCCTCCTTCTTGATCGGAACGACCCTGAAGGTGACATCCTTGTAGACCTCGGTGTAGATGCCCCCCAGGCCGAACATTATCGTGAGCCCGAAGGTCGGGTCGTTGATGAGCCCGACGATGACCTCGACTCTCCGGTCCTGGTGCGACTCCACCAGCAACTGCTCGTTCGGGAACTTCTCCCTCATCTTGGAGAACTCCTGCTCGAGCTCATCTCTGTGGACGTCGAGGACCACACCTCCGACGTCCGTCTTGTGGAGGATATTGGGCGAGCACACCTTCAGGACGACGGGGAACTTCAGCTTCTTCTGGTCTATCTCCCCCAAGTTCCTTACGACCTGGAAATCCGTCGTGGGTATCCCTGATTCCCTCAGGAACTCCTTTACCTCGTTCTCGGCGAGGGACTTCCTGCCTTCCTTGAGCACATCATCGACAATCAAGTTCCCACTCCGGCCGGACGAACGCTGTCGGCGTCTTTAATCCTTACCCCTCTTGTCGAGGGCCTCTCTTCCCAGCTTGGTCCCCAGGGTGAGCGCGGATTTGTTCAGGTCATGGGTCGCCTTGGGTACAGAATCCAGGAGGGCACGCTCGAGCGCCTCATACGAGACGACCTCCGTTATCTCCCTGAACGCACCGAGCATGACCACGTTTGCGACGATCCTCGTGCCGAGGCTCTCCGCCGCCTTGGTCGCGGCGACGAGGTAGACGTCCCCCTTGGGCCTCTCGAGGACCATGTCGGGGTCGATGACCACCTTCGTGTCCGGCTTCCTCTCGTGGACGTACTTAGCGTATGCCTGCTGTGACATTATCACGAGCCCGTCCGGTATCTCGACGAACGGGTAGAGCATCTCCTGGTCGGATATCTTGACATCGCACTTGGAGTGGCCGCCACGCGCCGACGGCCCGTACGACTGCGTCTGGATGGCGTTCTTGCGCATCTCCTTGCCGTCCTCCCCCACGGTCCTGTCGTAGAGCGCGGCCGCCCGTGCCAGGATGATCCCCATGAGAATGACTCCCTGGCCTCCGAAGCCCGAGAACCTGACCTGCCTATCCATGCTTCTCGACTCCGATCAGCTCTTCGTAGCATTCCCTGTTCCTGTCCACGAACTCGCCGATTGTGACCTGGCCGGCGATGTTCAGGTCCGCATGGTCCGCCGCGGCGGTCTTCGACTTGTCCCTCCGTACGGAGCTCTCCTTGAACCATTCGAGCATCGCGGTCGGGTCGGCCATCTTGTTCCTGCGGCCGAAGTTGGTCGGACACTGCGACACGACCTCGACGAACGTGAACCCCTTCTTCTGAAGAGCGGTCTTCAACGACCTCGTCAGCTCGTGGACATGTCTCGTGGTCCACCGCGCGACATAGTTCGCGCCGGCTGCGACGGCTATCTCCGACAGGTCGAACGGATATTCCTTGTTCCCCATGGGAGTGGTCGTCGACAGGTAGTCGTGAGGAGTCGTGATGGACGCCTGGCCTCCAGTCATGCCGTATATGTTGTTGTTGATGCATACGACTGTCATGTCGACGTTCCGCCTGCACCCGTTAATGAAATGGTTCCCTCCGATCGCGCCCAGGTCGCCGTCTCCCGTGAAGACGACGACTTTGAGCTCGGGCCTGGACAGCTTCAGCCCCGTCGCGAAAGCTATTGCCCTGCCGTGAGTTGTGTGGAGCGCATCGGAGTTTATGTAGAGCGGGACCCTGGAAGAGCAGCCGATGCCGCCCACGAAGACGGTCCCGTCGAGCGGCAACCCGACCTCGTTGAATGCCCTGTAGAAGCAGTTCATCACAGTCCCGTTCCCGCAGCCCGGGCAGAAGACGTGTGGCCACCTGTCCTTTCTGTAGAACTCGAATATGTCCATCAGGTCGCCCCCATTGACCTCAGCTTGTGTCTGACCTCGCTCGGAGTGGGCGGCTCCCCGCCGATCTTGGACAGCAGCTCGACGTTCCTGCAGCCGGCCTCGAGTGCGACGCGCTTGATCTCCCAGTACATCATGCCCAGGTTCATCTCGCAGACCAGTATCCGGCTGGCCTTCTTCGCGACCTCGTACACGGGCTCCTCGGGGAACGGCCATAGGCTCTTCAGCCTCAGCAGTCCGACGGTTTCGTCCCTGGCAGCGATCTCCTTCGCACCAAGCGCCGCGGAGCCGTACGAGATTATCATGGTCTTCGAGTCAGGGCACATCAGTTCCCACTTGTTGATGTCCTTCCGGTTCTTCAGGACCTTCTCCGAGAGCCTCCTCACCAGTTCCGTGTGGACCTTCGTGTCCTCGGGCTCTATCCTGTTGGTGTCTGTGTGCGTCATGCCCGTGACCATTGTCCTGTGCCCTTTCCCGAAGGTGGGGAACGGCCTGACCAGCTCATCGGGCACGTCGTAGGCCTCGTCCGGCCTCTTGAGCCCCTTCTCCTTACGGTCGACGATGTTCACGGTCTCGGGCACCTTCAGCAGGCCCCGCATGTGGCCCACTTCGGCGTCGGAGAGAAGGAACGCAGGTACCCTGTACTTCTCGGCGTAGTTGAAGCTGTCAATTGTGAGGTCGAACATCTCTTGGACGGACGCGGGCGCGAAGGCTATCACCTGATAGTCCCCGTGCGACCCGTACTTTGTCTGCATCACGTCCCCCTGGGAGGCACGCGTGGGCTGCCCAGTCGACGGTCCTCCGCGCATCACGTTGACAATCACGATGGGCGTCTCCGACATGGCGGCGTATCCGATCGCCTCCTGCATCAGCGAGAAACCCGGGCCCGAGGTCGCAGTCATGGACTTCACGCCGCCCCAGGAGGCACCCACGACCGCTGATATGCACGCGATCTCGTCCTCCATCTGCAGGAAGACGCCATTCTTGCCGGTCAGCCTATGCGAGAGCCCCTCCGCGATCTCGGTGGAGGGCGTTATGGGATACCCGGCGAAGAACCGCACACCGGCGGTCATCGCGCCTTCGACGCACGCCTCGTTCCCTTGAAGGAAGTACTCCCCTGGAGGTGTCCTCATTTCTTCTTCTCCTCCTCTGTCTCAGGGTGCCACGAGATCGCCTGGTCCGGGCAGCTCAGGACGCAGAGCTCGCATATCAGCTTGCCCTCTCGGTTGTGGTTGTAGCACTTTTCGGGCGAGCTGACGACAGCTGCGAAGTAGCCCATCTCCGATATGTCTGCCCCTCTGGTATAGCACTTCTTTGGGCAGATGTAGACGCAGATGTTGCATCCCTTGCACAGCTTGAGGTTGATGACTGGCTTCATCTTTGCTCTTCGCTGCGATTGACCGGTCGCTATTTGAATGTAATTGACATAAAATAAATCGCTCGTGGAATGTCCTGGGTGGGTTCGGAACTCGCGTTGGCATTGTGAGCGATTGCGGAGCGAAAACCGGTCAAGAAATCAAGCCCTCCAGCGAATCACGCAAAGGTGTCCGTGGGAAAGGATTAATAAGAGCCTATTGATAACCGCGCTTTGAGAGCTTGAACCAACTCCAGGAACAGATAGTCCAGCTCAAGAAGGAGAAGGACGCGATAATCCTAGGCCACAACTACCAGCGTAAGGAGGTCCAGGAGGTCTCGGACTTCCTCGGGGACTCTTACGGGCTCTCCGTCCAGGCATCGAAGACGCAGGCCAAGGTGATCGTCTTCTGCGGCGTGGATTTCATGGCGGAGTCCGCCAAGATACTCAATCCCGAGAAGATTGTGCTGCACCCGAACCTGAATGCCAGGTGCCCCATGGCAGCGATGGTGGACGCCGCTTCGCTGAGGGAGCTGAAGGCCCAGCACCCTGGCGCTCCAGTCGTCTCATATGTGAACACGAGCGCGGAGGTCAAGGCGGAGTCGGACATTTGCTGCACGTCCGCGAACGCGGTCAAGATCGTCCAGTCGCTCCCGGACAAGAAGATCATATTCGTTCCCGACACCAACCTCGGGCTCTACGTCCAGCGGTTCGTCAAGGACAAGGAGATAATCCTGTGGCCCGGCTACTGCCCCACCCATGTCAACATCACGGTCCAGAGCCTCCAGAGGCTCAAGAAGGAGCACCCTGGTGCTGAGGTCATCGTGCACCCCGAGACCACTCCCGACGTGATAGACTTCGCCGATCACGCGTTCTCCACCGAGGGTCTGCTCAACCACATCAGGAACTCGCCCAAGAACGAGTTCATTATCGGGACCGAGGAGAACATGATCCACAGGCTCCTGAAGGAGATCCCCGGTAAGGCGTACTACTCGGTGCCCAACGCGACTTGTCCCAACATGCGCGAGATATCGCTCGAGGACGTCCGGGACTCCCTCGCGAAGATGCAGTACAAGATTGAGATACCCGCAGACATCATCAGGAGGGCTCGCGTGCCCCTCGAGAGGATGATCCAGGCCGGCAGACAGCAGTGATTCTCTACAGCGTGCTGGACAGCTCGTATGCGGGGCCCACTATGAAATATATCCCGAAGGCCAGCATCAGCGCCCCGCAGACGCCGAAGACTACCTGGTGCACCATCGGTGTCCACAGGTGTTTTGTCTTGAACACAGTGAACGAGGTGAAAGAGTACCAGGCGAGGTCGCAGCTCCAGTGGACGACGGCGAACACGACCACCACGACGGGCCCGAACCACTGCGCGTTGAACACCAAGAGCGCCCCCACTGTCGCCCACCAGATGAAGAAATACGGGTTCGCGGACGTCGTGATCGCCCCTGCGGCCGTCGCCCCGTAAGGGATCGAGCCTTGTCCGCCCTCTGCGATGGTCTTCCTTGAACGTATCATCCCGATGCCGAGGTACACCAGTAGGCTACCCCCGATGAGGCCGATTGCGAACCCCACGGCCGGCTCCTCGAAGAACTCGCCTGCCTGGAAGCCGATGAACGCGATCAGTGCGATGAGTGGGAACTCCACGAGGGCGTGTCCCAGGGCGATCTTGATCCCCGCTTTCTTGTCCTTGTATCCCTTCGCGACGGCGGCGGCGAATACAGGGCCGGGTGTCATCACCCCAGAGAGGCTTATGAGCAGGACGAACCCGAAGAAGACCCAGATGTTCTCGCTCAGAAGCTCGTAATCCACGGCGGACAATCAGGCATATCGTTCTATATAATCAGTGCCCCAGACGCCCCCCGGAGACTGCAATCATATACGTGGGAGGCGATTCCATCGCCCGTGATGAGAAGAGGGTCAGCTGAGGCCTGCAAGGGTCTGTGATGAGCCCTATGAGTGCTGACACGCACTCTCTCTTTTTTTCCAGTGGGGGCGCACGGGCCCGCCTTGGAATGACAAAGCTCAATTATCATGGCGGGCCATCCCCGGGGTTCAGGGTGAAGTCCAATGGCGCGTACGAAGAGATGTCCCTTCGGCATCGTCGTGCTCGCCATCCTCCAGGTCGTGAACAGCATCCAGCTGTTCGTGAGCGGGCTCTGGTGCTGGGCAGTCTCTTCCGTGGCAGACACGCCCGATGTCCGGGACGCGCTCGCCAGCTCGCCCGCATGGCTGGTCGACAATCTGGCAGGGATCCTCTTCGTCCTCGGGCTGATATACGTCATCCTGGCCGTGCTTGCAATCCTCTTCGCCCGGGGCTACGTCCGCGGCCAGGAGTGGGCGAGGCACAAGGGGCGTGTCCTTGCTGCGCTCCTCGTCGTCTATGGCGCCCTCGGGGTGTTCATACTCCCGCCGAGCTTGGACCCCGTCTCGCCCTTCTGGACATTCCTGATGAACCTGGTGGTGTTCTTCTACCTGGGAAGAGAGTCCGTCAAGAGCTACTTTCGCTGAGCCGCATAGGTGCTCACGAAGTCCTCCCCTGGCTCGTTATCAGAATTGATAGTCAAGCGTGATTCTCAGACAGGGGCCCTATATGGGCTCGGAAGTCGAAAGGGGGAACCAGATTCCTCCTCTCTCCTTTTTATTATTCTGTCCCTGAGCGGAGCATCTAGCTCGTGAGCGTGACCAGGTAGTCTATGAACTTGCTGAGCGGCATGCCATCATGCCACCTCATGATCAGGTTCCCATCCTTTGACGGAGTGATCTTCGGAAGCCTCTGGTAGACCACCCTGAGCCTGCCGTTGATCGGGCCGACGTCGAGCGTGAACACCCGCCAGGCGTCACCCCTGTGGCGTTTGAATCTGAACGCGTACACGGGCATCAGGCCCACACGCCGGCAGTCGTCCATCATCTCCTGCGCCTGAATTGCCAGCTTCTCGCTCCTGCTGAACCGGAGGACGTCGCTGACGGAGCTCTTGACCTCGATCGGGAGGGACAGGTCCGACCTGATGGCCACGAGGTCGACCCCGAGGGACCCCGCCCCTCTGACGACCATGAAGGGCCGCTCCTTGATCCTGTAGTAGGACTCCTTCTCGTCCTCGTCGCAGGTCTTGGTGACCCTCGCCAGCATGTCATCCTCGGCTCGAAGTATCCCCTTGAGCTCTCGCTCAAAAATGCGTCCCATCGCCTTCGGCGACCATATCGCGCTGCTGATTAATCATTTTTCGCTACAGTCAGCCAGAGCCGACGACACGATGTCGTCCCTGAGCAGGCTATCTGGCAGATCCGCGTGGAACCTGGCCTCGGTGCCCTTTTTCAGGAGCTCCTCCGAGCAGCCGTCGTCTTCTGTCACCGCGGCGTAGACTAGGTGAAGGCGCTTGACGGAGATGTCCGCATAGTGCCAGATGACGTCGTACATCCCGGCAAGCTCAAGGCTTCGGACCATCACGCCCCCCTCCTCGCCCGCAATCCGCTTGGCGGCCGTCAGAGGTTCCTCGACGGCGCCGATCCTTCCGGACGGAAGGCCCCATTTGCCGCGCGGTCCCTTCCGAGACAGGACCACGCCCTCCTTTCCAGAGATCACCAGCAGCATCTGGCCCTTGCATGGAGGATAGTTCAAGTCGGCCTTCTGCGCGCGGCGCTCGTAAGAGAAGCTCCTGACCTCGAACTTGGGAGTCGTCAGCGCCAAGGAGTCGATCTCGTCCGCAGTCGGGAGTTCGACCAGCAGCCGAGACGGCCTGGTGGCTACGGCATCAGCCTTGACCTGTCTCTTGGATATAGGACTGCCTCCCTGATGTTCGGAAGGTCCAGCATCTTCTGGACGTACCTCTCGATGCCGAACCCGAAGCCGCCGTGGGGCGGCATGCCGTATCTGAAGCCCTTGAGGTAGAAGTCGAAGGACTCGAGGCTCAGGTTGTTTTCTCTCATCTGCTCGGTCAGGACGTCGTACCTGTGCTCCCTCTGTCCGCCGGAGACGATCTCCTGTCCGCGGTAGTCGAGGTCGAAGTAGCCCGTCGTCTCGGGGTCGTCGTCGAACCGCTTGGCGTAGAAAGTGCCTCTCTTGAGTGATGTTGGGAACTCAGTGATGAAATAAAGTTCGCAGTTCTTCTCCCGTTTCATGACCTCTCCGAGAGTCTTCTCGCCCTCGGTCCCGAGGTCCTCCCCGTGCTCGATCTTCACGCCCTCTGCCCTGACCATCTCGACGGCTTCGGAGTATTTCACCCTCGGGAAAGGAACCGTCGGCTGTGTTGTCTCGACGCCGAGCTTGGTCAGCTCAGCCTTCGCGTGCTCGCGCACGTGTTCGAGGCTGCTAACGACTATGCCCTCCGCGACCGCCATTATGTCCTCCGAGGACTGGATGAAAGCCAGTTCGACATCGAGTGAGATGAACTCGGCGATGTGCCTTATGGTGTCGGAGGCCTCGGCCCTGAACGCAGGGGCGATCTCGAATATCCTGTCCAGACCCGTGCCCATCAGGTTCTGCTTGTAGAGTTGCGGACTCTGTGCGAGATATGCGCTCTTCTCGAAGTACTTCACCGGGAACAGCGTGGAGCCCCCCTCCGCCCCAGCAGCGACTATCTTCGGCGTGTGCACTTCCACGAACCCGTTGGACGCCAGGTACCTGCGAATGCCCTCGACGGCCTTCGCCTCTATCTGGAACACCGCCCTGACCTCCTCTTTCCTGAGGTCCATGAACCTGTTGTTGAGGCGCGTGTCCAGATCGGCCCCCACCTTGTCGACTACTCCCAGAGGCAGGGGTGTCTCGGCCCTGTTGAGAACATCGATCTTCTCGGGGATGATCTCGAACCCCGCCCTCGCCTCCTTGCTCTCCTTCACCGCCCCGGTCACGAGTACGACGGACTCCCGGGGTATCCCGGCGACGAGGTCGAAGAGCTCCTTGGATCTCTTCTTCAAAGTCGTGACTTGGACGACTCCGTCCCGGTCCCTCAGCTGAAGGAACGATATGCCCCCGAGGTTCCTGAGGTCCTGGACCCAGCCGCCGACGGTGACCTGCTGGCCGAACGAGGATGGCGATATCTCACTTGAGTATGTGATGTGCTGCCAAGACGGCAAGGGACTACACCCAGCACGGCGTAACCTAGTGGTAGCTATTAACTGTTTTCTCGCGTCCCTGGGCGGGCCTACCTCCTTCCGCCACGCTGCGAAAGTTAATCTCCAAGGACTCCGTTTGCCGCCCATCCGAAGACCGGTGAAGGGATGGACCTCCACATTCTCGTCTACGTGCTGCTCATCATAGCCTTCGCCAAGGCCTTCGGCGAGCTGGTGTCCAGGGTCAACCAGCCGCCCATCGTCGGGGAGCTGTTGGCAGGCATCGTCCTCGGGCCGTTCCTACTGGGCGAGATATTCACCGGCCTCGGGGACATGTACCGGGACGAGTTCGTTTCGAACCTGGGCGACCTCGGGATGCTCTTCCTGATGCTGTACATCGGGCTTGAGTTCTCCCCGAGCCTCATACGGAACAGTTCTTGGCTGGGCGCCGCGATCGCCGCGGTCGGGATAGCCGTCCCGCTCCTCCTTGGCGCGCTCGCGGCCATGCTATTCGACCTGAGCGGGTTCACGCTGGCGTTCGTCGCAGTTGCCGTCTCCGTCACGGCGCTCCCGGTCACCATCAGGGTCCTCAAGGACATGGAGGTCCTCCGCACAAGGACCAGCGGCACGATCATCAGCGCCGCGCTGGTGACCGACGTCGCGCTGCTGTTCGTGCTGGGCGTCCTACTCGGGTCCGCAGAGGGCGAGACGACGACTGGGAGCGTCTTCTATCTGACCGTAAGTTTCATCGGGTTCTTCGCGTTGGCGCTCGCGGTCAGCAGGTTCGTCATCCCGCATGTGTACAGGCTTCTCAGATGGATGAGGACCGGCGAGGCGGCCTTCGCAGTCGCGGTGGGCATGGCGATAGGTTTCGCAGTGCTGGCCGAGTGGGCAGGCCTTCCGGGTGTGATAGGCGCGTTCATTGCGGGGCTGATGCTCAGGGAGACAGGAACCGGGCTCAAGGTCTGGACGCGCGTGGAGGACATCCTCTCGGGCGTGACCCTCGGTTTTCTGGCACCCATATTCTTCGTCGTGATCGGCTTCTCGGTCGATTTCGTCCTGGTCGCGAACCACCTTCCTCTCTTCGGGGTCCTCACGACGGTCGCAGTGCTCGGAAAGATCGCAGGCTCCTACCTGCCAGCGCGCCTGGGCGGTCTCAGTAGCAACGAGTCCCTGGCAATCGGGTCCATGATGATGGGCAAGGGTGCCATGGAGCTGGTCTTCGCGCGGCTCGCCCTTGAGCAGGACCTCATAGACGAAGCCATGTTCTCCGTCCTCGTCCTGATGGCGTTCGTGTCCACGATTCTGGCGCCCATACTATTCAAGACGTTCTTCAACAGGGCAGTCAAGGCAGGCGAGATCAAATCGGCGGACGGAGGAGTCGAGCCGCTCCCCAATGGTACGGGCGGCACCAACTACTGATCGGGGATTTTCGGCGCAGGTTCGGGGGAATGCGAGTTCGAGTTCTTGTTGGCCAGCAGGATGCCCGCAACGATGATCACTCCGCACACCGCGGTCCATGTTTCGACCGTCTCGCCCCTCAGGATCCAAGCGAAGATCGATGCGAACACGGGCATGAGGTAGATGAAGAACGCGATCTTGGAGACCTCGCGCTTCCTTAGCGAGCTCAGGTAGAGTAGTGAGGACCCGCTCCCGCAGATGAACCCAAGGACTAGCAGGTTGGCTGTGGAAACGCCGTCGAACTCGAGCACAAGCGGGTCCTCGAACGGGACGGCAAGCCCGAGGAGCGCCGTGCCGAACAGGAGAGACAGGCCGATCACGAGCACTGGCGGGTTCCTTTCGAGCACGCGTTTCGCTGAGACCCAAGCGAGTCCGTAGGAGGTTGCGGATATCAGGATGAACAGGCTGCTCGTGAAGTCTTCGTCCTGGAGCGATATGCCTCCGCTGGCGACGAGCATGATTGTGCCTGTCATGGCGACGACCGTACCGATGGCCTTCATCGAGGTCATGCGCTCCCTGAGAAGCAGCACCGCGAAGATGAGCGTCATCACGGGTCCAGAGGACTGGATGACGGATGCGATTGACGAGGTTCCGTATTGGAGCCCTATGTTCTGGGCGATGTTGGGAACGGTCACGTAGAGGAGGCCGAAGACAAGGAGGGGTTTCCACTCCTTCCGGACGGTCTCGGCGACCTTCTCGAACGAGTACATCAGGACGATGAACAGGAGTATGAGCGCAGACGCAAGCACGAACCTCAGGAACCCGAGCAGGATGGGCGAGAAGTCCTCGAGCCCGATCTGGATGAGCGGAAATGCCAGGCCCCAGAGCGCCACCGCGGAGATCGCGGAGAGTGATGTTACCCAGTTCTCTCTGCTGTTGGGCATCCGTCAGAGGGCGATAGCGAGCTAGGATAAGAGCCTTCTCAATGGGCCAATGACCTCGTTGGCCCCCTCGTGTGAAAGAAGGAGTGCCACGCGGTCAGCTCGAAGGTCTCTTCTTGCTGACCACGTCGAGCCTCTTTCCCTCGTCATAGAGGCATCGGACCGCCCTGGCGGCCCTGCTCGCAGAGGCGTACACCGGGATGTTCTTCACCCTCAGGTCCTGCACGACCTCGTCGACCTCGGGGCCTCCGACCCAACAGGCCACGATCGGCTTCTTGAGATTGCGCTTCTCCTCGACGAGCTTGATGACCGCACCGACGTACTCCCGAGGCCTTGCAATCCCTGCGTGGACGCACACCATGATGAGGGAGTCGATGTTCGGGTCGGAGAGCATTATGCTGCCCGTGACGTAGTATCTGTGGAACCTCGCATCGCCCGTGACGTCCAGGGGGTTCCTCGCACTTGTTATGTTGGGCAGATACGGCTTCAGCGCGTCCGCGGTCTTCTTTGCCAGGTTGGGCACCTTGAGACCGATCGACTCGCACCAGTCGGCCGTCATGATGCCGGCTCCACCTCCGTTCGAGATGATGCCCACACGGTTGCCTTGGGCAGGTGGCTGGAATGCGAGGGCACGGGCATAGTCGAACAGCTCGATGACGTCGTAGGCCCTCTGGATGTGCACCTGTTTGAAGGCGGAGTCGTAGACGGCGTCTGAACCGCTGAGCGAACCTGTGTGCGTCGACGCGGCCGCAGATCCAGCAGGAGTCCTCCCGGCCTTGATGGCGACGATTGGCTTGGGGCATCTCCTCGCGGCGTCCAGGAACTTCTTCCCGTTCTTGATGCCCTCGATGTACATGGCGATGACCTTCGTCTCCGGGTCCTGTGAGAGGTAGTCGATGATGTCGGCGTCGTCCACGTCGGCCTTGTTGCCAACGCTTATCACTCTCGACAGGCCGATGTGCTCGCCGTTCGCGTAGTATATCATGCCTATGCACAGCGCGCCACTCTGGCTGATGAGCGCGATCTCGCCGGGCATCGGCATGCCAAAGACGAACGCTGCGTCCAGGCTGTCGATGGGGTCTTTGTAGCCGAGCGTGTTCGGCCCTATCAGGCGCATGCCCGCCTTCTTGGCGATGGCTGTTATCTCCTCTTCCAGCAGCCGGCCTTTCTCGCCCGTCTCCCCGAATCCGGACGAGATGACTATGACTCCCTTGACCTTCTTGCGTGCGCATTCGACCATTACCTTGGGCACGAACTCTGCGGGCACGGCCACGATGGCGAGGTCGATGTCGTCCTTTACGGCGAGAACGCTGGGCTGCGTCTTCAGGCCCATGATGACAGGCGTTTCCGGGTTGATCGGGTAGACCTTGCCCTCGTACCCTTGGACGAGGATGTTCTGAAGAATCTCGTAACCGATCTTCATGGGGCTTCTAGAGGCGCCTATCACTGCGATCGATTTGGGCGAGAATATGGGTTTCAGGTCCTCTATCGTTCCCATGGTTCACCCGCTCGCGCGCCGAAAAGAGTTGTCAGCTCGCTTAAGCCTTTGGATTCGACAGGCCCAACGTCACTACGCCATGCGGGAGTACCTGTGGAGTGTCCTGAGCGCGATGAGAGTGATCCACTGGTCCCTCTCCGGGTGAGGGCGGTCGGACTGGCTCCACATGCCGTCAGCCTGTCTGGCGCCCAGGAGCCACTTCACGGGCCTATCCATGCGTGCGTCGCCTGGGCCGTACCCCAGCTCCGTGAGGATGTCGAGCGCCATCAGCCCGCTGCCAAACCTGTAGGGATACTTGAGACTGGTCCAGTGGTCCTCGGACATGTAGTACGACGGATGCGGATTCCTCTTGAAGAACCTGTCCAAGAAGAACTCGGCGCCCCGGTGGACGGCGACCGTGCTTGCGAGCTTCCCCTGCTGCATCAGGCCCCAGGTGACTATCATGGTCGTGTACGCGCAGCTCGGATACTGTGTCAGCCCTGACAGGTCGAAGCTCCTCCAGCCCCTCTTTCCCACGAACTCCATGAAGTCTCTCATGCGCATGGCTTTGTATTCCGGCGTGTAGTGAAGGTCCATTATGAACGGCTTGTTCCAGCCGCCGTCGTGCCTCTGGATGGAGAGCAACCAATCAGAGAGCTTCTTCACGCGCTCGTCCTTCTGGAGGCCGAACCGGGTCATCAGGTAGAGGGCGTAGCCGTTGTAGTACGGGACGGGGAAGACGTTCGTCCAGGGACCAGGGATGAAACCTTCCTCTTCCTGCCATCCCAGGATCTTCTCCAGAGAGGCGTCGATGAATCCTTCCGATCGCTTGGCCTTGTACTCCGAGAGAGTGAAGAGGTTCCAGAGCATCGTCCGGTAGGTGAATCCCACGGGCTGTCCAGGTCCCGCCTTCTCTGCCAGCCTCTCCTCGGAGGATATCGGCCATGTGCCGTCCGGCTTCATCCTCTTCAACAACTTCAGCTTCGGCGGGTACGAGTTGGCCCCATCGAATGCATGCTGAACGGCCGGGTCCTTCTCGTCCTTGTCCAGGACCTGCCGGAGAAGCCAATACTTCACGGGCGGCACCGACATCTGCAGGAGTTTCTGCGAGGAGCTCTCGACCGCGCGCTCGATGTCTGAGATCGGCATGGCGCAGACTGCTAGGGCGCGGCGGGGAAATCATACTTTCGTCGAGCGCGCTCGGCAGGCATCCCCGGGCCCCATTGCCGGGGCATGCTGGCCATGGTTCATCGGCGAAGGCGTCGCCGCGGAAACGGTTAATATACACAAAGTGTCTTATCGGCGGAATTCAGACAGACTCGACGCTTTGTGTGTTTGTGGAGGAAGACGAAATGCCTGAGAAGATAACCGTATCCCTGATCAAGGCGGATGTCGGATCGATTGCGGGCCACTCAAGGCCACACCCCAGGATGATGGAGGTCGCCTCCGAGATGCTTGGGAAGGCCGTTCGAGACGGCCTGCTGATCGACTACTACGTAACCAGATGCGGCGACGACATGCAGTTGCTCATGACCCACAGGAAGGGCGAGAACAACAAGGAGATCCACGGGCTCTCCTGGAACGCTTTCATGGCCGCGGCCAACGAGGCCAAGAAGATGCACCTCTACGCGGCCGGACAGGACCTGCTCTCGGACGCGTTCTCCGGGAACGTGAGAGGCCAGGGCCCGGGTGCTGCGGAGATGGAGTTCGAGGAGCGCCCGACAGAGCCGATGCTGGTCTTCATGGCCGACAAGTGCGGCCCCGCGGCCTACTCCTTGCCGATCTCGAAGATATTCATGGACCCGTTCACGACGACCGGCCTGGTCATCGACCCGAGGGCGCACCTGGGCTACGACCTTGAGCTTGTCGACGTCGTCGACCATAAGAGCGTGATCATGAGCTCCCCAGCGGAGCTCTACGACATCTTGGCCCTCCTGGGCGACACGACCAGATACGCTGTGAAGCGCGTGATGCACAGGACGATAGGCATAGCTGCCGTCGTGTCGACCGAGAAGCTGAACATACTCGCAGGCAAGTACGTCGGAAAGGACGACCCGGTCATGCTCGTCCGGTGCCAGTCAGGCCTGCCAGCGGTCGGAGAGGTCCTTCAGCCGTTCGCGTTCCCGC
>ERZ1649853.138-NODE-138-length-30401-cov-7.183121_pt1 | contig 30401 bp, 27 predicted proteins | sample MGYA00575353_ERZ1649853 | MGnify/ENA primary metagenome ERZ1649853 (study PRJEB40853, sample SAMN11349654) | freshwater sediment metagenome | isolation source: river sediment | host: Sediment | place: India: Okhla Barrage, New Delhi | collected 2017-02-21 ...
ATCTTGTCACTGCCAAGGGCAATCATTGTAGCTGCGCTCTTGGCGAAGTTGGGTACAATGACATTGAACTCCTTGGTGAATCTGTGCCTACACATCATAAGCATCTTCTCAGCGACATTGGGCTCACCGCCGGAGCTATTGATCAGAAGGTCGCCCATTTCCGAATCCGCCGTTCTAAGTAGGTCTTCAAAGAAGGTAATATCCTCAACCCTAATGCTTCGCATCGCGTTTATCTCGGGGATCGGTACGGGATGACTTGCAGCGATGTACACCAGCAGTCTTCTGCCAGTCTTCTCTTCTATTGACTTAATCAACTCTTTTCTTCGCGCATTGTTCCGATTCGGAGAATGCTCATCTAGTATCTGTTGGGCTATCGGATCCGAGTGGAGTGGCTTATTCAGCAAATCACCAGTTGGATGTCCAAGAAATCTGGAATGCCCTATTCTCAGGTTCAGGTCTGCCTAGTCTGTCGAGGGCCTTTCTCATTTCCTCTATCTCGTCGAATTTCCGCTGATTCTTCTGTCTTGTAGATTCGACGAAGGCTGCAATATTGCTGGCATCTTTCATACCCACAACCCTCAGAGAGCCCATAGCGTTCCTTCTCTTATATACTTAGTTGAACGTCTATCTGGGTATATAAGCGGAATCTGACTGGCTATTCAAAGTGTCTGACACCTTTTCGGAGACCGTTGCTGAATCATACTCAACGCAACAATGCCGTCGCGCCTGACATTGTTGCATCTGGTATGACGGCCCTGATGACGATTATCTGACGGATGTCGATTTTCGGACAGTCCCGAGGCTCGCCCTTCCTTCTCTGTTGATGATATGATGAAGTGCGGCCTCTCTGGTATCCTGGTTGAACATGACTTCGACGAGGAACACAGGAGACTCAACACTGGGGTTATCCTCCGGGGAATGCGTCGGAATCGCTTCTTGAGTCCGAGTCTATCGAAGCGCTAGTAACCCCAGACGATGAAATCCGTGCTAATCCAGCCATTGATCGGCTTCCATATGACAAAGAGCAGGTAGACGTCATCTGACGAGAACGCTCCCCCACTGGTGGTGATCTCGAAGTTGTCTTTGTACTCGGCGATACCGTCGCCCTCCATGTCTGTTATGTTGAGAAAGACGGTCATGTCGCCGAAGATCACGGATTCATAGCTCTTCGTAACCAATGCGCCGGTGTCCAAATCCTGAGCAGAAATATCTTCCCAGATTGCATTGTGCCTTCCGTCGGTCAGTTGGATCTCCACTTGGCTCCAGGGTACGGGCTCTGCATCTTCTGGAGTCCAGTAGCCAAAGGTCCATCTGAATCCATTTGGTATCTGTTTGTGCCAAATGGCAGCCTCCGGCGCAGGAGGCCCGACCGAGCCGAATCCCAGTGTCGCAATGTACATATACAAACCCGCGAGAACGAGGATGGTAATCACAGCGCCAACAAGCAGAATGACCTTGTGCCTTGTAAGAGGATGACGTTGGATGGCAGATCCTCCTTGGTCCTCCACGATAGTCCACCTTCGCTTTAATCGCCCTCTCCCCATTTGAAAGTTATGCTGAGAGCGCGGGGACACTTCAACATAGAGTTCTATTGCAGAAGACACAACTGGAATCGCGTCGGCGGAATTTGTAATGGTCTCCAATCCCAAATTCCATCCCTCGAAATCGGAAGGTTCCCTAAGAGGCCGCCAGGAGCTGGCGGTTGCTATCATTCAAGGAAGTAGTGCAGATGTAGGTAATGAGGATCTCTTCGCCGCATACCCATTTCTTCACTTGCAGAAGTCAAGGTGATGTGAGAATACCATGGATGTATGCTGATTGGAGGTCTGGCCGCTCGAGATATACGAAACCTTTTCGGAGATGCCTACTGTATCATACCATACTCAAGAATGCCTTCGCGCCCGGAGAATCAAGAAGGCCTGACCAAGGCCTCATAGGCCTTGAAAAGCCCCTCTTTTGAGCGCTCCCAGGAGAGCTCCTTGTCGAAGTAGGCTTTCCCCCTCTGGCCCATAGCGTCGAGGGCCTTCCTGTCTGCCGCAGCCCTGACTACGGCCTCGATGAACCTGGGCTTGGAGTACGGGATGACGATCCCACACCCCGCAGCCTCCACCCTGGCCCCAATATCGAGGCCCTTGGTCGTTATCATGGGCCTGGCGACCGCCATTGCGTTGATAATCTTGCCTGGCGTGCCGACCACGTTGTTCGGGTTCTTCGGGTCCATCATCGCCACGACGAGGTCACTGGCCCATGTGATACGAAGGGCCTCGTCGTTGTCGACGACCCCGATGAACTTCACCGCGGGGTTCTTCCTGGAAGCCTCTTCCACCATCGGCTCGAGGCTCCCGCTGCCCGCCACTATCACCGTGACTTTGTCTTCCGGGGTGAACGAGGACACTGTCTCCTCGACGAACCTCCCGGGTTCGAGCGATCCGAGGTACGATATCACGAAGCCGGTCAACCCGTATTTCCGCCTTACTGATTCCCTGTCGGAGCCTTCGACCGCTGCCGGGTCTTGGCTCGTCGTGACGACCCGCGCCGGCCTGGTCCTGCCCTTTGACAGCTCTGCGGCGAGAGCGTCGCTGACGGTGATTATCTCGTCAGCCCTTCGAGCACAGCACTTCTCGAGGGCCCAGACGGCCCTGGCCATGCCGCCGATGTCGTCCTGGACCATCTTCGCGTAGAGCTCGTGGGCGTCGTACAGGACCGGTCTCCCGCTCAGCTTCGAGATCACCATCCCCAGTGGAAGGGTATCGAAGTCGTGCGCGTGGACGACATCGAAGTCGATCTTCGCGCTGGCCCTGAGAGCCCTCCACCAAAACCTCGGAAGTCGGGTCAGCATCCTGGCAGCAGACCTAGGGGGACACGTCGGTCCCACACGGACGATGTGCGCTTCCTTGACATCCGCCTCGGCGGGCCACTTGCCCTCCCTGTCCCAGGCAATCAGGTCGACCCCGTACCCTGCCCCCCTCAGCGCCCTGGCCTCGAGCAGCACCCGCGGGTCGGGCCTGTACGGGTTCGACAGAAGCATCAGCGATGAGGGCATCGCCGAGTGAATCCCCCGGACAGCTATAAAATGCCATTGCGGTGCTTCAGACTTTGATTCCGCGGCGCTCTTTCATCGACTGCTTAGCCGCCTCGATGAGCTCCACCGTCTTGACGCCGACCGCCCCGCTGTTCTTGGTCTCCTTCTGAGGGTCGCTGAACGACTGGACGAAGTGGATCAGCTCGTCCCTGATCGTGTTGTTGGGGATGACGTGTATCTCCTTGGTGTAGCCGCTCTCGTAGACGGTGATCTTCTGGGCCACCGCGTCCACCAACGCCGAGCGGAACTCGCCGGCGATGAAAACCTGCCTGGTCTTCTTCGGCACGAGCCAGCTGATGTTGGACATCGAGATGACGCCATCCTTGTACTTCGAGATCACATAGGCGGTCTCCTCACCCTGATCCCTCCGGAAGGGCCCTCCCGTGCAAGTGACCTCGGTCGGCCACTGGTCGAGGATGTAGTTCTGGATGTCGAACATGTGCGGGGCGAGGTCGAACAGGACGTCCCTGTCGGGGAACGCCTTCTCCAGGTTGAGCCAGTTGAGCTCGACCAGGAAGATCCTGCCGAAGTACTTCTCCTCCTTGTTGAGGCGCCGGACTTCGGCCAGCGCGTTGTTGAACCTGAATATGTGCCCCACTGCGAGCGTCAGCTTCTTCTTGCCCGCAAGCGCGACCAGCTCCCTCCCCTCTGCGGATGTCAGCGTGATCGGCTTCTCCACCAGGACGTGCTTCCCCGCGTTCAGTGCGTCCCTGCAGACCTGGAAGTGCATCGCGTTCGGCACGGCCACAGCGACCGCGTGGAGGTCTTTCTGTGCCAGGAGCTCCCTATAGTCCTTGAACCCGTTCTTGATCCCGAACTTCTCGGCGCAGAACTGGAGGTTCTTCTCGTCGAGGTCGGAGACGCCTATCACGTTCGCGTCCTCAACCTTTGTGAACTCATCGACTATCTTCTTGCCCCAGTAGCCGACCCCGATGATGCCGACGTTGTACTTGCCCAAGTCAACCCACCTACTTGCTGTAGAACTCCTTGACGCATTCGACCACGTACTTGACCTGCTCGTCCGTGAGGTCGGGGAACATGGGTATCGCGATGACCTCCTTGCAGCTCTGCTCGGTCACCGGGAGCATGCCCTCCTTGTACCCGAACATCTGCTTGTATACCGGCTGCAGGTGGATCGGGATTTCGTAGTTGAGGCCGACCCCGACGCCCTTGCCGTCCAGGAACGCCTTGAGCTCGTACCTCTTCTTCGTCCTCAGCGTGTAGAGGTGGAAGACCGGGGCGATGTCGTTGGTCGGCTGCGGCGGGAGCGCGAGGTCCCCGACGCCCTTCAGCATCTGATCGTACTTCTTCGCGACTGCGCGCCGTTTCTCGTTCCAGCCGTCGAGCATCTTGAGCTGCTCGATGCCGACCGCCGCGTTCGCGGAGTTGAGCCTGTACGTGTACCCTATGATGTCGTGCTCGTAGTTGCTACCTTTCTTCCGGCCGCAGTGCCTCATCCTCTGGCACGCGTCCGCGACCTTCTCGTCGTCAGTCGTGATCATGCCCCCGTCCCCGCCGACATGCATGTTCTTCGTGGGGTAGAACGAGAAGCATCCGACATGGCCCAGGCTGCCGGCCCTCTTGCCCTTGTAGAGCGCGCCGTGGGCCTGGCATGCGTCCTCGATCACCACGATTTTGGACTTCCTCGCTATGTCGTTGATCTCGTCCATCCGGGACGGCTGACCGTAGAGATGCACTGGAATGACTGCCTTCGTCTTGCCATCGAGCGCGCCCCTGAGCTTCGCGGGGTCGAGCGTGTAATCGCCCTCTAGTACGTCCGCGAACCCTGGGAGGCCCCCGAACGACACGTATGAGTTCGTGGTGGCTATGAACGACATCGCGGAGGTGACGACCCTGTCTCCGGCCTTCACATCGTGCGCCTGGAGGGCCAGCTGGAGCGCTGCAGTGCCCGAGCTGACCGCGACGGCGTGCTTCGTTCCGCACATCTTCGCGAAGGCCTCTTCAAACTTGAACACGCTCTCCCCGAGAGTAAGCCTCTCGTTCCTGAGCGCGGTTGCGGCCACCTCGATCATCTTGTCGGTCATGACTGGTGATGCGATTGGGACTTTCATGTCTAACCCTTCCTCGACTTGCCCTTACGAGAGATCTTCTTTCCCGTGCCATCTCTCGAACCCACGAGCTTTGCGGGACACCCGACGACGACCCCGTTGTCGGGCACATCCTTCGTGACGACCGCGCCAGCGCCGACGAGCGCGTTTTCGCCGATGGTGACCCCACAGATGACCGTGGCGTTCGCCCCTATCGACGCGCCCTTCTTCACGAGCGTGGGTTCGATCTCCCAGTCGCCGACCGCCTTGGGCACCTTGTCGTTGGTGAAGCAGACGTGCGGGCCGATGAACACCTCGTCCTCGATGGTCACCCCGGACGGGATGAACGCGAAGGCCTCGACCTTGCACCGGTCGCCTATCTTGACCCCGCGCTGTATCTCGACGTACGCGGCTATTCTGCAGCCCCTGCCTATCGTGCACCCGTACAGATTGACGAAGTCGCGGACGATCGTGTCGTCCCCTATCTCGGCATCGTCGATCTTGTAGTACTTGGCCGCCAGCTTCAAGGATGGCACCTCTTCGCTGCAGAATCCCGACCTAGCTATAATAGATTATGGCGGTCCGCAGGGAGTTGTATGTCTGAGTTGCTCTGGCTGCGGTTTCACCGCTTCTTGCATGCGGCCTCGACCGACGGCCTCAGCTCGTCCATTAGGTCGTGCCTGTCGAGGGACAGCTCTATGGTCGCCCTGACCCAGTCGGCCTTGCTGCCGATGTCGAACCTTTTTCCCTTGAACCTGAGCCCGTAGAGCCCGCTCTTGTGGCACATCAGGCGCATAGCGTCCGTGAGCTGTATCTCGCCGCCCTTGCCCGGGCTGGTCTTCTCAAGGAACTTGAAGATATCTGGCTCGAACACATACCTGCCTATTATCGCCAGGTCTGATGGTGCCTCTTCAGCGGTCGGCTTCTCGACGAGGTCCTCGACCTTGTACACCTCGTCCTTGACCCGCTTCCCCTTGATCACTCCGTACCTGTGCAGCTTCGCCTTGGGCACCTGCTCGACGCCCACGACAGAGGCCTTGACATCCTCGAAGACCTCAACCAGCTGTCCAATGCACGGCCTCTCGTTGACGACGATGTCGTCGCCGAGCATCACGGCAAAGGGCTCGTTGCCGATGTGCTTCTTGGCGCATAGGATCGCGTGCCCCAGCCCGAGCTGCTCCTTCTGCCGAATGTAGAATATGTCGGCCATGGAGGCTATCCTCTGCACCTCAGATAGCGCCTCCGAGTTGCCCGCCTCTCGCAGCTTGTGCTCGAGTTCGTAGGACTTGTCGAAGTGGTCCTCTATCGCCCTCTTCCCGCGGCCCGTGATGATTATTATGTCTGTCATGCCAGACGCCACGGCCTCCTCGACGACATACTGAATCGCGGGCTTGTCCACGACCGGGAGCATCTCCTTCGGCTGCGCCTTCGTGGCGGGCAGGAACCTGATTCCCAGGCCCGCCGCGGGGATGACGACCTTCATCTGTCCGAATGAACATCTGCTGGCCATATAATGGTTTCTCGGCTAGCTGGCTCGGTCATGAAAAGTGTTTTATTGGACCAGCCAGTTGAAGGTGCAATGAGGATATGCGTGGTCGGCGCGGGGTATGTTGGCCTCGCGACCGGGGTGATGTTCGGCAAGCTGGGGCACGAGGTGGTCTGCTCAGATGTGGACTCACGGCGCGTGAGGCTCGTGAACAGCGGGAAGCTGCCGTTCTTCGAGCCGCCACTCGAGAAGGAGCTCAAGAAGCTCGTCACGGGCGGCCGCTTGAGGGCTACGGACGACGACACCAGGGCCGCAGGAGACGCTGACTTCATCTTCATCTGCGTACAGACTCCTTCGCTTCCTTCCGGGAGGATAGACATCGGCCCGGTCAAGGTCGCCAGCAGGAGTGTGGGAAAGGCCCTGAGGGGCAGCAACGGATACAAAGTCGTGGTCATGAAGAGCACCGTCGTGCCCTCCACCACGGACTCGGTGGTCAAGCCGATCCTGGAGAAGACCTCTGGGAGGAAGTCCTCGAAGGATTTCGGCCTGTGCATGAACCCGGAGTTCCTGCAGGAGGGTAGCGCGCTAAAGGACAGCATGGAGCCTTCGAGGATTGTCATCGGCTCCGAGGATGCCAAGGCTGGTGCGAGGCTGATGGCGTTGTACAAGGATATCGCCGCTCCCAGGCTCATGACCGATCTTCGGTCGGCCGAGATGATCAAATACGCCTCCAACGTCTTCCTCGCGACCAAGATCTCCTATGCGAACGAGGTCGCGAACATGTGCGTCCGCCTCGGGATCGACTCTGGGCCCGTGCTGAGGGCCGCGGGCATGGACCCGAGAATTGGCAGCCTGTTCCTCAAGCCCGGCCTGGGGTTCGGGGGCAGCTGTCTGCCCAAGGACGTCAAGGCCCTGAAGGACAAGGCCCGCAGGGTCGGTTACGATTCTCATCTCCTCAAGTCGATCCTCAGGATCAATGAGCGGCAGCCGGTAGAAGGCATCATGCTGCTGGAGCGCGAGCTCGGGGACCTCAGGGGGAAGAAGGTCGCGGTCCTAGGGCTGTCGTTCAAGGGAGGCGTGGACGACATCCGGGAGACGAGGGCCTTTCCTCTGGTGACCGAACTGCTCGCCCGCGGGGCCTCCGTCGTGGCGTTCGACCCGATGGCGATGGAGGGGTTCATCAAGGTCATGCCCTCGATACACTACTCGAGCTCGGCATCCGACTGCCTCGCGGGAGCTGACGGGTGCATCATCCAGGCCGACTGGGCCGAGTTCAAGCGGCTGGGGAAGAAGGAGTTCTCCAGGATGAGGAACGCGGTCGTTGTGGACGGCAGGAGGTGCCTCGACCCTGACAAGGTGAGGCGCGCGGGTGCGAAATACCTGGGGATAGGCTATCCCCGAGTCGAAGGCTAGGCCGGGGAATCTGCAAACAATAATATGTAGCAAGTATCTCCAGAAGGCGTATCCAGATGATGATCAGCATAGTCCTCAACCTGCTGAACGAGGAGCGGCACATAAGGGACCTCTTGGACAGCCTCGTGGTGCAGGAGCCCCCGTTCGAGATTGTCGTGGTCGATGCAGGCAGCTGGGACAAGACCGTCGGGATAGTGAAGCGCTACGCCGCGACGTACCCTTTCGTATCTCTCCACCACAAACCAGGGAGCAGAGGGGAGAGCACCAACTACGGCATCGCCAAGGCGAATGGTGATGCCATCGCCACCATCGGAGGCGACTGCATCGCAAACCCGTTCTGGCTCAAGGAGCTGAGGACCACTCTGGAGGAGTACGACATCGCCGCGGGCAAGACGATAAATATCGGCTACCACGCGTTCGAGGAGCTCGAGAGGGTAGAGCTTTATCACCGGGGGATGGACATATCTTTCCCGAGCGGCAACATGGCCTGGAAGAAGAAGGTCATGGACGATGTCGAGGGCTTCGACCCGTGGTTCGTGACCGCCGAGGACATAGACCTCAACTACAGGGCGGTGTCCAAGGGCTACACGCTCGGGTATAACGAGAACGCGATAGTCTACCACCGCATGAAGGAGAGCTTCATCAGGTTCTTCAAGCAGGCATTCTGGAACGGGTACGGGCGGAAGCAGCTTACGATGAAGCACGGACGCCTCTGGTCGAGCTACAAGCCGCAGAGGCTCCTGGAGACCTCGAAGAACTTGTGGGCTTTCGCGAGGCTGCTCTTCGCGGTCCTGGGATACATCGACTGCAGGTTCACAGAGAAATCACCTTACACGCTCCAGGTCGAGAAGCGCGCCAGGAGATTCAGGTTCGTGTTCCCGGGGAGATGATCTCCTGTCCTCCGGCAGAGTGTCCGTCATCATCCCGACCATGAACGAGGAGAAGAGCATAGGGCTCGTTATTGACGAGGTGAAGAACGCCCTCGAAGCCAGGCCTCACGAGGTCCTGGTCGTGGACACTGCCTCGAAGGACCGCACGCGGGAGATAGCGGCGTCCAAGGGTGCCATGGTCATCGACGAGCCCAGGAGGGGCTACGGGCGCGCGTACAAGACTGGTTTTGGGAACGCCACAGGCGAATTCATCGCGACTTTGGACGCGGACATGACCTACCCAGCATCTGAGATCCCCGCGCTGGTCGACCTACTTGTGGCGAAGAAGCTCGACTTCATCACGACGAACAGGTTCGCGCGCATGGAGAAGGGTGCCATGGGGTTCAAACACAAACTGGGCAACTGGATCCTGTCGGCAACGGCCCGCATCCTGTTCCGCGTCCGGGTCAAGGATTCCCAGAGCGGCATGTGGGTGTTCAGGAGAGAGCTGCTGCCCAGGCTCGCCCTCGAGAGCGACGGCATGGCCATGTCCGAGGAGATCAAGGTCGAGGCGTTCAAGAAGGCCCGTGCGGCCGAGGTGCCCATCACGTATCGCGCGCGCGTCGGAGAAGTCAAGTTGAACACGTGGGGAGACGGTATCGGGAACCTCAAGTACCTGTTCAAGAAGAGGTTCTGAGCCCGGCTCACTTCCTGGTCTTTCTGTAGTCGATATACAGCAGCAGCGCGAAGACCAGGATCAGCGCCCCGGGGATTACGGAGAACGCGAACAGTACGGCGTCATCGGGACCGATGACTTCCTCAGTCCCGTAGAGCTCTATGACGACTTCCGTGTCGTGGTCAGGAAGCACAAGCCTAGTGCTCTGAAGTAGTTCGCCAGTGGATGCGTCACTGACGTTGACCGTCACCATTTCGCCGATGTCTGCTTGGAGGGGGACCTCCAGCGATATCCCGAAGCTGCCTCCGTCCTCGAGCGCGTAGCCCTGGAACGAAGAGGACTCGACCTGAACGTCGCAGTCGTCAACGACTATGGCACCGTCCACTGTCAGGACTACCTGGAGTCGGATGGTGCCCAAAATCACTGTGGTCATAGTCTGGCATGTGACTGCGTTCCCGTCGTCATCCATGGCACTTGTGGATAGCATGAGCTCGCCGAGTTGCCCCGAAATCGTCACTGCTGATTTGTCGGATGTCTGGATGCCGGGCAGGACGACGTCTTCGGGCAGAGAACCGCTTGATGTCTGGTGGTCGAGGAGGATCACGCCTCCGGTCAGAGGCCTGTAGACGTAGACCTCCACCTCGGGGTAGATGACCGGCCATATGACGTATGCTGTGTGCAGATGTGTGTCAATCCACACTGTCGGCCCGGTCGACATCTCGGTGTCGGGCATGATCAACCTCGCGAGGGCGGAGAACTGGTCCCAGAGCGTGGATGCTAGCTCGAGATCCTGGTAGCTCTCGTCCGGGAAGGATGATGTCGGCGAGAACAGGATCGCGCCCGAGGCGTTGTCGACATCTATTCCGTCGTACGGGTCTGGATGGTTGTACTTGTCGAAAGACACGATGGTTTCTCTGAACGCGAGTGATGTCTCTATCGCCGCCATCCTCATCTCCGGGGGCGCTTCGGACGATGCGAACTGCATCATGAGGTCCAGGAAGTCGACATAGTACGGAGTGTCGTAGTACTCTGCAGACATGAGGGCGGAGTGGAGGACGCTGTGGAGAATCGAGTTGTACTTGACGCCGAGCCGCGAGAACTCGTCAAGGAGCGTGAGGACCTTGTCCAGTCGAGTGAGGTTGAACGCGCCCATCGTCGCGGAATAGGGCGACACGACCCACGCATAGTCGATGTACTCCTCTACTACAAGCGAGCCGAACTCCTCCATCGACTGTGTGTGATCAGAAGCGAGGCCGTCGAGTATGTCTCCGTAGGGGAGGCCGTAGTACGGGATGTTGGTCTCGGCGCCCACGAAGTAATCGACGTAGCCGCTTATCTGCGCGAACATCTCGAGGGTGGCCTGGGTACACGCGTCGACAATCACCATGTCCAGGTTCCTGCCGAGGGCGCTCGTGGCCTCGCTCACGCCCTGGCCGAGCTCGGGGAGCGTAAGCAGGCCGGTCTTGTCAGGGCATAGGCCGCGCCATCCGTCTCCATGGCCCCAGAGGACCAGAACGAGCCTGTCGGATGGGAAGTTCTCCGCAGAGAACACAAGGAAGTCCCTCAGGGTTCCCGGGTCCGCCATGTCCACCTCTCCCCCAGAGGGTATCACCGCCCCACCGTCGTCGATCTCGTAGGACACGATAGGTTCTGTCGAGGCGTTCACGTCAGGGACTACCTTAAGAAGAACAGAGTCGTCGTCCCCAGAATTGTCGATGAGCGCCACTATCGATGTGTAGGACTGTGCAGCGGACTCCATCGAGTTGATGTTGTCCTCCCAGGGAAGGGGGTTCGACACGTTGTCGTTGGCCATGTAGACCATTATCGTCCAGCTGGGCGAGGCCTGCGCCGCCCCCGGGGTTACGGCCGGTGTGATGGATGCAACGAGCGTTGCCACGACAACGAACGCAGCAGCGACCAACCGCCTTCTCATCACACCAGTAAATGCGCCCCAGGGGTAGAATAAGGTTTCATCATCGCCGCTTCCCGGTCGCGAGGCCCGCCGCCTGGAGGGCCGCCTGTACACCCTTCTCGAACTCATCCAGGTTCCGCCGCTGGTACAGACACGCTGCAGGGTGGTACGCGACGAACAGCCTGACGCCCTTTACGGGCAGCGAGTGCGGTATCTCCTTGCCCACCGAAGCGCCCATCTGCACCTTTCTGCCCGCGAGCTGCTCCGCCGCGGTCTGGCCGAGGGCGCAGACCACCCTTGGCTTCACGGACTCGATCTCGCCCATGAGGTAGAGTGATGTGCAGATCGACACCTCATCCTTCCGAGGCCTCCTGTTCCCTGGAGGCCTGCACTTCACGAGGTTGGTTATCCTCACCTGTTCCCTCGCGACTCCTGCGCGCTCAAGGGCTTTGTCGAGCAGCCGCCCTCCCCTGCCGACGAATGGCCTGCCCGAGAGATCCTCGTCCCTTCCGGGCGCCTCGCCGACGAACAATATCGCCGAGTCGCATGGCCCGTCCCCGGGGACGACCTTGGTGCGGCCTTTGGAGAGCCTGCACTTAGTGCACGCCAGGTCTATGCGGCCGCACTTCATGTCAGGTCCTTCGCCTTGAAAAGAGACACGAGCTCTATCCCGTGCTCCTGCAACATCTCCGTCGCGCCCTCCTCTCTGTCCACGACCACGACGGCCTTGGAGACGTTTGCGCCCTTCGCCCTCAGGGCGGACACGACCCTGAACGTGGACCCGCCCGTGGTGGCGACGTCCTCGACGATCATGAACTTCTCTCCCGGTTTGACCTCGCCCTCGATGGTCTCCTTGGTACCGTGGTCCTTCGCCTCCTTGCGGACCATCACGAAGGGCCTGTTGGTCTCGAGGGCCACTGCGACCGCCAGGGGCACCGCGCCCAGAGCCATGCCAGCAATCTTCGAGTCTCCCACGTGCGGCGCAATCGCCTTGCCGATCTCTCGCAGCACCTCTGGATTGGTGCTCGCGCGCTTGATGTTCACGAAATAGTTGCTCTTCTTGCCCGACGCGAGTATGAACTCGCCTGTCTGCACAACCTTGAGGTCCTTGAGCATCTGCTTAAGCACGGCCTCCACCCCTCACCAGGGCACATTCTTTTTGCCCATCTTATAACCTATGATGTTGGCGACTCTGTGGAGAACTGGGACGACCACGAGGAACAGCGCGAGCCCGTAGATCCCGTCGCCTTCGATGTAGTGCGCCCTGAACCAAGTCTGCTGGAACACCAGCACGAGCACGATCGCCCCGAGCACGAAGCTGTACTGGTCGAGGCCAGGCGTCTTCGAACCCCTTCCTCTGCCGAGTCTGCGCTTCACGAACGAGCCAGCACTGTCCCCCAGCATCGACCCGAAGCTGAGGCTCAGCACGACGCACAGTGAGACGGGCCAGTCCCCGAAACCCCAGCCGGGCTCTGCCTCGAGCGCTGATGCGAGCCAAATCTGGAAGATGCCGAACGCAGTCCCTGTGAGCGCGCCCCCGACGAAGCCTCGCCACGTCTTGCCGTCCCCGAGTATACGCTTGCCCCGCCAGGACCTGCCGAAGTCCATCGGGGTCCCCCCGCCCCAGATCACTGCGGCGGAGTTAGGGATGAGCGCTGGGAGCATGAGCCACAGACCCGCCAGGGCAGTTTCCAGGGGTGTCATTTGGGGGCATATTGCAAAGGACCGTAATAATGCACGCGCATGCGCCTAGGCGCCGCGCATGTTCCTCCTCGCGATGACTGCCAACTCCTCGGCATGCCCCGGACAGCTCCCCGCGAAGAACGCTTCTATGTCCTCCGCAGGAGCCGAGGTCTTCCTTGCCGAGAGGCTCTCCGAGAAGTGCACCGCCCGCTTGTCCAGTATGACCGCTACGCCCCTGTCCGTCTCGCTCCTGATCAACCTTCCTATGGCCTGCTGGAGCTTGCGCGTGGTCGGGGCCTTGACCGCGCGCTCCCACCCGTCTCCGAACCTCAGCTCGCAGAAGTGCTGGAACGCCCTCTGCTTCGCCGTCGGTTTCGGGTACGGGATGCCAGCGATGACCGCGACCTCCATCTCCTCTCCCGGGAAGTCGATCCCCTCACTGACCCTGCCGCCAGATATGGCATGCAGCAGGGCCGTCCCGGGCGCTCCCTTGAAGTCCCCGACGACCTTCATGAAGTCCCCCTGCTCCATGTCCCGCCTCTCGAAGAGCACGCGCCTGCCCCCGGAGGACATGCGCGTCCTCGGGGCGAGCCGCTCCATCGTCGCGTAGGACGGATAGAACACGATGGTGCTCCTCTGAACCCCCGAGACGATGTTCGAGATGTGCTCCCCTATCCTGTCGGCCATCTTCTCGTCCCGCTCGATGTCCTCGTACTTGGTGGTGACATCGTCCGCGTAGAGCACGAGCCTGTTCTCGGGCGGGAACGGGGAAGGGACCACGGCCAGACGCGCGTCCCGTGGCAGGCCGACGGAGTCCCTGTACTCGTCTAGCGGCTTCAGGGTGCCTGACATGTGTATGCTCGAGTGGCACTCGGCGATTGGTTTGCACGCGATCGACGAGTCGAGACAGTACGCCTCGAAGGCCTTCACCTCGTACTTCGTGATGAGCTTGACGTACTCGGCCTCGTCGAGCGTCTGCCAGAAAGTGAGGAACCCGGACGCGCCGTGGACGTAGGACCTCGGGAGCCTCCCCTCGAGCTTCCTGTGATCCCGCACCATCTCGCCGAACTGGTTCGCCTGGCTGAGGACGCCGGACACGCCCCTGCTGGTCAGGTGCGTCCGGAACATCAGCTCTTCCTCGAGGTGCGACTGCGGGATGATCCCGTCTTCGTCTATGAGGTACTCCTCGACGGTCTTGTCGAGGACCTCGTGGGTCATGAGTATGAAGTCCCTGAGGCTGATGCCCTCAGCGACCTCGGGGTCTCCGAACTCGTCTATCTCGGCCTCGGAAAGCCTCAGGGTGTGCTCCCCGAGCATCGCGGACTCGAGCTCGCGGGCGTACCAGGGGAGGTTGTGCGCCTCGTCGACGACGAGCACGATGTCCTGGAGTGTGCACGCCATCCAGTCCATGAGCGCGTGCCTGATGAACCCGTCGAAGAACATGATGTATGGCGCTGCAACAACGTCTGCTGCAGGCACGTGCATCTTGCATATCTCGTAGGGGCACAGCCCGCGGTCTATGCAGTGGGCGGAAAACTCCTCGGCCGTGGGCAGCTCCTCCCTCGAGTACTTCATGACCGGCTGCAGGTCCTCCGAGACGGTCGCAGCGTAGTATCTGCACGCGTCCTCGTCCCCCTTGACCACGCGGGCCTTGCGCTCGCTGCAGACCTTGGAGAGCTCCTCCGGGTTGCCGTTGGACAGCTCGGGGTCGGACCGCGCGAGCGGACACATGTTCCTCCTGCCCTGGATGGCGACGCCGAACACCGGCATCCGCTCCGAGATCTCCCGGAGCTCGAGCATGACCTGGCGCTGCTGCGAGTTCGTCCTGGTGACGTAGAGGAGCTTCTTGCCCCTGCGTTTGCAGAACTCCAGCGCGGCGCAAAGGACACACACCGTCTTGCCCGTTCCCGTTCCGGACTCCAGGACAAGGTGTGCCCTGTACTCGCACGCTGAGGAGACGAGGTCCATGAGCCGCTCCTGCCCTGGCCTCGGCTGGTACGGGAAGCCGCTGAGCACCATCTGAGCTGGGTTAGAGGTGTTGGGACTTAATCGCTTTCGCTGGGTGTAGTGAAAGTGTCGGAAAATGTGGTTCGAAGCCCCTATTCTCTGTTCCAGATGTCGTCAGGGATCTCGTCGTAGACGTTGTCGGAAGCACCGGACACACCCTCTCCGCTCTTCCGGCCGGTGATGAGCTCGTTTATGCGCTCCTTCCGGAACATCCAGTAGTGTATCCTCCACTCCCTGCCGTCGTAGAGGGTGGTCTCCTCGCGCTCGGTCATCAGTATGCCGGCGTCCTCGAGCATGTAGAAGGCGTCCCTGTCCTCGGGCTCGAGGACGTTGTCGATGATCCTCTCGCTGTATCCGAAGAAGTTCATCACATGCTGGGCCATCGCCCTCGCCTCCTCCTCCGGCATGCCCGCCTTGTCGATGCTGTTCTTGATCGCCTTGGTCAGGTGCTCAACCGTGAGGGTCGAGCGCGGCGTCTCATCGTCGGACTTCTTGAGCTTAGTTATGATGTTAACAGAGCCTGATGTCTTCTTTACCACAAGCACGCCCCCTCGGTAACAAATACCTACAACGCCAACATCTATCGGAACATTCATTTAGCCATCCGATGTATAAATAGGTTGGCGTTCAGGTCTGAGAGTCTGTCGAAAAGGCCAGTTTCGTGTCGAAATGTACTGGCGCTTCCGATGGACACTATTGGACAGAGGGGGATGTTCATGCTGTTGGAGTTCAGCGTCGTGCCTGTAGGAAAGGGCGAGAGCGTCAGCCAGTACGTCGCCGAGTGCCTCAAGATCGTCGTGTCTTCAGGCCTCCCGTACAAGATAAACCCCATGGGGACCGTGCTCGAGGGCGACTACGACGAGGTCATGGGCGTGGTAAGGGCGTGCCACAAGCGGGTGATGGAGCTGTGCCCCAGGGTCATCACCACGATAAGGATAGACGACAGGAAGGGCGCATCTGGCGCGATGGACAGCAAGGTCAAGTCTGTCGAGGCCCTCATGGGCAGAACGCTCGATAGGTGATGGAGAGAAGGAAAAGCGATCCTGAAGGGGCCTTCAGGCCCCTCCAGAGCAGAGGTTTGTGTCTACTTCGGAGTCCCATCCCGGAACAGCGACGATTACCACAGCTGTATCGGCCAGTATCCTACGGCGACGATGAGCAGCGTGCCGGCCGCGATCATCGCGAACCTGACCCACTTCTCGATGTCATGCCTCAGGACACCGCAGATTATGAGGCCCCACGTCGTCAGCAACATGCCGAACGACTTGAAGCCCAAGCCGACGTTCTCGTCACCCGGATCAGCCGTGCCTGCCAGCAGCGAGCCAAGCCACATCAGCAGCAGGCCAAGCCAGACCAGAGCCGCGAGCACGAGGTCTGACAGCAGCGGCTTCAGATAGTCTGTCAGTGGCTTGTGCGGCGGTTGGTATGCGGGCTGGTACACTGGATACGGACCCTGTGGTCCTGATGTCTGTCCAGAAACCATTTTTATCCCTTCCATTTCCATAATGGTTTCAATATGTAATATCCTTTTCGGAGGTCTTTATAAGTGTCCAGAGGGACTGGAACGTGGTCCGTTCAAAACCTCTCAAGAATCAGTCCGCTGGACCTCTGAGGCGTCGCTTCAGAGCGTCGGCGTCTGGGGAGACTGCGCGCTCTCGTCCTGAGCGTGCTTCTTCTTCACAACAACGAGCCGGCACTTCTTCACGCGTGCTATTACCGGTTTCCCAAAGTGTACTTCCATTTCGACACCGTCTGGATGTGCAGAAACCCGTATGAGTCGGGCCCTGCATTTGTCTCTGCAGAAATTAGATTGTGGTGTTGGTATTTAAAGGAGGGGTCAGATTTCTCACATTTGATAATGCCGCACGCCGGAGGGTTTATCTCAAGTTCGTTGCGGGGGCAAACGGTACCTGGCCGCCTTGTCCACAAGTGCCCGTAGCTCCTCTCTGAGGCGCGCGAGGTCGTTGGGTGTCGTCTGCCTGGTTATCTTGCCCGGGATTCCCATGACGAACGAGTTCGGCGGCATCTTGGCCCCCGGAGGCACGAGGCTCCCGGCGGCAACAACGGACTTCTCCCCGATGGATACTCCGTCGAGCACGATCGCGCCTATGCCTATGATTGAGTCGTTGCCAACGGTGCACCCGTGCAGCCGAGCCCCGTGGGACACGATGCATCCGTCACCGACCACCACGGGCCTGCCCCTGGGCGCCTCGACAAGGCACAGGTCGAGCACAGCCGACCCCTTGCCTATCTCGACGGAGTCGTCGTCCGCCCGGAGAACTGCACCGGGCCACACGCTGGCCCTCTCCTTGAGCCGAACATCGCCGATGACGACCGCGGACTCGTCCACGAAGGCGTCCTTCGCAACTGTCGGCTTCTTGTCCCCGTAGGTGCGCAGCACCATGTCACGTCGAATGGGCGTCCACTGGATATATCTTTACGTGGAGGGCGAGCCCTTCCACGCGGCGAAGATATATCTAGCGCGTACTCTGTTCATAGAACTGAGATCGTCGGCAACAGCGCGTCTTCGTTCTCCCCGGAGGCCGTGTGCATTGGATCAGAGCTCGCAGGACTATCAGCGGACTTTCGAGATGCTCTTCCGCCTGAGCGACAAGTTGAGGAAGGCTGGTGGAGGAGAAGAGTCCTTTGCGATAATCTCCGAGGAGCTCAAGGCAGCGACGGGAGCGGATTTTGTGGCGGTGCTGTTGTCTGAAACAGACGACTCATACCTCAGGATAGTTGGGGGGGCTGGGTTCCCCGGCGACGAGTGGAAGCGGTTCCCGCCCGCCAAGTCGGACGAGGAAACGCGCAAGCGAATAATCTCGTCCGGTGACCTTGTCACATACAAGTTCGAAAGACCCGAGGACATCCCGACAACCCTTGGAGAGTTCGCCAGGGCGCTCGGGGTCGAGAAGATCTTGGTCGCGCCCGTGCTCCACGGGGAAGAGTTCCTAGGTTACATCGCCCTGGGAAACAAGACCGGCAAGGCGGACTTCAGCGAGTCGTCGTCCCGTCTCATCGCTGGTCTGTCCGTGTCTCTGGCAATGATTGTGGAGAACGCGAAGCTCTACAGCAGCCTCCGCAAGTCCAGGGACGAGACTGAGAACCTCCTCAACGTGGCCCCGATAGGCATCCTGCGGTGCGATGCGAAGGGGATATTCAAGTCCGTGAACCAGCAGATCCTTCACATGTTCGACAAGAGGTCGGCAGAGGAGCTCATCGGTACGAGCGTCTTCGAGCTGCCGCTGATCAGCAAGTCCGGCCTCGACACCCTGATAATCCAGGCAATGGAGGGCCGAGAGGGGGAGCTGTCGGACGTTCACATAGTCACCAGGCCGGACAGGGCGGTCTACCTGCACGTCAAGGTCACTCCGGTGAAATCCGAAGCGGGCGAGCTGGGCGAGATACTGCTCGTCGCGATGGACACAACCTCCAAGGTCCGGCTCCAGAACCAGCTGGAAAGGTCTTACGAGAAGCTCACGCAGACCTACCAGGAGCTCGAGCGCGTGGCCAAGATGAAGACTCAGTTCATAGACGTCGTCTCCCACGAGCTCAGGACGCCTCTCACGGTCATGCGGGGATACATCGAGCTCATGGAGACGGAATACTCCGCCAGGCTCGAACCGAAGTTCTCCGCGAGGCTCAAGACGATCAAGGCCAACACTGACAGGCTCTACTCGCTCGTCGAGAACATGCTCGACGTCAGCAGGTTGGAGAAGGGTTCGCTGCAGATTTCGCCCGAGCCCGTCAGGCTCGACACGCTCCTCGAGGAGCTGGTCCAGACCAGGAAACACGATGCAGAACACAAGAAGCAGACCATGGCGATCGAGATCGAGGGGCGGCTGCCGCTGATCATGGCGGACAGACGCAGACTCAAGGACGTCTTCAACAACATCGTCGACAACGCGATAAGGTATACGCAGGAGGGCGGCCGGATCCAGGTCTGCGCCCGAGACGAGGGGAAGATAGTCCATGTCTGGGTGAAGGACAATGGGGTCGGCATCCCCCTGGAGAACCTCGCCCGGATATTCGACAGGTTCAACATCATAACGAGCAACGACCTGTCTCACCAGGTTGACCGTCTCGGCCTTGGCCTGCCGATATCCAAGGGCATAATCGAGGCCCACGGGGGCAGGATCTGGGTCGAGAGCCAGGTAGGCAAGGGCAGCGTGTTTCATTTGGACCTCCCCAAGGAGTCGTCCAGGTAGGTTTCTAATAGGCCTGCGCAATCTCCCATCTGATGGCGTCCCGTGACAAGACCAATGCGATTTGGCTCACGGTCTTCGCGAGCCTGCTCTGGGGCACTTCGTTCCCCGGGACCAAATGGGGTTTGGGCTTCGCTGGAAACGACGTGTTCTTCCTGTGGCTCCGGTTCGCCGTCGCAACTGCAGTTACGCTAGGGTTCGTCCTCTTGCTGAAGAAGATGTCCTTGAGCATCTTCCGGAACCCGTGGATATGGCTCGTGGGCGGGTTCAACGCAGCCGGCTTCATACTGCAGTATGTCGGGCTCACGATAACCACCGCCTCGAAGACTTCGCTCCTGGTGGACATCAACGTGGTCGCTGTCGCGGTCATATCCTACTTCGTGTTCAGGGAGCGGCTCGGGCGGATGCAGGTCGGGGGCATAGTGGTCGGCTCTCTCGGGATAGTCCTGCTCACGCTGAACGAGGACCTGGTCTTCGACCCAGAACAGCTCCTGGGGGACATCCTGGTCTTCCTTGCAGGCTGGAGCTGGGCCTTCTTCATAGTCATCAACAAGAAGCTCCTGGACAAGCACACCGGAATCGAGCTGAGCTCTGCAGCGATTGCGACTTGCATGGTCTGGCTCACGATACCCATGGCGTACCTCGTATTCGCAGGCGCGGACTTCTCGATCGAGCCAAAGGGCTGGGCGGCGATAGTCTACCTGGGGCTCGCATGCACCTCGGTGGCGACGTTGCTCTGGGCGCTCGGGTTGGAGGGCGTGTCCGCCACTGCCTCGGCGACGATAATGCTGGTTGAGGTGCTGACAGCGCTCATAATCTCGATCGGACTTCTCGAGGAAACGCTCAGCTCAGCGGCGGCGGTCGGCGCGCTGCTGGTCCTTGCCGCAATCTTCCTCGTAGCCGGCACCGGTTCGGGCGAGAGAGAGGCCATCAAGCCAGCGTGAGCGGGCTCACGCCTCGCCCATGTCGGAGCCTACGGCCTGCCCTTCGTGTTCCGTGACCTGCGGACGGGTAGCCCGCGGGTCCTTGCCTTCCCTCATCAGCTCGAGTGACGCTCTGAGCCTGTGTTCCATGTACCACGCGGCCGCCTTGAACAAGTTCGACCGCGCGGAGCTCATCCGGTTGTGTTCGAAGAGCTCGTCCATGAGCACACTGACCCAGAGGAAGTCGTGGTCGATGCACTCGGCGAGCACCCTCCAATGGTCTGGGAGCATCTCGTCCGGCGTGAAGAACGCGTCCTCCTTCATCTCGCCCAGGGGGACGAAGAATAGAGGGACCAACAGGCACTTGTGCCGGTGGAGGTCTCTGACGAGCTCGAGCGTCTTCGCGACATCCTCCGGCCTCTCCCCGGGCATCCCCATGACGAGCGTGCCGCAGACGACCCAGTTGCTGTCGCTGAGTAGCTTGAATGACTCCCTCACGACCTCGGGCCATTTCTCGGGCGCGAAGGGCTTCGCCTTGCCACGCATGTGTTTGCTGACCAGCTCGGGAGACCCTGTCTCCACGCCGGTCTGCGCGAACATGCTTTTCCCGCCGTCCGACGCCCCCGTCGCCTCGCTCAGCTCCTCGACGAGTTTCGGATCCGCGAGCGCGGAAGAGAGGGCGATGTGGCTCATACCCACGTCGTCCGTGAGCCTGAGCACCCTCTGGAAAAGGTCGACGACCGCCTCGCGGTTCGGTTGCATGCCCTTCGCCTTGTACCTTAGGACGTCCTCTGCATGAAGAGTGATCTTCGGACCGAATGCAAGGTTCACCTTGACCTCGTCGAGTATCCGCTCGAGAGGGATGTGCCTCACCAACCTCATGTTAGGGTTGCAGAACTCGCACCCGCGCCCGCATCCGCGGCTTATCTCGACGAGTCCGTTCACCGTCGGCCCGGTGACCATCGGGATGTCCTCAATGGGCACTGGCCCGCCCGCGACATAGCTCGGCAAGGGCTTCCCTGCGATCGCATCCTTGAAAAGCTGAGGCGCCACGAGTTCGCCCTCGCCTTCGACGACACAGTCGATTCCCAGTCTTCTGCAGGAAGTCTCGTTCGCCAGTTGCCAGACACCCGGTCCGCCGACGATGATCTTGGCCCGCGACTCCCGGACTGCAGGATCGTTGATGAGCTGCCTGAAGAAGTACGCGGTGTAAGGTTCCTTCCTCAACAGGCTGGAGAACGTGCTAGAGGCCGGCCCGAGACCGAGCGGGTCGGACGTGTTGATGCCGATGACCTTCGTCTCAGGTCCGATGGCCCTCCAGAGCTTGTCAGGATGCGCAATCGCGATGCTCTCGCGGCTGATCCCCGAACCAACGAGCGCAGCACCTATCTTCCTCAAACCGCATGGCGCCATCTCGAGGGTCTCTTTCCTGTGCGGCTGCGGGGGGCAGAACAACCTCGTGTAGATCCATTTTGGGAGGACTCGCGGAAAGCACGCGGCGAATCCGATGAACATGCTGCCGTTGTACGCAGATGAAAGAGTCCTGTCGGCCGTGAGGACGATTTCGTGCCCCAAACAAACTCCCTCCTATCAATCCCGGCTGCGGGGCGAAGTCAACGCCTCTGTGAAGTTTGGATGTGGGATTTCGCCCCAGTTCGAACGGGCCCTTTGAGCGACCCCAGCGTATTTAAGAATTACGCACAGATTCTCCTCGGCGAATCATTGCATGTCAGAATCTCGTCACCAGGCCTGAAGGGAGCTCACAGGGTCGAGACATAGTCGGTGACACCGTCAAGTATCATCTGAACGGCGTATGCCGACCCCAACAGTCCCATGACTCGCGTGAGCGCGCGCGTTCCCGCCTTGCCTATCAACTTGTAGACCAGGTCCGCACGCACGAGTATGAGCGCGCTTATGAGCATCACCAGCAGGAGCGACGCGAGGACGAGGACGGCGTTGGCGGTGCCTGTCAGTATTATGACGACCGAGATCGCCCCTGGCCCGGCCATCATCGGGGTTCCGAGGGGGACGAAGGCGACGTCCTCGGGGACCTGCTTCTGCTCCGCGTCCTCCTCGCCTTTCCTCCGGGACCTGGGCGTGTCACCTTCGTACAGCATGCTCACTCCGATCAGCAGGAGCAGTATGCCTCCGGTGATCCTGAGCGCGTCTATCGACACTGAGAGGTAATCCAGGATGGCCTTGCCCATGAGCGCGAACGCGATCAGCAGACAGGTCGCGAACACGATGGCGTACTCCAGCGTCTTGTGCCGCGCCTTCTGGTCCATCGTGCCGGTCAGGGCGAGGTATATCGGGAGGACGCCGAACGGGTCGATGATGATGAACATCGGTATGAATATCAGCAGGAATTCTACGGCCATCGCATCGGGCACGACTTATCACGTATTTGTTGCGTTCGGAGGTCCGAATCCGCAAACGGCATTACCACCGTAGTCGATGCGGCAGCGATCACAATGACTTCAGAATACGACCTCGGGGCGGTCAACTCGCGGGTGGACAGGGACGTCAAGAGGCACACCTCTCGGATGAGGAGATTGCTCATGCAGCCGAGCTCCAGCCAGGAGGCCATCGGGATCGAGGAGTGTGCGGAGCTCGTCGCGAAGCTCTACGAGGAGGTCGGGTGCGACAAGGTCGACATCGTGAAGACCAAGGGCAATCCCGTGGTCTACGGGGAGTGCAGGGGCGAGAGTGACAGGACTCTCATGGGGTACTTCATGTACGACACGATGCCCTACAACGAGCCCGGTTGGAGACATCCTCCGATGCAGGCGAAGACCGTCGACATGAAGTTGCCCGGAGGAAGGGTCAAGGCCATCGTGAACAGGGGCTCCGACAACACCAAGGGGCCCATGGCCGCATTCCTGAACACGATCGAGGCGTGCAACAAGTCCGTGGGGAGGCCGCCGGTGAACCTGGTCCTGGTCGCCGAGGGAGAGGAGGAGTTGGGCAGCCCCAACCTGCCCGCGTACGTCAAGAAGGACAAGAAGCGTCTGTCGAAGGCGGACGCGTGCTACTTCCCGTACTTCGGTCAGGACTCGGACGGTGCTCTGAACCTCTACCTGGGTGTCAAGGGCGTCGTCTACTTCGAGCTCGAGTGCTCGGGCGCCAGCTGGGGCAGGGGGCCGACCGCATTCGCTGTCCACAGCGCCAACAAGGCATGGCTGGACAGCCCCGTCTGGAGGTTGGTCCATGCATTGAAGACGATGACCTCCGACGATGGGAACAAGGTGCTGATCAAGGGGTTCTACGACGACGTCGCGCCTCCGACCGAGGAGGACGAGGAGATAATCGCCGAGGCCGCAAAGGACTTCGACACCCAGGCGACAAAGGACGCGTTCAAGGTCAAGCAGTTCATCATACCGGAGGACGACAAGGCGGGGCTCATCAAGCTCTATACCTACGCGAGCACGTTGAACATCGACGGCATCTGGGGCGGATGGACAGAGAAGGGCTCGAAGACGATCCTTCCGCACAAGGTCACGTGCAAGATTGACATCCGCGTGGTGCCGGACCAGAAGAAGGACGCGATGATGCCCCTGGTGAGGAAGCACCTGGACAGCCACGGGTATAAGGACATCAGGATGACCGAGGTCGACACCGGGTACGACTGGTGCAGGTGCAGCGTGAAGGAGCCCGTGGTCCAGGCGATGATCAGGTCGTTCGAGGCCAACGGCGGAAGGCCGAGCATATGGCCGACAAGCGGGGGCTCGGTGCCCTTCTACGTCTTCAACAGGATACTCGGGCTGCCGTTCACCATGGGTGGCATCGGCCACAGCGATCTAGCGCACAGTCCCAACGAGTACATGGTCGTAGAGGGGAACAAGAAGATTGCAGGGCTTCCCGAGATAGAGAAGTTCATGGCGCACTTCATGAACGAGTTCTCTCAGACCTGAGCGAGCACGGACTCGTAGGTCTCCAGGACCACCTTGGCGGTCGCGTCCCAGGAATAGCCTTTGACGCGCTCTCTGCCAGCCCTCCCCATGCGCTTCCTCAGGCCCTTGTCCCTCAGCAGTCTGATGATAGCGTCGGCCAGGCCTCGCACATCCGCTGCCTCGACCAGTATGCCGTCGACGCCGTTCCTGACCAGCTCGGGCACGCCCCCGACCCTCGACGCGACGACAGGTTTCCCGCAGGCCATCGCCTCCATGAGCGACAGGCCCCAGCCCTCGTTCCTCGATGGGAGGACGAGGACGTCGCAGTCGGAGTAGAACGAGAGCAGCTTCCGCTGGCTGACGGACTCGTGGAATTCTATCGAGTCGATGACACCCAAATTTTCTGCGAGCCGCCTGAAAGTGCCCACCTCGTCCGTCCCCCTGAAGCCGGTCTTGGCGACTGCTATCAGGCGCGCGCCCGAGACTTCGGCCTTCACGAACGCCAATGCCTTGACCAGGAATTCGAGCCCCTTACGTGGTTCGAGGCCGCCGACGAACAGTATCGTGGGGACGCTCGAAGACCTCGGGGGCAGGTCAGCGAACTCCTCAAGGTCTATCCCGTTGTAAGAGACCACCGAGTCGAAACCGTAGGTCTTCATGAGCTCGTCGCGCCAGTACTGCGATACCACGAACCTGTGGTCTGCCAACGCGACGGCCCTCTTCTCGAACTCCAAGAGCTGTGGCTCGGCGAAGTCGTCGACGTGGTGGACGGTTCTCAAGACCGGCGCTCTGATGGACCCGCTGGCTTTCATCCTGGCAAGCGCGGTCCCGCCGACGCAGTCCTGCGCGTGGTAAACGTCCGCGTCCGTGGGGAGATTGTTCGCGTAGCTCTCGATCATCCTCTCGAGGCGCGTGATCATGTCGGGATGCCACTCGTACCGATAAATATTGAACGGAACTGATATTTGTCTGAAGTACGCACCCTGCGCATCGTCGGTTCTGGCGAGCGAATGCACGGTCACGTCGACGCCGAGGGCCCCGAGCCTCTCCGCCAGCTTCAGCGCGTGGACGACGCCTCCCCTCGGGCGCGTGCTGTACGTCAACATGGCCAATCTCATCAGAGCCACCTTCTTCTCAATCGCCATCTTCGGATAACATCTTTCGCATGCTCATCGAACGTGCGGGAACGCTGCACAGAAGTGGACGTGTGATGCGAAATATTGCCGCGAGCCAGCAACCCGTCGGAGTCGGCAGGGCCGTCCGGTAACTGAGAAATGTTATTAAGTCAGCGACATTTATCCCCGTTCTGCGCGAGCAGTCAGTCTGCCCACACCCACCTGAAGATTCGTCAAGTGGGCGTCATACTGCTGCTCCTGCTAGCTCATTGGATCTGCGGGTGCGAAGACCGCGTCCGGGCCATGCGCCCGGGCGACGTAGCGTCAAGATGTTTCGGGCGGGGCAAATGATGCTGAAGGGGGAGAATTCCCAGCACAAGAGGAACAATGAGCAACTGCTATGGTTTGAGGAGATAGGCCTCAAGGACATCCCCAAGGTGGGTGGCAAGAACGCCTCCTTGGGCGAGATGATAGGGCACTTGACCGGCATGGGCATACGCGTGCCCGAGGGTTTTGCGGTCACGACATCTGCTTTCAAGAAGTTCGTCGATGAGGCGGGCCTCGAGGAGAAGATCGCGAAGTTGATCGAGGGCCTCGACCCAGACAACACGGCGGACCTCGCTGTGCGGGGGAAGCAGGTCAGACAGCTGTTCCTCGACGCCGAGTTCCCACCTGACCTCAGGAGAGAGATCGAGTACGGCTACTGGGAGCTGGGCAGGAGGTTGCAGATGCCCAACCCGAGCGTCGCGATCAGGTCGAGCGCGACCTCGGAGGACCTTGACGGCGCGTCGTTCGCGGGGCAGCACGAGACCATCCTCAACGTCCGCGGGGAGCTTGCGGTCATAAAGGCGATCAAGCAGTGCTTCGCCTCACTGTTCACCGACCGCGCAATCGCCTACAGGTGTCACAAGGGCTTCGGCCAGGCCGGCAACGCCCTCTCAGTGGGTGTCCAGCGGATGGTCAGGAGCGACCTCGCCTGCTCGGGCGTGATGTTCACCCTCGACACGGAGAGCGGTTTCGACGGCGTGGTCTACATCACGGGCTCATGGGGCCTCGGCGAGATGATAGTTCAGGGGGCCGTCAACCCTGACCAGTTCTATGTGTTCAAGCAGGCGATCGACAAGTTCGAGGACCCGATAGTCGAGAAGAAGCTTGGGAGCAAGATGCACAAGCTCGTGTACACCCCGAAGGGCCACGAGGACGTCGAGGTCGCGGAGAGGGACAGGCAGCGGTTCGTGCTCCAGGACGACGAGGTCGTCAAGCTGGCAAAGTGGGCCTGCTACATCGAGCAGCACTACAAGAAGGCGATGGACATCGAGTGGGCCAAGGACGGCATCACGGGTGAGCTCTACATCGTGCAGGCGAGGCCCGAGACGGTCCACGCGGTCAAGTCTGCGAGCGTGCTCGAGACGTATGTACTCGAGGAGAAGGGCAACGTCGTAGTGAAAGGCGAGGCTGTGGGCAGCAAGATAGGTCAAGGCACCGCCCATGTGCTTGAGAGCGTGTACGAGATAACTGAGTTCAGGAAGGGAGAGGTCCTCGTCACTGACAAGACCGATCCCGACTGGGAGCCGATCATGAGGATCGCCTCCGCGATAGTCACTGACAGGGGCGGCAGGACCTGCCATGCAGCCATCGTCTCGAGGGAGCTGGGGATCCCGTGCATAATCGGCACGGGCGACGGGTCCAGAGTGCTCAAGACCGGCCAGAAGATCACGGTCGACTGCTCCGAGGGCCAAGGACTTGTGTACGACGGCATTCTGAAGTTCAGGGTGGACGAGACCAACATCGCCAACCTGCCCCAGACGAAGACCAAGATCATGATGAACGTGGGCGTGCCAGAGCATGTGTTCACGCAGGGCAGGGTGCCGTGCGACGGCGTAGGCCTCGCGCGCCTGGAGTTCATAATCATGTCTCACATCGGCATCCATCCGCTGGCGCTCATCGAGTTCGACAAGCTCAAGGCCAGAGCGGAGAAGGAGCCCGAGGTCGCGAGTATTGTCGAGCAGATCGAGAGGCGGACCCTCGGCTACGAGAACAAGGAGGACTTCTTCGTCGAGAAGCTGGCCGCCGGCGTGGGCAAGATCGCGGCGACCTTCCACCCGCGCGACGTCATCGTGAGGCTCTCGGACTTCAAGACCAACGAGTACGCTAGCCTCCTCGGAGGCGCACTCTACGAGCCGACCGAGGAGAACCCGATGATCGGCTGGCGGGGCGCCTCTCGGTATTATTCCGGCCACTTCAAGGAGGCCTTCAAGCTCGAGTGCCTCGCGCTGAGGAGGGTCAGGGACAAGAAGGGCCTCACCAACGTCAAGGTCATGGTGCCTTTCTGCCGCACGCCCGAGGAGGGCAGGAAGGTCGTGCACACGATGGAGCAGTTCGGGCTCAAGAAGGGCGAGAACGGCCTGGAGATCTACATGATGGCGGAGATCCCGAGCAACGTCGTGCTGGCGGACGAGTTCTCGGAGGTGTTCGACGGGTTCTCGATCGGCTCCAACGACCTGACTCAGCTGATGCTCGGGCTAGACAGGGACTCGGCGCTCGTGTCCCATCTGTACAACGAACGCAACCCCGCGGTCAAGCAGATGATCGCCTACGTGATCGAGAGGGTCAAGAGGAAGGGAAGGAAGATCGGCATTTGCGGTCAGGCACCGTCGGACTTCCCGGACTTCGCCGAGTTCCTCGTCGAGTGCGATATAGACAGCATCTCGCTCAACCCTGACAGCGTCATCAAGACGAGGCTCATCGTCGCGGAGAAGGAGAAGAGCCTCGGCAGACAGTGAGTTTTCTTTCGTAAGGCTTATTATCAATTTCGATAACATTTATAAGTCGCCTAGGATATCAGGGGTTCGTAATCCTCCCCCCTTTTTCTACTTCTGGTTGGCGAGGCCATCGCCGTTCCAGTCCCTTCGCTCAGAACTTCTTGAGCGTGCGTGTCCTCGGCAGAAGCGCCGCTTCGCTAGGGAGCCGGCCGACCTCCTTGTACCACCTGTGCAGCAGGTAGGCCCCGATGGGCGAGATTACTATGGCAAGTATCAGGAGTGTCTCCCTCATCCCCGAGCCGGTGGCGTACCAGCCCGCAGGTATCTCGACGATTGCGAGCATCAGGGTGAACAGGAAGGTCGCGATCGCGATGACCGTCGACCTGTGTTGCGACGATAGCACTCTCTTGTTGATGTAACCGTTTGTTATGGGGTACAGTAGCCCAGATACCGCGTACATCAGGTACTGCGCAACTATCGCCACTGGCGATACGATGAAGAACACGAGCGCGAACGATATCAGGACGGAGACGAACAGCACGACGAGTGACAGCTTCTCCCCGAGGCGCGTCTCTATCCTCCCCGCCTGAGTGAGCACGAGCCCGTTTATGATGCTGAAACTGCCGTAGAACAGGCCTATCTGGAGATAGTCGAGGTTGAGGTCTATGTTCATGTAGATCGGCCTGAAGACCGTCATGACGTAGACTGCGATCTCTATCAGCACCTGGTAGAAGACCAACACCAGGATTGCGGCCGAGCCGAACACGAGCTTCATGCCGACCTTCATCTGGCTTCTGTACGAACCGACCTTGGACCGGTCTACCACAGGCTCTTTGAGGAGCACCACCGTGAACGACCCGAGAAGGCCGATGCAGGCCGCTATCATGAGCGTGAGGTCGAGCCTGCCGGTCGCGTCGACGATGAGCCCGCCGACTATGCACGCGGCCGCGTTCATGGCGTACATGATGGCGCTGCACCTCGCCATTATGGTGATGAAGTTCTTCTCGCGCTTGAGCTCGACGAGGGTGTCATAGAGGTACGGCGTGTCGCCGCTGACAATGAAGCAGACCCCGAGGGCCCAGATCATGTTCGAGGCCAGGAACTGCCAGAACTCGCTGCTCAGGCCGAACAGGAATATCCCGGCCACGTACGTGACCTCGCCGATGAACAGGACCGTCTTCCGGCCGTACTTGTCTCCGAGCAGCCCGGTCGGTATCTGGAACAGGATCATCGTGGCCCAGAACGCGGTGTCTATGATGGTGACCATCAGGAGGTTCTCGACGTTCTCATAGATCCACAGCAGCCAGAACGGGAGCCACAGTGAGAAGGACGTGACCGAGCGGAAGAAGTAGTACCTTCTGATGCGGTTGTCCCCAGCTGCCATATGCGTGCCTGAATAGCATCTCGATATAAACCTCTGACGTGCGCTCGCGCGCGAGAGTCGGAAAAGGAAAATCATGCGGACTGGGCGGGCAGCTCCCCGGTCCCAGTCCAGATATCAGTGGTTTGTCAGAGCTTCTTCTCTTTGAAGTTCATTCCGAACTTCGGGAGCATCTTGACGAAGTCGTCCGGGTTCATCATCTCTGGCGGGAAGACGCCCTTCATCTTGATCTTGCCCTGCGCGAACAGGATCGCGGCTATCGATGCGGGCACTCCGACGGACCAGGCCGTCGCGCTGTTGTTCCACTTGTCGAAGCACTTCTTGTGGTCCAACGAGGTCCACATGTAGTACCCGGCCTTCTTGCCGTCCTTTGTCCCGTTCGTGATGGTCCCAATGGCGCACTGCCCCCTCGAGAGGTGGCCGAGCGTGGACGGATCAGGGAGCGCGGCGTTCACGACATCCCTCGGCGCTACCATGACGTCCTTCACCTTGATCTTGTTCGGGTTGTCGAGGCCCAGCTTGCCGATCATCTTGATGGCGTCGACGTACTCGTCCCCGAGGGCGATCTTGAAGTCGGTGTACTCGCAGCCCTTGCCGAGGACCTCGCCGATGTACGTGCCGAGCGTCTCTGACTCCTCGTGCGCGACGTTGTATATGGGTATCTTGCCCACGCCGTCAGGGAAGTCGAACATCTCCTTGTTCTCGAACGACCCGTACTTCCTGTAGTGGCCGTCCTTGAAGTACGTCGCGGGCATCAGGACCTCCTCTATAAGCGTCTCAGGGGACCACAGGGGGGCGAAATCGTAGCCTTCGACGTAGCCGTTGTCTCCGTCCCTGACGAGTATCTCCTTGACGGTGTCCAGCTTGTCCGCGGCCTTCCTCGCGAAGAGGTTCGTCAGGCCGGGGTCGCAGCCGATGCCGAGGATGCCAGTCAGGCCCATCTTCTTCC
>ERZ1649853.140-NODE-140-length-30387-cov-17.111401_pt1 | contig 30387 bp, 24 predicted proteins | sample MGYA00575353_ERZ1649853 | MGnify/ENA primary metagenome ERZ1649853 (study PRJEB40853, sample SAMN11349654) | freshwater sediment metagenome | isolation source: river sediment | host: Sediment | place: India: Okhla Barrage, New Delhi | collected 2017-02-21 ...
GTATCGCCAGCCGCCGGAGCGCCCCCCCGCCGAGCTTCGCCGCCCGCTAGGCGGCTAAGGCGCCCGCGGCCGCAGCGTACGCGGCGAGGAGCGCGAGGCCGGCGAGGGCGGGGAGGGGCCGGCCGCCGAGCGCGGCGGCGAGGGCCGAGACGACCGCCGCCGCGGCCGCGAGGACGAAGAGGCTCGGCAGGACGTACTTGCTTTTGAACGCGCGCGGGTGCTTCTTGAGGATCCGGGCCTTGACCCTGCCGACCATGAAGATCTGCCGCCAGAGCGCCCGGTACCCCGGCCGCGGGTAGTACCAGAACCGGATCGACGGGTCGAGGAGCAGCCGGTACCCTGCCTCGCGGATCCTCGTGTTCATGTCGAGGTCCTCGACGACGGCGAGCCTCTCGTCGAACGGCCCGACGCGCTCCAGGACCTCCCGGCGGAACGAGCCGGTCTGCAGCGACTCGACGTGCGCGCGGCGCCGGAGCGTCCGGTAGGGGACCGACCCGACGCCGACCGGCGAGTAGAGCGCCTCGACGAGGGCCTTCCGGAACGGGGTGTCCGCCTCCATCACCACGGGCCCGCCCACGACCGCCTCTCCGGTTTCCTCCATGACCGCGACGATCCTCTCGAGGTAGTCGGTGGCGACGTGGGAGTGGGCGTCGATCCGCGTGACGACGTCGCCGCGGGAGGCGGCGACGAGGACGTTCAGCGCGGCCGGGGCGGTGCGGCCGGGATTGTCCAGCACCCGGATCCTCCCGTCGCGGTCCACGCCCCGGAGGATCTCGAGGGTGCGGTCGGTGCACCCGCCGTCGGCCATCAGGATCTCGTACCGATCCCGCGGATACGTCTGGTCGAGGATCGAGCGCGCCAAGCGCTCGATGTAGGGCGCCTCGTTGAGGAGCGGGACGACGACCGAGATGAAGGGTCTCACCGGATCCCCGAAGCGGGAAACGATACCGTGAGGGGATCGCGAGGTCAACGCTTCGTTGACCGCAAGTTCCGTGGCGGCTACACTTTGCGACGGGAATCTTCCTGGCGTGCGCGAACGTTCCGACCGCCTCCTCCTCGCCGTCGCCCCGCGCGTCGGGTACGCCTACATCCGCCTGCTCCGGGGCACGATGCGTCTCGCGTACCGGGGCCGGGAGCACCTCGAGGCTGCGCGCCGCGACCCGGGGGGGTTCATCCTCGCGTTCTGGCACTCGCGGTTCGTGATGATGCCGTTCGCCTATCCTCCCGGCGGGCGGATCACCGTCCTCTCGAGCACGCACCGCGATTCCGAGCTCCTGGCGCGGATCCTCGTCCGGTTCGGGTTCGACCTCTCGAAGGGGTCGAGCACGAGGGGCGGGGCCGCGGGGCTCCTCGACATCGTGCGCAAGGTGCGGCAGGGGTTCGACGTGGGGATCACGCCGGACGGCCCGAAGGGGCCGCGCCGCCGCGTGAAGCCGGGACTCGTCGCGACCGCGCGCCTGACGGGCCTCCCGATCGTGCCGGTGACCTTCTCGGCCGCCCCGGCGGGGCGGCTGCGGTCATGGGACCGGACGCTCCTTCCCCGCCCCTTCTCGCGGGGGATCTTCGTCTACGGGGAGCCGGTGCGCGTGGCGAGGGACGCCGGCGACGAGGAGCAGGAGCGGGCGCGGCGCAGGGTCGAGGAGGACCTCGACCGGCTGACCGACCTCCTCGACGAGGAGACCGGGATCGGGCCCGAGGACCCGCGTCCCGAGGAGGCTCCGTGACCCGGCCGCTGCGGATCCTTCTCTCGGCGGGGGAGGCCTCGGGGGACCGGCTCGGGGAGGGGCTCGCCGCGGCGCTCCGCGAGCGGAGCCCCGGCGTCGAGCTCGTCGGGATGGGAGGCGACGCGATGGCCGCCGCGGGGGTGCGGCTCGTCGCGCACGCCTCCGACGTCGCGGTCGTCGGCATCGCGGAGGTCGCCGCGCGCCTGCCGGCCCTTCGCCGCGCGATGCGGACGCTCGTGGCGACGATCGAGCGGGAGCGGCCGGACCTCGTCGTTTCCGTCGACTTCCCGGACTTCCACCTGAGGCTCGCCGCCCGCGCGCGACGATCCGGGGTCCCGGTCGTCCACTTCGTCGGCCCGTCGGTGTGGGCCTGGAGGAGGGGGCGCCTGCGGCGGATCCGGAGGGACGTCCGCCGGATGCTCGTCCTCTACCCTTTCGAGGTCGCGTGCTACGAGGACGCGGGGATCCCGGTGACGTTCGTCGGGCACCCCGCGGTCGAGGAGGCCGGGGCGAGGGGCGGGTCGCTCGCGGAGATCGGCCTCGAGCGCGGCGTCGAGGCGATCGCCCTGCTGCCGGGGAGCCGGCCCGGCGAGGTCGAGCGGCTCCTCCCGCCGATGCTCGGGGCGGCCGGCATCCTGCGACGGCGGCGGCGCCGCCTGCATTTCGTCGTCCCGTGCGCCTCGACCGCCCCGCGGGAGCGGATCGACGCGCTCGTCGCGCGATCCGGTCTCGAGGGGATCCACGTCGCAGGGCCCGCATCGCCCGCGCTCCTCGGCGGCTGCGTCGCCGGGATCGTCGCGTCCGGGACCGCGACGCTCGAGGCGGCGCTGGCCGGCCTCCCGTCGGTCGTCGTCTATCGCCTCCATCCGCTGACGTACGCGATCGCAAGAATGCTGGTCCGGACCGAGCACGTCGCGCTCCCGAACCTGATCCTCGGGCGGCGCGTCGTGCCGGAGCTGATCCAGGGGGACTGCACGCCCCAGCGGATCGCGGCGGAGGTCGAGCGCTGGCTCGACCGCCCCGAGGAGGCGGCGGCCCTGCGGGAGATCCTGGGGGAGATTCCGGAGCGGCTCGGCGGGCCGGGGGCGTTCGGCCGCGCGGCCCGAGCCGTGCTGGACGAGGCGGCGGTCCTCGAGGACCGGGATCGCGCCGTAAGTCTCGACGAAAATTGACGTTGCCCGCGATCTGTGCTCCAATTCCCCGTTTGACGGACCGCGCACGCGGACGAGGGCCGATGATCCGCTCCATGACCGGTTACGGGCACGGCAGCGCCGAGGCTCCGGGTTTCCGGGCCCGGGCGGAGGTCCGCTGCGTCAACAACCGGTTCGCCGATCTCCGGCTCCGCCTGCCGGCCGAGCTCCTCCCTCGCGAGGCCGAGCTCAGGGCGCGCGTGCTCGCGCGGGTCCGGCGCGGCAGGATCGAGATGGACGTCCGGATCGAGGGGGACCGGGCCTCCTCGCCCCTCGTCCTCAACCGGCCGCTCGCCCGGGCCGTGCTCGAGGCCGCGAGGGCGCTCCGGGAGGAACTCGGGGCGAAGGGGGAGGCCGCGGTCTCGGATCTCCTCCAGGTGCCGGGGATGCTGCTGGCGTCGCCGGGGGAGTCCGGGCTCGGCGAGAAGGAAATCGGCGCCGTCGAGCGCGCGGTGGACGCGGCGCTCCTCGCGCTCGACGCGGAGCGCCGGCGCGAGGGGGAGGTGCTCCGGGCGGACCTCGTGGCGCGCGCCCGGACCATGGAGGCCCTCGTCGCGGAGATCGCCGAACGCGCCGCGGGGGTGCCGGCCGCCGCGAGGCGGAAGCTCACCGAGCGCCTCCGCGTGCTCACGGAGGGCGCCGCGCTCGATCCCGGAAGGCTCGAGCAGGAGGCGGCCTTCCTCGCCGATCGCGCCGACGTGACCGAGGAGCTCGTCCGCCTTCGCGGCCACCTGGCGCAGACGGCCGCTCTGCTCGAGGCGGGGGACGGCGAGCCGGTCGGCAAGCGGCTGGACTTCCTCCTGCAGGAGGTCCACCGCGAGGCGAACACGATTCACGCGAAGTCGGCCGACGTCGAGGTGAGCCGGCTCGTGCTCGCGCTCAAGGCCGAGGCCGAGAAGGTCCGCGAGCAGGTCCAGAACGTCGAGTGACGGAGGAGCCGGGAGCCGTGCGCCGCGGAACGCTCTTCGTGATCTCGGCCCCGTCGGGGTCCGGCAAGTCGAGCCTGGCGAGGGGCCTGCTGCGCGCGGTGCCGGGGCTCGAGTTCTCGGTCTCGCACACGACCCGCCCGCGGCGCCCGGGCGAGGAGGACGGCCGCGAGTACCACTTCGTGGACGAGGCCGCGTTCGACGCGATGGCGGCCGGCGGCGGATTCCTGGAGTGGGCCCGCGTGTTCGGCCACCGCTACGGCACGGGCCGCGTCGCGGTGAACCGCGCGCTCGAGGCCGGCCGCGATCTCCTGCTCGACATCGACGTCCAGGGGGCGCGGCAGGTGCGCGAGAGCGGGATGCCCTCGGTGTCGATCTTCGTGCTGCCGCCGAGCTTCTCCGATCTCGAGGCGAGGCTCCGGTCGCGCGGGAGCGAGGACGAGGACGAGCTTCACAGGAGGCTCGCGCAGGCGCGCCGCGAGGCGGAGGAGTTCCGGAGCTACGATTACCTGGTGATCAACGATCGGCTGGAGCGGTGCGTCGAGGACCTCCGCTCCGTCGTGACGGCGGAGAGGAGGCGCGTCTCGCGGGCGGAAGGCGAGGCGGGCCGAATCCTGGCCACGTTCCCGGGCCGCTGACCGGCGGCGGGACGGAGGAGAGGAAGCATGTTGAAGCTCCCCGAGGATCTGGCAGGGAAGTACCGGTTCGTGACGCTCGCGTCGATGCGGGCGGAGCAGCTCCAGGCGGGGGCGGTCGCGCGGGTCCCGTCCGAGCACCGCAAGCCGACGGTCGTCGCGCAGGAAGAGGTCGCGGCCGGCGTCGTGGAGCCCTGGGACCCGGAGACGGCCGAGGCGCCCGCCGAGGGCGAGGGGGCCGGCGAGGAAGGCGAGGAGAAGTAACACCGGTTCGCCGCGGCCCCGGCGCCGCGGCGGGGGGCGGGCGATGCTCATCGCGCTCGGCGTCAGCGGAGGGATCGCGGCGTACAAGGCCTGCGAGATCGTCCGGGGGCTCGACCGGGCGGGGAGCGCGGTGCAGGTCATCCTGACCCGCAACGCGGAGCGGTTCGTCACGCCGCTGACCCTCCAGACGCTCTCCCGGCGCAAGGTGCTGCTCGACCCGTTCGACCTGTCGTCGCCCGAGACGGTCCGGCACATCGACCTGGCTCGCGAGATCGCGGCGCTCGTCGTGGCTCCCGCGACGGCGAACGTCCTGGCGAAGCTCGCGCGCGGGATCGCCGACGATCTCCTCTCGACGTTCTACCTCGCGGTCACGGCCCCGGTCGTCGTCGCCCCGGCGATGAACGCCAGGATGTGGCTGCACCCGGCGACGCAGGAGAGCCTGGCGACGCTGAGGGCGCGGGGCGTCGCGGTCGTGGACCCCGCGGTCGGGTGGCTGGCGGAGGGGGAGAGCGGTCCGGGGCGCCTCGCGGAGCCGGACGCCATCGTGGCGGCGGCGCTCGCGGCGGCGCGCCGCTCGAGGGAGCTCGAGGGGAAGACCCTCGTCGTCACCGCCGGGCCGACGCGGGAGCCGGTCGATCCCGTGCGGTTCCTCTCGAACCGCTCGTCCGGACGGATGGGGTACGCGCTGGCCGCCGCCGCGGCGCGGCGCGGAGCGCGGGTCGTGCTGGTCAGCGGCCCCGTGGATCTTCCCCCCCCCTTCGGCGTCGAGGTCGTGCGCGTCCGCACCGCGGAGGAGATGCGGGTCGCGGTGCACGAGGCCCGCGCCGGCGCCCACGCCCTGCTCATGGCGGCCGCGGTCGCGGACTTCGCGGCGCGCCCCGCGGAGTCGAAGATCAAGAAGTCCGGCCGGGGGATCTCGCTCGCGCTCGAGCCGACGCGGGACATCCTGGCCGAGGTCGGCCGCGACAAGGGGGACCTGCTGCTGGTCGGATTCGCGGCAGAGACCGAGGACGTCGTGGAGCGGGCCCGCGGGAAGCTGCGGTCCAAGAGCCTCGACTTCGTCGTCGCGAACGAGGTCTCCGCGGACGGGAAGGGGATCGAGTCGGAGCGGAACGCCGTCACGATCCTCGATCGCGACGGGGGGGCCGTCGAGGTCCCGGAGGCGTCCAAGGCGGAGGTGGCCGAGCGGATCCTCGACCGGGTGTTCGGAGCGGAGGCGCGGCCGTGAGCTCCTGCGGGCGGGGCGACGCGGCGACGCGCCGAGCGCTCGCGGAGTGGGTGGCCTACCTGAGGGAAATCGGGGTCCGCGATCTCGCCGCGGCGGCCCCGCGGCCGGTCGGGGAGCGCGCGGCCCCGGCTCCGGCCCGGCCGAGCGCGCCCCCCGCGAAGGAGCCCGCCCGGCGGGCGAGCAGGCCGGAGCTGTTCTCGCTCGCGGACTCCGCCTCCGGCGGGCCGTCCGACCCCGTGGCGCGCCTTCGCGAGATCCGGGAGGAGATCGGCGACTGCCGGCGGTGCAGACTGCACGAGCGCCGGACCCAGATCGTGTTCGGCGTCGGGAACCCGTCCGCGGGCCTGATGTTCGTGGGCGAGGGGCCGGGCGCCGAGGAGGACGCCCGCGGCGAGCCGTTCGTCGGCCGGGCCGGGAAGAAGCTCGACGAGATGATCCGGTCGGTCGGCCTCGAGCGGGGGGACGTCTACATCGCGAACGTCGTCAAGTGCCGCCCGCCGGACAACCGGACGCCGGAGGCGGACGAGGCGTCCACCTGCTCCCCGTTCCTGTTCGCCCAGATCGAGGCGATCCGCCCCCGGGTGATCGTCGCGCTCGGCGCTCCCGCGGCGAAGACGCTGCTCGGCTCGCGCCTCGGGATCACGCAGATCCGCGGGACGTGGGGGAGCTTCCGCGGGATCCCGGTGATGCCGACGTTCCACCCCGCGTACCTCCTCCGCGCCTACACGCAGGAGAATCGCCGCAAGGTGTGGGAGGACCTCAAGGCGGCCCGACTGAAGCTCGACGAGGGGCCGTGAGCGGGGGCCCGCCGGGCCGCGCCTTCGCGGCCGTCGCGGTGCCGATCCCGGCGCGGCGCGTGTTCACCTACGAGGTTCCCGGGGCGCTCCTGCGGTCCGTCCTCGTCGGGTCGCGCGTCCTCGTCCCGTTCCAGACGCGCCGGATCGTCGGGACCGTCGTGGAGTCGCCCGCCCCGCCTCCCGATCCGTCCATCGAGGTCCGCCCGATCGAGAAGGTCCTCGACGGGATCCCGACCGTCCCCGAGTCGGTCCTGTCCCTGACGCGGTTCGTGTCGGACTACTACCTCTGCTCCTGGGGCGAGGCGATCGAGGCGGCGCTGCCGGCGGCTCCCCGCACCCCGCTCCCTCCGCGCTTCGTCCGGAGGACTGGGGCGGGGGGCGAGGAGGCGCTCCCGCCGCAGGCCCGCGCGCGGAGGCGCGCCCTCGAGGCGCTCCCCGCGGACGGCTCGCCGGTCCCGCTCGCCGGGCTCCCGCCCGCGAGGCGGAACGCCCTCCGGGAGCTGGTCCGGGCGGGCCTCGCGGCCTGGGTGGAGCGGGAGGAGGACGGACCCCGCCGCCGCGGGGTGGCCGGCCCTCCTCCGCTCGCGCCCACCCCCGCCCAGGCCGCCGCGCTCGACCGGCTCCTCCCCGCGGCATCGAGGCGGGAGTACGCGCCGTTCCTCCTGTTCGGGGCGACCGGATCGGGGAAGACCGAGGTGTACCTGCGGACCGCGGAGGGGGTCTTGGCGTCGGGACGCGGCGTCCTCTACCTCGTGCCGGAGATCGGCCTGACCCCGCTCCTGCTCGCGAGGATCTCCCGGCGCTTCGAGGGGGACCTCGCGGTGCTCCACTCGGGGCTCTCGGCGGGCGAGCGGTACCGCGCGTGGGAGCGGATCCGCGGGGGGGGCGCGCGGTTCGTGCTCGGCGCGCGGTCCGCCGTGTTCGCCCCGCTTCCGGATCCGGGGCTCATCGTCGTCGACGAGGAGCAGGACGGCTCGTACAAGCAGGAGGAGGCGCCGCGCTACCACGCGAGGGACCTGGCGGTCGTCCGCGCCCGGGAGGAGGGCGCGCTGCTCCTCCTGGGATCGGCGACCCCTTCGCTCGAGTCGTTCCGGAACGCGCGGGCCGGGAGGTACGAGATCCTTCGCCTCGGGGAGCGCGTCGAGTCGCGCCCGCTCGCGGCGGTGCGGATCGTGGACATGCGGCGCGAGTTCCTCGAGACTCGCGCCTCGCGCCCGCTCTCGCGGGACCTCGTCGCGGAGCTCGGCGCGTGCCTGGCGCGGGGGGAGCAGGCGCTCGTCCTCCGGAACCGGCGCGGGTGGGCCCCCGCGCTCCACTGCCCCACGTGCGGCGAGCGGGTGTCGTGCTCGCGGTGCAGCCTCTCTCTCACGTGGCACCGCTCGGAGGCCCGCCTTCGCTGCCACTACTGCGCCCTCGAGCGCCCGCTGCCGCCGTGCTGCCCCTCCTGCGGGGCGGAGGGGCTCAATCTCCTCGGCGAGGGGACCGAGAGGATCGAGGAGGAGATCCGCTCGGCCCTGCCGGGGGCGCGGATCGAGAGAATGGACCGGGACACCGTGCGGCGCCGCGGGGCGCACGAGGCGATCCTCTCCAGGTTCGACCGGCACGAGATCGACGTGCTGGTCGGGACGCAGATGATCGCGAAGGGGCACGACTTCCCGCGCGTCACGCTCGTGGGGGTCGTCTCCGCCGATCAGACGCTCGGGCTCCCCGACTTCCGCGCGGCGGAGCGGACCTTCCAGCTCCTCACGCAGGTCGCGGGGAGGGCGGGGCGGGGGAGCGCGCCGGGCACGGTCGTCGTGCAGGCGTTCGATCCGGCCCACCCCGTCCTCGCGGCCGCGGCCGCCCAGGACTACGAGGCGTTCTACCGCCGGGAGGCGGAGTACCGGCGTGCGCTCCGCTACCCTCCCTTCAGCGCCCTCGTGGAGATCGTCGTCGAGGACGCGGACCCCGGGCGGGCGGCAGCGCGCGCGGAGATCCTGGCGGAGGCGGTCCGCCGCGAGGGGGAGGGGCGCATCCTCGTCTCCGGCCCCGGTCCCGCGCCGATCGAGCGGCTGAAGTCGAGGTGGCGGAGGCAGATCCTCGTGCGGTCCTCCGGCCGGAGGCGCCTCGTCGCCGCCGTCGACCGGGCGCTCGCGTCGGTCGAGCGCGAGGTCCCGCGGAAGGCGATCCTCGTGGACGTGGACCCCGTGTCGCTCCTGTGAGCGAATCGGGGACGGAGACCGATCGGAACCGGCGGCCGTCCCCGATTTTCGTTGACGGTGGGGGGAGCGCGGCATACGCTCGGGGGGAGGGGATCGCGCCGCCGGGGAGGCTGCGCGGGGAGGTGCGCGATGCGTAGCCGGTGGGCATCGCTTCTCGTCGTCGGGATCGTGGTCCTCGTCTCCTCGTGCGCGTCGGCGCGGCGGGATGCGCCCAAGCCCGAGCTGTCCGGCCTCGACAAGAAGCTTTCGACGTTCGTGTTCGCGGAGGAGGGGCGCCTCGTCTCGCTGATCGTGGACGTCCGGCCGACGCGCTACCGGGAGGAGGCCGACTACGTCCCGATCGAGATCTGCGTCGCCAACCGCGGGCTCAAGATGCTCTCCCTCACGCGGGAGTCGTTCACGCTCCGGGACTCGGCCGGGAAGTCGTATCCCTGCGTCGGGCCCGGGGAGCTCCTGGAGAAGTACGAGTACCTCGACCTGGATCGCCGCCTCGGAGAGGTCGAGGAGATCGTCTTCAACCGGTTCGGCGCGTTCCGGCGCTACCCGAGCAACTTCAGCCCCACGCGGGCGGCCCCCGCGAACCCGTTCACCTCGACGATCGTCCGCGACACGATCGCCGTTCCGAAGTTCGGGTGGTTCACGGACTTCCTCTACTTCCCGCGCCCGGAGACCGGCGTGCTGAACCGGCGGTTCGAGCTCTGGATGACGGCGCCCGAGCTCCCGGACCCCGTGTTCGTCAAGTTCGCGGTGCTCTGAGCGCCGGGTCCGCGCGCCGATGAGCCGGGTCGCCGTCAAGATCTGCGGGATCACCGAGGAGCGGGACGCGGTCGAGGCCGCGCTCCTCGGCGCGGACGCGATCGGGTTCCACTTCTCCGCGGGGAGCCCCCGGCGGATCGAGCCGGAGGCCGCCCGCAGGATCTGCGAGCGGCTTCCCGCCTTCCTCGCCCGCGTGGGCGTCTTCGCCGGGGAGCCGCTGATCCGCGTGCTCGAGGTCGCCCGGACCGTCGGGCTGACGGCGGTGCAGCTCCAGGGGCCCGAGGACGCCGTGTTCTGCTCGGCCCTCGCGCCTCACGCGTGGATCAAGACGGTCGAGTTCGGACCGGGGACGACCTCCGAGTCGTTCGAGGGGTACGCCTGCGCGACGTACCTGCTGGACGCCTCCGGGTGGCCGCGCGGGAGCGGCCCAGACTGGGGGCGCGCGCGGCGCCTCTCGGTCCACGGCCGGATGGTCCTGTCGGGAGGGCTCCGGGCGGAGAACGTCGCGGAGGCGATCGAGGCGGCCCGCCCGTACGGGGTGGACGCCGGGCCGACGCTCGAGATCGCTCCCGGCAAGATGGACCTGGACCGGATCGAGGCGTTCGTCGAGGCGGTGCGGCGGGCCGAGCGGAGCCTCGGGGACTAGGAGCGCCCTGCCACCCGCTCGCGCAGCCCCTCCCCGAGCGCGTTCACGGCGAGGACGGTCGCGGCGATCGCGACTCCCGGCAGCGTCGAGATCCACCAGGCCGACGGGATGGCGTCCCGTCCGTCGGCGACGATGCTCCCCCACGACGCGGTCGGCGGCGGCACGCCGAGGCCCAGGAACGAGAGCGAGGCCTCGAGCAGCATGCACTGGCCCACCCGGAGCGTCGCCTCGACCAGGAGCGGCGCGGCCGCGCCCGGGAGGAGGTGCCGCGCCGCCAGGCGGAACGGGCCGGCCCCGGCGGCGGTCGAGGCCCGGACGTAGTCGCGCTCGCGGAGGGACAGCACCTCCGCGCGCACGAGGCGCGCCGCGTTCATCCACGAGGTCCCCGCGAGCACGAGGACCGTGCCCGCGAGCGACGGCCCGTAGAGCGCGACGAGCAGGAGCAGGAGGAAGAGGCGCGGCACGGCGAGGGCGACGTCGGCCGCGCGCATCAGCACGGCGTCCGCGGCGCCGCCGAGGAGCCCCGCGACGGTGCCGACCGCTCCGCCGAGGACGACGGCGCCGAGGGCGGCGAGCAGGCCGACCGCGAGCGAGACCCGGGCCCCGTGGACGATCCGGCTCAGGAGGTCGCGGCCGTACCCGTCGGTGCCGAGGACGAAGAGCGGCCGGAGCCGCGCGCCGCGCGCGGGACCCGCCGCGAGCCGGTCGGGCGGAATCCGCTCCCACTCCGCGCCCCGTCGGATCTCGAGGCTCCCGTCCGCGCCGTCCCGCACCTCGTGGGCGTAGCGGAGCGAGCCGTTGCGGAGGCGCACGGCCTCCACGCGGCTCCACGGCGGGAGGTCGCGGAGGACGAGGCCGTCCGGCTGGTCGGCGGGGTCCCGGAGGGGGAGCGCCGGAGCGAGCAGCGTGGCCGCCGCGACGAGGGCGAGAAAGACGAGGCCGGCGATCGCGCTCCGGCTCATCGTCCCGGCCCCCCGCTCCCCGCGCCGATCCTCGGATCGACGAGGGCGACCGCGACGTCCGCGAGGAGGTTCCCGGCGACGACGAGGAGCGTCGAGAGGAGGGTGGTCGCCAGCACGACCGGGACGTCCCGCGCCAGGATCGCCTCGTATGCGAGCCGCCCCATGCCGGGCCAGCCGAACACGACCTCGACGACGAGGGAGCCCGACACCAGGACCGGCAGTGCGAGCCCCATCAGGGTGACGACCGGGAGGAGCGAGCTCCGGAGCGCGTGGAGCCAGAGCACCCGCCCCCCGCCCGCGCCCCGCGCCCGCGCGGCGCGCACGAAGTCGTCGTCGAGCGCCCGGAGCATCCCGGCGCGCACGAAGCGGCCCAGCGCCGCCGCCGACGCGAGGCCGAGCACGAGCGCCGGCAGGGCGAGGTGCCAGAGCCGGTCGAGGAGGCGGAGCGGGACCGACCACGCCTCCGCTCCGACCGAGTGGGTTGCCGCGGGGGGGAACAGACGCAGGCCGTAGGACAGGCCGAGGATCGCCATCAGGCCGAGCCAGAAGGCCGGCATCGAGTAGAGGACGAGGGCCGAGCCGGTCATCGCCCGGTCCGGCCAGCCCCCGCGCCATCGGCCCGAGGCGACGCCGATGCCGATCCCGGCGACGAGGTGGACGAGGAGGGCCGCCGTCGAGAGGACGAGGGTGGCGGGGAGCGCGGCCGCGATCGTGTCGGCCACCGGCCTTCCGCGGGAGAGCGACCATCCGAGCTCCCCGTGGAGAGCGAGCGCCCCGATCCAGCGGACGAACCGCTCCGCGGGGGGGCGGTCGAGGCCGTAGGCCGCGACGAGGCGGTCCCGCACCTCGGGGGGGATGGGGCGGTCGCCGATCAGGAGGTCGAACGGCTCCCCCGGCGCGGTCTCGACGAGGACGAAGGTCAGCAGGAGCACGCCGAGGACGACCGGCGCCGCCGCGGCGAGCCGTCCGGCCGCGAAGCGCAGGAGGGATCGCGCGCCCCGGCGGCGGGAGGGGGGGCGGGCTAGGGGGTCACCCACCAGCGCTCCAGCCGCGCGAGGGGATCGGCGGGCACGTCGATCTCGACGCCGTGGAGGCGGGGGCCGGCCGCGGCGAGCCGCTGGGTCTCGTAGAGGAACGTGTACGGCTGGTCGCGGTGGATCTCGCGCTGGAGGCCGTCGAGGGCCGGCTTCGCGTCGCGCCACTCGCGCGCCCCGTCGAAGACGTCGAGGAGGCGATCGACCTCGGCGGAGCGGTACCGGACGACGTTGCTCCCGCGCGGGGGGTCCTCCCGGGACCCGAAGAGCGACCGCAGGTCGATCTTCCCCGAGAAGCGCCAGCCGCCGACGTAGGAGTCGAACTCCCCGATCGTGTTGCGGTGGACGAAGGTCCGCATCTCGAGGGGGGCCGGCTTCACGCGCACGCCGATCCTCGAGAGCTGCGACTGGATCTTCACGACGACCGATTCCCGGAGGCGGTTGCCGGCGTTCGTCGTCATCTCGATCTCGAACGGCTTCCCGTCGCGGACGAGCACGCCGTCCCCCGGCCTCGGCGCGTAGCCCCGGTCCGCCAGGAGCCGCCGCGCTTCCTCCGGGTCGTAGCCCCAGGGCTCGAGCGTGGGGTCCGCGCCCCACCAGAACGAGAGGACCGGCCCCGCGGAGACCCGGCCGAAGCCGTAGAGGAGGTCGTCCACGATCCCCTTCCGGTCGATCGCCATCGTGAGCGCCCGGCGCACGGCCGGGTCGTCGAGCGGCGCCTTCGCACCGTTCCAGCCGACGTAGTCGTACATCGGGTAGTCGAACGCCAGGAGCCGCGTCCCCGGGGCTGCGCGGACTCGCGCCGCTTCCCGGGGCGCGACCCCCTCGACGTAGTCGAGCCCGCCGGCGAGGAGCTGAGTCACGAGGCTCGACGCGTCCGGCACCACGCGGAGCACGACCCGGTCGAGGCGGGGCAGGCCCTCGCGGAAGTAGCGGGGGTTGCGCGCGAGCACGATCTCCTCTCCCGGCGCGTGCCGCTCGAGGAGGAACGGCCCGGAGCCCACCCGCACGCCGGACCAGTCGTGGTCCCGCCACGCGGCGAAGGGGACCGCGCCGAACGCGTGCTCGGGGAGGATCCCCCCCTCCACCGCGTCCGCGAACGCGTCCGGATAGGCGCGGTCGAAGCGGAAGACCACGGTGCGCGGGTCCGCCGCCTCGACGGAGGCGATGCGAGCCTTGCTCTGGGCCCCGATCCACGCGACGTCGGGCGAGGTCTGCGCCCGCCAGGTGAAGACGACGTCGGAGGCGGTGACCGGCCTCCCGTCGCTCCACGCGGCCTCGCGGAGCCGGAACGTGAGGACGGTGCCGCCGTCCGAGAACGACCAGGACTCGGCGAGGAGCGGGTCCCAGGAGGGGGGATGGTCGCGGCCGTCCCCGAGCTCCTGCGCGAGGCGGAGCCAGATCCGCCGGTGCAGGTTGTTCGCGAACGACTGGCGCGAGAGGTACTCGTTCCAGCCGTCGACGTCGGAGATCGAGCCGAGGACGGCCGTCCCCCCGCGGACCGGCTCGGCCGGGGCCTCCGGCGCCGGCGCCCCGCAGCCCGCGAGCGCGGCGAGGGCGAGAGCCGTCGCGATCCGGCGGAGCGCTCCCTTCGGGACCGTCATCCGGCGCTCTCCTCGTCGAGACGGGCCCGGATCGCCTCGAGGGAGTGCGGCTCCCCGGCCCCGATTCCAGGGCAGAACTCGTGCAGCTTCTCCCACGCCGAGCGGGTGCGCAGGTTCTCGCGCCAGAACGGGAAGGTCCGGCACTGCCTCGGCCGCGCGGCGTAGACGGCGCAGCTCGATCCCTCGAGGAACGGGCAGTCCGGGCCGTCCATGCGGAGGACGTCCAGGCCGTCCTCCTTCTCGCAGCGCCTCTCGAGGAACTCCTCGCGCGTCAGCCCGAGGTGCGCCGCGATGCGCTCGGCGTCGTCCCCCTCGAGGTAGACCCAGTCGCAGTCGCCGTGCTTCGTGCAGCAGGCGCCGCATCCGGGGAGGCACGAGAAGCGGAGCCCCTCCCCGTACCACGGGAGGCGCGCGCTCCGTCGGCCGCGGGGCTCGGCGCGATCGCTCATCGGCGGGAGTATAGCTCGGGAGAAACGCCCGGCAGACGGATCCGGAACGCGGTCCCGCGATCCGCGCCGCTCGACACCTCGATCGTCCCCCGGTGCGCCTCGACCGCGCGGCGGGCGATGGCGAGGCCGAGGCCGGTGCCGGAGGACTTCGTCGAGAAGTACGGCTCGAACAGCCTCTGGTGGACCGAGGCGTCGAGCCCCGGCCCCGTGTCGGCCACGGAGAGGATCGCGCCGCCCGAGCCGTCCGGCCCGGCGGAGAGCGTCAGCGTCCCCCCGTCCGCCATCGCCTGGAGGGCGTTCTCGATCAGGTTGACGATCGCCCGGGAGAGGACGCGGCGGTCCACCGCGACCCGGGGCGACGGCTCGTAGCGCTCGACGATCTCGATCCCGGGAGGGTTCCCCGCCCGGTAGGTTTCGGCGATCTCGCGGAGGAAGGCGGCGGGGTCGGTCGGCTCCGGCCGCAGCGTCGGGAGCTTGGCGTAGGCCGAGAACTCGGCCGCGATCTGCCGGAGGGCGCGCACCTGCTTGAGCACCGTGTCGAGGCACGCGTGAAGCTCCGGCGCGGGGTCCGGGAGCCTCTCGGAGAGCAGCCGCCGCAGGTGCTCGACCGAGAGCTGGATCGGCGTCAGGGGGTTCTTGATCTCGTGCGCGATGGAGCGCGCCATCTCGGCCCACGCTTCGAGCTGGTTGCTGCGCATCAGGTCCGTGACGTCGTCGAGCAGGATCAGGGATCCCGGCGCCCCGCCCTCGGGATCCGGGAGGGGGACCCGGACGACGCGGAGGCGCACCGGCTTCCCGGACCGGGCGAGATCGACCTCGAGCGGCTCGCCCGACGCCGTCGGGGCCGCGGCCAGCGCCTCCGCGAGGGGGGCCAGGGCCGGCGCCCGCAGGATCGCCTCGGTCAGCGGATCGCCGACCCTGGGCTCCTCGCCTCCCTCCGCCGCGAGCAGCGCGGAGGCGGCGGGGTTGCGCGTGACGATCCTCCCCGACGCGTCCGTGGAGATCACGCCCGCCGTGGCGTGCCGCAGGAGCGCGGCCATGTAGTCGCGGCGCCGCACGAGGTCCGCGCGCTGCTCCGCCAGGGCGGCGGCCATCGCGTTGAACCCCTCGACGAGATCCCGGATCTCGTCCCGGCTCGTCGTGCGGAGCCTCGCGCCGTACTCGCCCGACGCGATCCGCGCGGTCGCCCCGACGAGGTCGCGGACGGGGCGCGCGACCGTGCGCGAGAGGACCGCGGCTGCCGCGGCCAGCAGGGCGGCGAACAGGACGGTGGCGAGGAGGAGCGTCTCCGTCACGCGGGCGAGGGCGCGCACGACCTCGCGCCGCTCCCGCACGAGCGGGACGGCGACGACCGATCCGCGCGCGGAGCCGCCGATCCGGATCCCGGCGTAGACCGTCGGGATCGGGTTCGAGCCGATCTCGCTCGCGCGGAAGAGCTGCGGCTTCCCCCCCTCGACGACCTGCTCCTGCACCTCGCCGGGGAGGCGCGGGGGGAGGTAGCCCGAGGCGAACAGCTCGCGGCGCGAGGTCGCCGCGAGCGTCCCGTCCTCGTACAGGTGGATGTCCTGCCGGACGATGAGGCGGAGCCACTGGAGGATCTCGTCGTTCAGGACTGGGGGGCCCTCGCCGGGCTGGAGCGCCGCGTAGTCCTTCACGACGCGGCCGACGAGGGTGACGAGCTGGATCGCCGAGTTCGCGAAGTCGGACTCCGCGCGGTGCTCGACCGCCTGGCGGACGATGACGGCGAGGCCGACGAGGGGGACGAGCGAGGCCCCGAGGAGGGTGGCGACGAGCTTCCGCTGGAAGGAGGCGCGAAGCGCACCCGTCAGGGAGGCGGCCCCTCCGCGCCGCAGGATCCCGCGGAGGAGGGACGAGGCGAGGAGGAGGCCGAGCGAGAGGAGCGCGAGGCGCACGAAGGCGCCGAGCCGGTCGATCCACGTGAGGCCGGGGAGGAGCAGGACGTGGAGCCTCCCCCCCGAGGCCAGCGGAAGGGCGGAGAAGGGCTGGCCCGCGATCGCGACGGTGAGCGTCCGCCCCGTCGCGGCCCCCGCGCGGAGCTCCGGGCTGGCGGCGGGCGGCTGGTGGAGCGTGGAGACGAGGACCGTTCCGTCCGCGTCGTACAGCACGTAGTCGGGCGTGCCGACCGGGTCGCCGGCCGCGTGCGCCGGCGCGCCGGGTCCGAGGGCGGCGAGGAACACCGAGGAGCCGGGGAGGAACGGGAGGTTGTCGGGCTCGTCGAGGACGTGGCCGACGACGAACCCCGCGCGCCTCCCGCCCGGATCGAGGATGGGCGCCTCGGCGTGGAGCAGGTGCTGGCGGATCGCCCCCTCGCCCGCGATCTCCTCGTTGCGGAGGACGACGTCCGAGGGGCCGTCGGAGCGAGCGGGCGGCGGCTCTTCGAGGAGGGGGAGGTCGTAGGCGAACCGGCTGCGGAGGTCGGCCGCCGCGCCGTAGAGGTCGAGGGAGGACTTGAGCCCGGTGTGGAAGAGATCGCCGTCCACCCAGAGCAGGTACGCGGCGTCGTCGTCGGGACGGCCCGGCGCGCGCGTGACCGCCTCGATCGCCCGCTCCGAGCGCGCGGCCGCGCGCACGGCCCCGAGGAGGGCGACCGTCCTGCGGGACGTCTGCTCGAGGACCTGCGGCGCGAACTCGAACCGGAGCCGGTCTCGGGCCAGCCGGTCCGACGTGCGGAGGACGACCGTGCTCGAGAGCGCCGCGGGGACGAGGACGGCGAGCGCCACGGCGACGCGGGAGCCCCGGGGCGCCGCCTCTCCGGGGGCCGTGCGCCGGAACGCCGTGATCGCCGCGACCGCGAGCTCGGCGGCCGCGAGCAGGAGCACGCCCAGCCCGGCGAGGAGGAGGAGCTGGACGGACGAGCGCGCGGGGATGTCGAGGCGCAGCAGCGGGGCCCCCGCGTTCTCCGCGAGGTCGGCCGAGACGCCCGCGACCGCTGCGAGCAGCAGGGCGGCGCCGAGGCCGGCGAGGGCCGCGGCCGCCCTGCGGCTCCGGGCCGGAGACTCGCGGAGGTGCCGGGCGACGGCGGCGGCGGCGAGCCAGAGCGCCGCGGCCGACAGGACGAGGTCCGCGGGAGAGCCGAGGAGCCCCCACGCTGCGGCGGAGCCGTACTCGCTCGCGGAGGAGATCTCTCTCGGCAAGAGCCGCGCCGGGGCCCGGGAGACGAGCAGGATCGCGCGCGCGGCGGCGATGGCCGCGAGACAGGCGAGGAGGCCCGACCTCTTCGCGCACGCCCGCTTCCAGTCGATCGCGCCGAGCAGCAGGACGCAGACGAGGGCGGCGGCGGCCGCGGCCGCGCGCCCGCGCCGCGCGGCGGCGACGCGCCCCGCGGCCATCTCCTCGAGCGTCGCCGCGGCGAGGAGGTCCCCTTCTGCCGACCGGAGCGGCACCAGGAGGCTCGCGGGGGGGCCGGGGCGGAAGACTGCGTCCCTCCCGCCGATCGAGGCGACGGAGGGCTCCTCCCCGTCGCGCGCGTCCACGAACTCGACCCGGCGGACGACCCCCGAGGCGAGCGCGCGGGGCAGCAGCGAGGCGAACGACCGGCTTCCCCCGGGGGAGTCGAGCACGAAGGACGCCGCGGCCCGGCGTCCGCCCGCGCCGGGCGGGGAGGTCGCGACGAGCCGCGCCGTCAGGCCGTCCCGCCGCACCGACCAGGCGGGGATCCTCCCCGAGCGCGGCGGCGGGACCGGCTGCGGGAGGCCGTCCCATGCGACGAATCGCTCCGACGGGTCCGCGATCCCGACCCCCTCGAGGCGGGACGCGAACGGTCCCGAAGCCGACTCGCGGCCGGCGCGCGGCGAGGAGCTGCGGAGCGCCTCGCTCGCGACGTCCGCGGCCCGGTCGAGCCCCTCGGCGAAGAAGCTCCGGACGCGCGAGGCGTCGTCCTCGAGGAGCCTGCGGACGTCCGCCGCGTCCCGGCGCAGAACCGCCCTGGCGCCGATCTCGCCGGCCGCCAGGGCGAGAAGCGGCATCCCGAGGAGGAGCGTGAGCTTGGCGATCCGCGCGTTCATGCGGCGGCCGTCACTCGAGCGTCTCTCGGATCTCGCGGAGCACCCATCGCTCGCCCTCCGGCTGGAACGAGAGGTGGAGGCCGAGCCTCATCGGGCGCCCCTGCCGGTCCTGGAGGACCGCGCGGCCGCGGGCGAGGGCGTTCGTCTTCCCGTCGGATTCCATGCGGAGGAGCTCGAAGGAGCGCACCGAGCCCTGCGAGAGGAAGTCGGCCAGAAGCGCCTCGACCTGGCTCGACGCGAACCACCCCTCCTCCGGGACGATCTTGGGGAGCGACAGGTGCACCTTGCCGCCGGAGGGGAGGATCGGACGGAGGAGCGAGGCCTGCCCCGAGGTCAGCGCCTGGCCGAAGGCGCGCGCCGAGCGCCTCGCCTCCGCCTCTCCCGGATCCGAGGAACGCGCGGGGAGCGAGATCCCGGTGGCGAGGAGGAGTGCGATCGCCGCGCGCGCAACGCCGACGCCCGTCCGGCTCACATCGAAACCTCCCGATCGAGCATAACGCGAAAACCGGCGACAGCAACCGATTTAGATCGGTGGACGCCCCCGATTTGTGTGCGGAGTCACGAGCGGTAGGCGTCGAGGAGCTCCCGGGCGACGCTCCGGAGGAGGCTCACGCTGAACGGCTTCGTGATGAACCGGTCCACGCCGAGGTCGGTGAGGCGGTCCACGTCCATGCCGGACCCGGAGGAGAGGCCGATGATCGGGATCCGCTTGCCGGGCGAGAGCGTCTGGATCTTCTCCAGGAGCGCGGGCTCGTCCTCCGTCTCCGCGATCCCGAGATCGAGCACGAGGAGATCGGGGCGGCGGAAGCGCAGGGTCTCGAGAACGGTGCTCACGGTGGACGCGCGGATCACCCGGTAGTCGTCCATCGACAGGAGGTCCTCGGCCAGGTCCAGGAGCCCGCGGTCGGCGTCGGCCACGAGGATCACCCGCCGCTCGTGGCGGAGGACGGCCTCGTCGATGAAGACCCGGTTGCCGCCCCGCGCCTTCGCCTCGGCGAGCGCGGTCTCCGTGGCCCGGACGAGGTCTTCGGCGTTGCGGACCGAGCGGTTGTCGGGGTAGCTCGAGATGCCGGCGGAGACGCGCACCTTGAGGCTGTCCTCCTCGCGCCGCAGGACGATCTCCTCCGTCTGCGTCCTCACCTTGCTCGCGAACACGGCGGCCCCGCGATAGCGGTTCCCCGGGAGGATCGTGCCGAACGACTCCTCGCCGGTCCGGCCGAGGATGTCCTCCTTCCGGACCTGGTGGCGGAGCACCTCGGCGACGCGGCGGATGACGATGTCCCCCGAGCTGTGGCCGAACCGGTCGTTGATCTTGCGGAGGTGGTCCACGTCGAAGAACACCAGCGAGAGGGGGGTGCGGTAGCGCCGGGCCCGCGAGAACTCCTCTTCGAGCCGGTGCAGGAGGTGCGGCCGGTTGCACAGCCCCGTCATCGGGTCGCGGGTGGAGGTGCGCTGGAGCTCCCGGCGGAGCCGCCCGATCTCCGCCGCCAGGCGCACGCGCCCCTCGAAATCGCCGGCGGCCACGGGATGGCGCAGCATGATCACCGGGCGGCGCGAGTCCGGGCGCGCCCGCTCCTCGGCGGAGACGGGGCCCCGCAGCACGTGGATCTGCGGGATCAGCGCGAAGACCTCCCCGTCCCGGAGCCGTCCGTGCAGCGCGACCGCGGCGGGGTCGGCCAGGTCGAGATCGGTGACGACGAGGTCGATCGCCTCGTCGTCCCCGCGGTCGATCAGGAACCCCTCGGCCCCGGCCAGCAGGAACGGCTCCTCTCCGGCGGCGGCGATCATCCGGCAGAGGCGCTCGCCGGACTCGCGGTCCGCCGAGAAGACGAGCACGTTGGCCCGCGTGGAACCTGCTGGCATCTCCCGTCCGCACTCCCGGTTGAGGCCGGAGGGCGCGCGCCCTCCGGGGGCCGAGTTGCGGAAAATATCGGTTCTGCCGGGAAGGGTCAAGGGAGGAGAAATGTCGTAAGGTGCGCGGGGCGGGAGCGGGGAGGACGGAGTGCGGGCGCTCGGCCTGATCTCGGGGGGATGGGACGGGGAGATCGCCGCCGCGATGGTGCGCGCGGCCGGCTGGGAGGTCCTGGGGCTCCACCTCGACCACGGCTTCGTCCGGGACGACCGCGCCGCCGAGGCCCGGCGGCCGCGGGGGTTCCCGGTCGAGGTCCGCGGCGTGGCGCGGGAGTTCCTGGCGGAGGTCGTGAGGCGGCCGAGGCACGGCTACGGCAGCGCCATGAATCCCTGCATCGACTGCCGGATCTTCATGCTCCGCCGCGCGGCGGCCCTGGCGGAGGAGCGCGGGGTCGGCCTCGTCTTCACCGGAGAGGTCCTCGGGCAGACGCGCATGAGCCAAAGGCGCGAGTCCCTCCTGAGGATCGAGGCGGAATCCGGCCTCTCCGGCCGCCTGCTCCGGCCGCTCTCCGCCCGCTTCCTCGAGCCGACGCGGGCGGAGGCCGGGGGGGCGATCGACCGCGAGCGCCTCGGCGCGATCCACGGGCGCGGGCGGCGCGAGCAGGCCCGCCTCTCCGCGGGCCTCGGCCTGCCCCCTCCCCGCGCCCGCGGCGGGCCGTGCTGCCTCCTCGCCGACCGCGCCTTCGCGGCGCGCCTGCGCGATCTCCTCGCCCACTCCCCGGAGGACGGACCGCCGCCGCCCGCGCTCGCTCTCCTCCGCCGCGGGCGCCACTTCCGGCTCTCGCACCGGGCGAAGGCCGTCGTCGCCCGCGACGAGGAGGAGTGCCGCCTCCTCCGCGAGCGCCACGCGGACCTCCCGTCCTGCCAGGCCGAGGACGGCCGCGGCCCGGTCGTCCTCCTCGAGGGGGACCCGGACGAGACGGCGGTCCGCTCGGCGGCGGCGCTCGCGCTCCGCTTCGGCGCGCACCGGGGCGATGCCGCCGCTCCCGTGCGGATCGTCGGCCTCGGCCCCGGCGAGGGCCGGATCGTCGCGGCCCCCGCGTCCGCCGCCCGCCTCGAGCCGATCTGACCGGCCGTTTCCTCGCGCCCGCGGGGGACGTGTGCTATAAATTCCGGCTCGTTCCGGCGGGATGGACATCTCGGGGCGTTAACTCAGCGGTAGAGTGCCATCTTCACACGGTGGAAGTCGCAGGTTCAAATCCTGCACGCCCCACCAGGCCGGGACGCGACGGTCGGGCGGCTAGCTCAGCTGGGAGAGCACGGCGTTCGCAACGCCGGGGTCGAGGGTTCGAATCCCTTGCCGTCCACCAATTCCAGGGCGGGAAACCGCCCGGCCCGCCTCGCGCGCGATGCGCTATACTTCCCCTCCGCGCAGGCGATCTCCGCGCGAGAAAGCGGCCCCATGCTCGTCCGCTGCCCGCAGTGCAGGGAAGAGTTCCGGCTCGTCGACTACGGTCCGGGCGAGCGCGTGATCCGCTATCTCTGCCCCGGCTGCCGGGCGATCGTGCGGATCGACCTCGAGATGGACGAGGTGCGCAGCTCCTCGTCCTCGGGCTCGTACCGGGCGATCGAGCGCCGGAAGACGATCCTGGTCGCCGACGACTCGCCCATGCTCCTCGAGACCGCGCGGGACCTCCTGGAGCAGGCCGGCTACCAGGTGCTCCTCGCGGCCGACGGCCTGGAGGCGCTCCGCCTGGTCCGGGAGGAGCACCCCGACGCCGTCGTGCTCGACCTCCTGATGCCGAGGCTCACCGGCTTCGACGTTCTGCGCGAGATCCGCGCCGACGACCGGATCAAGAGCACGCCGGTCCTCGCGATGAGCGGCGTCTACAAGGACAACGTGCTCGTCTTCCTCCAGCAGCTCGGCGCGAAGGGCTTCCTCGACAAGAGCCGGATGCGGGAATCGCTCGTCTTCCGCGTCCAGGCCATCGTTCCGGCGGCGGACGGCTCCTGAGCCGCGCGGCGGAGGGTCCGTGCCCAACCTGGCCGTGGTCGGCGCCCAGTGGGGCGACGAGGGGAAGGGGAAGGTCGTCGACCTCCTGTCCGAGCGCTTCGACGTCGTCGCGCGCTACCAGGGGGGGCCGAACGCCGGGCACACGGTGACCGTCGGCGGGCGCCGCCACGCGCTCCACCACGTGCCGTCCGGAGTCTTCCGCGAGGGGGTCCGCGCCGTCATCGGGAACGGGACCGTCCTCGACCTCGGCCGCCTGGTCGAGGAGATCGAGGCGCTCGCGGCCGCAGGCGTCCGCCTGACCGGAAGGCTCTTCGTCAGCGACCGAGCGCACGTGATCCTTCCCCCGATGGCGCGGCTCGACGAGGCCGCCGAGGAGTCGGCCTCCGAGGGCTCCCGCATCGGCACCACGCGGAAGGGGATCGGCCCCGCCTACCAGACGAAGACGGCGCGCGGCGGGATCCGGATGGCGGACGTCCTCGACCTCGCGCACCTCGAGGCCCGGATCGGCGAGCTGCTGGACGGGCCGCTCGCGCCGTGGTTCCGGAGCGCCGGGTCGTGGGACCGGGCGGCCCTCGCCCGGGAGATTCACGGGCACGGGCAGAAGCTCGAGGCGTTCGTCGCGGACACGTCGCTCCTCCTCAACGCCTGGATCGACGAGGGGAAGAGGATCCTTTTCGAGGGGGCGCAGGGGACGCTGCTCGACCTCGACCACGGCTCGTACCCGTTCGTGACCTCGTCGAGCACGGTGGCCGGCGGGCTGTGCGGCGGGCTGGGGATCTCGCCGACGCGGGTCGCGGGGGTGGTCGGGGTCCTCAAGGCCTACTGCACGCGCGTCGGCTGCGGGCCGATGCCCACCGAGCTCCACGACGGTCCCGGCGGGCTCGGCGAGAAGATCCGGGAGCGCGGCCGGGAGTTCGGGACGACGACGGGACGCCCGAGGCGGTGCGGCTGGTTCGACGGCGCCGCGGCCGCGTACGCGAACCGGATCAACCGCTTCGACTCGGTCTGCGTCATGCTGCTCGACGTCCTGGACGTCTTCGACTCGCTGCGGGTCTGCACCGGCTACCGGCTCGACGGGCGGGAGGTCCGGGGCTTCCCGGCGACGGTCCGCGACGCGGAGCGGCTGGCGCCCGTCTTCGAGACGCTTCCGGGGTGGCGGCGCGAGACGTCGGGGGCGAGGCGCTGGGACGATCTCCCGGCCGAGGCGAAGCGCTACCTCGCCCGGCTCGAGGAGGTGATCGGCGCCGAGGTCGGCCTCGTCAGCGTCGGTCCCGACCGGGAGCAGAGCATCCTCCGTCCCGGCACGTGGCTCGCGCGCGCCCTCGGATCGTGAAGCTTCCCCGCCCGCCGTCCCACGTCGTCTTCCTCGCCGCGGTCTTCGTCTCGGGCCTCGCCGTCCTCTCCGGGTTCCGTGCGGTCTTCCACCTCCTCGCGCGGGGCACGGAGCCGGCCCTCCCGGCCGGCGTCCTGGCGAGGGCGTTCGCGACCGGCGCGCGGTTCGACGCGGCGGTCTCCGGCTACCTCCTCGCGCCGCCGCTCCTCCTCCTGTCCCTCCTCGCGGTCGCCGGCCGGAGGCCGCGCGCGGCCCACAGGATCGCCGCCTGGGCGCTCGGCCTCGGCTACGCCTCGGTCTTCCTCGTCGCCGCGGCCGACCTCCCGTACTACCGGCGCTTCGGGACGCGCGTCACCGCCGCCGCCCTCTCCTGGGCGGACACCCCCCGCTTCTTCCTCGACTCGACGCTCGGCGATCCGGCGCACCGGCCGTACGAGGCGCTCTTCCTCGCCGCGTCGATCGGGTTCGGCCTCCTCCTCGGCGCGCTCCGCCGGAAGCTGCTGGACGGGAGGCCGCAGGAGGAGGACGGGGCTCCTCGCCCGGCGCGCCGCGCCGCCCTCGCGGCGGCCTGGTCGCTCGCGGCGCTCGCGCTCGTCTTCCTCGCTGTGCGCGGCCGCGTGGCGCAGAGCTCGCCGCTTCGGACCGGCGTCGCCTTCTTCTCTCCGCACGCCCTCGCGAGCCAGGTCGCCCTGAACCCCGCCTTCGTCTTCTGGAACAGCGTCCTCGAAGAGGGGAGAGGAGTCCCGAGCCTCGTCCCCGGCGCGGCGCCAGGGGCGGCGATCGCCGCCGCGCGCCGCTTCCTGGGCATCGAGACGGGCGACGGCTTCTCCTCCCCGATCGCGCGGCGCGTCGATCCGGGAAGCCCGCCGCGGGACCTCAATGTCGTCCTCGTCCTGATGGAGGGGATGGCGGCTCCGCTTCTCGCCCGGCACGGCGGCGCCGGCCTGACGCCGCGCCTCGACGCCCTCGTGGAGCGCGGCCTCTCGTTCGACCGGATCTACGCGTCGGGGATCCACACCCACTCCGGCGTGTACGCCACCCTCTTCTCGATGCCGGCGCTCCCCGGCGCGCACCCGATGAAGGGGGCCCGCATCCTCGGCGAAGCGGGAGGCCTCGCGAGGACGCTCCGGGAGCGCGGCTACCGGACCGTCTTCCTCTGCCCCCACGACGCCCAGATCGACAACATGGAGGGGTTCCTGACCGCAGGCGGCTACGACCGGGTCCTCGACCTCGACGACTGGCCCGAGGACCGCATCGCTCCGAACCTCCGCCTCCCCGATCACGCGCTCTTCGACGAGGCGCTGCCGGTCCTCCGGGAGACGGCGGCGGGGGGGCGTCCGTTCCTCGCCGTGCTCCTCACCGTCAGCAACCACCCGCGGCACTACCTCCCCGAGGGGATCCCGTTCCGGCCGCGGAGCGAGGACCCCGCGCTCCGGATGGTCGAGTACGCCGACTGGTCTCTCGGGCGATTCCTCGATCTCGCCTCCCGCGAGCCGTGGTTCGCGAGCACGATCTTCGCCTTCGTCTCCGACCACGGCGCATCGCCGGGGGCCGGCGCCCCGCCCGAGGCGCGATACCACGTCCCGCTTCTCCTCTACGCCCCCGCCGTCCTCGGCCCTCCCCGCGCGATCGACGCGCTCGGGAGCCAGATCGACGTCGGCCCGACCGTCCTCGGCCTCATGGGCCGTCCGTGGGTGGACGAGACTCTCGGGATCGACCTGCTGCGCGCGCGCCGCCGGGCGGTCTGCTGGTGCGACGACGAGAGCGCGAGCTGCTTCGACGGGAAGACCCTTCTCACGCGCCGCCTGGACGGCGTCGAAACGCTCCGGCCGGCGCAGGGCGTCGAGGCCGACCCCGAGGAGGCGGCGCGGGCCGAGGCGCTCCTCCGAGAGCACTTCCTCTCCCTGCTCGAGGCCTCGCGCGTTCTGCTCGGGAAAGGAGCTTCCCCGTGAAGCCGAGCCGGATCCATCTCGCCCTTCTCGCATCGGCCGCGGTCGTCCTCGTCTGGTCGGGGATCCACCCGGCCGGCCGCTTCAACTGGTGGATGGAGGTCCTCCCCGCGATCCTCGGCGGCGCGGCCCTCGCGGCGACCTACCGCCGCTTCCGCTTCACGACGCCGACCTACGCCGCGATCTGGATCTTCGCCGTGATCCTGATGGTGGGAGGGCACTACACCTATGCCGACGTCCCGATCGGCAACTGGGCCCGCGACGCCTTCGGCCTCTCCCGGAACCACTTCGACCGGGTGGGGCATCTCTTCCAGGGGGCGGTCCCGGCGATGCTCCTCCGCGAGCTGCTGCGCCGCACCTCGCCGCTCAGGTCGGGGAAGTGGCTCTTCGCCCTCCCCGTGTGCGCCGCCCTCGCGATCAGCGCCGCCTACGAGCTGTTCGAGTGGCGCTATGCCGTGACCTTCGGCGGCGCCCTCGCGGAGGACTTCCTCGGCAGCCAGGGGGACGTCTGGGACGCGCAGAAGGACATGGCGATGGCCCTCCTGGGCGCCCTCCTCGCGGCGTCCCTGCTCGGCCGCTCCCAGGACCGCCTGTCCGACAGGTCGCTTCCTCCCGCCGGGGGCGCGGCGCCCGCCCGCTAGGGAAACGGATTCTCCCGCGCGCGCTCCGCGGCGAGGGGCCGTCGCGTCACGAATCTCAGGTGTCGGCAGCGTGAAGGGGGGATGTCTCGCACTTCGCGGGCAGACGATCGGCACATCCGGCGACGAGCGGCCGGAGAGGATTCCGGGGAACGATCCGGGTCCGCATCGGGGCTTCCACCCGGGAGGGAAGTGCCGTATCGTAGGGGGCGAGAAGTAGGGGGGAATGCGCAAGTCTTTGGAGAGACGGCGCGGACGAGGTTTCCGGTAGAGGCAGCCCCGCGTCGGTCGGCTTCGAAATCCGCTCTCATCCGCGCGCCGAGAATGGAAGCTTCGGCAAGCCGCTATCCCGGGCATTCCGGCGTCCCAGGGCAGGGATCCGGGGAACCCGGCTCTTGAAGGAGAGGAGTATGAGGGCCACCACACGGATTCCAATCATGCTGGGGCTCGCTTCCCTGCTGGCGCTGCCGGTGATGACGGCCTTCGCCGCCGGACCGGGAGGGGAGGGAACCCCTCCGCCCCGAGCGGAGATCCCGGCCGCGCTCGTCCACGAGGGCGGCGTCCACAAGCTGCTTCTCCGCACCGGGGACGCGCCGGCGCTCGATCGCCTGGCGAGCCTCGGCGTCATCCAGCGCCGGCTGGATTACGGCGACTTCCAGCTCCTCGTTGTGGGCGATCGGGCGATCCCGGCGCTGAAGGAGATGGAGCTCTCCGGTGTGACGGTGAGGGACGACTTCGACCTGGTCGCCGTCAACCGCTGGCTCATCGACACGCGATACGGCGAGCCGACGGATCTGCCGTGGGACCGACTGGACGCCCCCGGGCAACTGGACCGGCAGATCTACCTCGTCCAGTTCGTGGGCCCGCCGAAGGACGAGTGGCTCGCGGACCTCGAGCGGGACGGGGACGCCGACGTCGTCGCCTACCTCCCGAGCAACGCCTACGCGGTCTTCGCGTCACCGGCCTTCTGGGAGCGGATGAGCGGGGAGGTCTCCCGGCCCGGAAGCGTGGTCCAGTGGGTGGGCGCGTACCACCCGGCGTACCGGATCTCCGCCAACCTCGAGGATGCGATCGCGCGGAGCGACGAGGCGGCGGACGTCGTCGTGCAGTTCGTGGAGCATGCCGGCGTCGATCGGTCCGTGTCCGACCTGAAGGCGCAGGCCTTCGCCGAGCTGATGGAGGACGTCTCCCTCGGCGGGATGCGGGACGTGCGGGTCCGGATCCCCGCCGCCCTGATTCCGCGCCTGGCCGCCCAGCCCGACGTCTTCTGGATCGAGCCGTGCCTGCCCAAGAAGATGCTCGACGAGCGCCAGGACCAGATCATGGCCGGCAGCCTCGACGCCACCGGCGTCATGCCCTCCGCGCCGGGATTCCTCTCCTGGCTCAACGGCAAGGGATTCACCTCCAACCTCTCCTTCACCGTGGACGTGGCCGATGACGGGCTCGACAAGGGATCCACCACGGACGTCCACCAGGACTTCAAGGATGCCAGCGGCGTCTCCCGGGTGACCTACATCCTCAACTACACTTCCGATTCCCTCGGAGACAGCGGAGGCGGCCACGGGAACCTCAACGCGGCCATCGTGGGCGGTTACAACAACACGCAGGGGAGCACGTCCTACGAGGATACAGGGGGGTACCAGTACGGCCTCGGGGTCTCCCCCTACTCGCGGATCGGGGCCTCGAAGATCTTCAGCAACGCCGGCTATTTCACCTCCACCGCCTACTCGACGCTGATCGCCAACGCCTACAACAACGGCGCCCGAATCAGCACCAACTCCTGGGGCCTCACCGGCACCGGGTCGAACCTGTACACCACCGACTCGCGCTCCTACGACATCCTGGTGCGCGACGCCGCCTCGGGAACCGCCGGCAACCAGGAGATGTCCATCGTGTTCGCCGCCGGAAACGCCGGCCCGTCCACGTACACCGTCTCCGCGCCCGGCACCGGCAAGAACGTGCTCACCGTCGGCGCTTCCGAGAATTACCGGCAGACCGGGACCGACGGCTGCGGGATCACCAACACCGGCGCCGACAACGCCAAAGACATCATCAGCTTCAGCAGCCGCGGCCCCACCTCGGACGGGCGAAAGAAGCCCGACATCATGGCGCCCGGCACCCACATCCAGGGAGCGGCCTCCCGCAGCGTCAACTACGACGGCTCCGGAGTCTGCGACAAGTACTGGCCCACGGGGCAGACTCTGTATGCCTGGTCCTCCGGGACCTCCCATTCGACCCCGGGGGTCGCGGGCGCAGCCGCCCTGGCGCGGCAGTGGTTCGCGAACCGGGGGTGGGGAACGCCCACCCCGGCCATGGTCAAGGCTTTCCTGATGTCCACCCCGACCTACATGACCGGCGTCGGCGCCAACGACACCCTCCCCTCCAACAACCAGGGGTACGGGCGGCTCGACCTCGGCCGCGCCCTGGACGGCGCGTCGAGCATCCGTGTGGATCAGACCCAGGTCTTCGGCGCCGCCGGAGAGACGTACACCATCAGCGGCAGCATCTCTAGCTCGTCGAGCCCCTTCCGGGTGATGCTGGCCTGGTCCGACGCCCCCGGCGCGACCAGCGGCAACGCCTGGGTCAACGACCTCAACCTCGAGGTGACCGTCAACGGCACGCTGTACCTGGGGAACGTCTTCTCCGGGGCGAGCTCCATCACCGGGGGGACCGCCGACACCCGCAACAACACCGAGGCGGTGTTCCTCCCCGCCGGCACCACCGGGAGCTTCACCATCACCGTGCGGGCGCTCGGCATCAACGGCGACGGCGTCCCGGGCAACGCCGACACGACGGACCAGGACTTCGCCCTGTTCGTCTACAACGGCACCCAGGGCGCCGCCACCCCCGACTTCACGATTTCCGCCTCCCCGGCCTCCCAGTCGGTCATCCAGGGCGGCTCCACGAGCTACACGGCGACGATCACCAGCGTGAACGGCTTCAGTTCGGCCACCACGCTGTCGGTCAGCGGCCTGCCCACGGGGGCGTCCGGCTCGTTCTCGCCCAACCCGGTGACGCCTCCCGCGAACGGTTCGTCGAGCTCCACGCTTACGGTGACGACCGCTTCGACCACCCCGGCCGGGACCTACACTCTCACCCTCACCGGCACCAGCGGGGCGCTGTCCCACAGCACGACCGTGACGCTTTCGGTCAGCGCCGCCGGCGGCGGAAGCCAGGTGCTGACTTACGCCGCCGCGCCGAACCTGGCGATCCCGGATAACAACACCACCGGCATCACCAGTTCGATCTCGGTCCCCGCCTCGATGACCATCACCAGCGTGAGCGTGTACGTGAACATCACGCACACCTACAAGGGGGACCTGGAGGTGTCGCTCATCGGGCCGGACAACACGACGGTCCTGCTCCACAACCGGACCGGCTCGAGCACCGACAACATCATCACGACCTACAACATCACCACGCGGTCCTACCAGACCTTGACCGCCTACAACGGCAAGAACACGACGGGGACCTGGAAGCTGAAGGTGAGGGATCTCGCGGCGGCGGACACCGGGAAGCTGAACTCCTGGAAGGTAACCTTCAACGGCTACTACACGGCCGCGCCCGCCCTCGCGATCCCCGACAACAACACCACCGGCATCACGAGCACCATCGACGTGGCGGCCACGGGGACGGTGGCCGACCTGCGCGTGCTCGTGAACATCACGCACACCTACAAGGGGGATCTGGAGGTGTCGCTCATCGGCCCGGACGGGACGACGGTCCTGCTCCACAACCGGACCGGCTCGAGCACCGACAACATCATCACCGTCTATCCCGACCTGACCACGCCCGCACAGTCGCTCACCGCGTTTACCGGGAAGGCGATCGCCGGCGCCTGGAAGCTGAAGGTCCGCGACCTCGCGGCCGCCGACACCGGGAAGCTCAACTCGTGGGAGATTGACTTCCGATCGCCCTGACGGGCACTCGATCGCGGTAAATTCATCGAGAGGCCGGGCCCCCGATCCGGGGCCCGGCCTCTCGCGGAGCGCGGTGGATTCGCTCGCATCGGCGCTCGCGTTGGGACACGAGAAGGACACGGACCGCGCTCCCGCCCCTGCTGCGCCCCCGTCGGAAGGTGCTATCCTTTCCGCTGCCAACACGTTGGGCCGTTAGCTCAGCCGGTAGAGCATCAGCCTTTTAAGCTGAGGGTCGCTGGTT
>ERZ1649853.141-NODE-141-length-30384-cov-17.914240_pt1 | contig 30384 bp, 30 predicted proteins | sample MGYA00575353_ERZ1649853 | MGnify/ENA primary metagenome ERZ1649853 (study PRJEB40853, sample SAMN11349654) | freshwater sediment metagenome | isolation source: river sediment | host: Sediment | place: India: Okhla Barrage, New Delhi | collected 2017-02-21 ...
GACCGGCCGCCTGAGGGTCGGCCTCGAAGCGAACGCGCTCCGCGCCGCCGCCGCAGCCGGAAGGCGGCGCGCGGCCGCGGCGGCCGCCGTCGCGCTCGCCATGGCCACCTTCGCCGTCGGCGTCGTCCTGCTCCGACGCCACGCGGCGGCCCTCCGGGGGGAAACGGCCCGGGCGCGGTCCCTCACGGATGCGGTGCTCGAGGGAATCTCCGACGCGGTGATCGTGCTGGACCGGCAGGGGATCGTGCGGCTCGCGAACCCCGCCGCGTGCGGTCTCTTCCGGCGTCCGGGGGAGGATCTCGTCGGGAAGGACTCCCGCGACGCTGGTTGCGAGGAGATCGCGGAGATGCTGGCGCCCGACTCGCCGCCCCGAGAGCTGGAGGTGCACCCGCCCGGCGCCTCGCCCGTCCGCGTGCTCGCCGCCGTCTCGCCGGTGCTCGACGCGGACGGGTCGGTGACCGGATCCGCCATCCTCCTTCGCGACCTCACGGAGATCCACCGCCTGGAGCGCGAGGCCCGCCGCACGGAGAGCCTCGCGGCCTTCGGCCGGCTCGCGGCATCCGTCGCCCACGAGGTCCGCAACCCGCTGAACGCCGTCGCGGTCGGGGTCCAGCGGATCGAGAGGGAGTTCGCGCCGACCGACGCGCGAGCGGAGGACCATCGCCGTCTCTCGCGTCTCTTGCGGTCGGAGATCGAGCGGCTCGACGGGATCGTGGGGCGATTCCTCGACCTGGCGCGACCGCCACGGGTGGAGCCGCGCCAAGGCGATCTCGCGGCGGAGGTCCGAGAGGCGGCCTCGCTGGTCGCCGGAAGCCTGCCCGCCGGAATCCGGCTCCGCGTGGTCGCCGACGGCGTGGTCCCGGCGGTCTTCGATCCGAGGGCAGTGCGGCAGGTTCTCCTGAACCTGGCACGGAACGCCGTGGAGGCGCTGGGGACGGCCGGGACGATGTCCCTTTCGTGCCGCACCCAGGACCGGCAGGCCAGGGTCGAGGTGGCCGACGACGGACCCGGGATCCCCGAGCCGGACCTCGACAACGTGTTCGAGTTCGGATTTTCGACGAAGCCCTCGGGGAACGGGCTCGGTCTCCCGATCGTGCACCGCCTGATCGCCGAGATGGGCGGGACCGTGACGATCCGCTCCTCCCCCGGGAAGGGGACCCGTGTGATCCTGACGCTGCCGTCCGCCGAGGGCACGAGCGCCCGCCGGGCATAGGAGGCCCCCGTGCATCGGATCCTGATCGCCGACGACGAGGCCAGCCAGAGGGAGATCCTCGGAGGCTTCCTCCGCGGACTCGGGTACGAGGTCACCGAGGCCGCCGACGGCGTCGAGGCGGTGGAGCGGGTCCGGGAGGCGAGCCCGGACCTCGTTCTCCTCGACCAGCGGATGCCTCGCCTCGGCGGGGCCGAGGCGGTGCGCGCTCTCCGCGAGGTCCTGCCGGACCTCGACATCGTCGTCATCACCGCGTTCGGCAGTGTCGAGGAGGCGGTTGCGGCGCTCAAGATCGGCGCCACGGACTACCTCACGAAGCCGCTCGATCTCGACCGGCTCCAGATCGTCCTCCGGAAGGCCCTGGAGCGCCGGACGCTCATGCGCGAGAACCTCGAGCTGAGACAGAAGCTCGCGGGGGGACCGCGTCTCGAGGGGATCGTCGGCGCGAGCGGCGCGATGGAGGAGGTCCTCAGCACGGTCGCGCGCGCCGCTCCGACCGACGCGACCGTTCTCATAGGCGGGGAGAGCGGGACCGGCAAGGAGCTGGTCGCGCGGGCAATTCACGGGGCGTCCCGGCGCTCCGCGGGCCCCTTCGTCGCGGTGCACTGCGCGGCCCTCGCGGAGAGCCTTCTCGAGAGCGAGCTGTTCGGGCACGAGAGGGGAGCGTTCACGGGAGCGGACCGGGCGCGGATGGGGCGGTTCGAGGCGGCGTCCGGCGGGACGATCTTCCTCGACGAGATCGGCGAGATCTCGCCCGCCGTCCAGGTGAAGCTGCTTCGCGTGCTCCAGGAGCGGCAGGTCGAACGGGTCGGCAGCAACGTTCCCGTCCGGCTCGACGTCCGTCTCGTCGCGGCGACCAACACCGATCTCATGGAGGCCATCGGGGCCGGGCGATTCCGCGAGGATCTGTTCTACCGGCTCGCCGTGGTCCGCGTCTTCATCCCGCCGCTACGCCAGCGCCGCGAGGACATCCCGAGGCTCGTCGAGCACTTCCTCGCCAAGCACGCCGAGGCGGGGACGCACAGGGTGGCCGGAGTGAGCCGAGAAGCGATGGATGCCCTGCTCCGCTACGACTATCCTGGCAACGTGCGCGAGCTCGAAAACCTGGTGCAGAGCGCGATCGTCCTGGCACGGGGGGACGTGCTGACCACGGACGACCTCCCGGCGGCGGTTCGGACGCGCGTCGAGGAGGAGGGCCTGACCTACCGGCGCTTCGACGGCTCGCTTCCGCAGCAGGTGGAAGGGCTGGAGCGGGAGTTGATCGCGAAGGCCCTGGCGGCCGAGGATGGGGTGCAGTACCGGGCGGCGGAGCGTCTCGGCATCAGCGAGCGGACGCTGCGCTACAAGCTCGAGAAGTACCGGATGCGGTGAGGAGAAGGAAGGTCCCCGTCCGGATCCGGCACGTTTCGTCGGTTTTCGGGAGGATGTGACGGAAGCCCCGAAGGGGAAGCGCGGAAAACCCGGAAAATTGACGCAGGCTATCGTATCCGGGGGGTTGCTTGGAACATCTTCTGGCATGTGAGGTGCATACCCACTGCGACGGCCGCAACAGTTCGAGGGGACTATCGGGCGGCCAGGAGGTATCCATGAGGTCGGTTCGAACGATCCTGATGTTGATGGTCGTGATGGCCCTGGCAATTCCCGCATTCGCCGCCTCCGAGGAGGCGCGGAAGCCGTACGAGCTCACGGGAGAGGTCGTGGCCGTGAAGGCGGCCGTGGCGAACGCGGGCGAGCTCCCGATGCTGCAGATCCGGACGCAGGAGCGGACGATGGTCATGCTGCAGCTCGGGCCCGCGGACGATGCGGCGGCCAACTTCCAGGCCGGCGACCAGATCCGGGCCCGCGTGATGGCGAGCCAGGGCAAGGCCGGAGTGGTCGAGGCGATCCAGATCCAGAACAAGAACACCAACAAGATGCTCCGGGTCCGCACGGAGGACGGCAAGCTGATCCGCCAGCAGACGAAGCAGCAGGACGGGCAGGGCGAGGAAGTCCGGACGCGTGAGCAGCACCGGACGAACATCCAGGGAGCCGGCGGCAGCCAGGGCGGCGGCGGCTCGCGCACGGGCGGCGGCAGGCGGTAGCCGTTCGACTTCGGGCGAGGGCCCGGCAACGGGAAAGGGCCCTCGGGAGTCATCACCTTGAGATCCAGACCGTTGCTCCTCGGCGTCGCCCTCGCTCTCGCGTGGGGCGGCGCCGAGGCCGCTTCCGAGCCCTTCTCGACGCTGGAAGCGGAGGCCTTTTACGTCCGGTGGATCGTGCCGGATCTCGCCACGTCCGAGGTGTCCGGCGTCGACCTGCGGTGGACCGTGGGCACGCGGAGATGGTGGATGAAGACCTCGGTCGCGGCGGTCCACGCCACAGGGCCGGCTGGGGTCCTCGTCATCGGGCCGACGTTCCTCGGCGCTCCGGGCCGAGCGGAGGAAGAGCCGGCGCCTGCGGTCACCGGCACCGGAAGCGGGTCCGGCGGCGAGGACGGTGCGGTGCAGGAGAACGCTCCCGCGAGCACCGCGACGCAGGCAAACGGCCAGAACCGCCCCTTCCTCTTCGACGACCCGATCGTGATGGCGAAGGACCGCGAGGAGTTCGGGATCGGCGACATTCGCCTGCAGGCCGCGGTGCAGGTGGGCCGCGATCTGCCGGTGGGACGCTTCTACGCGCGCCTCGGCGCCAAGGCGCCGACCGCGGACGAGACCCTAGGCCTCGGAACCGGCGAGTGGGACGAGTGGGCGGGATTCGGTTGGTTCCGGGAGGGCTGGACGACGGACGTCGAGGCGCAGCTCGAGTGGGTGCACCTCGGCGATCCGCAGGATTTCGACTTCGAGGACGGTGTCGCGGCGGCCGTGTATCTGGGCTGGCCGCTCGGGCGAGGGGGCCTCCGGATGGGCGTCGAGTCGATCGACGCCGGGATTCCGGGGGAGCCCGCGCGCGTTCGCGCGATCGCCGGAGGCTACCGGGAGACTCGGGGACGCGTTTCGTGGAACTTCGAGGCCTCTGCCGGGCTGACCGACAGCGCCCCGGACCTCGGGGTGGCTCTGGCGCTGCGCTACTAGAGGTGGGGGAAATGATCCGAAACATCGTGGCTGCTTGCGCGTTCTCGCTGACGCTCGGGCTCGCCGCGGCGGCCGATGTGGAGCGCGACCGCGCGCTCCTCGTCGTCTCGGGGCGCGTCGAGAGCATGGAGCAGGCCCCGGGAGAGGCGGGCCAGCCCTGGACCGACGTGTGGATCGTTCCCGAAGGCGATGGCGCCGCCCGTCTTCACGTCCGGGTCGCGCCGACCGGCATCCTCGCCGCCGTGGAGTTCCGGCTCGCCACGGGCGACCGCGTGCAGGCCAGGGTCTTCTCCGACGTGACGCCGTTCATGGTCCAGCAGATCCGGAACCGCGAGACAGGCAGGGTGCTCCGCCTCAGGGGCCTGCGCGGCGAGCCGCTGTGGGCTTCCCGCCGGGCGACCGACGGCCTCGCCGGGCCGGCCTCATCCGGACCGGGCGGCACGGGTCACGGCGGCCCGCGGGTCCGCGGCGGGCGATAGCTCCGGGGCCGGACGCGCCGCGCCTCACCAGTTGATGACGAGGGACGTCGTGAACGTCGTGTCGAGCTTCTCGAGCTCGGCCGGGACGGCGTCGCCCTCGAACGGCGGCACCCCGTCCCCGTCGAGATCGGTCGGCACCAGCTCCACGGCAGGCCGGTTGTAGTAGACCGACCGGAGCGAGACCTTGAGCGCCAGCCTCTTCGTCATCGCGACGCTGATCGAGTTCAGCATATCGCCCCGCCAGTCCGACGTGTCCGAGACGTTGTCGTCCAGGACCAGCGCGTTCCCGAGCGTCGTCGCTTCGCCGAGCTTGCGCTGGAAGTCCCACGAGAATCGGACGCCGGCGTACCGGTCGTCGCGCGTCGGATCGTCCACCACGTCCTCGCGCTTCGTGTACGTCACCGCGTAGTCGGTCCGGAACTTGACCTTCTCCTCGTCCCGCCAGACGTTCGTCAGGCCGCCGCCGGCCTGGTACCGGTTGTCGATCCCCGCGAAGCGGTTCCGGTCCCACCCCGCGAAGGCGTTCCAGAAGAGCCTCCCGGTGATCTTGCGGTCGTACTGCGCGCCCGCGTAGTACGACTCGCCCGTCAGATCCGTGTTCTTGTCCTCCCGGACGATCGGATCCTCCACCGTACCCACGTTGCAGCGGACGAACGTCGTGGACTCCGCGCGGAGGCCACCCGCCTTGAGCGTCAGGCTCGCGTTCTCCCACGTCCGGACGTTCTTGTCCGCGAGACCCCAGGTGGACGCCTCGGCGTTTCCGGAAACCTGCACATAGCTCAGCTCGGCCGTGCTCGTCCAGCCGACCTTCTTTTCCTCCTCGGCCGCGGAGGGCAGCGCCAGGAACGCCGCCGCGAGGGCGAGCACGGCCACCATGCGAACTCGAGACCTTCGGTCCATGGTCGTTCCTCCACTTCCCCGAGGGGGCGGCCATTCTATCCCACGGGGCGGGGCCGGCGGACGGCGCCGCGTGCGACAATGCGGTCCCCTCGAGGGAGAACCATGCCGCGCCCGCCGCGCCTGCTCGTGATCGACCCTTCCGTCGCCTGGCCCGAGGACGAGGGGGTCCGGACCGCCGTCGGAGACTGGCCGGGCGAGGTCGTCCTGCTCAGGCCCGCCCTCTCGCCCGGCGACGGGCCGGGACCGGGCGACGGCCACGAGGCGAACGGCGTCGTGCTCCTCGGATCGAGGGCATCGGTGCACGACGACGACCGCTGGCTGCGAGCCCTCGGTGAATGGCTCGACCCCGTTCTCCGAGGCGACCGGCCGCTCCCGCTCCTCGGGATCTGCTTCGGGCACCAGCTCATCGCCCGGAGAGCCGGCGCCGCGGTCGCGTACGTGCACGCAGACCGCCGCTCGGAGCTCGGCGTGCGGGAGACCGCGTTCGGGGAAAGCCGCTGGGCGCCGCGTGCCGGTCGGATGCGGGTCGTCGTCTCGCACCGGGAGCGCGTCGAGCACGCGCCGGAAGGGTTCCGCGTCGTCGCGCGAAGGGAGGACGTCCCCGTGGACGCGATGGAGCACGAGCGCCTCCCGATCCTCTCCGTGCAATTCCACCCGGAGGCGCGCGCCGGCTTCCTGGCGCGCCGCGGCGTGGACGCGTCGGCGCTCGACGCGGAGGCGGTCGCGGCCAACGACCGGCTCCTCGCGGCCTTCCGGAGGATGGCGCTCGAGGGGAGGCCCGACCGGACCTGAGCGCGCTTCTGCCGGCTCGCGGCGCCCGGTTGCCCGGCGCGGGAGGATCGTCGTAGTCTCCGCCCATGCGACACGTGCATGCGATGCTGCCGATCGTGCTGGCGCTGCTCCCGGGCCTCCCGGCGACCGCGGCAGAGACGGAGGACGAAGCCCGCGGGGGAGTCCGGATCGAGCTCGGGCTCGAGGAGAGGGTCCGGAGCGAAAACTGGGACAACCTGCGGGACTACTCCGATGACGCGGACGACGGGGTGCGCCAATGGCGCTTCCGGACCCGCCTGTGGAGCCGCATCGAGATCGGCTCGCGGGTCGGTCTCGATCTGGTCCTGAACAGCGAGAGCCGGAAGGTCACCGACCCCGACACCCGGTTCCGCTGGGACGAGTGGATCGTCGAGGGCCTGGCGCTCGGCGTCCGGCTCGGTCCCCGCTGGTCGGTCAAGGCCGGCCGCCAGGACCTGATGCGCGGGGAGGGATTCATCCTGATGGACGGCGGCCCGCTCGACGGCTCGCGCACGGCTTACTTCAACGCGATCGACGTCACGGGCCGTCTCGGAGCGACGACCGTCGAGGTGATCGGGATCTCGAACCCGAGGGAGGACGAGTACCTCCCGACGTGGAACGACCGGGACCGGCTCCTCGTCGAGTGGGACGAGCGCGCGATCGGGACCTATCTGACCGACAGGACGCTTCCCGGAACGACGCTCGAGGGGTACGTCTTCCGGAAGACCGAGACGAACGATCCCAGGCCCGAGACCGATCCCCAGCGCCAGCCCGACCGCGCCCTCGGCGTTCTCGGCGCCCGCGTCGACCGGAAGCTCGGGCGCGGGTTCTCGGTCACGGCCGAGATCGCGCACGAGCGCGGCACGCAGGACCCGGACGTCCCGATCCGGGCCTGGGGCGGGTACGCGTTCCTCCGCAAGACCTTCGAGGACGACCCAGCCCGCACGACTCTCGCCTTCGGATGGACCGGCCTCTCGGGGGACGACCCGGGCACCGAGACCGTCGAAGGATGGGACCCGCCGTTCTCCCGCTGGCCGAAGTGGAGCGAGCTGTACATCTACAGCCAGCTCTCGGAGAAGGGGATCGCCTACTGGACGAACATCGGCATGTGGCAGGCGGAGGCGACGTTCGCGCCGGTGAAGCCGCTCGCGATGCGATTCACCTGGTACCGGATGGGGGCCTTCCATCCGTACCCGGGCGACCCCTCGATGTTCGGACCGGGGAGGCGCCGCGGCGACATGATGCAGGTCCGCGGCGACGTGAAGCTTCCCGCCGGCTTTCGCGGGCACGTGCTCCTCGAGCGGCTGGCTCCGGGGAGCTTCTACGCGGACTCCGCGACGGCCTGGTTCTTCCGGGTCGAGGCGATCTGGACCTGGCGTGGGACGCCGCGCACCGTCAGAACCAGGCGAGGAAGACGAACGTCAGGAGCGCGACGCCGAGGACCATGATCGCAGCGACGACGGCGGTCGAGCGAATCACCTTCCCCTCCAGGCCGATCCGGTCGATCACGGCTGCGGCGTTCTGGAGCTTGGCGGGGCTGATCACCGAGGCGAGCCCGCCCCCGATCGCGCTCGCCGCCGCGACGAGGAGGCTCGCCGACAGGATCCGCTCCGGCGTCGCCCCCGCGAACGCCAGCCTCACCGTCTCGAAGTGGAGCTTCGTCAGCATCGCGATGCTGCTCGTCTCGCTCCCGCTGATGAAGCCGCCGAGAAGACCGAGAAACGCGGCCACGCCGGCGTACGCCCCGCGGAACAGGGCGGCGCTCCCCTCCGCCACGACCTGCACCATGTTCGACCCGCCGTCCGGGTTCATCGCCCAGGCCCCGCCGGATCCCGGGACCTTCCCGCTGTGGTTCAGGACGAACGCGATCGCGAAGTAGACCGCCGCTGCGAACGCGGGCCTCGGCGCACGCTTCCACGTCTTCCTCGCCGCCGCCCGGAGCCCCGCCCCGCCCATCCGGTAGAACGGGATCGCCACCAGGGTGGCGACGAGCACCCACGTGTACGCCTGCCAGAGCATCCGGAGCTTGTCCGGCCTCCCTGGCACGATCTCGAGGGGCATCGAGAGGCGCTCGAAGAAGATCCGGTACAGGCCGATCCGATCGTAGTTGGTCAGGACGCTGAAGACGACCAGAAGGATCCACGGGAGCGCCGCACGCCCGAGCCCCATCGAGCGCTCGGACGCGAGGTCGTCGTCCGTCAACGGGGTGCGGTCCACGACGCGGCGCCCCGTCAGCCGGAGGAACAGGAGCAGGACGGCGACGACGGCGATCCCGGCGACGATCCCCGTCATCGTCGGGAGGCCGCCGACGTTCATGCCGATCGCGACGAATCCTGCGGTGAGTCCCGTGAGGAGCGCGACGTACCAGCCCCGGCGGACCTCCCGCCACCCGCCCACGAGCCAGAGCATCGAGAGAGCGATGAGCGAGGTCACGACGGGCATGTAGCGCGCGAAGTAAAGGCCGACGTCCGCCGGGGCGAACTCGTGGCCGGTGATCCCCTTGGCGACGTCGGCGAACACGACGACGGGGACGCCCAGCAGCGCGTAGGTGCACAGCGCGTCGTAGCCGATCGCCGGAAGGGCGACGGCGACGAACGCGCCGTACCCGAGCGCCAGCATGATCGGCGGGAGGATGGACACCGGCGTGGCCCCGAGCGCGGCGAGCAGCGTCCCGATCCCGACGTTGACGAGCATCACCTGCACCGCGCGATGGTCGCTCGCGAGCGTCTTCATGAAGGCGGCGAGGCGGCGGATCGCTCCGGCTTCCTCCATCACGTTGATCTGGAAGATGGACGTGACGACCATGAGGCTGATCGGGAAGCTCGCAACGATCCCCGCGAGCGAGCCGACGAGGACGACCTCCCACGACGTCCGGAAGACGAGCAACGCGAGAACGGCCGTGTAGACCCAGCCGATCGCCCCGGCGACGTCCGCGGGTCTCTTGCCCCAGGTCATGAGAAGGAAGATGACGAGGACCGGAGAAACGGCGAAAAGAACGCTCATCCCTGCCCCTCGAGGCGCCCGCGGCGCGACCCGCGATTCGGGCCGCGTACGTTACCACGGTCCGCGGGCGCGGCCTCCCCCTGGACGCGCGCGACGCGGGGGGGTACCTTGGTCGGGGCTCGCCCGCGGGAGGTGGACGGTGGAGAAGGACCGCTCCGAGCTGCTGCGAGATCTCGGGTACTCGGACAAGGCGATCCGCTTCATCGCCGAGGACCGGAACTTCGGCCGCCTGCCCGTGTTCGCGGTCCGCGCCTCGCACCAGGGGCAGTGCGGCGACATGCTCCGGATCTACCTCGACGTCGAGAACGGCGTCATCCGGGAGGCGAGCTTCGAACACGTGGGTTGCACGGGGCTCCAGGCGAGCGCCGCCGGCTTGACGACGATGGTGCGCGGGATGACGCTCGAGGAAGCGGAGAGGCTGGACGTCCCGGACATCGTCGTGTTCCTCGGGAAGATCCCCGACGCCAAGCTCGACTGCGCCCAGCTCGCGCGCGACACGCTGCGCAAGGCGGTGCGGGAGCTCCGTTCGGGGGCCGCGTCCGGAGATCGCGGTCCCGAGGGGAACGCCCGATAGGCGCGCGAAGCGGCGAATGTCGAGCGCGGCGTTCCTGATCCTCCTCGGCGGCCTGCTCGTCCTGGCCTTCCTCGCCGAGGAGGCGCTTCGGCGATTCCGGTTCCCTCCCGTTCTGGCCCTGATGGGCTTCGGCGCGATCCTGGGTCCGCTGACCGCGGTCCTCCCCTCGGACGCGTTCCTGCCCGTCGCGCCGCACTTCGGCGCTCTCGCGTTCCTGCTCATTCTCTTCGAGGGCGGGCTCGATCTGCGTTTCTCCCTCCTCGCCAGGCATCTCGCGCCGGGCGTCCGGCTCGGCGCGGCGGGGTTCGCGGCGGCGGCGGCGGGAGCGACGCTGCTCGCCGCGGCGAGCGGGATGGCCTCTGGGCCCGCGATCGCCCTCGGCCTGGTCGTCGCGCCGGTCTCGGGCGCGATCGTGCTCCCGCTCGCGGCAAGGGTGGGGTTCCGCGAGGAGATCCGGACGGTGGTGGTCCTGGAGGCGGCGCTGGCGGACGTGCTGGCCGTGCTCGCCATGTCCGTCTTCGGGAAGCTCGCGACCGGAGGAGGGCTCGGGGGGCTCCTCGCGGCCGGCTCGGTCCTCGCGGCCGCGCTGAGCGTGGGACTGGCCGCGATCGCCGGCCTCGTCTGGCCCAGGGTCCTCCGCCGGCTCGGCGACCGGAAGTACGTGGACGCCCTGACCTTCGGGCTGGCGCTCGCGATGTGGGGAGGAGTGGAGTCCCTGGGGGCCTCGGGCGCGCTCGCGGTGCTGACGTTCGGCGCCACGCTGTCCAACGAGGAAGCGATCCTGCGGGCGCTCCGTCTCGACCCGGAGGGGATCGTCCCGGTCGCGGAGGACGTCGTCAAGCGGCTGCACGAGTTCATCGGGCAGCTGACCTTCGTGGTCCGGGCGTTCTTCTTCGTGTTCCTGGGCGCGCTCCTCGACCTCCGAAGCCTGAGCGCGATCGAGCTCGTGCGAGCGGGCGGTCTGGTGGGAGTCTTCCTGCTGCTTCGCCGGGCTCTGCTGTCTTCCTACGAGCGCCGCGGCGTGCTTTCGCTCGACGCCTTCGAGGCACGCGCCGTCTGGCTCCTGCAGCCCCGAGGTCTCGTCAGCGCCGTGCTCGCCCTGGAGGCCCACCACCTCGGGGTCCCGGGCGCCGACGCCCTCGTCCGCGTGGCCTCTCTCGTCATCGTCTTGACGAACCTCCTGCTCCCCGTCGGCCTGTCCGGGCGCCGGCTTTCCGGCGGCGCGAAGCCCTCCTCCGAGGTCCAATAAACCGTTTTCTTACAATAAGTTGAGCTGCCTCGGTTGACGATCCGTCTTCCCGGGGTTACGCTGATCTTGCAGGCTCCGGCTTTTCGCCTTCTGATCGCCACGCCTCGAAAGGGAGCCCGCTGGGTGCGAACGGCGGGGGTCGCCGTCGCAGGTCACATGGGACGGTCGGGCCGCCGTTCCGCTTCTCGCGCCGGACCCCTCGGGCATCGTCCCGAACCGCGCGAGCGTTCCGGGATCCCAGGCGGCGCCCCCGTGGGGCGCGCGCTCCGGCGGAGGTCGCCGTGTCCCCTCCTTCCGAGGAGACCCGTCGGCCCCGCCCGGGGCGATCCGGAGAGGAGGCATCATGATCGAGCACGTCCCTTCAGGAACGAGGGCCGAGTCGCTCGTCGTCGTCTCGAACCGGCTTCCATACAACCTGCCTCACGCGCCGGGATCCCGGCCCCCGAGGAGGAACGTCGGCGGTCTGGTCAACGCGCTGGAGCCGGCGCTCGCGCAGTACGGCGGCGCCTGGATCGGATGGGACGGGAACCCGCTCCCCTCCGGTGCCGCGGTCGCCGAAGCGCTCGCGCGCCCTCTCGTGTTCCGGACGCGCTCGCGCGTGGAGCTTCACGGCGTCCCGCTGAGCGAGCGGGAGGTCTCCCTCTACTACCACGGATTCTCGAACCGGGCCCTCTGGCCGCTCTTCCACGACTTTCCCGGCAAGGTGGCGTTCTCGCCCGAGGAGTGGTCCGTGTACGAGAGGGTCAACCGGCGCTTCGCGGAGGCGGTGGCCCTGCGCACCGGCCCCGGTTGCCGGGTCTGGGTCCACGACTTCCACCTCATGCTGGTGCCCCGCCTCCTCCGGGAGCTGGGATTTCGCGGACCCCTCAACTTCTTCCTTCACGTCCCCTTCCCCGCCCCCGAGATCTTCCGCGCCCTCCCCTGGCGCTCCGAGGTCCTCGAAGGACTCCTCGGCTGCGACGGCGTCTCGTTCCACGTCGGGCAGTACCGGGACAACTTCGTCGGATCGGCCCGCCAGCTGAGCGGCGCGCGCTCCGTCGGCTTCGGGCCGGAGGGATCGGTGATGCTCCGGCACCGGACCGGCGAGACCGCCGTGTCCGCCGTGCCGATCGGCATCGACGTGGAGGACTTCGAGCGGATCGCGCGGAAGCCGGAGGTCGAGGCGCGAGCCCGCCGGATCCGCGATTGCCTCGGCGGGTGCCGCATGCTGTTCAGCGCAGACCGTCTCGACTACACCAAGGGGATCGAGGAGCGGCTGGCGATTCTCGAGAGGTTCTTCGAGACGAACCCGGACGCGGTCGGAAGGGTCGTCCTCGTGCAGGTCGTCGTGCCCAGCCGTCATCAGGTCGAGGAGTACCGCATGCTGAAGCGGGAGATCGACCGGAAGGTCGGCCGGATCAACGGGCTTCTCGGGCGGGAGGGGTGGATGCCCGTGCATTACCGGTACCGCGCCCTCGACCGCGAGGAGCTGGTCGCGCACTACCGGGCGGCGGACGTGCTGCTCGTGACGCCGCTGCGGGACGGCATGAATCTCGTCGCCTCGGAGTTCGCCGCTTCTCGCGTGGACGGACACGGAGCCCTCGTCGTCAGCGAGTTCGCCGGGATCGCCGAGCGCTCCCCCGGAGCGCTCCTCGTCAATCCGTACGACGTGGACGGGTGCGCCTCCGAGGTGCGCCGGGCCCTCGAGATGGACCCGGAGGAGCAGAGGACCCGGATGGCGCAGCTCCGGGAGCGCGTGCGCGCGAACCCGCTGCGACGCTGGGTCGAGCGGTGCCTGGAATCCGGACGCCGGGACTCCCCGCGGGGCTCCGTCCGCACGGACGCTCCCGGGCTCGCGCTTCCGGACGGATGCGAGCCGGTGGCGTGATGGGCTCGGGATCCTCGGACGCCCTCGTGTCCCGGGTGGCCCGAGCGGCCCGAGAGCCGGGGTCCCGCCGAACTCTCCTCCTCGACCTCGACGGCACGCTGGCTCCGATCGCGCCGACCCCGGAGGAGGCCCGCGTGCCCGCGGAGACCGTCGAGGCGCTGCGCGAGCTCGCCCGCGCCGGCTGGCGCGTCGCCGTGATCTCGGGGCGCTCGCTCGCCGACCTCGCGAGTAAGATCGACGGGAAGGGGTTCCGCCTCTTCGGGAGCCACGGTCTCGAGGACTCCGCCGACGCGGGCGGCCGGAGTCGTCTTTCGCCGGGGACCGGCGAGCGGCTTCGCGCGCTTGCCGCGTCGGCCGCGGACCTCGAGCGGTCGTTCCCGGGCGCGCGCGTCGAGGTCAAGACGTTCGGAGTGGCGTTCCACGATCGCGGACTGCGGGGGAGATCCCTCTTCGCCTGGCGGCGCGAGGTGCGGGCGCTGCTCGACGCCGGCGATCTCCGCGGCCTCGCGATCCTGGCCGGGAAGCGGGTACTCGAGGTCCGGCCGGCCGAGGCGGAAAAGGGGCGCGTGGCGGAGGCGCTCCTGGCGGGACGGGCTCCCCGAGGGATCGACGAGAGCCTCGTCGCGATCGGGGACGACCGGACCGACGAGGACCTGTTCGCGGCGCTGTCCGGCCGCGGCCTGACGATCCGCGTCGGACGAGCCTCGCGGCGCACGGCCGCCGGATCGCGGCTCCCCTCCCCGCGCGCCGTGGGGCGCTTCCTGTCCGGCCTGGCGGTGCGGGCCGGGAAGGGCGCCTCGGGACGAAAGGGACCGCGCGGAGGACGGCCGTGAGCGCGCGGCCGAGGGGCCCCCGGGCACGGGAGCCGTTCCGGTTCGTGGACTACGAGGGGCTCGTCATGCCGACGGGCCGCAGCGCGATCAACCTCCGCGAGCTGGTCGAGCAGCTGCGGACGGTGCCCGCGCCGGTCCTCCATCACCACCTGTTCCGCACGGCCCTCCGGCACCGCTTCGGCGTCTGGGACTATCCGAACGACTTCGCCCTGTGGGCCGCCCATTCGCTGGAGGACCTCGCCCTTGCCGAGAAGCTCGCGGCGCTCGATCCCTACGCGCTCGTGGACCTCGAGGAGGCCCGGGCCACCATCATCGATCTCGTCGAGGAGCACCTCGACGAGCTGCCCCTGGTCCCGTGGGTGCGCCGCGGCTTCGAGTTCCACTTCGCGAGCGGGCTTTACCTCGCGCTCCCCGGCGAGCGCGAGGTCTGGACGATCCGCCAGATGCGGAGGGCGATCCGGGACGTTCCCCTCTCGTCGCTTTTCTTCCACTTCCACGAGGCGAGGCTTCGCGCGCCCGGCGACGATTCGGACGACTTCTCCCGATGGATCGAGGGGCAGTTCGGACCGAACTCCTTGATCGACAGGCTCCGCGCGCTCGACTTCTACTTCTTCTCGCTCGCGGATCTCCGGCGGCGGATCGTCGTGCTGTTCGACGAGTTCCTCGCGGGAGCCGAGCCGTGACCGCCCCCCGGCTCGACGACTACGCCGCCATCGTCGGGAGCGAGCGGATCGCGGTCCTGCGGCGTCTCGCCCACAGGATCGAGGGCCTGCGAGTCGCGATCGTGAACTCCACGCGGGTCGGGGGAGGCGTGGCCGAGATGCTGGCCCGCCACGTGCCGCTTCTGTCCGAGCTGGGAATCTCCGCCCGCTGGGAGGTCCTCGAGGGGACGCCGGAGTTCTTCGAGGCGACCAAGACGATCCACAACGCGCTCCAGGGGTCGACCCGCGAGCTGACGGCCCGCATGCGGGAGGCGTACGTCGAGACGAACCGGCGAAACGCCGAGCGGCTCGACCTCGACGCCGACGTCGTCGTCGTCCACGACCCGCAGCCGGCCGCGCTCGTCGACTTCGCCCCCAAGACCTGTCCCTGGATCTGGCGCTGCCACATCGACGCCTCCCGCCCCCAGCGCGCGGCCTGGAGGTTCCTCGCCCAGCACGTCGAGCGCTACGACGCCAGCGTCTTCTCGATGGCTTCCTTCGCCAAGAACCTGGCCCATCCGCAGTACCTCATCGCCCCCTCGATCGACCCCCTCGCCCCCAAGAACCGGGACATGTCCGACGAGGAGGCGGACAGGATCCTCGCGAGGTTCGGTCTCGACCGCTCGAGGCCCCTGGTCGTTCAGGTGTCCCGCTTCGACCGCTTCAAGGACCCGGTCGGCGTGATCCGCGCCTTCCGGATGGCGCGGCGCCGCGACGACTGCCGGCTGGCGCTCGTCGGCGGAACCGCGGACGACGACCCCGAGGGAGCGCAGATCCTCCGGGAGGTTCACGATGCGGCGGAGGGCGATCCGGACATCTCGGTCCTGGGGATTCCTCCGGACAGCGATCTGGAGATCAACGCCTTCCAGCGCGCCGCCACGGTCATCGTGCAGAAGTCGACGAAGGAGGGGTTCGGCCTGACGGTGACGGAAGGCCTGTGGAAGGGACGTCCCGTGATCGGCGGCGCGGTCGGAGGCATCACGACGCAGGTGTTCAACCACCAGACCGGTTTCCTGGTCCACTCGCCCGAGGGGCTCGCGTACCGGCTCCGGTTCTTGCTGAACCGGCCTGCCCTCGCCGAGGAGATGGGGGCGCGCGGCCGCGAGCTGGTCCGCCACCACTTCCTTCTCACGCGGCACCTGCGCGACTGGCTGACGCTGTTCCTCGCCGTCACGGGTCGCGGCGCGCCGTAACCTTCCGCCGGGTCGCGCCTCGCTCCCGCGGGCCCGCCCCTCAGAACTCCGGCGCGGTCCGGAGAGGAAACGTCTCGACGACCTCCTTGGGCTCCGGGAGGCGCTCGCCCGCGACGGCGATGACCTTCTTCCGGAAAAAGAGCGTCACGCCGCGCGTCTTGAGCGTCGAAGCGACGTCGAGCGTCCGGACGAACCGGTCCCGCCGCTCGGAAGGGACGTCCCTGGCGGCGCGGGTGGCGTCGTACTCCGTCTCGCCGCTCCACGCGACGCGGAACCCCGACGGCTCGCGCACGATCACCTCGGCGGCCCTGCGGGAGACGACGGGGCTCCTCGCGTCGTCGTACGTGATCACGATCTCGTTCACCTGATCGCCGTCGAGATCGACGAGCTCCACCTCTCCCCGTCCCACGTATCCGCCGTTCTCGGCGCCGAGATCGCGCGCGTAGAGGGAGACGAGCCGCTCTCCTTCGCGCCGGAAGACATCCAGCCGCACGTTCACCGCGTCGGCTTCGCCACGCTTCCCGGTGAAGTAGGTGGTCACCGCGACGACCTGCTTCGCATCCCCGGGCAGAACGCGCGCGGTCAGGACGCTTCCCGAGAGGACGTCCTTCGACCCGATCCCGAGCATCTCCCGGACCTCGCCCGCGCTCTCGGCGCGCGCCGCCCCGACGAAGGCGACGGCGACGAGCGCCGCCGCGACCACCCGTGACGCCCATCTCCTCATGCGATCGCCTCCGTCGGCCTGCCGGCGCGGCGCGCGCGCGCCTCGCGCCGGCCCCGGAGCCTCCTCTCCCGCATGCGAAGCACCTCGCGCGACCAGGCGTCGAACGCCTCGGCATCGTCGAAGCGGAGATCGAACGCGAGGTCCTCCTCGAAGAACTCGCACCGGTCGGGCGAGGGGGGGGCCCCGTACTCCCGGCAGATCCGCGGCCGGTTCTCGTAGATCCTGCACGCGGAGTCCGCGCCGAGATGGCGGCATGCGTTCCTCATCTCGAGGAACCAGCGCCCCTCGTCGACCCAGACCGACGTTCCCTCGTGGACGAGGTACCAGCGGACCTTCTCGTGGTCCTCGGGCGTCACGGGGCGGTCGATTTCCAGCGCGAAGTAGCGGCAACATCTTGCTTCGCACCGGTCGCACGGGGGAGCGCTCGCGGGAGCGCCCGCCCCGCAGCCGCCCGCCGGGAGGGACACCAGGATCGCCTTCCCCTCCGCGGTCCTCCGCTCGCGGCGGGGATCTCCCGCCGGCCTTCTTGCGCTCCCCGCCATCCGAACGCTCCGCCGTGCCGCCCGGCCCCGAGGGCCGGCGGGCCCCGACCCCGCGGCCCGGGCCATATTAGCATCGGCCACCGCCGCGAAACGGCCCCGATCCCCTATATAATCGAAGTCCGCGCGGGCGGACCCAGCCCGCGGCCGGAGCTGCGGGATGATCGTCTACACGGCCAGGCACGTCCTTCCGGTCGCCTCCCCTCCCCTCGTGGACGGAGCCGTGGCGGTCCGTGACGGCCGCATCGCGGCGGTCGGCCGCAAGCACGAGGTGTTGAAGGCCGCCGGGGCCGACGCCGAAACGCGAGACCTCGGCGACGCGGTGCTCCTGCCCGGACTCGTCAACGCCCACACGCGCATCGATCTCTCGTGGATGCGCGACGATCCTCCGCCGTCCGGCGACTGGGCGGCCTGGTTCCGGGGCGTGCTCGAGAGGCAGGCGCGCGCCGACGATGCGACGGTTCGGGCGGCCGGGGAGATCGCGGTAGCGGCGATGGCGGCGCGCGGCACCGTCGCCGTGGGGGACGTCGCCGTCCGTCCCGTCGCCGCCGAGGTCCTGGCGCGCTCGACCCTCCACGGGGTCGTGTTCCTGGAGCTCTCGGGGCTCCGGGCCGACGAGGCGGAGAGGATCCTCGACCGGGCGGCCGACACGCTGGACGCCGTCGAGCGGTCGGAGGCGGTGAGGGCCGCGGCGGGCCGGATCGCCGTGGTCCTGTCTCCACACGGGGCGCACACCACATCGGGACCGCTCCTCAAGGCCCTCGCGGGGAGGGCCGCGGCCACGGGAGAGATTCTCACTGTGCAGGCGGGGGAATCCGCCGACGAGAGCTCGATGCTCCACGACGGCGCGGGACCGTTGCCGGAGATCCTCCGGAGCCTCGGCCTCTGGGACGAGAACTGGCGCGCTCCGGGTCATTCTCCGATCGAGTGCCTCGACCGTCTCGGGGTCCTGTCGTCCCGGACCCTCGTGGTCCACGGCGTCCAGTTCGGTGCCCAGGATCTCTCGAAGCTCCAAGCGCGCGGCGCGACTCTCGTGACGTGCCCTCGGTGCAACGTCCGGCTCGGCGTCGGGAAGACGCCGGTCCCGAAGCTTCTCTCGATGGGGATCCCCGTGGCGCTCGGAACCGGGCCGCTAGCCTGTGTGCCGGACCTCGACCTGTTCGTGGAGATGGCCGCGCTCCGGCACGAGCACCCGGGCCTGTCGCCCGCCGCCGTCGTCCGGATGGCCACGCTGAACGGAGCCCGGGCCCTGCGCCTCGAACGACAGCTGGGCACGATCGAGACCGGCAAGCTGGCGGGCCTCGCGGTCGTCGGAATCGAGACGCCGGGGGACGATCCGTTCGAGGTCGTCACGTCAGGGCCCGAGAGCGCGTCACCTCTCGCCTGAGCCGTGTTCCGGCGCCGTCGCCGCATCGACTGGCGGCCGTCCGATCCCGGCACCACATTAGGAGTTCCGGCTCGACCTTCTCCCGCGCGCGGCGCGGAAGCGAACCCGAGGAGAGCGCATGGCGACCGATCCCGACATCGTGGAGTCCCCGTCCTACCGGATGGCCTACGAGGACGTCGACTTCCTCAACCGCGACGAGCTTCGTTCCGTGAGGCTCCAGCTCGAGCTGTCGAAGGCCGACCTGGTGCAGCGGGAGCACCGGATCGTGTCGACGATCGTCGTCTTCGGCAGCGCCCGGATCGAGGAGCCCGAGGCCGCCCGGGCTGCCCTGGCGGCGGCCGAGGCCGCAGCGGCGAGGGCTCCCCGGGACCCGGAGGCCGCCGAGGCCCTCGACCGCGCGCGCCGGACGGCCGCGAACTCCCGGTATTACGAGGAAGCGCGGGAGCTGGGCCGGATCGTCTCCGCCGAGGCCCAGCGGAACGGCGACCGCGAGTTCGTGATCGTCACGGGGGGAGGCCCCGGGATCATGGAAGCGGCGAACCGCGGGGCGCACGACATCGGCGCCAAGAGCGTCGGCCTCAACATCGTGCTGCCTCACGAGCAGGAACCGAACCCCTTCGTGACGCCGGAGCTCTGCTTCCGGTTCCGCTACTTCGCGATTCGCAAGATGCATTTCCTGATGCGGGCGAGGGCGCTCGTCGCCTTCCCGGGCGGGTACGGGACGTTCGACGAGCTGTTCGAGACGCTGACGCTCGTTCAGACCGGGAAGGTCCCGTCCGTGCCGATCGTTCTGATCGGCCGCGCGTTCTGGAACCGGGTGATCCGCTTCGACGAGCTGGTTCGGGAGGGAATGATCTCCTCCGAGGACGTCGGCCTCTTCTCGTACGCGGAGACCGCGGCCGAGGCGTGGAGGATCATCGCGGACTTCCACGAGAGGGAGGAGCGGCGGATGCCGGAGATCTGATCGCCCTCGCTCCCCGCCGGGAGCCGGCCCGTCAGAGCCTCGGCGTCCCCCCTTCGAGCATCGCGAGAACGCAGGAGAGCACGGCCGCGGGCGAGATCGTCGCCATCAGCTCCGGGCCGAGGCGCGCCCGGTCCCGGGGCGACCAGCGCTCGGCGCCCGGCGCGTCCGCCACGAGCGACCACCCGCTGGCGGAGTAAGGCCCCCACCGGGCAGGCTCGCAGCCCCTCCACGGGGCGTGCAGCATCAGAACGGGAGATCCCAGGGCGGCCGCCAGGTGGACGGCGCCCGTGCTGTTTCCCACGACGACGGCGGCGGACCGGAGGAAGGCGGCAAGGGACGGCGTGTCGCCCGTGAAGCGCGGGGCCCTTCGGACGGGCACGTCCGCGGCGTCCAGAGCCTCCGAGGTCGCTCGGTCTTCCGGGCCGACCGAGAAGACGACACGGAATCCCTCGGCGGCGAGGAGGGTCGCGAGGCGGAGGAAGTGCCCGGCGGGCCAGGAAGTGCATCCTCCGCAGGACTCGCTCCTCAGGACGACGAAGGGACGCTCGATGCGGTGCTCCTTGAGCCACTCGCGGGAGAGCGCGACGGCGGGCTCGGGGAGGGCGACGGGGAAGCGCGCCTCTCCCGCGCGCGCGCCGGAGCGCTGCGCGAGGGCGAGCCCCTGCTCCACCTCGTGCGCCGCGCCCCACCTTCTCGGCGCGACGTCCGCGCACCTCTCGAAGAGCGGCGAGTAGACGCGTCCCCCGGGACCGACCCGGTGCGGGATCCTGACGGTCGCCGCCGCCCAGGGGATCCTCCCTCCGGACGACATGGACACGAGAAGATCGGGCCGGAACTCCCGGAGGATCGCGGCGAGCCCGCCCGGGTCCGAGGGGGCCGCCAGCACCTGGTCGACTCCGCCTACGAGCCGCGCAAAGGCGGCCGTCGTCGGCCGAACCAGGAGCCCGAGCCATGCGCCGGGGTACGCCTCCCGGAGCGCCGCCAGCGCGGGGAGGGCGAGCACGAGAGGCCGGAGAGGCTCCACCCGCGAAACGACGATCCGTCGGACGGCGGGCCATGGGCTCCCCTCCGCGCGGACCTCGGCCGCTCGCCGCTGCACCTGTACGAGACGAGGCTGGGCCTGCAATTCGCCCCCCGAACGACCGCACCATAGCGCCGGTCAACGCCAGAGTCGAGCCCTGCCGTTTTCGCCCGCCGGCGTCTACAATTCCGGCGCAATGCGTCTTCGGCTTGTCCTCTTCGACCTCGACGGGACTCTCGTGGACTGCGCCGGCGCGGGGCGCCGCTCCCTCGAGGCGGCCTTCCGGAGCGTTCTCGGCATCGACGGGATCGAGGCTCCTTCGCGCAAGGTGCGGTTCGAAGGGAAGACCGACCCTTGGATCATCCGGGACATCGCCCGCGAGGCCGGGGTCCCTCCGGAGCGGATCGAGGAAACCGAGGGCCGGATCCGAAAGGCCTATCTGGCCGCCCTGCGCGAAGAGATGGCGCGTCCCGATCCCCGCCGCCGCGTGATGCCCGGCGTGCGGGAGCTGCTCGACGTCCTCCGCGGCCGACCCGACGTGCGGCTCGGCCTGCTGACGGGGAACCTCGAGGAAGGGGCGCGGCTGAAGCTCGCCCCGTTCGGCCTCAACCCCCATTTCCCGACCGGCGGGTTCTCCTCCGACGCCCCCGACCGGCGCGAGATCGCGCGGATCGCGAGGGAGCGCGTGTCGCGGCTCGCGCACGCGTCCGTTCCGGCGGAGCGCGTCGCCGTCGTGGGCGACACGGAGCTCGACGTGGACTGCGCCCGGGCGAACGGTTTCCGGGCGATCGCCGTGCCGTCCGGCTGGGTCCCGAGGGAGCGACTCGAAGAAGCGCGGCCGGATGCCCTCCTCGACAGCCTGGGAGACCTCGAGGCGGCGCTCCGAGCCCTCGAGATCGACGGCGCGGCTTGAACTCCCCTGCGGGCCGGACGACAATGGGCCCGGAAGACGCGAGGCGTAGGCCGGGACACGCGGTCGCGGCCGGAGGGTGCGCGCTTCGACGCCGACCAGGAGGCTCGGGTCCCGCTCCATGGCTGCCGGCGACAACGACTTCCCGAAGGCGAAGGTCACCGTGATCGTCCCCTGTTACAACGAGGAGGACGTGATCGCGGAGTGTCTCGAGAGCCTGTCGTTCGCCGACGAGATCCTGGTCGTGGACTCCTTCAGCACGGATCGGACGGTCGAGATCGCGCGCCGCCACACGGATCGCATCCTGCAGCACGAGTTCTGGAGCCACGGCGCGCAGAACAACTGGGCCATCCCTCAGGCGAAGCACGACTGGGTGATGATCGTGGACGCGGACGAGCGCGTGACGCCCGAGCTGGCCGAGGAGATCCGAGCTCTCCTGCGCGATCCGGACCGCGACGGCTACTACGTGCGGCGCAGGAACTTCTTCCTGGGACGGGAGATCCGTCACGGCACGTGGGGGGGCGATCGTGTGCTCCGGCTCTTTCACCGCGGCAGCGGGCGCTACCAGGAGCTGCACGTCCACTCCCGGGTCGAGCTTCGCGGTCGCGCCGGGCAATGCCGGGGGGCGCTCCTCCACCACACGTTCCGCAGCCTCGAGGACTATGGCCGGAAGATCCACCGCTTCAGCCGCGGCGGGGCGCGGAACGAGTACGAGCGCGGCAGGCGGAGCGGAGCGTGGAGGATGCTCGGACACGGGGCGGGACGGTTCTTCAAGTCCTACGTCCTCAAGGGCGGCTTTCTCGACGGAACCGAGGGGTTCCTCGTCGCATACATGGAGGCGGACCACGCCCTGCTGAAGTACGCGAAGCTCTGGGAGATGCAGCGCGAGCGATCCGCGCCGCCGGCACGGACGCGGGAGAGTTCCGATCCCCGGACTCGCCGCCCATGAAGGCGTACAGGGACCGGTTCTACCGCGACCGGCACGACGAGACGAGACGGGCCGCGGATACGATCCTTTCCCTGGTCCTGGACCTCGTTCCGCCCGTCCGCTCCGCCGTCGACGTGGGATGCGGCGTCGGAACCTGGCTCGCGTCGCTGCGGGATCGCGGGGTCCGGACGGTCCGGGGACTCGACGGGCCGTGGGTTCCCGAAGACCGCCTCGTCATCCCCCGCGAGGCGTTCCTGCGCGTCGATCTCGGAGGCCCCCTCCCGGAGCTGGGCCGCTTCGATCTGGCGATCTCCCTGGAAGTGGCCGAGCACCTTCCCTCGGAGCGCGCCGAGAGCTTCGTCGGCTCGCTCGCCGCGCTGTCGGACGTGGTCCTGTTCTCCGCGGCCGTCCCGCACCAGGGCGGGAGCCACCACGTGAACGAGCAGTGGCAGGACCACTGGGCGCGGCTCTTCGCGGCGAGGGGTTACGCGGTTCTGGACGCGATCCGTCCGAGGATCTGGGACGACGCCGGGATCGCGTACTGGTACCGGCAGAACGTCCTGCTGTACGCCAGGAAGGAGAAGCTCGGCGAGCTCCGGAGCGCCACGGGCGCGCTCGGACCGACATCCCTCCCCGCGCTGCGCACGGTTCACCCGGAGCTGTACCTCAGGAAGATCCCCGACTCCGCGGCCTCGGGATGGAAGATGCTCCGCCGCGGAGTCCGGGCGTCGCTGCGCCGCAGCCTGGGCCGGCGAGCCCGCTCGTGAGCCCCAGCGCCGGATCCTTACGGCGCCGCCTCGAGCAGGGCGACCGTCTTGCCGGCCGCGACGAGCAGCTCGTCCCGCCCGTCGCCGTCCACGTCCGCCGCGGCGAGGTGCCGGATTCCCGGCCAACGGGCTCGCCACAAGACGGTCCCGGATCCGAGGTCAAGGATCGCCAGGTCGCCGGCAGGCGTCGCGGCCGCGATCTGCCTCTCGCCGGGCGAAGGGCCGAAGCAGCCGGCCGCCGCCGCCGTTGCGTGGGCGCTCGCCGCTCCTCCTGCCGGCCCCGCGGCCGCCACGATGCGGGTGTCCCCCTCGGGTAGACGGACGGGCTCGGATGCCGGCCCCTGCTCCGGGATCCACCGCAGAGCCCGATCGCTCCCGAGGGCCGCCGCGCTCCCGTCCGGGGCGATCTCGACGTCCAGCGTCTCCGAGGTCCCCTCGATGCGGCGGGTCGAGGCCGATGCGGGGTCCATCACGAGAACGCCGCTCTGGACCGCAAGGACCAGTTGCCCCGCCGGCGCCCCGCGCTGGGAAGCCGGCCAGGCGGCGACGTCGAGCACCGGCTCGGGGGGCTCGAGGACCCGCGCGCTCCTCTTGCGAGGATCGATCACCACGATCTCCGCGGCGCCGGGCCGGAACGAAACCGCCTCCTCGAGGCGGTCGCCGTCGAGATCCGCGAGGAGGAGGCGTCCGCCGGCGGAAGGGATCGGAATGCCGTAAAGCGTCCGTCCGTCCGGCGCGAAGACCAGGACGTGCCGGCCGGCCGAGGCCAGGATCCGGCCCTGCGCCCCGGAGGATGCGGCGATCCCGTCGACCCGCGTGTCGAGATCCCTGGCCCACGCGATCGAAAAACGGGTGGGGCCGTCGAATGCCTCGCCGAGCGTCCGGGGGGCGGCGGCCGGATCGTCTCCGAGGAGCGCCCCGATCCGCTCGGCCACCGAGCGCTCGGCCCGCTCGTCGGATCCGCCCCAGCGGTCCCTCAGTCGTCCGTCCCGGTCGACGAGCACGTGGTTCGGCAAGGCGCGGACCCGGAACGCCTCTTCGATGCTGTCGTCGTAGAGCCCGACGGGAAACGTCAGGCCGAGCACCTCCGCCGCCTCGGCGACGATCTCGTCCCCCTCGCGGACGTTGATCGCGGCCACGGCGAGGCGCCCCGACGGCGACTGCTCCTCCCAGAGCTTCTGGAGCCGGGGCAGCTCCCGCAGGCACGGGGCGCACCAGGTCGCCCAGAAATCCAGGAGGACGATCTTTCCGCGCTGCTCCGAGAGCCGGAACCGGCCGCCGCCGAGGAGCCGAACCGTGATGTCCGGCGCCGGGTCGAACCAGGCCGGCGCGAGGAGGGGCCCGGAGGGCGCGCGGCCGTCGGCCGCGGCCGTGAGCGGCACCGTCCAGCCGGGATCGCCGGCGCCGCGAGTCCAGGTCAGGCGCGGGCCGTCGGCGCGCGAGGGCGAGACCGATGCGGCCGCCAGGAGGGCAACGACGAGACGGAGGCGGAGACTCATGGAGCCGGAGTGTAACCCGTCCGGGGTGAATCGGCCGTGCGGGGATCCGTCCGGCCCGGCGGTGGAAGGGACCGGCTCAGGCGCCGATCTGCAGGGCGCGCCAGTGAGAGAAGATCTCGAATGCCTTCGAGGTTTCGATCTCGACGAAGCGCCGGTAGACCTTTCCTCTCTGAGGATCGATCTGGTACTTCCGGTCCTGGAAGTCGAAGTCGACGATGCGATTCTGGGCGGTGTTGCTGCGGCGAGCACCCTTGCGCGGCACCTTCGCGACCTCCTCTCACCCGCCGAGTCGCGGGACTCATCCTGCTCCATAACAAATCGCGTACCAGCGCGCCGATCGCGCCCGCCGCGGGAGGCTCCTCTCGAATTTCTTCAACGCCCGTGCGGTGGAAACGCCGGCCTGCCGGGTCCAGCCTTCCGACCGGGCCGCCTCTCTCTCGGCCGGAAAAGTGTCAAGGTGGCTGACTCAACAAACCAAATCGGCCATTCTGGCCGATGGCCGGGCCCTCCCGTATAATCGGGGGGATGGGAGAGTCGTCCCGAGGGAGCAGCGCGGTCCTGGTCGTCGTGGACGAGGGCTCGATCCGCGAGCGGGTGATCCACTCGCTCGCCCGGGCCGGCCACCGTCCGGTGCTCGCATCCGGGGGGCGGGACGCGGTCCGGCGCCTCGAGGAGGACCGCCCCGAGGCGGCGATCGTGGATCTGGAGCTCTCCTCGGAAGATCCGGCGGTCCTCTTGCAGGAGATCCGGCGGGTCGACCCGGCCGTGCCGGTCCTCGTCCTCGCGGGCGCGGCACACGCCGGGGCGGCCGTCCAGGCGCTCCGGCAGGGCGCCGACGATTACCTCCACCGGCCTCCGGACCCCGTCGAGCTGCGGATCCGTCTCGGCCGGATCCTCGATCGGCACGACCTGGACTCGAGGATCGCTCTCCTGCAGGGAGAGATCTCGAAGCACCAGTCGGTCAAGGGTCTCGTGGCCCGCTCCTCCGCGATGAGGGCCGTGCTCGATCGCGTGGAGCGGATCGCCCCCCTGCGCGCGACCGTGCTCGTCCAGGGGGAGAGCGGGGTCGGCAAGGAGCTCGTGGCCCGCGCCGTACACTTCAGCTCCCCGCGGCGCGACTTCCCCTTCATCGCGCTGAACTGCGCGGCGATGCCGCAGAGCCTCATCGAGTCGGAGCTGTTCGGCCACGAGAAAGGATCGTTCACGGGGGCCCATGCCCGCGCGCGCGGCAAGTTCGAGATCGCCCATCGCGGGACCCTCTTCCTCGACGAGATCGGGGAGATGGATCCAGGGACCCAGGCCAAGCTCCTCCGCGTCCTGGAGGAGAAGGAGTTCATGCGCCTCGGCGGCGACCGGAGCATCCGGGTGGACGTCCGGGTCATCGCGGCGACGAACGCCAACCTCGAGGATCTCGTCGAGCGATCGCTGTTTCGCCGGGATCTCTACTACCGCCTGAAGGTGCTCACCGTCCAGGTGCCGCCGCTTCGGGAGCGGCGCGCCGACATCCCCGTGCTGGTCGAGACCTTCCTCGATCAGCTGGCCCGAGTCAACGCGGTGCGTCCGAAGCGGATCCTCCCGGAGGCCGTCGCGGCGCTCCAGGCGTACTCCTGGCCGGGCAACGTGCGGGAGCTGAAGAACGTGCTCGAGAGCGTGCTCGTCTCGAGCCCGGGGGACGTCGTGCGGCTCGAGGACCTTCCGCCGGCGATGAGCCGGACCCGTCTGGCGCCGGAGCGGGGCGAGCCCCGCGCGGGAACGACGCTCGCGGAAATGGAGCGGGAGCTGATCCTCCGGACGCTCGAGCAGACCGGCGGAAACCGCACCCACGCCGCCTCGATCCTGGACATCGGCGTCCGCACCCTCCAGCGCAAGATCCGCGCGTTCGGCATCAGGATCCCCTCGAAACGGCGAAGACCGAGGAGGCGCGCCGCCGAGGAGACCGCCCGTTGAGGGCGATTCTCCTCCGCGGCGGGCGGCCCCTCCTCGTCGAGCGTCCCACCCCGAGGCCAGCCCCCGGAGAGGCGCTCGTCCGCGTCGCGATCGCGGGGATCTGCGGCACGGACCTTGAGATCGCCCGGGGTTACTTCGGGTTCGACGGCGTGCCGGGCCACGAGTTCGTCGGCACCGTGGCGAGCGCCCCCGGCGCGCGGCGATGGGTCGGGAGGAGGGTCGTCGGAGAGATCAACGTCGCCTGCGACTCGTGCGAGGTCTGCCGCAGCGGCCTGCACGGGCACTGTCCCCGCCGGACCGTGCTCGGAATCGCGGGGCGGGACGGCGCGTTCGCCGAAGCGCTCGTCCTGCCGCTCCGGAACCTCCACGAGGTGCCGGAGCGGGTCCCCGACGAGGCGGCGGTCTTCGTCGAGCCTCTCGCGGCGGCGCACCGCATCCTCGATCAGGTCGCTCCGGCCCCCGGAAGCCGCGCCCTCGTTCTCGGCGACGGCAGGCTCGGGCAGCTCGCCGCGGCGGTCCTCGCCCGGGCGGGGATCCCACCCGTGGTGTGCGGCCGCCATCCGGAGAAGCTCCGGCGTCTCGAGCGCCTCGGCCTCCGGGCGACGGTGTCCCCCGGCGACCTCGCGCGAGAGTACGATCTCGTCGTCGAGGCGACGGGCTCCCCCGAAGGGCTGAGGACCGCGCTTTCGCTCGTCGTCCCGCTCGGCACGGTCGTCCTGAAGAGCACGTACCACGGCGGCGCCGCTATCGATCTGACGCCGATCGTCGTGGACGAGGTGCGAATCGTCGGCTCCCGGTGCGGGGAGCTCGGTCCCGCTCTCGACCATCTCGCCTCGGAGCCTTCCCTGACGGAAGGGCTCGTCACCGCGCGATTCGCGCTCGAGGACGCGGCGGCGGCGTTCGCCCGCGCCGCGGCCCCCGACGCGATCAAGGTGCTCCTCGACGTCGGCGGGGGCGCGGCGCAGCTGGGTCGGGTCGCCGCTCGCGGGGAAGCGCGAGGGCGAAATCGACGCTCGCGCTCTTGACACGCTTCCCGACGTCTCTATATTCGACGGCGAAGCTTCGAGGAACGGTCGCCGCGCGCGACCGAGGGAAGGAGGTGACGATGATGGCGACGAAGAAGAAGGCGGCCAAGAAGCCCGCCGCGAAGAAGAAGGTGGCGAAGAAAAAGGCGACGAAGAAGTGCTGCTGCTGAAGAGAATCTGAACCGAGAAACAAGCTCCGCAACAGATCTCAGGGGGACGCCGGCGGCGGCGTCCCCTCTTTTCTTCGGCTCCCTTCCGTCACCGGGCGGGGACCATCCCCTTTTCGACGATGCGCTCGGCGAGCCAGACCGTCCTCCCCCCGTCCGCGAGCCTCAGCTCGTACGCTCTCACGGGGGCCCCGACCTGGAACTGGTGCGCGGGATCGAAGCGGACGACCGTCCCGTAGGGCGTATCGGTGTGCGCGAGCCGCAGGACGATCCCCGGCTCGTACCGGACCCAGCGCATCTTCAGCGTCCCCAGGTTCGACCAGAGCAGCCCCGCGACGCCGACCGCGGCGGCGATTCCGACCAGGACCCTCGCCCTTCTCGTGGCGATGCCTCCTCCTTCGGCCGGCGAGGACTTGACCGGTCCGCGCGCCGCGAGCGAGCGGCGCAGCACGGCGTAGGCCCGATGCATCTCGCTGCGACGCGCCTCCTCCTCCTCGGTCGGGTTCGAGGAGAACTTCTCGACCACGATGTAGAAGGAGGTATCGAGCTTCTGGAGATCGTCGGTGGGCGGGATGCCGAGCGCTCTCCAGTAGCGGGCGAGCGGAACACGATCCGGCCCGCGCGCGGGCTCCGGCGGAGCCGGAGCGGGACGCTCGATGTCCGCGGCCGGTTGCGGGGAAGGAACGGCACTCTCGCTCACGGCTCTCACCACTTGGCCTGGATGAACGTGCCGTTCTCGACGACGGTGTCCGTGTAGAAGTCGATCCAGGATCCGGTGATCTCGCCGTCGGGCACGCCGTCCTTGCCGAAGCAGTAGACCCGGAAGCCCGTCGTCCCGCCCCCCAGATCCTCGTAGTAGAGGTCGTTGTTCCACCCGTCCACCGGATCCAGCCGGCCCGCCTGATCCCCAAGGAGGGAGAGGATGTCGGAAACGGGCTGGAGGCCGCCGACCGGCACGGCGCTGTTCTCGGTCTCGTACTGGACGATCGCGCTCGTGATCTGCCGGAGGTTCGCGACCGATCTGCTGAGGCGGGCCACGTCGAAGGCGTAGAAGGCGGTCTGGATCGAGAGGCCCGCGAGAAGCCCGATCACCACGATGACGACCAGGACCTCGACCAGCGTGAACCCGCCGTCGCGGGTCGCGCGCGACGGAAGAAGGTTCGTTGCGATCATAGCGCCCTCCCTGGCGATCCTCGCCTCTGAGACGGCGGATGGAGCAAGACCCGTTCCCGAACGGACGCGGGCCGCGCCCGGCGCGCCGGGCGCAGGAGACCCGCCGGACGCAACTGCATCTCGGCGAAAGGATTAGCCGGCAGCGGGACGAGGCGGAGGCGAGAGAGCCGTCCGCTCGAACGCGGGCTCCTGTCACTTGACGTCACACCGGCTGACGCCATCGTAAGGGGCGCAGGCGTCTCCGGATCCTTGCGGGGCACCCGTGCGGCGCGTCGAGCGACGCTCAGCGTCTCCCCGGTGCCCGGCGGATCAGGGACCGGGCGAGGTTGCGGTCGGATGCGGCCCGTACTCCTTGGCCTTCGGCTCGTGGGGAACCGGCGTCGGGAGCGGGGGCGGATCGCCGACCTTCGTCACGCGGATCCGCCGGATCGTGACCGGCTGGAGCGGCGTCCCGCGGCCGCGGGTGCGCACCTCGCTGATGCGGTTCACGACCCCCTGGCCGGCGACGACCTCCCCGAAGCAAGGATTCAGCCCGTTCAGGAAAGGCAAGGTCCCCGCGGTCACGAAGAATCTCACCGCGTTGATGCGGTCGAGCGAGGAGCGGACGTGGCCCAGCCGGCCCGGCCGGGAGAAGTTCACCGGTCCCGCGCCTTCCGCGGGGACGAAGATCCGCGGAGCGTTCTGCCCGATCTCCGTGCGATCCCCGGCCTCGAAACGGCTCAGCGCGACGGACCTCGTGACCACCAGCCCGTCGTAGTAAGGCTCCTTCCGGGTCTCCCCCGTCAGCGGGTCCGGCCAGGCGATCTCGCCGTTGGCGAGCCCCGCGAACCACGCGACCGACTGGGGCGCCTGTGCGGGAAGGAGCCGCGCGACGATCGTTCCCATCGACGTCTCGATGGAGGCGTACCAGCCGTCCCCGAGCCCGGGAGGAAGCGGAACGGCCTCTTCGCCGGCCGCGGGGGCCCGTGCCTCGTCCGCCTCCGCGGGAGGCGGGGCGTGGGGCTCCGCCCCGGCGGGACGCGGCGACTCCGCGGGGACCCCGGTCGCAACCGCCGCGAGGAGCGCGACCGCCAACAGGAGCCGGGTCGAGCGCGGCAGGTGCGGCATCCCCTCCCCCTCAGGGCTTCGCGGCAGCGGAAGCCTCCGGGGACTTCTTCGCCTCCGCCTTCGCGATCGTCGCCTTCTTGATGTAGTCGAGCTTCGGGAATTTCTCCACGAGGTAGAGGTTCCCCTCGTTCTGGAGCCTGCCCTGGTCGGGTCCCTGGCCTCGGGGCGCTCCCTCGCCGTAGCCGGCGTAGAGCTTGTCCACGACGTCCATTCCCTCGGCGATCCTCCCGAACGGAGCGAACCCCTGGCCGTCGAGGAAGGAGTTGTCCGCGTAATTGATGAACACCTGCGTCGTGCGCGTGTTGGGGCCCGCGGTCGCGAAGGTCACCATCCCGCGCCGGTTGCTCTCCTTCACCGGATCGTCCGCGATCGTCGCGC
>ERZ1649853.145-NODE-145-length-30223-cov-6.774397_pt1 | contig 30223 bp, 20 predicted proteins | sample MGYA00575353_ERZ1649853 | MGnify/ENA primary metagenome ERZ1649853 (study PRJEB40853, sample SAMN11349654) | freshwater sediment metagenome | isolation source: river sediment | host: Sediment | place: India: Okhla Barrage, New Delhi | collected 2017-02-21 ...
GCGCCTCGAAGCGCTCGCGCCATCCTTCCAGCTCCCGCTTCAGGCACCCGCCATCGTCGGCCGCCTCCCCTTCGCCGGCCGGGTTCGCCACGCGGCGGCGGTCGGCCTCACTGAGGCCGTCCCAGTCGCCGACCTCGATGATCACGGCAAAGCGATCCGCGAGGGCGGGATCGAGGGGCTCGACGCCGAGGTACTCCTCGCCGGCAGACTGATCGGCGCCGCACGGGTTCATCGCGGCCCAGCGGTAGCGGAGGCGCGGGAGCGCCAGCCCCTGGATCCGCCCCGCCGGCGTCCACTGCGGCAGCGACGGCCCCCACAGCAGATCGCCGGGCTGGATATGCCCCTCGCGGGCCATGAGTTGAATCTGCGGCCAGGTGTAGGGGCCGAACTGCTGCCCCTGTCGCGCCAGGTGCCAAACGGGTTCCGTCATGCCGGTCTCCTTGCGGAAATTCTAATCGTGGGTCGGGTAAACGGAGAGCAAGTCATTATAACCAGAACCGACCGGTGTGTGCGAATGGTAACTCGGCTTTGGTACTCTCCTCTGAACCCGGCACGATCGAGTGACTCAGAATGAATAGTTGGCAACATTTTTACAAATAAGGGGATAATTAATAAACAGAAGCCGACCGCACGCCTCCCGGCGCCATCAAGCCGTCCAGTCACGCCTCTGTTCCTTGATGAACACCGCCGGGAACGTGCGGACGCAAGGGGAAAGACCGGAGGGGTCTCTGCAACGGAGGTGCCCCATGGTCAGAATCGGCGATGGCGGTGACGTTCCCGGCGATTCAGAATTGACGGCGGAACGATCCTCTCTACGAGGGATCACCACCGTCCAGGTCGGGGAGGGCTCTCTCGACCAGGTTGCGCAACGGCTGGGAGTGGCAGCGGACACACTGCATCAGGCGAATCCGCAGCTTTCCGATCCCACCCGAGTCCTGCCCGGGCAGGAGCTCAACCTGCCGGCAACCAGGGACCTGCCGCTGGCGGGATCGGCTGCAGGCCCCGGCGTGGCGGAGGGGCCGCCTGCTCCGCTGAACGATGCAAGCACGCAGAAACTCGAGCTTGCGATGGGTGCCCAATGCATGCGCAGCCGACTGGAATCTACACTCCATGACATGGCCGGTGGCGGGCCAGGATTTCCAAACCAGCCGGGCGGACTGATCGGCGGGGGGAGTGGGCTCGGCCTGCCGGGCCAGTCCGAAGGTTTGGGTTTTCCTGGCAGCGACCAATTGGGCTCGCCGGGTGCATCCGGAGGACTTGTCGCTCCTGACGGCAAAGAACTGGGCCTGCCGGGCGGATCCGGGGGGCTGATCGGCAGCGGCGGGAGCAGCGGCGGATCCCCCGTGTCCGGTGGGACGGGAGCCGGCGGTGTGGCCGCCGGCGGAGGCGGTTTTGTGGGGACAGCCAAGGCCCTGGTCACCGGCGGTGTCCAGGCAGGAGACTGGAATATCGGTGTGGGTTGGAAAGGGAAAACGGACAACCAATTTGACGGCTCGGTGGAGGGTAATCAGGCCCGGGAACTGGGAGGCCGGGACAAACTCACCGACATGGGCGGCAAATTCGCCGCAGATGGATCGCTCAAAGGGCATGGCGGCAGCCAGGGTGCCGGCGGCGACTTCCCCGCAGGTTCCGACGCCTTCGGCCAGCAGCCGGGGCTTGGCGACAACGCTCCGTCCATCGGCGGCAGCTTCCGCCTCTCGACCGGGGCTTCGTTGGACGCCAGTGCCATGCCGGGCACGGGCGGGGCTGCATTCGACGTCTCGATATTCACGGGAGGATCCACTGATACCGACGGCACCGATGCCTCCTCGGACACCGGCGGTACGGAAGGCACCGACGAGACCGATGACACCGACAGCACCGAAGAGACCGATGAAACCGAGGGGACCGATGAAACCGAGGGCTCCGATGAGACCGAAGGCACCGACGACACCGATGGTGTAGACGGCGGTGATGACAAGTCCGGCGGAGAAGGACAGGATGTCGATGGATCGGATACCGGCCGGCGCAGCGTTCCGGACGACAATCAATATCTCTACGCCCAAGCCACCCGCACCCGCCGGACGATTCCGAACCGGGATCCGTTGGGCGATCCGATGAACACGGTCGGTGGCGGGGGCGGTGCGGCCTGGTCGGGGGCAGTCTTGGGGGGAGAACATGCGGTCGTCGAGGAACAGACCGACGGTGTGCTGCAGACGCCGTCCGATCAACTGATCGGCACCGAGCGGGTTGACCGTGGCGGCAAGAAAAAGAATGGCGAAGAAATTGGTCCGGTCATTCGCCAACCGCAATACATCGATCCGATCGAATAGAAAATCGAATCTGAAAAACCTTGAGGAGCAAGTCTCTTCAAGAGCTCCTAAGGCGCGGATGGATCGTCGTCGCCGAAGGTGACGTTGGCCCGCGGGCGGGTGTCCACGTGGAGACGGAAGACGTCGGGGCGGCTGTAGTGGCCGTCGGTGTCCAGGAGCAGGTGGCCGCGGGCGATGCGGGCGGCGTCGAGTTCGGCGTACAGGATCCCCGACTCGAACAGCGGACCGGCGAGGTACGACGCGTCGGGGGCGATCACCGCGCTCCCGCCCGGCTGCAGGATCGTGGCGGCGTCCCCTTCGATGGACTCGAGCAGGGCCAGGGCGCCGGGGTCCGTGGTGCCGAGCGACCGGTAACCCTCAATCACGTCGCCGCGCGTGAGCACCGTGCCGGCGGCCAGGACGAAGCACTGCCCCTCGAAGGCGTAGTGGCGGCTGGCGAGCTGGTGCAGCTCCCGCACCGACGGCCACTGGGCCACGTGGACCGTTTCGCCCAGGGCGTGCATGGCGGCGCGCGCCAGCGGCAGCCAGTGCTCCCAGCAGACGAGCCCGCCCAGCGGCCCAATGGGCCCCGGCCCCACCGCCAGGGTGCTGCCGTCCCCCTGGCCCCACAGCAGCCGCTCGGTGTAGGTGGGGGTCAGCTTCCGGTGCACCCGGCATCCGCCGGCCGGATCGAGGAAGAGGATGGCGTTGTACAGGGTGCCGCCGCGGCGCTCGTGGGCGCCCATGACCACGTGGACGCCGCGGGCGCGGGCTGCCTCCTGCAGCCGGGCGACGTGCGGGCCGGGCACGGTGATGGCGTTCTCCGCCAGCACGTGGTAGAGGGCGTGGGCCGCCGGCTGGCCCCAGATGGCGGCGCCGGGCGCCGAGTCGATCCAGACGGGATAGCCGGGGAGCCAGGTCTCGGGGAAGACGATGACAGCCGCCCCGCCGGCGGCCGCTTCGGCGATGAGTCCCAGGGCGCGGGCCAGACTGGCCTCCAGGTTCAGGAACACTGGCGGGTGCTGGACGATGGCCGCTCGGCAGCATCCGGCAACCGGGGGTGGGGAAGATTCGGTCATGGGTCTCCTCCGGACCGGTCAATGTCCACGACCCGGCCGGTCAAAGTACGGGTCGGCATGTCGCCGTGAGCCCGCCGGACCGCATTATAGCAAAGCGTCGGCAGACGGCGCGACGGTCCCAGCGGCGGCGATCCCCGCGGATGGAGTCAGCCGGGTGCGGGAGCTCACTCGGCCAGCCGCTCCCAGGCGACGAAATCCTCCAGCGCTTTCTTGGGTGGCGCGGCGGGCCATTCCACGGGCACGCCCAGCGGGGTGGTGCAGACCACCTCGTAGCGGTCCGGAATGTCGAAGACGCGCTTGACCACGTCGAACGGGAACGAATCGGTGCAGAACACGGTTCCGTAGCCCAGTGCCCGCGCCGCGACCATGAGGTAGCCGGCGGCCATGGGGCCGTCCCACTTGTTGTAATCCGGGTATTTTGACTTCGAGTCGGTCAGTATGACAATGAAGACGGGCGCCGAGAGGTAGCGGGCGCATACCTGCCGATACTTGTCCCGGAATGCGGCGAGTTCCGGTTCGGTGGGTTTCTTGGACTCCTGGTAGAGGGCGGCGTAGGCCTCGACCGTGGCCGCCGCCAGGGCGTCGAGGCGGGACCGGTCCTGGATGACCATGAACTTCCACGGCTGCTGGTTGCCCGATGTGGGGGCTGTGCGGGCGATGTCCAGGATCTGGAGGAGGTGCTCTCGGGGGACGGCGTCCGGTCGGAAGTTGCGGACGGATCGGCGCTCCTTGAACACCTGGAGGAACGGCGCCGGTCCCGGGGCGGGGGTGGCCGGAGCCGGCGGCGGCGCGGACTGGGCGGAGGGGACGGCGGCGAGTGCCGTCAGCAGGACGAACAGGGCGGTCAGGCGCATGCGGGTACCTCGCGTTGGGAGAGTCTTCCGGTGACCGACAGGATGTCGAGTCTCCGGCAGTATACGGCGCGGGTGCCGGCCGGGTTCGCCCGAACCGCGGAAACGCTCACCGGACAGCCGTTTCGGCGAGCGCCGATTCAAGGCGGCCGAAGGCATCCAAAATTATGTACCGGGGCGCATTATTTTGGATCGGTCGGTGGCTGCCCGTTTACAACTCCGGCAGATGGTGGATTATAGTGATTTTTAAATCAATAAGTTAGAGGCGGGAGTTCGGTCTGGCACCCCGATTGCGAGATTTGATGGTAGTTATTTGCCTCGACGAATTTCTGCCGGCGACAGTCTCCAATCGCTGCCGGACCCGCCAGGCGGTTCGACACCGCATCGGTCCCGCTCACCACCGGGGCGCGACACCCGATCCCAAACAGCTTTCAGAAAGGTTGCCTCACGCGTCATAGTGCAGGTAGCATCCCGGACTCTGCACAAGACCCGATGGATGCGCCTGTTGCTGGGGGAAGCATGCTGTGGCCGTTCATTAAATTGAATGTCCGCGGTCGGGAAAAGGCGCCGAAATGCGGGGGAAGACCCTTTTCTTCGATTCTGGGCGGTGTCCGGTGTGCCGCCGGGCCCGCCGCGCAATCACCCAGCTTTCTATCTATCCCTATTTTTACATGGAGGTTGCCTATGCGTCTCAACCTGTCCCGAGTGTTTCTCTGCCTCCTGCTCGGGGTGGTGCTCGCCGCCGCGGCCGTCGGCCAGGCGGTGCAGACCACCGGCCGGATCGAAGGCACCATCAAGGACTCCACCGGCGGCGTCATTCCCGGTGTCACCATGAGCCTGGCTTCGGCCACCGGCACCAAGACCGCCGTCTCGGGAGACAGCGGCGACTACTCGTTCCCCTTCCTGACCCCGGGCCTCTACACCCTGAAGGCGGAACTCGAGAGTTTCAAGACCTTCGAGCGGAAGGACATCACCGTCCGCCTCGGCCAGACCACCACGATCCACGTGGTCCTGGAGCCGGGCGAGATCAACCAGGTCATCACCGTCACCGGTGAAGCCCCGCTGGTGGACACCACCACCACCACCGTGGGCGCCAACCTCTCCGAGAACCTCTACCTGAACATCCCGATGCAGCGCAACTTCACCGCCCTGTTCAGCATGGCCCCCGGCGTGAGCGACAGCGGGTCGCTGGGCTCCTACAACCCGTCCATTGGCGGTTCCTCCGGCCTGGAGAACAACTACATCGTGGACGGCGTGAACATCACCAACCCCGGCTACGGCTCGGTGGGCGCCTACTCCAGCGTCTACGGCTCGCTCGGCTCCGGCGTGACCTTCGACTTCGTGAAGGAAGTCCAGGTCAAGCAGGGCGGCTTCGAGGCCGAATACGGCCAGAGCACCGGCGGCGTGATCAACGTCGTCACCAAGAGCGGCACCAACGAGTTCCACGGCGGCGTGTATTTCTATGGCCAGCCCGCCGGCTGGGAGGCCCGCCGCAAGGAACCGAACGTCTACCGTCAGGAGAAGCACACCGAATTCATGCGAACCCAGAGCTTCGACATGAGCGCCGACCTGAGCGGCTACATGTGGAAGGACCGGTTCTTCTTCTACGTCGGATTCAATCCCCAGTGGAACACCCACCGGACCATGGCGCCCGCGGGGCTGGGCCAGTGGGTGAATCCCGGCGAGGGCTTCTTCGAACGGAAGGACACCATCTTCAGCTGGTCGACGAAGGGCAATTTCGTCCCCCACAGCAACCACAACATCGAGTTTTCCATGTTCGCCGACCCGTCGCGGCGCGACGGCGGCCCCAACCGCAACATGACCGCCGAAGGGGACGACAACTACAGCGAGCTGAACTACGGCTCCTTCAACTTCATCGGCCGCTACAACGGCGTGCTCACCAACAACTGGTTCCTGACCGCCTCGCTGGGGCGCGCCTACACCCGGTTCGAGGAGCAGATCACCCACGTGGACCGGATCGGGTACTGGGACTACGTGCACTACCCCAGCCGGCAGCTCATGGGCGGCATCGGTTTCTTTGAAAACAACAACGGCGAGAACTGGCAGTTCAACCTGAAGACCACCGTGAACTTCAGCGCCGGCGGCGATCACACCCTCGACTTCGGCTACATGTATGAGGACGTGACCTACACCGCCGTCCGCCGCTACACCGGCCCCATGCTGGCCAACGAATTTGGTGAAACGTACGGCGGCTTCTTCCGCTACCGCTACTATCCGGATCCGGACACCGGTGAGAACTACGACTGGAACGGCGACGGGGTGATCAGCGACGCCGATGCCCTGCTCCAGCAGTACCGCGGCAACTTCAACGACCCGAACCTGGCCACCACCACCACCTACCACTCCTTCTATGTCCAGGACGCCTGGAAAGTCACCGACCGGATCACCCTCAAGGCGGGCCTGCGCTACGACTACCAGCAGATGGGCGGTGGCGGCGACGAGGCCATCGTCTACGAGTTCACCGGCAACTGGGCGCCGCGCGTCGGCCTGATCTACGACGTGTTCGGCGACGGCAAGACCAAGGTGTACGGCAACTGGGGTCGCTTCTACCAGAAGATCCCCAACGACATGGCCGTCCGCGCCCTGAGCTCCGAGATCGGTGTGACCAACGCCTGGTGGAGCATCGCCTACGACGCCGAGGGCCGACCCATGGCCGACGAGGTGGTCAACGACCAGCTCCCGGACAACCCGGCCATCACCCGCACCGGCGCCAATCCGACCTACATCGTGCCCGACACGAAGACCATGTACCAGAACGAATTCGTGCTGGGCTTCGACCACCAGCTCGACCCGACCCTGAGCCTCGGCTTGCGCTACATCTGGCGCGAGGTGGGCCGGATGCTCGAGGACACGGGCACCCTGACCATCGGCCAATATCTCGAGGATGACTCGAACTACACCTACGTCATCGCCAATCCGAGCTACACCAGCGACTTCGTGATCAACGACACCGGCGAGGTGGGTTCCGACGGCATCGGCGACGGCTTCGCCGATCCGAAGCGGTCATACAGCGCCCTGGAGCTGACCCTGGAGAAGCGCTTCTCGCAGGGCTTCCAGTTCCTGGCCAACTACCGCCTCTCCAAGCTGTGGGGCAACTACGAGGGCCTGTTCCGGAACGACAACGGCCAGGACGATGCCAACATCACCTCGCTCTATGACTTCCGGAGCGACGAGTACGACGGCTACCTCTACGTGCCCGGCTACCTGAACACCGACCGGCGCCACATCCTGAACTTCAACGGCTCGTACACCTTCTCCAACCAGCTCACCATGGGGCTGGGATTCCGTTCCACCAGCGGCGCGCCCATCAACCGGCTCAACGCCCACCCGGCCTACGAGAACGCCGGCGAAATCCCCATCACCCCGCGCGGCTCCGAGGGGCGCACCGAGTGGATCAACGCCATCGACGTTCACTTCGGCTACCCCATCAGCTTCGGCGACAACTACCGGCTGCGCTTCGCTCTCGACATCTTCAACCTGGCCAACTTCAAGCGGGTGATCGCCGTGAACGAGGACTACGAAGACGCTCCCGGCGTGCTCAATGTCGACTACCTGTCGCCCGGCTCGGCCAACAACCCGGACACCCCGCTCACCGCCTTCCAGCGGCCGTTCAACATGCGCTTCTCGCTCCGGTTCGAGTTTTAGCGGGTTGTGAGCGACTGATTCCCTGGTCTGACGTTCGCGTCTCGTCTGTCGCAGGGCCCCTTCGGGGGCCCTGTTTCTTTTACTTGTAATCGTGATCGTAATCGAGGCTCGAGACTCGAGGCTAGAGGCTCGTTCCCGATCATCGGACATCGGACTTAGGATGTCGTGCTCGAAAATCGTAATCGTCATCGTCATCGTCATCGTAATTCGTGATCATGCTCGTGATCGTCATCGTGATCATGCTCGTGATCGAGACTCGATGCTCGTTCCCAGCGACCAACCATCAACCGTACCGGACATCGAATGGCGGACCCGGGACTTCGGTTATGGGTCCCGGCACTACCCCCCTCGATCCCAAATAGCCAATAACAAATAAGCAATCAGCGATAACCAAAAATCCGAAAAATGAAAATAGTTGTATCTATTCTGCTGCACCCGTGGTATCGTGCCCCCCTGTTTGCTACCGGAGTCCCGGACGGTTTGCCTGCTATGGAGCCTGGTTCGCCGAATTTCCCATACTCCCGGAGATAAGCGGCGGCCCACCGGCACCCTACCGTTTATTCAGCCCCCGAATCAGCCGGAACAACACCAGGGCGTGAAGCCCTGTCTGCCACAGGCGCGCCGGTCGCGCCCCGCAGAGATATATTCAAGGAGCAGTATGTCCCGTTTGATCACCTCAATTTCCGAGCGCCCCGCCGTCGCAGAGAATGCAGCGGCGGCTGGCCCGATGACCCCCCAGTCCCAGCGGTCCGACGATCCGGCGGCTGGAGCGGAAGTGTCCTTCAACGGCTTGGGTTTGCCCCCGGCCCTGTTGCACGCCGTGCAGAAGATGGGCTTCGCCCGGCCCACTCCAGTCCAGTACCGGGCGATCCCGGTTCTGCTCGCGGGACGCGACCTGATGGCCACCGCCGTCACCGGCAGCGGCAAGACCGCTGCCTTCCTCTTGCCCATTCTGAACCGCCTGGCCGTCCGGCAGCCCGGCGGCCCGCGCGCCCTCATCCTGGCGCCCACGCGGGAACTCGCCGTGCAGATTCTCGATCACTTCCGCGTCCTGGCCGCCGGCACCGGTTTGCGGGGCGCCGCCGTGTACGGTGGCGTGTCCGCCGGTCCGCAGGAGCAGGCGTTGCGCACCGGCGTGGACGTGCTGGTGGCCACGCCGGGCCGCCTGCTGGACCACCTGCAGCACACCTACGCGAAGATGGATCGACTGGAGTGCCTGGTTTTGGACGAGGCGGACCGCATGCTGGACATGGGATTCATCCCCGACATCCGGCGGATCCTGGGCCGCTTGCCCGTCAAGCGCCAGACCATGCTGTTTTCGGCCACGTTGCCGGAAACCATCATGGAGCTGGCCCGGCGGATGCTTCGCGATCCGGTCACGATCCAGATCGAGACGCAGCCGGCCCCTGCCCGCGGCATCACCCACCGCGCCTACGCGGTCCCGACCGAGTTGAAAACCCGCCTGCTGGCGGAAATCCTGCGGCGGGAAACCCCCCGGCGGGTGCTCGCCTTCACCCGCACCCGGCATCGGGCGAACCGCCTGGCGGACTTCCTGGCCAACCAGGGCTTCGGCGTCGCCCGGATCCATGGCAGCCGCAGCCAATCCCAGCGGGACGAGGCGATGAAGGGCTTCCGCACCGGCCGCTATCCGGTCTTGGTCGCCACCGACATCGCCGCCCGGGGGATCGACGTGACGGGGCTGGACCTGGTGGTGAACTTCGATGTGCCCGGCTCGGCCGAGGATTACATCCACCGGGTGGGTCGCACCGCCCGGGCCGACGCCGTCGGCTGCGCCTACACCCTGGTGGCGCCCGATGAGGAGGACGGCTTGCGGGCCGTCGAGCGCGGCATCGGCCGCCGGATCTACCGCGAGCGCGTGGCGGAGTTCGATTACCAGCAGCCGGCCCAGGGACGGTTCGAAGTGCCGCTGGCCGACCGCATCGCCGCCATCCGCGCCCGCAAGTCCGAGGATCGGGCCCGGGCCCGCGCCAAGGCGGAGCGCCGCGCCCAGGCCGGGCAACGGGACCGGGCTGGGCAGGGGAGTCAGTCGAAACACCAGAGCCAGTCCGAACATCGCGGTCAGGGCGGCAACGGCGGCCGGGTCGTCCGCCGGGACCGGACCGCGGGCGAGGATCAGCAGCACCAGGCCCGTCCGCCGAAACGCGGCGAGACACGTCCGACACCGCCGCCGGCGCTGGCGCGCTACGTCGGCCGCGGTCCCGTGGCCGAGCTCATCATGTCGGGACAGATCCCGGAACGGGAACCCCGCCGCGGCGTCGATCGGCCGGCCGTGCAACCGTTCAAGTACAGAAAGTGAGCAGCCGGCAGTCCCTGTTTGATTGAGCGGCCGATCCGCCGGGAGGCGGAATACGACTGGTCCAGGGACAAGCCTGATTCCTCGAGAACGCGCCTCGACGCCTCAGAGCGTGTCGTCACCCCGTGCCGGCGCCGCCGGAGTGTCCTCCAGATATTTCTTCACCGTCCGCCAGTCGAGGTCCAGGCGGCGGGCCACCTCGCCGTATGATCCGAGGCGCTCGTGTAGGAGCCGGGCATACTCGGCCAACAGCTCCCGGGCGGAGAGGCGGCCGTCGCGCACGGCCGCGGCCAGCTCTGCGGCGGCGTCGCCGGCCGGAACGGCCGGCACGCCGTCGTACCGCCGCTTGAGCAGAACGCATCGCACGCACTGTTCCAGTTCCCGCACGTTGCCGGGCCAGCCGTAATCAGGCCCCGGACTCTCCCGGATCGCCGCCAGGACTACCTCAACGGGCTCAGGCGCGGGCTGGCCCAGCAGCCGCGCCACGGTGGCCGCCACCAGCGTCGCCAGCTCCCGCGGCTCCTCGGCCAGGCGCTGCCGGAGCGGCGGCACCACGATGGTGTCGGAGCAGAGGCGGTAGTAGAAGTCCGCCCGGAAGCGGCCGCCGGCCAGCAACTCCGGCAGCGGGCGGTTGGTGGCGGCGATGATCCGTCCGGCGAACCGCTCGCGGGCGTGACTGCCCACGGGCGTGAACGTCCGTTCCTGGAGCACCTGGAGCAGCTTGATCTGGATGGTGGCCGGCACCTCGCCGATCTCGTCGAGGAAGACCGCGCCGTGCGGGCTGCACATGGCCAGGGCGCCCCGGTGGTCTTCCACCGCGCCGGTGAACGCGCCCTTGCGGTGCCCGAACAGCTCCGACTCGATGAGCCCCTCGGCGAACTGCGACAGGTTCAGCGCCGTGAACGACCGGGTGAAGCTCTCGACGAACGCCCCGCGGCGCGGGTCGAACGGAATGAAGCCGGATCGGCCGATGGCCGCCGCGGCGGTGCCCTTGCCGGTGCCCGTCTCGCCGAGCAGCAGCGTGGAAAAGTCCTCCATCCGCCGCCACAGCCAGCGGCCGTAGAGCCCCAGGTCGCAGGTGAACACGTTGTTCCACAGCTCGCGCCGCAGCCGGCCCATGCACGGACTATCTCCCAGCAGCGCCTCGTGGATGAAGTAGAAGGCGCGGCGCAGTTGAAAGCAGAGCGCCAGGTAGCGGCCGGCGTCGGCGGCGGAGAACCCGCGGCGCTGAAGCTCTTCCAGGGCGGCCCGGGCGAACGGCACCGCCAGCGGCGCATCGCCGGAGGCGAGCTGGCGGCGGATGTGATCGTCGAACGGTTCCTGGAGCCGGTAGAAGAAATCGAAGAGGAGGGCGGCTTCGACGAGCGGCCGGTCGGCGGGGCCGAAGTCATCCAGGTGGACGGGCGCCGCGGCCTCCAGCCGCTCCAGGCGTGCGTGCACCCGCGCGATCCCGCGCTCCACGACTTCGGCACCGGCCGTGCCGGCGGACGCTCCGGCCAGAGCCCGGTCCGCCTCGATCCGTTCCGCGCTGAACGGGTTGGCGAACACCGCCCGCTCCACCTGCCGGAACATCTCCCGGTCCGCCGCGGTCAGTCTGCGCTCCGTGGCCATGCCCGCCTCCATAGAACACATTTTTTGCTGCCATATTATACAAAAAATGATGTCATCGCTCACGCGCACCTAAGCCATCCGGCATGACGGTGACGGATCCGCCCGCCCGGCTGCCGGGTTCTGGCGGACAGGCGGGTGGCGGAGTCCGGCACAGGAGAAGGGACCGAGAGCCGGGATTCACAATGGGGCGTCAGATTCGGAGGACGAGATCCGGGTCGGTTTCCGGACTCAGAAACCGGCGGGTGCCGAAGGCTTCGACCGCAAGGAGGGGGCGGAACTCCGGTTCGAGCTCACCCGATGGATCTCGACAGGCCCGGCGGCGGTGCGATCATCGGTGCCGGGTGTCGAAGCGGCAGCGCAGAGTGAACGCTGTCCACTGACCGCCTGGTCCCTCGGCGGTCCAGGCGTCCTGGCCGTCACCGAAGATGTACCACTTGTGCGTCTGCAGGAACAGGTCCAGGTAATCGGTGAGGTGCACGCCGGCACCCCACTGGAGCCGCAAGGCCCGGACGGCCGCCGACGCGGTGTATTCCTGTTGGGGACGGTTCTCGCCCATGGCCAGGAACGGTTTGGCGAACACGAAGACGCGGTTGAAACCCGTCGGCTCGATGTAGACTTCCGCCTCCAGGCTGTAGCGCAGATAGTAATCGCCCATCCAGTCCAGGCCTTCGTCGGTGACGAAACCACGGATGTTCATGTCCAACTCGTTGTGAGGCGGGTGTACGGACATGTCCATGTGGCCGTAGAAATCGAACCAGCGCTTCGAGGCTTGGCCGGGAACGAAGGCGGACAGCACACCGGCGACCAGCAGCAGGCCGGCCAACAGACGGGACACGGTGTTCGACATGCGGATCTCCTCGGAGGTCAATGGGAATGGCTCATTATATCGCGGTTTACCGGCTTTTGATCTTGGCCAGGTTGGCGCGGACCTGCGCGGCGTAGGCGCCCTGCGGATCCTTCATCAGGTAGGCCTCGAGCTCGGGGACGATGAGGTCGAAGCGCCCCTGCTGGTGGTAGATCTTGGCGAGCAGCAGGTGCACGTCGGCGCTCGTGCCGGGCAGCCCCTCCGCCTTGCGGCAGGACGCTTCGGCCGCCGCCAGGTTCCCGGAGTCGAAATAGAGCATGCCCAGGGCCATGTGCGGCTCGCCCTTTTTCGGGTGAAGCAGGATGGTCTCCTCCAGCAGCCGCAACGCCTGGCTGAGACGCCCGGTGGCGGCATACAGGTCGGCCAGATTCATCCGGCCGTACAAGTTGGCCGGGTCGACGTCCAGGCAGTCGAGGAACATGCTCTCGGCCTTCCCCACATCGCCGGTGGCGCGGTAACACAGCCCCAGGTCATTGAACGCTTGCGGAAAGGCGGGGTGGATCTGGATCGCCCGCGTGAAGTACTTGATGGCGTCGGGGTACTTGCGCTGACGCAAGGAGTCCTTCCCCTTGCGATACTCCTTGTCCGCCTTCTCCGGAATGGCCAGCTGGGTGACGGAGACGGTGGGCGTCTGCGCGATCACCGGGAAATTCCGCTCGGGCTCGAGCTGGACCATGACCCGGCGGGTGACACCCCCCTGGCCGATGAGTTCCATGGACTCTTCCCCCTGCCGGAAGCCGGCCAGCCGGACCACGATCCGGTACCGCCCCGGGTACATCTTCTCGAACCGGAAATTGCCGTGGGCATCGGCGATGCGCATGCCCACCAGCTCTTCTTCCCGGTACAGCTCCACCTCGGCGCGGTTGATCATCTGGGCGTTGTTGGCCAGCTTGATGGTGCCCTCGATGGTGCTGGGTTGCACCGGCGGCCGGGGCGGTTTGCCTGTCTGGCCGTAAGCGACGGTCATCAGGATGACGGTGAGAATCGGTCCCAGAACCCTGCGAGCGAAGGATGGAGTCATGGTGCCTCCCGCTCAGACGATGCCATCATTATAGTATTGGAGAAACCGACCGGGGAAGCGGATTCAATCGGCATGCCGGCGAGCGCCTCATCCCGCCGACAGCTCCGCTCCGCTCACCCGATTGCGCCCTCCATTCTTGGCCTGGTACAGCGCCGCGTCGGCCGCGCGAAGGAGGGCCTGGGCGAGCGCGGCGATGTCGGAGTCCCCGGCGGCGGAACGGATGGTTCCCACACCGACACTGACCGTGACCCACGGTCCGGCGGACGGCTTCGGATGAGGGATCCGGAGCGCCGCCACGGCGGCCCGCATCTCCTCGGCGACACGCGCCGCCCCGTCGGCGTCGGCGGCGGAGAGGATCGCCGCGAACTCCTCGCCGCCGTACCGGGCCAGGAAGTCACCGGGGCGGTGCAGGCAGGCCCGGATGGTACAGGCGACCTGGACGAGGCAGCGATCGCCCACGGGGTGGCCGGCCTGGTCGTTGAAGTCCTTGAAATGGTCGATGTCGATCATCAGCAACGACAGCGGCCGGGTCTCCCGTACGCAGCGCCGAATCTCCAGAAGAAGCTGGGAATCGAAGCAGCGGCGGTTGCAGATACCGGTCAGCCCGTCCATGCGGGCGAGACGTTCCAGGATGGTGTTTGTCTTCTGCAGGCTGTCCTGCTGCCGTTCGATTCGGCGCCGGGCGTCCCGCAGCAGGTGCACCAGCAGCGCCGTGGTCCAGATCATGCCCACCGACAGGATCCGGTTCGTCACCGGAATGAACGACCAGACGCCGACTGTGGGAGAGATCCAGAAACCGACTGCCACCAGCAGAGAACAGCCCGCCGCCAGCAGCCAGATCAACCGGGAGTGCCGGCCGGAGGGGCAGAGCAACAGCACGGCCACGTACAGAATCCCATCGGCGATCCCGAGGGGGGTGACGGCGTCCAGGGCCAGGATGGCCAGGGCCAGCACAAGGCACAATGCAGCGTCGGTGGCCGGACCGACGACGCTCCGTGTCCGTTCGGGCGCCGGATCTGCTGGCCAGCTCCATGGGGTTGTGACACCGTCGTCCCGGTGAGGATTCGCCTCCATGGCCTGTCTCCGCGAAGCCGAGGCATTGGAGACAGGATAGCGCGAGTCGGTGCCGGTTGATTTGATCTAGGTCAAAAACAGATACCGCTCCGCCGGCTCCGCATCGCGCAGTCTGACGCCGCCGCCGGGTCGCTTGCCGGGGCCCTAGCCGTAGCGGCCCTCGATGTATTCGGCGGTCTTGGGATTGCGGGGATTCAGGAAGAGGTCGGTGGTGCGGGCGTGCTCCACCACCTCGCCGAGCAGCATGAACAGGCACTCGTCGCTGGTGCGGCGCGCCTGGGCCATGTTGTGGGTGACGATGACGATGGTGTAGCGGCCCCGCAGCTGGAACATCAGCTCCTCGATGGCCCGGGTCCCTTCCACGTCCAGAGCCGAGCATGGCTCGTCCATCAGGATGACCTCGGGCTTGAGGGGCAGCAGCCGGGCGATGCACAGCTTCTGCTGCTGCTCCAGCTGGAGCGAGGTGGCGCGGGCGCCCAGCCGGTCCTTGAGGAGATGCCACAGCCCCACCTCGGTGAGCGCCCGCTCCACCTCCTCGTCCAGGAGGCGGCGGGAGAGCTCGCGCCGGGGCGTGTGAGTGCGCAGACCGAAGACGACGTTCTCGTAGACGGACAGCGGCAGCGGATTGGGACGCTGGAACACCATGCCCACCGCCTTGCGCAGCTCCACCAGCGAGACGTCCGGATCGTAGATGTTCTTGCCGAGGATGCGGATCTCGCCGGCGGTCCGCACGTTGGGGTACCGCTCGTTGATCCGGTTGAAGCAGCGGAGCAGGGTGGTCTTGCCGCAGCCGCTCGGGCCGATGAGGCCGGTGATCAGGCCGCGGCGGAAGTGGATGGACACGTCCCGCAGGGCCTGGAAGGAGCCGTACCAGAGGTTCAGCTTGTCCGTCCAGATGCCCTCGCCGGCATCCGTCTCGGGGGCGGCGGCAGCGGCAACGGGGATGTCGGCCGTTGGCGGATCAACCGAAGATGCCATTGACGTACTCCAGAGTTTCCTTCCGACTCGGATGATCCGAAAAGATGACGTCCGAGCGGTCGAGCTCGATGATCCGGCCGTTCCACAGGAACATGGTCCGGTCGGTGAGCCGCCGGGCCTGATGGGTCAGGTTGGTGACGAGGATGATGGTGATCTCGCGCCGCAGCTCCCGCAGCACATCCTCGATGCGCATGGTGGTGACGGGGTCGATGGCGATGGAAAACTCGTCGAGGCACAGGATCTCCGGCTGATGCGACAGCGCCCGGGCGATGGTGAGGCGCTGCTGCTGCCCGCCGGAGAGGGCGGTGCCGAGGCTGTCCAGCCGATCCTTGACCTCGTCCCAGAGCGCCGCCTGGCGGAGGCAGCGCTCCACGAGCGGGTCGAGCTCGGCGCGGCGGGTCAGCCCGGCACAGCGGGGCGCGAAGGCGACGTTGTCGTAGATGGAGAGCGGCAGTCCCACCGGCAGCGGCGCCACCATGCCGATGGTGCGGCGCAGCGCGTGGACGTCGCGGACGGCGCGGATGTCGGCGCCGTCGATCCGGATCGTACCGGTGACGCGGGCGCCGGCGACGAAGTCGATGGTGCGGTTCAGGCAGCGCAGCAGCGAGGTCTTGCCGGAACGGGCCGGGCCGATGATCCCGAGGATTTCGTTGGGACGGACGTCGAAGGTGATGCCGTGGATCACCTCGGTGCCGCCGTAGGCGAGGGTCAGGTCCTGGACCGCGATCTTGGGCGTGGGTGCGTCCATGGCCGTCACCACCGCTTCCGGTTCCGGAGCCACACCCGCAGGGCGATGGCCGCAGCATTGACGGCCAGCACCGCCCCGAGGAGCACCACGGCGGTGGCCCAGGGGATGGCCTCCCGCACGTTGGGCACCTGGGTGGAAACCGTGTACAGATGCATCGACAGCGCCATGCACTGGTCGGTGAGGCGGTAGGGGAACAGGTCGCCGCGCTGCACCGCCTTGAAGAAGACCGCGCCCGTGAACAGGATGGGCGCCGTCTCGCCGGCGGCGCGGCTCACCTGCAGGATCACGCCGGTGAGGATGCCGCTGATCGAGTTCGGCAACACGATGGACCGAATGGTCTGCCAGCGGGTGGCGCCCACGTTCCAGCACGCCTCGCGGAACGCGGCGGGCACCGCGGCCAGCGCCTCGCGGGTGCTGGCGATGATCACCGGCAGGGTCATGATGGCCAGGGTGAGCGAGGCGGCCAGAATCGAGTAGCCGAACCGGGCCGCGTAGACGAACGCCCCCAGGCCGAACAGGGCGTGGACGATGCTGGGGACGCCGGCCAGCGAGATCACCGCCAGGTTGATGGCGCGGGTGAACCAGTTGTCGCGGGCGTATTCGTTGAGATAGATGGCGGCCAGCACGCCGATGGGCGCGGAGACGGCCAGCGAGATGACCACCAGGTAGACGGTGCCCACGAGCGCCGGCCAGATCCCGCCTTCGGTCATGCCGCGCCGGGGGACGTCCACGAGGAATTCCCAGCTCAGCGCCGGCCAGGCCTGGACGAGCAGGTGGCTGATGATGGCCAGCAGCGGCAGCACCATCAGCACGGCCATGGCCAGCAGCACCAGCCGCACCGCGGCCTGCTGCCGCTCCTTCCGGACGACGAGCGGCGTCCGGGTGAAGCGGGCCGAAACGGATGTGGCGGGCGGCGGGCTCATGGTCGGCTACTTCCTTGCGCGGGCGCCCCGGATGATCAGGTCGGCCGCCAGGTTGACGAGCATGGTGATGGCAAACAGCAGCACCCCGGTGAGGAAGAGCACCTGGTAGTGCTCCGAGCCGGCGGGCGCCTCGCCGAGCTCCGCGGCGATGTTGGCGGTCAGGGTCCGGACCGAGTCCAGGATGCCGTGGGGGATCTGCACGGCGTGGCCGGTGGCCATGAGCACGGCCATGGTCTCGCCGATGGCGCGGCCCACCCCGAGCAGCACGGCGGCCAGCAGCCCGTGGCGCGCCGCCGGCAGCAGCACCCGGAACACGAGCTGCCAGCGGGTGACGCCCAGGGCCAGCGCCGCCTCGACGTAGGAGTCGGGCACGGCCTTGAGGGCGTCCTCGCCGATCGAGACGATGATGGGCACGCTCATCAGGGCGAGAATGATCCCGCCGTTGAGCACGTTCACGCCCACCGGCGTGCCGGTGTACGTCACGATCAGCCGGCTCATCACCGTCAGCCCGATGAAGCCCCACACCACGCTCGGGATGGCCGCCAGCAGCTCGATGATGATCTTGAGCGTCTCCCGCAGGCGCGGACCGCAGAACTGGGACAGGAACACCGCGCCACCGACGCCGAACGGGACGGCCAGGACCATGGCCAAGACGGTGACGGCCAGCGTCCCCGCCGACAGCGCCAGGGTGCCGTAGCGCACGTTGGAAACCGACGTGGGGTACCATTCCGTGCTGAAGAGGAACTGCGTCAGCGAGAACCGGTCGCTGAACAGCACCGGTGCGGCCTCGCGGAAGATGAAGAACAGGATGGCCAGGATGAAGACGATGGCGCTCACGCCGCTGGCGTAGATCAGGAGCTCGATGCCCCGCTCGCCCCACACCGCGCGCCGGGAGCGGGTCGGGCGGGGCGGGACGGCTGCGCCGGTGGAGGATGTGGGTGCCATGTGCGATGCCTGACTGTTTCCGCTGCTGGATTTCGGCGATGGGCCGCGGTTGCAGCCGCGGCCGGGAGCGCTCGCCGGCGGCGCGGTCCCGATCCTACTGGTGACGCTGCTCGGGCGGCAGCGGTACGTAGCCGCTTTCCTCCAGGATCTTCTCCCCCGCGTCGGAAAGGATCCAGTCGATGTACGCCTTCACCGCCCCCTGCGGCTCGCCCAGGGTGTAGAGCTGCAGCGAGCGCGCCAGCGGGTAGGTTTTGTTCAGGGTGTTTTCGGCCGAGGGGGGGACCGGTTCTTCGCCCGTCCGGGTGGCGATGCGGAGCATCTTCACCGCCGGGGTGGCGTAGCCCATGCCGCTGTAGCCGATGGCCGTGGGCGTGCTGCCGACAAGTTCCACCACTTCCTTCGAACCGTTCATGTCGCGGGAGCCCAGCTTGAAGTCGCGCTTGCCCAGCACGTGGTCGCGGAAGAACTCGTAGGTGCCGGAGCTGGACTGGCGGCTCACCCGCACGATGGTGTCGTCGGTGACGCCGGGAATCGCCACGCCGAGCTGCGCCCAGTTCACCGTGGCGCCTCCCTCGCCGAAGATCTCGGCCAGCTGCTCGTTGCTGATGGCCTCGAGGGGATTGCTCTTGTGCACGTACACGGCCAGGGCGTCGTAGCCGACGATGATCTCCTTCGGTGTCTGGCCGGTGTGGCGCCTGGCCTGCTCGATCTCCTCCGGCTTCATGTTGCGGCTGGAGGTGGCGATGTCCACGGTGCCGCGGATGAGCGCGGCGATCCCCACGCCGGAGCCGCCGCCGGAGACTTCGACATCCACCGCCGGCGCCGCCTGCTTGTACGCCTCGGCCCAGGCCTGGGCCACGTTGACCATGGTGTCGGAGCCCTTGTTCTGGATGGTGGTGGTCTGGGATTGCGGGCCGCCGCCGCCGCAGGCGGCCAGGACGGCGAGCGCTGCGAGCAGAGCGGTGGCGGCAATCGCTCGGGTCGGGTAGTCGGGCCGGGTGCCAGAAACTGGGTGTCCCATCATGGCTGTTTCTCCGGTGACGGATTAGTTCGATTCGGTCTGGTTCCGGCCCAGGATCGCCTGGACCAGGTCGTGGACATGCTGCTGGATGAATAGGTACGTTTGCTCGTAAGCCGCCTGGATCTGTTCGGGGGAGCCGGCGATCCTGGACGGATCGGCGACGCTCCAATCCAGGTAGACGACCTTCTGCGGCTGCTCCGGGAACGCCTTCTTCGACTCGGGCGCCAGGATCACGATCACCTGGTAGTGGTCGAGGTTGGGCACCTGGTAGATGGCCTTGGGCGGCGAGTGGGACAGGTCGAACCCCTTGCCGGCCATGAACGCCGCGGTGGCTGGATCGATGGGATGCGGTTCGAGGCCGGCGGAGCTGAACGTGAAATCGGGCAGGCCCAGCGCCTGGGCGACGGCTTCGGCCATCCGGCTGCGGCAGGAGTTGTGCTGGTCCACGAAGAGCACGCGGAAAACGTCCGAGCCGGGGTGCTTGGCGTACTCGCCCGTGCACATGTACAGCACTTCCATGGAGATGTCGCGGGCCTGGTCCGAGACCCGCTCCAGCCGCCGCACCACCGCGGCCAGCGGATCCAGGATCTCGTAAGTGATCTGACCGTCGTGGTGAAGCTTGACGAGCTCGGAGAGCTGGCGGGAGCGCAGCGCGTCGACGGTGTCCTCCACCTCGATGGTCCGTTTGGCCAGGTCGGTGTCCTGCCCGGTGAACGCGCGGATGGCGTCGTGCAGCATGGGGATGGCCATGTCGGCCAGCTCCAGGATCCGTCCCTGGATCGACTCCGGCAGCGGCTGGTCGAACTTGAGGGCCTGACGGGCGATGCTCTCGGCATAGTCGCCGACCCGCTCGAGATCGGCGTTGATCTTGATGGCGCTGTAGGCAAACCGCAGGTGCCCGGCCACCGGCTGCTGGCGGAGGATGAACTCCAGGATCAGCCGATCGATTTCCTTCTCCTGCTCGTCGATGTACTGGTCGCGCAGGATGACCGCGTAGGCCAGCTGATGGTCCCGCGTCTCGAGCGCCTTGACGGCGTCGCGCAGAGCCTGACCCACGCGCTGCGACATCTCCGTGATCCGCTCCCGGATGCGGTCGATGTCGCGCTGCAGGGATTGCTCCAGGTTGCCGGCCATGGCGTCCTCAAGGGGTTGCGGTCTCAGTCGTTCGTCGGGTAGCATAGAGAATTCCACCGTCCAGGTCAATTGATCTGTTAATTGAAGGTATGAGTCTAAATGAGAAGTGGTTTTTTTTGTGTTAGTTAACCATTAAGATATTGTTAAGATTCGGTTGTCCCGGTGGCTGGCGGAATCCGCCGAAAGTGCTCGTGGGGCGGCTCCGGTCGGTGACGGGTGATTCGGTGTGACCGTTTACCGGTTGAAGATGACCATGCTGAGGAATGCCAGGATCAGCCAGGCTGCCACCAGCACCGAAGCCAGGGCGGCGGTGGCGAACAGATTCCAGCCCAGTCCGAGCCGCCGGTGCCGCAGATACAGGAAGACGGCGACGTCGGTGATCAGGAACACGCCGGCGAGGCCGTACAGCATGGTCATCATGGCCGTGCCGGTGGGCGCCGCGCTCCAGTCATGGGTTACGGCCATGACGGTGACGAGCACGGCGGCCGCCACTGTCAGACAGGCGCCACAGGCTGCCCCCAGCACGCCGAGCACTTCCAGCAGCTTCATGTCCGCGACTCTTCCATTCGGATGATCCGAGCGGCATCCACCATTCGGAGTTAGTGGTCTCCGGTGCACGGGCGCCGCCGAAGCACCGCGAGGCCGATCAGCCCAGGTGACAGGCCGTGAGGCGCGCCAGCCATTCGGCCGGCACGATGACCGGCCGGATCTGCCGGCACCCGGTGACGAACAGAATCTCGTCGTGGGTGAAGGCATCAGGCGGCGCGGCCGCGGCCAGGTACAGCGTTCCTTCCCGCAGGAGGATCGGGAGCAACCGGGCCCGGCGGATCAGGCTGCGGGGAATCAGCTCGCAGTATGCCCGCGGGATGCGCAACGATTCGGGACGGAGCTCGGTCAGCCGCCTCTCGGCGATCGCCGCCGCGATGGTGCGATCGAAATCGGGATCCACCCAGGCGGCGTTCTCGATCCGGAACAGCGCGAGCTGGCCGGCGGCGCCGCCGGCGGCGATCCGTTCCCCGTCGGGGCTGAACGCGCACGCCTTGACGCCGCCGGTGAAGCCGGTGGCCGCGGCGATGAACCGGAGGGTGTCCGCGTCCGAGAGCCGGAGCACGTCGTCCACCCAGACGCCCGACACCACGGTGAATCCGTCCGGGCTGAAGCCGCACGACTCGCAGCCGTTCTTGTGCGCCTCGGCCTGACGGACAAGGCGGCCGGAGGCCCGGTCGATGACGCCGATCCGGCCGCTGTCGTCAGACCAGATGATCCTTCGGCCGTCGGGGCTGAACCCGCACGACAGGATGGCGGTGTCGTGGCGCAGCAGTTCGCCGGCGTCGCGATAGGTGCCCGCCGTCTCCGGGGCGTCCCGCCCGGTGGTCCAGAGCCGGATGCGGCCGTCGAGGAAGGCGGCGATGACCGATTCCCCGTCGGGGCTGAATGCGCAGTCGAAGGCGTGATTGGGACAGTCCGGCAGCGTCCGTCCGCGCAGCGAGGCCCGCTCGGCGCCCGCCGCCAGATCCCAGATCTTGACAGTGGCGTCGTTGTCGGCCGACGCCAGCAGCCGGCCGTCGGGGCTGAACGCGCACGCGTTGACGGCGTCGGCGTGGCCCCGGAAACAGGCCGCCTCGGCGCCGGTCCGGGCGTCCCAGACCCGGACGCACGGTTCGGCCTCGCTGGAGCCGGCGGCGACCCACCGCCCGTCGGCGCTGAGGGCGACGCACCTCAGCCAGGCCGGATCGTGGGGCGGGCCCGCGCGCGCCAGGATTCGGACCGGCCGGCCGGTCCGTCCGTCCCAGATCCTGACGGCCCCGTCCATGTCCGTCGTGACCAGCCGGTCGCCGGCCGAATCGTAGACCAGATCGGTGATGGACGACGGGGTATCCGCCGGATCACCGCTGCGTCCCGGTTCGATGCCAGCGACGTCCCAGAGCGCCACCTTGCCATCCACACTGCCGGAGGCGACGCACCGCCCGTCGGGGCTGAAGGCGCAGGCTTCGATGCCGCCGCCGTGCCCCGGGAGCGACGCGCACACCGTCCACGCTTCAGTCTCCCAGATTGTCAATCGGCGCAGGCCCCCCGAGGCGAAGCGCGTGCCGTCCGGGCTGAACGCGCCGCTGTGGATGCCGCGCCCGGGGTTCAGCCCCTGCTGCACGAGCCGGCCGGTCGCCGATTCGTGGAGGCGCAGCGCCCCCCGGCTGGTGCCGATGACCAGGTGCCGGCCGGCCGGATCGAATCCGCAAAAAGTCAGGCGGGCGCCGTCGCCGGCGATCGCCGCCGCCTGGCGTCCCGTGGCCGTATCCCAGACGGCGGCGGTGCCGTCCGCGCACCCGGTCGCGAAAAAGGCGCCCGACGGATGGAACGCGGCGGCGACGATCCAGCGGTCGTGGGCCCGGACGATGCGGACCGGCTCATCGGGACCGGCGGCGCCGGAGCGGGCTGCTGCCAAATCATGGATCCGCACCGCACCGTCGCGGCCGGCGGACAGGAACAGCCGTCCGTCCGGCGCGACGGCCAGCGCGGTGACGGGTTCCGCGTGACCGGTCCAGCGGCGGATGACGGCGCCGGTCCGGCTGTCGCGCAGCTCCGGCATGTGGCCGGCCCCGACGGCGAGCAGGCCGTCGCCGGCGGGATGGAAGAGGACGGGAGAAAGATAATTGTCGCCCTGGAATTGCCGGACCTGCTCCGAAGAGCCGGCCGCCCAGACGATGACGGTGCCGCCGTAATCCGAGGAGGCGATCCAGCGGCCGTCCGGGCTGAACGCGCAGTATCGGACCCCGGCCGCATGCCCGCGGTACATCCGGACCAGAGACGAGCGCTCTGCCGGCGGATTCAGCAGCCGGAGCCACGGCCGGCGGTAGCCCGTCGCCGCGGCGTCCAGGGCCTCCGCCAGGAGCGCCGGGACGCCGCTCTGCACCTGGAGGCGGTTGAATAGCTGGGGGAACATCCGCTCCGGCACGAACTGGAGGATGGACGACTCCCGATCCACCGCGGCTTCGAGCGCCGCCAGCCCCCGCCGCATTTCCTGATTCACCGATTGCGTCGTCATTTGTTTCCCGATGAAAACAACTGTGCCATTGCCGCCAGGATCGCATCCCGCGGGGCGATCGTCACCCCGATCGAGTAGCCCGTGCCGAACACCAGTTCATCCAATTCCGCCTGGTCGAGAGCGTGGGCGGCCGCGACGGTGAGCCGGTCGCCGGACAGCGCCAGTGGAACCACCGTGTGGCGCCGGCACAACCCCTCCGGGATGAGGCGGGCGCTCCCGGGTTCGATTGCCAGGCTCGTGGTGTCGAGCGGAAGAGGCGAGATCCTCACGGAACTCCCTGCATCGGCCGGATGGCTGGCGGGCGGATCGGGCAGATCGCGCCGGTCGCACACAAAGGGATTGATCCACACGGCCTGCCGGCAGTCGGGGCAGATCATCTCGAGACGCGGCTCCTCCCAGGCCGCGTCGGGGAGATCCAGGCAGGTGGCTGCCCCCGTGGCCAGGCCGAGATTCCGGGCGATGCCCGAGAGGGTGTCGAGCACCCGGGCGTCGATGGCCATCCGGGCGCCGCACCAGCCGCAGCGGACCAAGGGCCGGTCCGCCCAGGCCGCTCGCTCGTGCTCGTAGATATAAGTGGCCGTCGTTGCCATGCGCGGCGCGGCGTCGTGGGCCACCGCGAGCTGGGTGACGGCCCCGCTGGCGTCACCGGCGATGACGGCGCGGCCGCCGGTTGCAATTGCGCGGACCTGTCCCGCCAGGGGGAAGAACGCCAGCTCCGCGCCGGTTGAGGCGTCGCACCAGGCCACGCCGCTCCGGAGCGAGGCGATGACGGCCCGGTGCGCGTCGGTCGAGAACGCAGTGCCCAGCCAGTATTCCTCGGCCCGGCCGCAGGCGGCGGTGCGCCGTCCGGTGCGGGCGTCCCAGCCGGCCACCTGCCCGTTCCATGAGCGGGCCAGCACCTGGCGGCCGTCGCCGGAGAACGCGCAGGCATGCAATTCGAACGGCACGGCCTGGAACGCGGTCAGGCGGCCGTTCCGGGTGTCCAGCAGGCGGAGCGTCGGCGACTCGCGGGCGCCGTCAGAGACGGCGACATAGACGCCGTCGGGCGAAAAGGCCCAGGCGTGAGCGGTTGCGGGGCCGGGTGGGTAGGTCGCCAGCGTTCGCCCGTCGGTCAGGTCGCGGATGCAGAGCGAGTGGTCGGGAAGAGCGACCGCCAGGCGCCGGCCCTCCGGGGCGCACGCGACGGGCGCGGATCCCGGGAAACCCGTGATCAGGGACGGCGGCCGGGTCTGCCACAGATCCAGTTCGTGCGCTCCGGCCGCCACCAGCCGGGCGCCGTCGGGGGAGTACCAGAGGCTCGTGACGCCGGCGGCGGTCGGCGCGTCGACCAGTTCCGCCCCGCTCCGGATGTCCCGGAACCGGATCCGCGCGGAGTACTGATCCCCGTGCCCGGAGGCGATCTGGTCGCCGGCGGGTGAGAAGGCGCAGCAGAGAACCGGCTGTTTGTCCGGGCCGAATGACGCCACCTCGGCGCCGGCGGGCACGGTCCACAGCTTGAGGGTTCGGTCCAGGGAACCGGTCGCCGCGAGGCGGCGGTCCGGGGCGATGGCGCAGGTCAGCACCTCGGCCCAGTGGCGGGCCGGCGGCGGGACCGTCCACAGGGCGGCCACATCCCAGATCCGGATGAACCGCGAGCCGCCGGTCGCGATCCGGGTGCCGTCGGGCGAGACCGCGCAGGCCCGGACGCCGTGTTCGTCGGCATCGGCGGCGGCGATCAGGGCGCCGCCGGCGGCGTCCCACAGCTGCAGGGGCAGTCCGTCCCGGCCGCCCACCACCCGGAAGCCCTCCATGGTGCCGCCGCATTCCGAGCCGGTGACGAACCACCGGCTGTCGGGCGAGAACGCGCAGGATCGGATCCGGTACGCGTGGCGGTTGCCCGCGAAGGACCGCTCCGTCTCCAGCGTCGCCGCATCCAGCAGCACCAGGCCTCCGGAGTACAGGCGACGAGCCGCCAGGATCCACCGGCCGTCCGGAGAACAGGCGACGAGCACGCCGTCCGGTTCGGTGTGGCGGCACTCCACCGCGGCGCCGGTCGCGGCGTTCCAGACTCGGATCACGCCGTCCGCTGACCCGGCGACGATGGCTTCGCCGTCGGGACGGAAGGCGCAGGACGTCATCCCCTGTGCGGATCCGGCCAGCCTGAGTGGCGCGTGATCGCCACCCGGTTCCCAGATCCGCACGGTCCCATCGTCGGAGGCGGAGGCGAACCGCGTGCCGTCGGGCGACCAGGCGCAGCTCCGCACGGGACCGGCGTGTTCCCGCCAGGCTGCCAACAGGCGGCCGTCCGCCAGGTCCCAGACGCGCACGCTCCGGTCCATGGCGCCCGAAACAACCCGGGTGCCGTCGGGCGACACCGCGCAGGCCAGCACGGCGCCCGCATGGCCCGCCAGGCGCAGCCGTTCGCTGCCGGTGGCCAGGTCCCAGACGATGAGCTCGCTGTTGGCGGGAGTGGGTGCGTCGCGATGCGCCCCCCCGGCGGATACCAGCCGGCGGCCGTCGGGCAGGAAGGCGCAGGCATGGACCGGGTAGCGGTGCCCGGCCAGAGTCTGGATGCAGGGGGAGAGGTGCTGGGGCTTGTTCGTCCATCGGAACCAGGGCGACCGGACGCGACAGGCGTTATCCCATCCGCGGGCGGACCGGGCGGGGGCGGATGCGTCGGGCTGGTTCGCCGCCTGCTGGAAGATCAGTCCGGGGCGCTCGGCGAGCAGGTGGCTTTGGGCGGAGAGGAACTCCCGCCACTGGCGCAGGTCCCGGCGCCGGTCGCGGTTGTCGGCCGTTGCCCCGTTCGCTGGCTGGCGCGTGGTGTGATCCGGCAAGGATGACCTCGGTTGCTGAATGGATTATAAACCTCCAACGGGCGGCGTCAAGCCGGACAGGGCGCGCGGGCTGCGACCGTGCGGCCGGATTGTGACCCGCGATCGGGTCGGTTCCGGCGCCTCCAGTTCGAAAACACGAGGACGCGCCCGTGGGGCAGGAACGAGCCTCGAGTCTCGAGCACGATCACGATTACTCGGTTGCACCTGATTTTCTGCCAATTTTCAGCCGGATTTTTTCACTGAAGCCATGAGCAAGATCGAGCAGCCGGCAGGCGGGAGGTACCGCGAGCGGCAGCGAGCGGCGCCAGCGGCCAGCCGCCTCGACGTCCCGACACCGCGACACCATTCCATGACAGTAGCGGCCGTGCGTGTCACGCGAACCGGTGTGATGTTGCCGAACCCGCGGCGATGGGCTGCCCTTTGACCCCGAACGGGCGATCATGCGACACAGACAGAGTGGGTGGGCGCCTGGGGTCAGACGTGCCGATTGGGTGTTTGCGCCGCTCGCTGCCGCTCGCGGTACCTCCACGTTACCAACCGGTGGATCGTGCACATTTCTAAGGCGTCGGGCCGGTCAATGAATGACTGGTTGGACGAGTGAATTCCAGATATTTTCAATCAGTGGGTCCCGGCTCCGCCGGCTTGGGATTACGATCACGAGCACGAGCACGAGATAGGCGCGGGATTGGCGAGGAGAGCTCTGGGGTTTGAGAACCAGGACCCAGAACCCAGGTCCCAGGTCCGATACCCGATGTCCGCTTTCCGATGTCCGCATCAAGGGAACGAGCCTCTAGTCTCGAGCCTCGATTACGATCACGATTACGATGACGATGACGATTGCGATTGACGTGCGCTCTCCAATCTTTACTCCTCCGTCCTCCCGTCTCACCGGTGTACAATGAGGGCAGCTCCATCGCGTCGAGAGACTGGGCGCCGGCCGGCTGGGCCGGCGGCGGACGGCCGTGATTTACGCCGACTCGAGCGCTCGGCGCGATGGCGGCAGGAGACGATCCCACGGAGGTGACGGCCATGAGCGAGACCATCCGCTTCCGCCTCAACGGCCGCCCCGTCGCGCTCGACGTCGACGGCGGCCGCACGCTGCTTTGGGTCCTGCGCGCGGACCTGGGGCTCACCGGGACGAAATACGGCTGCGGCGAGGGCACCTGCGGCGCCTGCACGGTCCTGGTGGACGGCGAGGCGGTGCGCTCGTGCCGGGTCGCCGTCCGGGACGTGGCCGGACAGGATGTGGTCACCATCGAGGGGCTAGCCCGGGGCGAGGCGCTGCACCCGCTGCAGGAGGCCTTCATGGCCCACGACGCGCTCCAGTGCGGGTACTGCACGCCGGGCATGATCCTGACCGCCTATGCCTTCCTGAAGAAGAATCCCCGTCCCTCCGCCGACGCCATCGCGGCCGCCCTCGAGGACAACCTCTGCCGCTGCGGCGCCCACATCCGGATCATCGAGGCCGTCCAGGCGGCCGCCGCCAAGATGGCAGGAGGGAACTGACATGGGCGACTCCCGCGATTTTCAGGACTACGAAGAGCTGCATGGACGGGACGACACGAACGCCGCCCCGATCGCGCCGCTCAACCGGCGCGATTTCCTGAAGGCGAGCGGCGGCATCCTGATCACGGTGGCGCTGTGGGACGAAGCGCTCTTCGGGCAGGAGGCCCCGGGACGGCCCGCCCGCCCCAGCCTGCCCACCGACTTCAACGCCTTCCTCCGGATCGGCGCCGACGGCCGGGTGGCCTGTTTCACCGGGAAGATCGAGATGGGCCAGGGCCCCGTCACCTCGCTGGCGCAGGAGATCGCCGACGAGCTGGACGTGGCGCTCGACGCCGTCGACATGGTCATGGGCGACACCGACCTCTGCCCGTGGGACGCCGGCACCTTCGGCTCCCTGACCACGCGCGTCTTCGGCCCGCCGCTTCGGGCCGCCGGCGCCGAGGCCCGGCGGGTGCTCCTGGATCTGGCCGCCGAGCGCCTGGGCGCTCCGATCGAGAAGCTGGTGACGGCCGATGGCGTCGTCTCCGTCGCCGCCGAGCCGTCGCGCCGCGTCACGTACGCCGAACTGGCCAAGGGCCGGCGGATCGAGCGGCACGTGGCCGGCGTGCCGGTCAAGCAGCCGTCGGAGTTCAAGCTCATGGGCAAACCGTTCACCCGCCGCGACGCGCGGGAGAAGGTGACGGGCCGGGCGGTGTTCGCCGGCGACGTCCGGCTGGAGGGGATGCTCCACGCCAAGATCCTGCGGCCGCCCGTCCACGGCGCCCGGCTCCTGGAGGTGGACCTGTCGGCGGCCCGCGCCGTCCCCGGGGTTCAGGTGATCCAGGACGGCGATCTCGTCGCCGTCCTCCATCCCCTCCCCGATGTGGCCGAGGCGGCCCTGGCCAGGGTGAAGGCCCGTTTCGACACCCCCGCGGCCGCCGTCGACACCGACAGTATCTTCGACCATCTGCTCAAGGTGGCGCCCGAGGGGCGCCCTGTGGCCGATGGCGGAGACCTGGTGGCGGGCAGCGCCGCGTCGGCTGCCATCGTCGCGTCGACCTACTACAATGACTACGTGGCCCACGCGCCCATGGAGCCCCACACCGCGGTGGCCCATGTGACCGGCGACCGCGCCACGGTCTGGGCGTCCACCCAGACGCCGTTCCCGGCCCGGGCGGAGGTGGCCCGGACGCTCGGTCTCCCCGAAGCGAATGTGCGCGTCCGCCCGGTGTTCGTGGGCGGCGGGTTCGGAGGCAAGACGCGCAACGGGCAGGTCGTGGAAGCGGCGCGCCTGTCCAAACTCAGCGGCCGGCCGGTCCAGGTGGCCTGGAGTCGGGCGGAGGAGTTCTTCTACGACTCGTTCCGGCCGGCGGCGGTGGTGAAGGTTCGGGGCGGGGTGACCGGCGAGGGGCGCCTCAGCCTATGGGACTACCGCGTGTACTTTGCCGGCGAGCGCGGAGCGGCCCACTTCTACGACATCCCCCACCACCGCACCCTGGCCCACAACTCAAGTTGGACGGCCCCGTCAGGCGCGCACCCCTTCGCCACCGGCGCCTGGCGCGCGCCGGGGAACAACACCAACTCCTACGCCCGCGAGTGCCACATCCAGCTGCTGGCCGCCCAGGCCGGCGTCGATCCGGTGGAGTTCCGGCTGCGGAACCTGAAGGACCCGCGGATGATCCGGACGCTCCGGGCGGCGGCTGAGAAGTTCGGCTGGCAGCCCGCCAAACCGCCGAGCGGCCGCGGCCTCGGCGTCGCCTGCGGCGTGGACGCCGGCACCTACGTGGCCACCATCGCCGAGGCGGCGGTGGACACGGCCACGGGGCGCATTCGGGTGAAGCGGGTGGTCTGCGCCCAGGATATGGGGTTGCTCATCAACCCCGCCGGGGCGGTCATCCAGATGGAGGGGTGCATCACCATGGGGCTGGGGTACGCGCTCACCGAGGGACTGCGCTTCGCCGGCGGCGACGTCCGCGACCGCAACTTCGACACCTACGAGATCCCGCGCTTCTCCTGGCTGCCGAAGATCGAGACGGTGATCCTCGACCTGCCCGACGAGCCGGCCCAGGGCGGCGGCGAGCCGGCCATCATCGTCATGGGCGCGGTGGTGGCCAACGCCGTCCACGACGCCACCGGGACCATGGTGTACCGGCTGCCCATGACGCCGGCGCGGGTGCTGCAGGCGCTCACGCGCGACGGCTTTGGAGTGCGGTGAATTGGTGAATCGGTGAGTCGGTGAATCGGTGAGTCGGTGAATCGGTGAATGGGTGAATCGGTGAATGGGTGAATGGGTGAATCGGTGAATGGGTGAAGCGATGAATGGTTGATTCAGTGAAAGGGTGCTGGGATCTGAGTTCT
>ERZ1649853.149-NODE-149-length-29813-cov-16.624874_pt1 | contig 29813 bp, 18 predicted proteins | sample MGYA00575353_ERZ1649853 | MGnify/ENA primary metagenome ERZ1649853 (study PRJEB40853, sample SAMN11349654) | freshwater sediment metagenome | isolation source: river sediment | host: Sediment | place: India: Okhla Barrage, New Delhi | collected 2017-02-21 ...
GCCGCTTCGCTCGCGCGGTGCTCGATCCCGGTCGGGTTGCCGTTGCCGTCGAACGACGTGACGACGATCGTCTGGCGGTCGCCCCCCGCCGCTTCCGCGGGGTAGCGCATGGACTCGAGGAGCCCGTTCGCCCGGTAGCTCCAGTCGGTCGCGTTCCCGTTCGGATCGGTCATTCCGGTCACGAGGCCGTCCCGGTCGTAGGCGTACGCGGTCCTGGCCCAGAGATCCTCGGTGTGGGACGCGTCGTCCCGGCGCCGGACTTCCAGGACCCTGCCGGCGCCATCGTAAACCGATTTCGTGACGCGGTCGGACGGGTCGAGATTGGTGTAGCTGCTCGCCACGAGCCAGCGGCGGATCGTAGAGACCGGGCGACTCAGCGCGTCGTACTCGTACGTCGTGATCCGGTCGCCCGACCCTGTCTCCCCCGGGGCCCCCGTCGTGCGGGAGACGCGGCTCCAGGCGTCGTAGGCCTTCGTCGTCTTCTCCTCCTGGGCCGAGCCGAATCCGGCGGGTTTGTTCCAGGTCTTGGTGAGCGTGGACGGCCGTCCCGCGGCGTCGTAGGCGACGCTCACAGAGTCGTAGGCGGTCCCCATGGGAGGGAAGATCACGCTCTTGGGCCGGCCGAAGCCGTCGTAGGTCCGCTCCGTCCGCCTTCCCGCGGCGTCGTACAGGTACCGGACCCTCCCGGCGGAGTCGTACTCGGTCCGCGTCGTCGCGACGGCGAGGCCTGGGGTCGTCGGGGTCGCGTCCGCCGCCACGAACCCTTCCGTCAGGGCGGCGTGCGCTTCCGTGGGGCGCCTCAGAACGTCGTACTCGAACCACGACGTCGTCAGGAACCCCGGCCCGCCGCCTCGCCCGTCGGAGCCGAAAAAGCGCGTCCCTGTCGGGAGCCCGGAGAGCGGATCGTACGTGCGCTCCTCGTACCAGGTCGCCGCGGGCGGGGCGGGAGGCGCGGCGCCCAGGATCACGGGGCTCGCCGCCTCCGCCGGCTTCCCGTCCGACAGGAACGCCGGCTGCCCGAACGCGTCGTACCAGGAGTAGGTGCTCGTCCCGCGGCCGTCGGTCGTCCGGTACGGGCGGTCGAGGGCGTCGAAGATCGTCCCGCCGCCGAGGTCGCCCGGCGCCGGCGCCGGGCAGGCCGAGCCGCCCGGGTCCGGCGTGTCGTGGCGCGTCCAGGTCAGCCTGCGGTTGAGCGCGTCGTACGCGAAGCAGGTCGCGCGGCCCGCGGGGGTCACCTCCTTCGTGACGCGCCCGCGGCCGTCGTAGAACGCCTTCGAGACGAGGTGGAGGTAGCCGGAGCCCGGCGCCGCCGGGTCCGCCTCGCCCGGAACGATCTCCGGATTCGGGTCCACCGTCACGCTGGTCGTCCTTCCCAGCGAATCGTAGGTGCGCCAGCTCACGGCCAGCGGCGCCTGGCCCGACGGGTGCGCGGCCTCGCGGACGAGCCGGCCGCGGAGGTCGTACGAGTAGCGTCGCGTGCTCAAGTCGGAGGGGATCACGCAGGCGGCGTTCCCCTCCGACACGCAGGAGACGGTGGATTCCAGCACGCTCCCGTCGGATGCTAGGCGCCGCGTCTCCCGGACGCCCCCCGGGGCCTCCTTCGCGAGAAGGTCGGCGCCGGCCGACCAGGCGTGCTTCGTGACGAGCGACGGCTCCGACTGGGTCGAGTTCACGGAGACCTGCGCCAGGGGCCCCGTTCCCGCGGAAGAGAACAGGCCCCCGCTCCGCCAGTCCCATCCGGCCGCGGAGTAGGTCGTGTCCGTGTAGTACTGGTAGGTCGTCGTCGCGCCGTCGGGGGCCGTGTACTTCGTCGGACGGCCGCTCTGCTGAACGACCCAGAGATTGAGGATCGCCGGGGAGTCCGCGGACTCGTAGCGCTCCTCGCGGATGAGGGCTCCCTGCTTGAAGGCGTCGTCCGAGACGTCGCCGTTCTGGTCTCCCAGCGATGCCTGCTGGAAGTCGTAGTAGCGGTACGTCGTGTACGGCTTGTAGGCGGGCGCGTCCGGATTGAAGTCCGTGGGGACCACGCCGTCGGGAAACGCCTCGGGGCGGGTCTCCGTGTGCAGCCGTCCATCCTCGTACGTGTACCTCGTCACGCGGTCCGGCGGCCCGGTCGTGGCGCCGTCGCAGCGCTCCTTCGTGCGCCTGCGCCGCTCCGCGAGGAAGATCCCGCTCCACGACAGATCCTCGCAGGACCCGTCGGGGAAGGTCGTCTTTCTGAGAAGCTGATCTTCGTCGTACTCCGAGATCGTCTCGCGCGAGAGCCCCCCGGAATCCTCGGTGACGCTTCCTGCCTGCGATTTCCCGTCGAATCGGTGAGTCTCCGTGACGGGCGTTTCCCCGAGACGCCGGTCGGTGATCGTCGTGCTGGAGGGGTAGTAGTTGCTCGCATCCCCGCTTGCGTACGCCAGGTATTCGTATGTGAGGTCCTCAAAGCCGGCCGGGCACTCCGCCGCCTCCTTTCCGAAGCACTGGCCGACCACCTTCATGTACTGGTAGTCCGCCGCGCCCAGCTCGGAATCGTAGTAGCGGTTGATCAGAATCGTCTGCTCGCTCTCGCCCGCCTCCGGGCGCAGGGGATCGACCTGCCGCGACGCGATCCGGACGAGCTTGTGACGGTCGCTGCCGCGGACTCCGCACACGGTGGAGTCCAGGGGATCGTCCTCCGGAGGGTTCCGGTACTCGTAGACCGTGACCGGCTCCCACGAGCCCGCGGGCGATCCCGTCCTGTCGTACCCCAGATCGGCCGCGTCGCGGGTGACCGTCGCCAGCTCTTCGCACGGCGTGTGCGTGAACCGGACCGTGCGCCCGCTGCCGCGAACCGCGACGAGAAGCTCTTCACCGGTCTCCGACTCGTAGTCGAACACGAATCGCTCGACGCCGTTCGACAGAACTCTCGTCACCCGGTCGGGGTAAATCCAGAGGTCCGTAAGATCCGACCTGTGCTCGAGGGTCAGCACGTGGCTCCCCTTCGAGATGGTTCGGAGTTGGCCGTGGAGGTCGAAGGCCTTGGTGGTCCGGGTGGCGGGATCGTACACTGTGTAGCGGATCGTATCGTCCGGCACGCCAAGGGGGAGATTGGTGGAGACCGATAGCCGGTAGTCGGTTCCCTTCGGCGGGACCCAGTGCGGTGCGGGGTAGGCGCATCCTTCCTCGGTGTGCGTGCAATCGACGAAGTGGACCGCGGCTCCGTCTCCTCGGATCCAGCGGACCCACTCGTAGCCGAATTCGATCCTCTCCTCGAAGCTGTGCGACCAGCCCCAGCCCAGACTTCCGAGCCGCGGGACGTCGCTTCGGTACGTGCGCCGGAATTCCAGATCGCCGAACGGGTCGAACACGGTGAGATCGGTTTCGGCGTGCGTGAACCCGCCTCCTGCGAGCGAGACACCTCCTTCCGACACGTCGGGGAAGGCGAAGGGATCCGGCGGAAGAGTCGTGTACGCGGAAACGTAGAAGTACAGCGGCGTCCAGTACGTGTATTCCCCGAGCAAGCCCTCCCAGATCCAGAGCGCGCAGTCGAGCAGCTTGGACGCCGAGCGATCGCCGAACGACATCTTGATGCCCTCGCAGAGGTCCACCATCACGGCGTCGGAGTCGCCCTCCTGGCGGCACCACCAGAGGGATCCGCAGTCGACCGCGGGTCGAGAGGCGCCGTCGCCGGTCTCGCGGTCGCCCGGCGTGCCGGGTGAGGCGGCCGCGTGCCGTTCGCCCGGGCCGCTCGCCGAGAGCGGGCGAGCCGCCCAGTCGTCCTCGAAGTCGAAGGGAACGGACCTGACGGGGAGGGGGCTCCCGAGCCGCGTCGGGACCGGGCGCCGGGGCTCCCGCGACTCTTCCACCAGACGTCGCGCGATCCCGTACGCCGTCGCAGAGGGGGCCGTCGCCGTCGCGCCGGCTCCGCCGCCCGCCGGGTCCCAGCGGCCGAGCGCGAACGGCGCCTCGGGGAAGGGCACGCTCGTCCCCGATTCGGAGCGGAGCGTCTTCGCGAGATTGTCCGCCGCGAGGAGGGGGTTCATCAGGCGCGAGATGCTTCCGGTCGCGTGCTGCTCCGCGTAGTACCCGCCGGCGTCGAGCGCCATCCGGCGCGTCTCGATCGACTCGTCGGCCCGCATCTCCGCGACCTCGAGAGCGGGGCCCCAGTCGAACGGGCTCCACCGTATGCGCGAGAGCTCGAGCGGCTCGGCGCGAAGCGCGTCGTGCGCGCGGACCCTCCGGATCCGGCCGTCGTACCCGTAGTCGATCACCGCCGACCGCTCGCCGGGCTCCGCGGCCGCGCGGACGGCCCGGACCGCGGTCGCGGGATCGTCCGGGCCGTCCTTCCAGGCGTACCTGCGGGTCGCCTCGCCTCGGCGCGCCGCGACAAGCCTTCCCGCTTCGTCCCAAACGAAGCTCGTGGCGACGGGGTCGGAGGAGCCGCTCCACTCCTCCGCGGTCCGGGGGTTCCCGTCGAGGTCGTACGAGTAGGTCGTGGTCGCGACCGCTCCGTCCACGATCTCCTGCTCCTCCGTCGCGAGGCCGCGGGGGCCGAGGACGTATTCGCGCGAGATCCCCGTCGTCCCGTCCGTGAAGGAGAGGACGCGTCCCTCCGCGTCGCGCCGCCAGGCGAGGTCGCCCGCTCCCGCGGCGGCGGACTCCCAGCGGTTGCCCGTGAGCCTGCCGGCGGAGTCGTAGGACCACGCCTCCCTCTGCGTGTCGGACTCCACGCGGAGGCGTCGTCCGTTGACTTCGTCGTACACGGCCCGCCAGGCTCCGTTGTAGGAGGTGGTGGCCGCCACGATGCGATCCAGCTCGTCGTAGGCGAGCTCGAAGGTGCCGTACGCCGGATCCACGAGCCGCACTCGGTTCCCGTTCTCGTCGAAGACGAAGGTGAGGGAACGGACGGACGTCGTCTGGGGGCTGCTGTGCGTCGTCGTCAGGCCGACGGGACGGCCCATCGAGTCGCGCCGCCACTCGAGAAGGCCCGTCCAGTCGTCCTCCGCGACGGCCGCGGCAAGGATCTTCCCCGAGGCGTCGTACTCGAACGTCTCCTCCCTCCCGCCCGGGTACGCCCGCTCGATCACGCGCCCCTGCGGGTCCCGGAGGATCTCGACGGAGCGCCCGCCGGGGTGCTCGACCGCGACCACCCGGCCGGCGAGGTCGCGCTCGTACCTCCACGTCCGCCCGAGCGGATCGGCGGTGCTCGCGAGCCTACCCGCCCCGTCCCACTCGTACCTCCACGTTCCTCCCTCGGGCTGCGTCTTCGTGACGAGGCGGCCGGCGGCGTCGTAGCCGAGCGACGTCCTGGCCTCGCGCCCGTCCTCCGCGAAGACGATCCTCGCGGTCGGGCGCGACCTCGCGTCGTACTCGTACCGGACGACCGTGCCGGCGGGGCCCTCGACACGCGCGAGGCGGCCCGCGTCGTCATAGGAGCGGATCCACGCGTTCCCGAGGGGATCGGCGCTCGAGACGAGCCGGCCCGCGTCGTCGTGCGCGCGGGTCCAGTGGGCGTACACGATCTTTCCGGTCGCCTCGTCCCGCCGGTCGGGACGGCTCTCCCGCGAGAGATCCCCCCGCTCCGTGTGCTCGCGCAGGAGCGCGTGCCCCGTGGGATCGGTCGCGGCCTCGACGTTCCCGAACCGGTCGTACGAGAAGCTCCACTCGTGACCGGTCCCGCCGGGAACGTTCCCCTTCGGGAGCCGCAGCGTCAGCCGGTCGCCGTTCGGCGCGTACGTCGCCGTCGTCCGGTTGCCGAGCGGGTCGGTTTCCGCGATGACGCGTCCGGCCTCGTCCCGCTCGAACGCCGTCGTGCCGCCGTAGACGTTCGTGACGGAGAGGAGGGCGCCGGCGGCGTCGTACTCGTAGGCGATCTCCGGCGTTCCCGGGCCCGCCGGTCTGTGGCTCGTCGGCAGGTGCGACGCGTCGTACGACCACTCCTCGTCGGTCCCTTCCGGGCCGAGGTAGCGGACGGGGTTGTTCGCCGCGTCGAGGAACAGCCGGTGGACTCCGCCGGTCGGCTCGCGGACCTCCGTCGTGATCCCGTCCTCGGCGTCGTGGACGTACTCCCACGCGTTCCCCAGGGCGTCGGTCGCCCGCGTGGTCCGCGACTCCGCGTCGTGCTCGAAGGTCCACGGGCCGGCGTCGGCCTCGCAGGAAACGACTCGCCCGGTCGTGTCGTAGCTCGCGTCGAGAAGGATGCCGCCGAGGGGATCGGCCGCGGAAACGAGCCGGCCGTCCGCATCGTACGCGTAGGACCACGTCTTCCCCGTCGCGTCGGTGACCGACGACAGGAGACCTCGCGGGTCGTAGCCGAACTCGACCGTCCGTCCGGTGCCGTCGGTCGCGCGGACGATCCTGCTCCGCGGGAACGCGGTTTCCCGGTAGTCCGGATCGAACACCGGCCGGAGGAGCTCGATCCAGGACCCGTCCGAGCTCTCGACGCGCTTCAGGTAGCCCGACTCGTACGAGAGCGAGACGACGTTCCCGCTACGGTCCTCGATCCGGGTCGGACGATACGAGCCCGACGGCCGGGCCATCCGCGTGTAGGTCCACCGCGTCCCGTCCCGCCGGGTCTCGACGATCGCGGAGGGGCCGGTCCGCTCGAGCGACCGGTGCTCCGTCGGCGCGTCGTACCGGAGTCGGAACGTCCCGTCCCCGGCGTCGTCCCATCGGAGGACGTCCCCCTCGGGCGTCGCCATCAGGACGCCCCCCTCGGTCGCGAGCAGGTGGGCCGAGTACGACAGGATCCAGCCGCGTCCGAGGTCGTCCTCCGATCCGTGCGACCGCCAGCCGGCCGGCGGGAACGGGGGAAGGGCGATCGCGACCCCCGAGTCGTACACGCGCCCCAGCTCCAGAGGGATCCTCCCCGCCAAGCGGAGGTCGAGGACGCGGAAGGAGAGGCTCCCAGCGGTCGTGCTCACGAGGCCGTGCCGCATCCCCCGGAAGACGATCGGGTCGACCGGCCGGAGCGGGTACGCCGGGGGCGGAGGCTCGAAGCCGAGGTTCGGCTGCGGGTCGGTCTCGACCGCGGGCTCGGAGAAGCCGAGCGCCAGGGCGCCTTCCTCCGCGGCCGTCGCCGTCATCGCGGCGGGCCGGGCCAGGATCAGAAGTGTCAGGGCCGCGAGCAGGAATCGGAGCGACCCGCCGCATGCGCGGGAGATTCCCGTCCCGTCGAGCAGGAAAATCGAGGATCCGAGCCGACTGCGGTGCTTCATGGCTTACCCCCCGAAACGATCGCCTTCCGGGCCTCGGCTTGAGGAATTCGAAGAATCCGCGTTGCGAATCCGCAAAATGCTTGCGAAGGGTGCACGATGAGCAACCCCTCCGACCTCCACACAAGAAAAAGCGATGGAATTCGCTCCCTCGGGGGTGTATAGGTAACAACAACAGGTACGCTTGAAAGGTACCGGTATTTCGCGGGGGGAGAACCCATGGCGAGCGGATTGCCTCCAGAATCCTGGAAAAGGAATTCCAGGATCCTGGAAAGGTCTCGACAGGATCCTGTCAAGGGCGCGAAGCGAAGATCGGCGGTCCCGATTCCGCCGAGCCGAGCGAAGCTCCCGGCGCTGCCTCCTCAGGCGGTGGCGCTGGCGTCGATCGGAACGTTTCTCAAGGCGATGCGGGAAGCCCTCGGAATGACGCAGGATCGGCTCGCCGCGAAGACCGCGGGAACCGACTGGCCGGTTTCTCGCGCGACGATCAGCGCGATCGAGAAGGGGAAGCATTCGCCGACGGCGGTCGCGGTGATGACGTTGACGACCGCTCTGCACGTGGACCCGATGGAGGTTCTCGACCGCCTCAAGATCGCGACGGCGGTGCCGGAAGAGTACCGGAAGTGGACGGTGGAGCAGCTGGACGAGCGGTTCCTGGAGGCATTCCACTCCGGCCGATTCCGCGAGGCGCTCGCGATTCTCGACACGATGATGGCCCGGTTGACCGGCTCGACCTCCGACGACCCGGCTCGCATGAAACGGAGGATGGCGACGGTCGAGCAGAGGCGCGCCGCGACGCTCCGGCGTCTCGGGGCGATCGTCGCGGCAAAATGGAGCGCGGAAAGGGCGATCGGTCTGGCGGACGACCAGCGGGACGTGATGGCGCGTGCGTACATGGTGCTGGTCGCGGCGCATCTTCGCCTCGGAAATCTGCAGCTTGGCATCGACGCGGCGGAGCGCGCGGTCGAGCTCGCGCCCGGTGGCGATGACGCCCTCGCGGGCCAGGTGCTCATCGAGAAGGGGCGAACGCTCCTCATTGCCTCCCGATTCGACGAGGCGTTCCGGGCATTCGCCGAAGGCCGCGACCGGGTGACAAAGGCGGGCGATGCCGTCCACGTCATCACGAGTACCGGGAACATGGGCTGCTGTCTCGCCGGGATGGGGAAGCACTCCGAGGCCGAGGCGCGATTCCGGACCGCGGTCGAGCTGGCCGAGAAGGAGCGCCGACCCGATCTGGAGGCCCGCTGGCTCGTCGAGTGGGGCCGGGTCTCACTCGAGAAGGGCCGCATCGAAGAAGCTTCTCGCCATGGTCAGAAGGCGCTTTCGATCGCCCAGCGGGGCGAACACTGGCAGGTCGTCTTCTCCGCCACCATGCTCTTGCACCGTATTGCCAAGGCGGTTGACCCCGAGACCGAGGACCGGCACAGGGTGGCGTACCTCAAGAAGCTTCGAGGCTGGGTCGAGGAAGACGTGGCCGATCCCGACTTCCGGGAGTTCGTAGCGGAGATGACGGGGCACGGCGCCTCGCCCAGAGGGGAGGCCTGAGATGCGCCGCCGATTCGGACTGCAAACGCTCGCGATCGTGGCGATCGTGTTTGGGCTTCCGTCCGCGACGACCGCGGAGGTGTCGAGGGATTCGGCGAGCCTGAGCGCGATCCTCATGTCGGTCGGCGACGACGCGGACCCGATCTCTCCTCTCGGCTGGAGCCCCTACCGCTCCGGCCAGACGGTGATGATCCTGAATGCCGACGGCGTCGTCCGGGAGGACGGGCGCCCCGACATTGCCTGGCGCGCGGACGGCGCCCCCGTCGTCGTCTGGGCGTGGAACCTCGGCACCGACCACGACATCGCGCTCTCGGAGTGGGACGGGTTCGCGTGGACGGAGCCGGCGTTCCTGACGTCGGGGATCTCGGACGATCTCGACCCGAGGGTGTTCGTCGAGCTCGACGGCACGGTGCACCTGACCTGGTGGACGGACGGGACGCCGAGCGCGGTCTACGTGATGAGTCGGCCCGCGGGGAGCGGCTGGCTCGCGCCGGTGCTCGTGACGGGCCCGGAGGAGTCCGGCAGGCGCCCCTCGGTCGCCGTCTTCGACGGAGCGCTCCTCGTCGCCTACGAGCGAGCTTCGGACGCGCCCGGCATGATTCAGGAGATCGTCGTCGCGACCGAGCAGCCGGGCGGGGACTTCGCGTACGAGGTCGTGGCCGCGACCGCCCGCGCCGACCGGCTCGACGCGGTGCTCCACGCCGAGCGCGGGAAGCTGTGGGTGGACTGGAAGCAGGACGAGGCGCTGATCGGCTACGCGGAGCGGGAAGACGGCGCTTGGGCCGTCGCCTCCCCCCTCGCCTGGACCGACCCGTCCTGGATCGGCGTCGAGCTGGTCCGCCGCGACGTCCGCCTGCGGGTGCTGGTGAACTGACGGGAGGTCCGGTCCTCGGTCGCGGGGCGGCGCCGCGGCTCCGGGCCTCCGGCCCTGGCACCGCACGATCCTCGTTCGCGGGACGGAACCCTACGACCGGGACCGTCGTATCACGGGCGGGCTCCGCTTCGAAGGAGGCACGCATGCGACCGCGCCCGTCCCTTCTCCTCGCCGTCCTGGCCGTCCTGGCCGCCGCCACACTCTCCCCGGCCGAGATCACGAAGACCCTCACGATCGAGCGCGCTCCCGCGGGGGGCGAGAAGGTTCGCATCGAGAACCTCGCCGGGTCCATGCGGGTCGTCGCGGGCGAGGGGGACCGGATCGTCGCCGTCGCGACCCTCCACGCCGAGAGCGAGGAGCTGGCCGCCAAGGTCGACTTCGTCGAGGTCGCGTCCGAGAAGGGGCGCACCGTCCTGCGAGTCCGCTACCCGGTGGAGGAGCACTCGGTCTTCCGGTACCCGCGCGGGGGATCCGAGGCGGTCTCCTTCCTCGGCGTCTCCCTCGGGTCCGATTCGAGCGCCGAGTACGCCGGGCGCCGCGTGAAGGTCAGCGGGAGCCGGGGGGTTCTCCTCTACGCCGACGTCGAGGTGCGGCTCCCCCGGAAGGGGCTCGACGTGACCTTCCGGAACGTGTTCGGCCCGCTCCGCGCGGAGGGCGTCGAGGGAACGCTGACCTTCGACACCGCGGCCGGCGACGTCACGCTCGACCGGCTCGAGGGGCGGATCGTGGCGGACACCGGCTCCGGGGACGTCCGGGCGACGTCCATCGAGGGGAGCTTCGACGCCGACACCGGGAGCGGCGACGTCGCGCTGGACCGCTTCCGCGGCGAGGAGATCCGCTGCGACACCGGCTCCGGGGAGGTCAAGGTGAGCGACGCCTCCGCGCGGCGCATCGAGGTCGACACCGGCTCCGGGGACGTGTCGGTCCTCGCCTCGGACATCGAGGACTGGAGCGCCGAGACCGGCTCCGGGGACGTCCGCCTGGAGGCGGCGGGGTCCCGCGCGCGCGCGATCGAGGCGGATACCGGGAGCGGCGACGTGACGGTCCGGCTCGACCCCGCCGCGAGCTTCGAGGCGGTCGCGGACCAGGGGCACGGCGGAATCGGGAGCGGTTTCCCAGACGCGCAGCCCGTCCTGGAAGGCCGGGAGGTGGTCGGCTACCGCAGGGGCGACGGCGCGATCCGGATCCGGGTCGAAACGGGGAGCGGCGACTTCCGGCTCGAGCCCCTGCGCTGAACCCGCACCGCATTCGTCCGAATTCCCACCCGATTTGCCCGCTGCGGGGTTGCGGCGGTTTCCGGAATTCACTATTGATGTTCCTCACAACGGAGACCCGCCCATGCAAACCCTGCGGATGAAGACGGAGTTTCTCCCTACCCTTCTGCGCGGGCTGAAACCGTGGGGCACGCTCTACGCCCCGGTCGAGCGCGCGCCCGGCGTCTTCTCGATCGAGGAGATCGGAGAGGACACGTCGGCGACGCGGCCCGACGCCGTGCGGACGATCCTGCCGTTCAAGAGCCTCCTCCTGAAGCCGCGCTTCACGATGCTGGCCCGCGGCGAGGGGGGGAGCGACGTCGAGACGCCGGACGGCGATCTCCCGCCGCGCGTGTACTTCGGGGCGCACGCGTGCGACATCCACTCGCTGAAGATCCTGGACCTCATGTACCTGTCGGACTACGCGGACCCGTACTACCGCCGGAACCGGGAAACGCTGACGATCGTCGGCTACGGGTGCATGCCCGACGAGAGGTGCTTCTGCCACTCGGTCGGGACCTCGAACGTGGACGAGGGGTTCGACCTCTTCCTCACGCCGCTCGAGGGGCGCTATCTCGTCACGGTCCGGAGCGCCCGCGGGGACGACATCGTCCGCGCGAACGCCGCGCTCTTCGAGCCCTCGACGCCGCAGGACACGCGCGACTACCTCGACCGCCTGAAGAAGCGCGAGAAGGCGTTCACGCTCTCGATGGACGTCACCGACCTGCCGTACGTGCTCGAGCTGAAGAAGGAGGACCCGGTCTGGGACGAGCTCGGGAAGAAGTGCCTCTGCTGCGGCTCCTGCTCGATGGTCTGCCCGACCTGCACCTGCTTCAACGTCGCGGACGAGATCCCCAAGGAGGGGGAGGCGGTGCGCGTCCGGTTCTGGGACTCCTGCCTCTACCGGGACTACGCGGTCGTCGCCGGAGGGCACAACTTCCGGGGGAGCCGAGCCGACCGGGTCAAGAACCGGTACTACCACAAGCAGGAGGCGTTCGTCCGGGAGTTCGGGATGCCCTCCTGCGTCGGGTGCGGCCGCTGCATCGAGAACTGCCCGACCGGCATCAACGTCGTCGAGGTCTTCTCGTACGTGAGGGGTGAGCTATGACCACTGCGATCCCGGAGCGCCTGCCGGTGCGGAGCGGCCCGAGGCGGCTCCCGACCGGGGCGAATCCCTACGCCACGGCGGCGGCGCGCGTCATGCGGGTGACCGACCTCGTCCCCGACGTCCGCCTCTTCGACTTCCGCTTCACCGATCCCGCGCTCGCGGAGGCGTTCTCGTTCCGCCCCGGCCAGTTCGTCATGCTGTCCGTCCTCGGCGTCGGAGAGGCGCCGTTCTCTCTCCCGTCGTCGCCGACACGACGCGGCTATTTCCAGCTCGGCATCCGCCGGGCGGGGAGCGTGACCGGCTATCTCTTCGACAACGTCCGCGAGGGGGACGTCGTGGGGATCCGAGGCCCGCTCGGAAACGGGTTCCCGGTCGAGAAGTTCGAGAAGCAGGACGTGCTGATGGTCGCCGGGGGTCTCGGGATGGTCCCCCTGCGGGGCCTGCTGCACTACCTGATCGACCTCCGCGACCGGTTCGGCCGCGTGATCCTGCTCTACGGATCCCGGAGCCCGGAGCAGGTCCTGTTCCGGGAGGAGCTCGAGTCGATCGCCCGCCGCGGCGACGCCGAGGTGCTCCTGTCCGTGGACAACGCCTCGGGGCATCCGTGGTCGGGGCGGGTCGGCGTCGTCACGCAGCTCCTCGACGACATCCAGCTCGACGTCTCGCGGACGTACGCGGTCGCGTGCGGCCCGCCGATCTTCTACAAGTTCATGATGGAGAAGCTCGTCGAGCGGCACTTCGCGAAGGACCGGATCTACCTGAGCCTCGAGCGCCGGATGGAGTGCGGCGTCGGGAAGTGCGGGCACTGCGCCGTCGGCTACACGTTCACGTGCCTCCACGGGCCGGTGTTCACGTTCTGGGACGCCATCAACCTTCCCGAGCTGATCTACGAGTAGGGAGAATCCCATGCCCATCGGCAACCAGAAGCCCAAAGTCGGCATCTTCGGCCTCACCGGCTGCGCGGGCGACCAGCTGCAGGTCCTCAACTGCGAGGACGAGCTCCTGCGCCTCGCCGAGCGGATGGACATCGTGGACTGGGTGATGGCCCGCTCGCAGAACGACCACAACGCGCGCCTCGACGTCGCTTTCGTCGAGGGGGTCGTGGCGACCCAGCGCGACCTCCAGAACCTGCGCACGATCCGCGGGCGGTCGAAGGTCCTGGTCGCGATCGGGACCTGCGCCGTCTGGGGCGGCCTGCCGGCGATGCGGAACGAGATCCCGCGGGAGGTCCTGGAGAAGGAGGTGTACAAGAGCGACCGTCCGTTCCTCGACACGGTCGAGGCGCGGCCCGCCACCGACTTCGTCCCCTTCGATCTCATGCTCCCGGGATGCCCGATCGAGCGTCACGAGTTCCTCAGGGTCGCGAACGCGCTCCTCGTCGGCACGACCCCGGAGTTCTTCAAGACGCCGGTTTGCTGGGAGTGCAAGACGAAGGAGAACCTCTGCCGCGTCGTCCACTGCAACGAGGTGTGCTGCGGCGCCATGACGCGCTCCGGCTGCGGCGCCCGCTGCCCGTCGCACGGCGTCGCGTGCTCGGGCTGCCGGGGCCCGGCGGAGGAGACGAACTACGACGCCAACATCACGATGTTCAAGGACCGCAAGATCTCGTGGGTCGAGATCGCCCGCAAGATGGAGAACTTCTCCGCGCCGGTCTGGATGAAGATGGGGCTCGAGGAGGAGGAGGTGCGCGGTGGACGCTAGGACGGTCACGATTCCCCACCTCGGCCGGGTGGAGGGGCACGGCGGCATCTTCGTGAAGATCGTGGGCGACAAGGTCCACGAGGTGAACATGGACATCTACGAGGGGAGCCGCTACTACGAGGCGCTCCTCAAGGGGAAGCACTTCCTCGAGGTGCAGGGGATCATCACCCGCGTCTGCGCGATCTGCTCGGCCAACCACACGGTGGCCGCGCTCACCGCCCTCGAGAAGGCCCTCGGCATCGAGCCCCCCGACCGGATCCACCGGCTGCGGGGTCTCCTGCTCCTCGGGGCGACGATCGAGTCCCACGCGCTGCACGTCTTCGCGCTCGCGCTGCCGGACTTCCTCGGGTTCGACTCGGTCCTCGGCATGGCGGCGAAGTTCCCCGCCGAGGTCGCGTTCGCGCTGAAGCTCAAGCAGCTCGGGAACCGGATCCAGGAGCTGATCGGGGGGCGCGCCGTGCACCCGGTCAACACGCTCGTCGGCGGGTTCGGCAAGCTGCCGAGCAAGGCGGAGCTCGCGAAGGTCCGCGCCGAGCTCCTGGCGACGCTCGACCCGCTCATGGCGACGGTGAGCCTCGTCAAGACGCTCGACGTGCCCGAGTGGGGCCAGCAGCCCACCGTGTACGTCGCCCTCCGGCCCTACGACCGGTCGTTCTTCCGGTTCCGCGGGGTCGCGATCTGCACCTCGAAGGGGGAGGAGTACCCCCTCGAGCAGTACCGCGACGTCATCCGGGAGTTCACGGTCGAGCACTCCCACGCCAAGCACTCGGCCCTCGCCTCGGGCGAGACGTACATGGTCGGGTCGCTCGCCCGGCTCAAGCTCTGGGGCGACCGGCTCGTCGGCCGGGCCAAGGAGGCGTTCGACACCCTCTTCCCGAAGGGGCACGTGGACAACATCCTGACGAACAACTGGGCGCAGCTCGTCGAGCTCGTGCACTGCATCGAGCGTGGCGTCGAGGTCTGCGACCTGCTGCTCGACATGCCGGAGGCGAAGAGCGAGCTGGTGGACTACGAGGTGCGCGCAGGGCGCGGCGTCGGAGCGATCGAGGTGCCCCGCGGCACTCTGTTCCACGAGTACGAGATCGACGACGACGGGCGGGTCGTCATGGCGAACGTGATCACCCCGACCGCGCAGAACCTCGCCAACACGGAGCGCGACCTGCGCTCGGCGGTCGAGTTCCTCATCCGGAGGGACGGGAAGAAGGCCGATCCCGCGAAGCTCCGGACGAGCCTCGAGATGATCGCCCGGGCCTACGACCCGTGCATCTCCTGCTCCGTGCACGTGGTCCGCACGGACGAGTAGGGAGGGGAGGCGTGCCGGCCCGCTCCGCGCCGGCGGTCCTCGTCGTCGGCTTGGGAAACTCCCTGATGGGGGATGACGGGGCGGGGATCGCGGTGGTCGCGCGTCTGCGCGCCGGGACCCTCCCGCAGGGCTGCCGCGCCGAGCCCGGCGACACCGATTCGCTGCGGATCCTCTCTCTGTGGCGGGGGGAGCCCGAGGTCTGGCTCGTGGACGCGCTCCTCAAGCGAAGCGCGCCGGGCACCGTGCACCGGCTCCTCCACGACGAGATCCTTTCGGTGCCGCAGCCCCACGCGGCGGCGCACTTCCTGAGCCTCCCGGAGAACCTCCGGTGGATGGCCCACGCCGAGCCGGCGATGGCGGCGATCCGCTACCGCCTCTGGGGGATCGAGCCGGCGAGGATCGGCGTCGGCGAGGGGCTGACCCACGACGTCGCGCGGGCGGTCGAGCGCGTCGCGGAGGAGATCCGGGAGGCGCTCGCGGGCGCCCGCTAGGGTCGCGTCCCCGGGGTCCTCCTCATTCGACGACCGCCGCGGCGGAGGGCGCCGTCGCGGCCTTGACGAGCCACGACTCGAGCTGCCGCCGGTCGTCCGCCGCCAGGATCTTCCCGCGTGTCGCCTCGTCCACCTCCAGGCTCCGCGCCCGGAGCACCGCCAGGACCGCCTGCGCCACGTGCGCCGCCTTCTCCTTTTCCGCCCTCTCGGCCTCGATCTCGGCCGGGAGCTTCGCGGTCTTGAGGCGTTCGCCCGTCGCCGAGGCGACCATCCTCCGCCATGCCTCGTCTTGCTCCGGGTGCGTCACCCGGCCGCGCGCGTCCTTCACGTTCCCGTCGAGGTACTTGTAGAGCAGGAACTTGGAGAGCTCCTTCCACCGGGCGACGACCTCCGCGCCCGCCTCCGCCGTGTACCGAGTCAGGTAGTCCCGGGCCAGCCGCGGGGCCTGCTCGTAGAGCGCCGCCGCGGCCCGGTCCACTTCCGGCTGCTCCGCGAGGAACTTCCCCTCGAGCTCCTGCTGGACCTTCCGGATGTCCTCGATCTGGTCGCGGTAGCGCGAGTACGCGAAATTCGACACCTGGTTGAAGACCCAGAACGCGGAGTCCCAGGTCACCTCGCGGAACGAGCCGTTCCCGGCCGCCCAGTTCTCGGGGGCCGCGGTGATCCCGGCGTAGACCGGGAAGTAGACGGTGCTGTACGTGTCGTCCACGCCGAACCAGAGCACCCCGCCCACCGGGTCCGGGAGCCACGACCGCGACTGCGCCACGAACGAGAACCCGGTCTGCTGCGTCGACACGGCCCGCTCGTTGAGGTACTCGACGCCGTCGAGCTTCCAGGTCATCGGACGCCAGCGGTACGGGAGGACGTACGGGCCCGCGCCCGGATCCTTCGTCATGTCGAGCTCCGTACCCTCGAAGTGGTCGCGCATGAGCCCCATGACGTCGGCGACGCCGATCTTCCGGTCGGGCTTGACCCACAGCGGCAGCGGCTCGGCCGACTCGTCCCTCCCCTCGGCCCAGGAGGCGGGGATCGCGAGGCTCGGCGCCGCGCGGCGGTACATGCACCAGACCCGCGCGTCGCAGAACCTCCTCGAGCCGAAGTCGGTCGGGCTGTAGACGTCGGCGAACGAGAACTCCTCGTCCTCGCCGTCGAACCACCCCATCTCCCGCGCGAACGAGACCACGTCGGGGGAGTGGAGTGTCTCCCCGGTCTTGTCGTGGAGCGGAAACCGGCGGACGCGCGCGGCGTTTGCGTGGCCGGCGATGTACCCGTCGGGGACGCGCCGGGCGACCCACACGGCCCCCTTGCGTCCCGGCCCCTTGCCGATCATCTCGAGGATCCAGACCTCCTCGGGATCGGAGATCGAGAACGACTCCCCGGTGCTCGCGTACCCGTGCTCGGCGACGAGGCCGGTCATGACACGGATCGCCTCGCGCGCGCTCTTCGCCCTCTGCAGCGCGATGTACATGAGGCTGCCGTAGTCGACGATCCCCTCGGACTCCGCCAGTTCGGGCCTTCCTCCCCAGGTCGTCTCTCCGATCGCCACCTGGTGCTCGTTCATGTTCCCGATCACGGCGTACGTCTCTGGGGCCTCCGGGATTTGCCCGAGGAGCTTCCCGCTGTCCCACTCGACGACGTCGCGCATGGCGCCCGGCGCGTGCTTCGCGGCCGGCCAGTGGTACAGCTCGCCGTACATCTCGTGGGAGTCGGCGGAGTACGTGATCATCGTGGACCCGTCGGCGCTGGCCCCCTTCGAGATCAGGAAGTTGGTGCAGGCCTGCGCCGGCGGGACGGCCGCGGCGGCGGCCAGGAGCGCGAGGAGCGCGGCGGTCGCGAGTCTGTGCATCGGGCCTCCCGGGAAAAGACGGGTAGGGTAGCAGATCCGCGGAGCGCGGGGTGGCGCCGGCCTCAGCGGGCGGCCTTCTCCGGACCCCCGTGGATCTCCTGCAGCGACAGGACGTCGAGCTCCCGCTCGCTCAAGGCGCGGATCGCCTGCACCATGGCGGCGGCGGCGGTCAGCGTCGTGACGACGAGGACGTTGTGGATCGTCGCGTTCTTGCGGATCGCCCCCTCGTCGTAGAACGACTCGCGCCCCAGGGGCGTGTTGAAGACGATGTCGATCCGCCCGTCCTTGATGTGATCGACGACGTTCGGCCTCCCCTCGTGGACCTTGTAGATCTTCTCGGCCGGCACCCCGTGCGCCTCCAGGTACTCGGCGGTGCCGCGCGTCGCGAGGACGTGGAACCCCATCTCGCGGAGCGCCCTCGCGTGAGGCAGCATCCCCGCCTTGTCGTGGTCGTTGACCGACACGAAGATCGTGCCGGAGGTCGGGATCGTGTATCCGGCCGCCTGCTGCGACTTGGCGAATGCGATCCCGAAATCGCTCGAGATCCCCATCACCTCTCCGGTGGACTTCATCTCGGGGCCGAGCAGTATGTCGGCTCCCGGGAACTTCAGGAACGGGAACACCGACTCCTTCACGAAGATGCGCCGGACCTCGAGGTCGCGGGTCAGCCCCTGCTCCGCGAGCGACCGGCCGGCCATGACGCGGGCCGCCGCCTTGGCGAGGGGGACGCCGGTCGCCTTGCTGACGAAGGGGGTCGTGCGCGAGGCGCGCGGGTTCACCTCGAGGACGTGCACGACGTCGTCCTTGATCGCGTACTGGACGTTCATGAGCCCCCGCACGCCGAGGCCGAGCCCCAGCCGCCGCGTGTACTTCCGGATCGTCTCGACGTGCCTCGGCGCGACCTTCCAGGTCGGCAGCACCATCGCCGAGTCGCCGGAGTGGATCCCTGCCTCCTCGATGTGCTGGAGGATGCCGCCGATGACGACGCGCTCCCCGTCGCCCAGCGCGTCGACGTCCACCTCGAAGGCGTCCTCGAGGAACCGGTCGACGAGGATCGGGTGCTCGGGCGAGGCGAGCACGGCCTCCCGGACGTACTCCTCGAGGCGCCCCGCGTCGTAGACGATCGCCATGGCCCGGCCGCCCAGCACGTACGACGGGCGCACCAGGACGGGGTAGCCGATCCGGTCCGCGACCCGCTTCGCCTCCTCGAGCGAGATCGCAGTGCCGCTCTCCGGCTGGGGGATGCCGAGGTCGTCGAGGAGCGCCTTGAACCTCTTGCGGTCCTCGGCGATGTCCGTCGCGTCCGGGCTCGTCCCCAGGATCCGGACGCCGGCCTCGTGGAGGGGGACCGAGAGGCGCAGGGGAGTCTGGCCGCCGAACTGCACGACGACCCCGTCCGGCCTCTCCTTCTCGAGGACGTTCAGGACGTCCTCGAGCGAGAGCGGCTCGAAGTAGAGCCGGTCCGACGTGTCGTAGTCGGTCGAGACCGTCTCCGGGTTGCAGTTGATCATGACGGTCTCGTACCCCTCCTCCCGGAACGCGAAGGAGGCGTGGCAGCAGCAGTAGTCGAACTCGATCCCCTGCCCGATCCGGTTGGGGCCGCTGCCGAGGATGACGACCTTCTTCCGATCGGTCGGATCGGCCTCGCACTCCCGCTCGTACGTCGAGTAGAGGTACGGCGTGTGCGACTCGAACTCCGCCGAGCAGGTGTCCACCCGCTTGTAGACCGGCGCGATCCCCGCCGCTTTCCTCGCGGCCCGGACCCCCGCCTCGTCCCTGCCCGCGAGCTGCCCGAGCCGCGCGTCGGAGAACCCCATCCTCTTGGCCTCCGCGAGCAGCGGAGCGGCGCGTCCCTCCGCCGCCGCGGCCAAGTTCCCCGCGAGACCTCCCGCCAGCTTCGCCTCCAGGTCGACGATCTGCTGGAGCTGCTCGAGGAACCAGGGATCGATCCCGGTCGTGCGGAAGATCTCGTCGTGCGGCCATCCGAGGTCGAGGGCGCGCTTCACGTAGAAGATCCGGTCGGGGTCGGGGACGAGGAGCTTCTCGCGGATCCGGGAGTCGTCGAGGTCGGACCGACTGAAGCCGCTGATGCCGGTCTCGAGGCCCCTGAGCCCCTTCTGCAGCGCCTCCTTGAACGTCCGCCCGATCGCCATGACCTCGCCGACCGACTTCATCTGGGTCCCGAGCGCTGGGCTCGTGTCCTTGAACTTCTCGAACGCCCAGCGGGGGATCTTCACCACCACGTAGTCCACGACCGGCTCGAAGGAGGCCGGGGTCACTCGCGTGATGTCGTTTCGGATCTCGTCGAGGCGGTAGCCGATCGCGAGGAGCGCCGCGATCTTCGCGATCGGGAATCCGGTGGCCTTGCTCGCGAGGGCGGACGACCGCGAGACGCGCGGGTTCATCTCGATCACGGCGAGCCGGCCGGTCCTGGGGTCCACCGCGAACTGGACGTTCGAGCCTCCGGTCTCCACCCCGACCTCCCGGACGATCGCCCGCGCCGCGTTGCGCATGGCCTGGTACTCGCGGTCGGTCAGCGTCTGCGCGGGCGCGACCGTGACCGAGTCCCCGGTGTGGATCCCCATCGGGTCGAAGTTCTCGATGGAGCAGATCACGACGAAGTTGTCCGCCCCGTCGCGCATCACCTCGAGCTCGTACTCCTTCCAACCGAGAACGGACTCCTCGATGAGGATCCGGTGGACGGGCGAGACCTCGATCCCGCGGCTCGCGATCTCCTCGAACTCCTCGAGGTTGTAGGCGATGCCGCCGCCGGTCCCCCCCAAGGTGAACGAGGGGCGGATGACGGCGGGGAGGCCGGTCGTCTCCAGGACCTTCCTCGCCCCGGCGAGGCCCGAGGCGAACCCGCTCCGCGGCACCTCGAGGCCGATCCGGGCCATCGCCTCCTTGAAGAGCTGGCGGTCCTCGCCGACCTCGACCGCGCGGCGGCTCGCTCCGATCAGGCGCACGCCGAGCCGGTCGAGAACGCCCCGCCTCGAGAGATCGACCGCGAGGTTGAGCGCGGTCTGTCCCCCGACGGTCGGCAGCAGTGCGTCCGGCCGCTCCCTCTCGAGGATCCCCTCGACCGCCGACGGCGTGAGCGGCTCCACGTACGTCCGGTCCGCGTACTCCGGGTCGGTCATGATCGTCGCGGGATTCGAGTTGACGAGGGCGACCCTGAGCCCCTCCCTCTTGAGGACCTTGACCGCCTGCGTCCCCGAGTAGTCGAACTCGCACGCCTGCCCGATCACGATCGGGCCGGAGCCGATCACGAGGACGGACCGGATCGAGGGGTCCCGGGGCACGGGCTACCGCTCGCCGCGGCGGGCGCGCATCATCGAGACGAATTCCTCGAAGAGGTAGTGGCTGTCGTGGGGCCCCGGGCTCGCCTCCGGGTGGTACTGGACGGAGAGCACCGGCCGGCCGCGGAGGCGGAAGCCCTCGACCGTCCCGTCGTTCAGGTTGACGTGCGTGAGCTCGTAGTCGGGGCGCTCGAAGAGCCCGGGGTCCACGCAGAAGCCGTGGTTCTGGGACGTGATCTCGACCTGGCCGGTCTTCAGGTTCTTGACCGGGTGGTTGGCGCCGCGGTGGCCGAACTTCAGCTTGAACGTCCGCCCCCCGCAGGCGAGGCCCAGGATCTGGTGGCCGAGGCAGATGCCGAAGGTCGGCAATCGCTCGACGAAGGTTCTCGCCGCCGCGATCGCGTAGGAGCACGGCTCGGGGTCGCCCGGCCCGTTCGAGAGGAAGATCCCTTCCGGGCCGAGAGCCAGGGCGTCGGCGGCGGGCGTCGTCGCGGGGACGACGGTCACGGCGCACCCGGCGGCCGCGAGGTTGCGGAGGATGTTGCGCTTCATGCCGAAGTCGTAGGCGACGACCCGGAACGGCTCCTCCCTCTCGGGGCGGCGCACTCCACCCGCGCCGCGGATCACGGGCGCGAGGTGGGCGGCGGCGCCCTCCCCCTCGGAGCGCGGGTCGAAGGTCCAGGGCCCCTCGCAGGTCACCTCTCGGGCGAGGTCGAGCCCGAGCATCGACCTCGCGGCGCGCGCCTTCGCCACGAGGGACGCCGGGTCGAGGTCGACGGCGGACACGACACCGCGCATCGCCCCGCGCGTCCGCAGGCGGCGGGTGAGGGCCCGCGTGTCGATCCCCTCGATGCCGACGATGCCGTTCTCGTCGAGGTAGCGGTCGAGCGATCCCGAGGCCCGCCAGGACGAGACGACCGTCGAGGCCTCGCGCACGACGAACCCCGCCACCTGCGGCCGGGAGGATTCCACGTCCTCGGGGTTCACGCCGTAGTTCCCGATGTGCGGGCACGTCATCGTGACGATCTGGCCGGCGAAGGAGGGATCGGTCAGGACCTCCTGGTAGCCGCAGAGGGCGGTGTGGAAGACGACCTCTCCCGCCGCCTCGGCCGCCCTTCCGAACGAGCGTCCCTCGAGGACAGTGCCGTCCTCGAGCGCCAGCGCGGCGCACGGGCACTCTCTCCCGTCTCGCTCCCCGGGCCTCTTCGTGGTCATGTCCGCCCCCCAGAGCTTACCCGAATCGCGGCCCGGACAGGGGAGGCGCTCCGAAGGGGCGGCGGGGGGCCCGGGCCTCCCCCCGCAGTTGACGGATCCGGCCGCCGTTGCTACATTCGTGAATTGTCGTGTGCGAGAAGAGTCCACGTCCAGATCGCCCGCAGGAGCCGGGCCCCCTCCGCATGAGAGGGAAGGGGGCCGGCGCCGGGGTCGCGCGCGAGGGCGCTCGGGGGGCCGAGCGCCCTTCGTGTTTTCGGGGGGCGCGCGGGCGGGGAGCCACGGCGGGACGGGAGGTCTGATGCTTCACGCCAAGGAACAGCTACTGCGACTGCTCCGGATCCAGGACCTGGCCCTCGAGATCCGATCGGCCCGCTCCGTCGTCGAGGGGGCCCCGGCCAGGATCGAGGAGATCGAGGGACGCTTTCGCGAGCGGAACGCCGAGTACGTGGCGCTCAAGGAGCGGTTCGACGCGATCGAGAAGGACCGCCGCGACCGCACGGTCGAGCTGGAGGCTCTCGAGGAGAGCCGGAAGAAGTACATGGAATCGCTGATGCAGGTGAAGAACCAGCGCGAGTACTCGGCCGTGCTCAAGGAGATCGACGCGGTCAAGGCCAGGATCGGAGCGCACGAGGAGGCGATCCTCAAGGAGATGGAGGAAGCCGAGAAGCTCAGGGTCGATCTCGACGCCCGCGCGGACCACATCGAGAAGGAGCGGGCGCTCGTCGGGGAGGAGCACGCGCGCGTGGAGGCGGAGGCCGCGACGGCGGCCGAAAGGATCTCGGCCGCGGAGGACGAGCGCGCGGGGCTCGAGACGGAGCTCCCGGGCGACCTGATCGAGAACGTCAGGAGAGTCGAGGAGAGCCGCCAGGGGGTCTTCCTCGCGCGGGCCGACAAGGAGCTGTGCCAGGTCTGCTTCGTGCGCATCCGGCCGCAGGTCTATCAGGAGATCCGGCAGGCGGCGCAGATCCACGTCTGCGGCCACTGCCGGCGCTACCTCTACTACGAGCCGGCGCTAAAGGCGCAGCCCGCGGCGCAGCCCGACGCGGCTCCCGGCGAGGCGTCCGCCTCCGGGATCGGGGCCCTCGGTGGCGGGCCGGCTTAGGGCCGCGGTCGACGGCGGCTCCCGCGGCAACCCCGGTCCGGCCGCGTGGGCGGTCGCCCTTCTTGGCGACGACGGGGGCTACGTCGAGGGGCACGCCGGGGCGATCGGGCGCGCGACGAACAACGTGGCGGAGTACAGGGCCCTCCTGGAAGCTCTCAGGATCGCGGAGGAGCGCGGCGCCGACGACGTCGAGGTTCGGGCCGACTCCGAGCTGATCGTCCGCCAGATCCAGGGGCGCTACCGCGTGCGGCACCCGAGCCTGATCCCCCTTCACGCCGAGGCGGCGCGCCGCATCCGCGCGATCCCGGCGTTCCGGATCGTCCACGTCCCGCGCGAGGCCAACCGCGACGCCGACCGCCTGGTCAACCGGGTTCTCGATCTATGCGAGCGGGACGGCGGGGAAGGGACGCTGAATCTCGTCGAGGTGCCGGACGCGGCGGCGGGCTCCTGACGTGCCGGACGGGGCCGCCCGCGCGCTCGATGCGGTTCGCGGGAGGATCGCCTCCGCCTGCGCCCGCTCGGGCCGCGACCCGGGGGCCGTCGCCCTGGTCGCCGTGTCCAAGACCTTCCCCGCGGAGCGCGTCCGCGAGATGCTCGCGCTCGGCCAGACGGTGTTCGGCGAGAACCGGGTCCAGGAGGCGCTCGACAAGATCCCTCTCGTCGGCGCCGGCGCCTCGTGGCACCTGGTCGGCCACCTCCAGAGCAACAAGGCGAAGCGCGCCGTCGGGACCTTCGACCTGATCCACTCGGTCGACGGCGCCGACCTCGCCCGCGAGATCGACCGGCGTGCCGCCGAGCGGGGCATCGTCCAGCCGGTGCTCGTCCAGGTCAACCTCTCCCGCGAGGCGACGAAGTCCGGGGCGGCCGAGGAGGAAACGGCGGCGCTGCTCGAGGCGCTCGCTTCCCTTCCGCACCTCGATCTCCGAGGGCTGATGACGATTCCCCCTCCCGCCGAGGACGCCGAGGAGGTTCGGCCATGGTTCGCCGCCCTCCGGGAGCTCCGGGATCGCGCGGAGCCCCTCCTCGGACGGAAGCTGCCGGACCTCTCCATGGGGATGACCGACGACTTCGAGGTCGCCGTCGAGGAGGGATCGACGCTGATCCGCGTCGGCCGCGCGCTGTTCGGGGAGCGTTGAATATGGACGGGGGGCCTGCCCCCCGGGCCCCCCGCGACCGCGCGCCGCACGACCCGATGAGGCCGGGCCGTGCCGCGGCGACCACTCGACGAACACCGCCTACCCCCGGAACCGGAGGGACACGCCGTTGGGCAGCGACACTTCCAACGACCAGCTCACTGCAGCAGACTCGGGAGAGGAGGTCGCGACGAGCTCGACGAATCGCCCGGCGGACACCGGCCCCAGTCGCCGACGCCAACGCTGTAAAGAACTGAGCGGCACTCCCTCGCGACGGCAAAGCGGACGCGACGCCTCGCCGCTCGTCTCGAATCGACTGATGATCTCGGCCCATCGCTTCGCGGTGCGTCGCACCCTGCCGGCACGCCTCTTGGGCATCCCGTCCTCCTCGCCGTCGGAAACGTCGCGCCGGACAATCCGGCGCACGCCCATTCGAACCCGACGGGAGGGCGGAAGGGAAGAACGCCGTTTCTTGACCGCTTACCTATCGAGCGAAAACGCCTGGCCCCCTACGGGCGAAACTTGACACTCATCACGGGGCATCAGATAGGATCCGGCTGTCCAGCCGCGTCCGCGCGTCGCACGGCCCGAGAAGACCGGGTCACACGTTGACGATGCGTTGCCGACTCAAGAGGCTGACGCCGAACGCACAAGCGCCGACCAAGAGTAGCGACAGCACGACGAGAATGGTCGCGAACCCAGGCCCGATCGTCAGGACGGGCCTGGCGCTCAGAAAGGAGAACACCCCCATCATCAGGAGAAACATCGCAAAAGAGATCACGAACGTCGCCTGCTGCCAGGCCCAATTGAGGTAGGCGATGAGCGCAACCATTCCCAAGCACGCCGTCGGCATTACGAACAGTGCCATCAGAACCAGACCTGGGGTCAAGGCAATCGACAGCCCGAAATACATTGTCAGAAGACCCAGATCGAGTCCGACGCAAAGTGTCATGGTTGCGTAGCTTGCCGTGAAGGCCGCGATCAGTTTACCCAACCACACCACCCCTGGGTTTACCCCCGTCGAGAACATCGGCGCAAGGACATGCTTGTACCTTTCTTCCATAAAGGACCTCGCCAAGAGGGAGTTGGCGAAGAAGGGCAAGACCAGTGGCCCGATGAACATCAGCGTGCCCGCCGTGGCGGCTGCGAACACCTCCGGATCCGCGAGCATGCTCGCCGCCTTCGACTCTGGCAAACTGGCCGCCATCTTCACTGCGTGCGCATAACTGTGGACGATGAACCACTGCATGAACACGGAGTAGCCGACGGTGAGCCCGAAGGAGATCTTCTGAACCCTCAGATACTCGCGGAACTCTTTCTGTACCACTGCCGCGATCTGCCGCACAAGTCGCCGCCTCAGCATGACGTTCGGTCCCTCTCCGTGACCGAGAAGTACACGTCTTCGAGACTCTGCCTCTCCTCCTCGATTCTATTGAACGACAGGCGGCGATCCAGAATCTTCTTGAGAACTTGCTCGCGCGTCATGCCGCATGCCTGGAGGTCCATCCGGAGGACGCCCTTGGCCTCATCGTACAAGCATCCGGGGAAGACATTCGAGGCTTCTGTGGACGGAACCCGTTCCGACAACTCGATCACGAGAACATCCCGACCCGAATTGGATCGCAACAAAACAGCTGTCTCGCCGCAAGCCACGATGCGTCCCTGGTGAATGATCGCGATGCGATCGCACATACGCTCGATCTCGTGGTGATTATGCGACGTTACGAGAGTCGCGACGCCTCGCTCGGTCGCCAAACCGGGAAGAAGACGCTGGATGACGCGCCGAGTTTCGGCGTCCACCCCGTCGAAAGGCTCATCCAATACGAGCAGCTGCGGTTCCCCGAGCAGGCAGCGCGCGAGGGCTACGCGTTGCTGCATTCCCTTCGAATATGTCTTCAGCCGCGAACGCTCGCGGCCCGTGAGACCAACCGCCACCAGTAGCTCGCGCGCGCGTCGGCGCGCCCCGCGTCGCGACAGACCCAATAAGCCACCGAAGAACTCGAGGTGCTCGGTCGCGGTAAGTGCTCCGTGAAGCCCCGGGTCGTCGAGCATCACCCCGAGACGCGGACCGATGTGGGAGAACTCGGACCACGGATCGGAGCCGAAGACGGAGACGGATCCTGCTTCGGGTCGATGGAGACCCAACAAGACGCGGATCGTCGTGGTCTTGCCGGACCCGTTGGGCCCTATCATGCCGAACACCTCGCCGGGCTTCACGTGGAGATCGATCCCCGCGAGCGCGCGAGTCGCCCCAAAGTGCTTTTCGACCTGACGCAACTCGATCGGGAGGGATGTCACGGCGGAGGCTCCTAGCCCCTGAGAATCTTGACGAACTCGGGCGGACTCCAGGCCCGCTCATGTGTCATTTCATCGGAATCGGGGTCGTACGAGCAGTATGCCTGCTTGACGGCGGGATCTGCTGCGCCGAGGATCTCCACAGTCGCGCAGTCATTGCACGCGAAACGGAGCGCGCAGTTGCTGCACGACTTGACGCTCGACTTGCTCATCGACCACCAACGATCGTACAGCGTCCGTGCCATCAGCGCGCGCCGCAGATCGTCATTCCGGATCTCGCCACACACCTCCGACAGCCCCGGGCAGGGTCGAATGCTGCCGCCCAAATCGATCTCGAACTGGCCGTACAAGCACGGCTTGTTTTGAATCCTCCAGAAGAACTCTCTCGGGGATAACCAAGGCGCCAGGCGCTTTGCCCCTGGCTGTGGGATCACGAAACGCCCTCCCCTCCTGAGCATTTCGTGCTCATAGCATTCCGCGAACTGCGGTGCGGTGCCCCACTGCCGGCGCCACTCGTCCGCGATGTCCTCATGCCGTTCTCGAGTCGCTTCCGTAAGCAGCATTGTGGAGTGGAACGCAAGCCGCCGATCGCGTAGGATCCCAAGCAGCATGCGCTGTCTTTCATGAACGTCGTCATGTCCCGTGACCGTGCGCGTCGTCACGGCGTCCAGACCGAACAAGACGATCAAGAGTCTTACACGCGGGGAGTTCAAAAAGTCAAGGATCTCCTCTGCGGTGCGCGCGAGACCCGGGCTGACGACGACGAGCATGATGCGCGGCCGCCGGAGGACCGCCGCCCGAATCTCCCGGAGGCGGTCCAGCGCCAGAAACGGGTCTCCGCCCCGGACAACGATGGTTTCCACGTTGAGTTTCGCGAGCTGTCCTATCGTTTCTTCGACGTTGGCAATGCAAGGACCGTCCCCGCGGCCTCGATCACGTCGAAGACACGTTAGACAGGTCTGCCATGTTACGGTTCCCTCGGTCCCGCAGAAAGAACAGTCAAGAAGACAACGATTCGTGATGCTCCAGTAGACCATCCGGTAGCGCGGAGCGGGCCCCAGGAAGCCCTTCGGCCGGACGGGAGAACTGGGCAACCACTTGTCGATGAAAGCCGGTGCCGGCTCGAAGGCGCCCAGCCCCTCGCTCTCAAGCTGCGCAAGCAACGCAGCGCCGGTGACACACTCCTTCTCGTCGACACGACCGTTGTTCTCGCAATGCCTGAGAAATCGATATGCCCGTCCGTCCAGAAGGTAAACTCGTTGGTTTCTTACGTCATAGAGAGCGGCACCATTCCCACCCTCAGCAAGGAGGCAATCGGGGCTCAACCGGAAGTAGCTCACGGTTCAGGCACTCAGAACGCGAACAGCATCCTCTTCTCGATCGTGGCGATGTCCGTCTCGATCGAAAAATCAGCCCCAGGATTGAGTTCGAGGATTGAGATATACTGCGAAAGGCGCTCGGGGACGTCTCGATTGATTGCCTCGCAAAGAGTGGGGTTCCGTCGAAATCGTCGCTGCTGCTCGACGTGGCTGAAGCAGATGGTGCAGTGCTTCGTCACCGCGCAGGTGAGGCAATCGGCGAATAGTTGCCGACCGTAGTCATCAAGGAGTCTGCGAATGGCTTCGAAATCGTGGCTACCGTTGTAGCGGCGCGCGGCCACAAAGGTAGCGCGTCCGCCGTCGAGCCCGCGGCACCCCGAGCGACGGCGACGGACGCGGTCTCCCAGGTTGGGGCCGTGCGGCGGACGGTGGGTTCCTTCCTCCGATCCGCGCGAGAGTCGCAGCGGCTCAGTCAGGAGCAGCTCGCCGCGATGACGGGCGGGAACGGTTGGGGCGTGTCGCGCGCCGCGATCGGAGCAGTCGAGCGAGGTCGCAGCCTCCCCAGCCTCGAGGCTCTCGTCACGCTGTCACGAGTCCTGCACTTCGAGCCGATGGAGGTCCTCGAGCGGGTGGATCTGGCGGCCACGGCGCCTCTGGATCTCACGGGGATCTCGCTGGAGCAGCTGGGACGGCTGGCTTACGATTTCTTCTGGGAGAGCGACTTTCGCCGGGCGGCGGCCACCTACGACGTCATGCTCGAGAGACTGGCGCTGGATCCGCCGGCGGACCGAGAGAAGCTCGAGCATCTCCGGGCTGGGATCGAGCTGCGCCGCGCCGCTGCCCTGCGGCGTTGCGGTGCTCTCCTGAGCGCGGAGGCGGCGGCGAAGCGGTCGATCAGCCTGCGCGGCGGGGGTCGAGACGTTCAAGCCCAGGCGTACGCCTTGCTTGCCAAGATCGAGGTCCAGCGTGGGTTCCTGCCGCTCGCGACGGTGCACGCGCGCCGAGCGGTCGAACTCGCAGAGGGTTGCGAGGGCAAGGTGCTCGCGCGTGCGTTGTTGGGAAAGGGGGAGGTGTTGTTCGCGTCCGGCGACTTCGAGGCCGCGAAGAGCGCGTTCCTCGAGGCCCGAGATCTCCTGAGGCGTGCGAGGGACGACAAGCACCTGAGCCACGCGGAGGGGAACATCGGCCTGTGCCACGCGAGGCTCCGCGATCCGGGTAAGGCGAGGACCTGGTTCCGACGGGCGCTCGATCTCGCGCGGGCTCAGCGCTTCCCGAGCCTGGAGGCGCGTTGGCTGACCGAATTGGGGCGGCTTTCGCTCGAGCAGGGCGATCCGGAGGAGGCGGATCGTCAGGCGACCGCGGCCGCGCGCGTTGCCCGGAGCAACGAGGACCCGATCGGCACGTTCCGCGCCGAGTGGGTCCGTCACATGGCGGCGGTCGCACGAGACTCCGGCATCGAGGATCACCAGCGTCTCGGGCTGTTGCGAAGGTTGCTCATCCGAGTCGGCGATCACGTCGGAGAGCGTGAGGTGCAGGAGTTCCTCGCCGAAACCCGCGAAGAGCCGATCGCGAAGAGGGGTCGGCCATGAGACGCCCTCGTCGTCCGCCCTGCGCCGCCGGACTGCTCGGGTTGCTCGTAGTCTTGTTGTCTTCCGGTCTCGCGACGGCCGAGATCTCGACGGATCCCACCGACGCCGGCGTGGTGACGATCCTGATGGGGACGACCGAGGGGCCGGACCCGGTGGACCCCACCGTTTGGCAGCCGGTTCGGCAGATTCCCGCCGGCCGGATCCTCAACGCGGAAGGAGCCCTCCGCGGCGACGGCCGCCCGGACATCGCGTGGCATCCGTCGAGCGGGTGGCCGATCGTCGTGTGGGCGTGGAACGTGGGCGAGGATCGCGACATTGCGTTCTCGGAGTGGGACGGCACCACTTGGAGCGCGGTCGCATTCTTGACGTCGGGCACCACCGACGACCTCGATCCGCGGGTGTTCATCGCGGCCGACGGGGCGGTGACCGTGGTGTGGTGGTCTGCCGGGGCGACCGATGCCGTGTACGCGACGACTCGCGAGGCCGGCATGTCCGGCTGGAGCGCTCCCGTCCAGGTCACCGCGGCCGGGGAGTCGGGCAGACGTCCTTCGGTCGC